>Ga0209006_10004754_pt1 | contig 12313 bp, 8 predicted proteins | sample JacPin_JW_Ref_O2_FD_188567 | JGI IMG/M metagenome (GOLD analysis project Ga0209006, IMG submission 188567) | Forest soil microbial communities from Algoma, Ontario, Canada - Jack Pine, Ontario site 1_JW_Ref_O2 (SPAdes) (version 2) | ecosystem: Environmental > Terrestrial > Soil > Boreal...
GACCACCAGTCGTTCGCCTTTCTTTTCGTCGGGCACGCCGGTCACGACGAACACTTGCTCGGTCACTCCGGCCAGTTCGTGCAGCTTCTCCTCGACGCGAATGTGCGGGACCATTTCCCCGCCGATCTTGCTGAAGCGGCTCAAGCGATCGGTAATCACAAGGAATCCATCCTCGTCCAGTGCCGCAACGTCGCCGGTGATATACCAGCCGTCGCGCAGCACTTCTGCCGTTTTTTCCGGGCGGCCGAGATAACCTTGCATCACGTTTGGACCGCGCACGAGCATCAGGCCCGGTTGACCAAGTGGCACCGGTAGCTGCGTCTCCACATCCACGATGCGCACGCAAATGCCAGGCAACGGATGGCCAATCTTCCCGCGCTTGACGCCAACCTGGCGAAAACCCGCCGAACGAAAATCGTGCGTGTTGACCGCCACCGCCGGCGCGCACTCGGTGCAGCCGTAGGCCTCGAAAGGCCGGACGCCGAATTGGTCTTCGAACGCAGTCGCGAGGCACTCGGGCAACTTTTCCGCGCTGACCGCCACGACTCGCACGCTGCCGAATTGCTCCGGTGTGCAACCGCGCATGTAGAGTTGGAGGAATGTTGGCGTGGCGAGAAGGAACGTCACTTTGTGGTCGCAGACTAATTGGCCAATCGTCTTGGCATCGAGCGGATTGGCGTGAAAAACGACGCCCACACCCAGCACAGCCGGCAGGCACAGTGTGCCCGTGAAACCGAACGAATGGAAAAACGGCAGGATGCCGAGGAAACGATCCCGCCCGTCCAGACTGAATACTTGCTCCATCTGCCCGATGTTCGAACTGATGTTATAATGGTTCAGCATGACGCCCTTCGGTTCGCCGGTGCTGCCGCTGGAGAAAATAATCGTTGCCAGATCGTCCAATTCAGTTTTCTTCTCGTTGCCCAACGCTCGCTCCAACCAACTCGTCGGCAACATCCAAGCCATGAAAAACGCGATGAGTTTTTCCCCCAGACCAGGACGTGCCGCGCGTTCCTCGAGGTAAATCAGCTCACACGGCACGGTCAGCTTCACCTTTTCCAGGAACGCTTTCGATGTCACCACGGTCTTGATTTCGCATTGACGAATGCACGAAGCGAGGGACGACTCCGACAGTGTGTAGTTTAGGTTGACGGGCACCTTGCCGAGAAACATCGCCGCAAAATTCACCAGCGCGCCCGGCACCGAGGGCGGCAAAAGCAGCCCCACCATTTTCTGGCCGGCCCAAACTGTTTTCAATCGTCGCGCCAGAAAGACCGCTTTCACCAGCGCCGAACTAAAACTCACTTTCGGCGACTGCGAGTCGGCCATCGCAAATCGGAACAGATGCCGCCGCGCCGAGCGGACAAATGCGCGTTGCAACGGTCGCATCTGCTCGCGGCGATGAGGCCACGCCGATGCCATCAATTCCTGCACAGCCTGGCGCACCTCAGACGCCGTGGCGTGCGGCGGCATGGGCGGGCCGAAGCTCACTGTGACCGGATACGGAATGCGCCGCGGCCACTTCCAAACGAAACGCCGTTTCTCGAAGCTGAAGATGCTGCCCCACACGCCGTCCAACGCGACGGGCACGATGGGAGCCTCCACACCCTTCATGATTTGCTCCATCCCGCGGCGAAAGGGCAACAACTGCCCGATCCGCGTGATTTGTCCCTCGGCGAAGATGCAAACGACGTCGCCGCCGCGAATGGCCTCGCTGGCGGTTCGCAGCGACTTGAGCATGTCGCGTGGCCGCTGCGCTGAGGAGATCGGGATGACTCCGAGAATGCGCGCGAAGGGCTTCACGTGGGGCATTTCGTAAGTCCCAGCGAACATCATGAATCGAACGTGCCGGTCGGTCGAAGCGATGAGCAGGAGCGCGTCCACGAAGGAAACGTGATTGCAAACGAACAACGCGCCGCCCTTCGCGGGAATATTCTCGCGCCCAAGCACACGCACCCGGTACAGCGTGCGGGTGAGCAGCCAGAGCCCGAAGCGGAGCAGCGCGTCGGGCAGGAACCACAGCAGGTAAATCGTTCCGGCCAAGGTCGCCAATGCGGTCAACAAGAAGACGGTAGATGGGCTCAGATGCAGAACGACTGTAACCAAATAATAAATGCCGGACGCCGCGAAAATGCCCACAAAGGAAAGTAGATTGGCCGCTGCCAGCACACCGCCTCTGCTTTCCTTGTCCGGGCGATGCTGGAGCAACGCCGAAATGGGTACGATAAAAAATCCGCCAAAAAAACCCAACAGGGACAAATCCACGGCCACGTGCGTAAAAGAGAGTCCATGCCGCCCGAGCAAGGCAGCCAGGACGGTCATACCGATGGAACCGAGCGGGATCAGCCCGTATTCGATCTTGCCTCCGGAAAGATACCCTGCGGCGAAGCTACCGAGACCAATGCCAATCGCAATCGCAGCCTGGAGATAACTGCTCTGCTGCGGATCGGAAAGATTGAGCACGTCTTTCGCGTAGATTACGATGAGGAATTGAATCAGCGCCGCGAGCGCGAAGAAGTAGGTGTTGCCGATCATGGCCAGCCAGAGCACGCGATCTTTGCGCATCAGCTTGATCTGCCCCCACAAGTCGGCCACAAAATTGAGACGGAACTGTTTCCTCGGATCGGCGGCGGGCACCTTGCTTATGCCGAGACTGGTCAGCAGTCCAAATCCGGCCAGCACGATCAGGACCACGCCGGACCAAGCCTGTTTTCCAGCAAAAGCTTTGCACAGCGTCGCGCCAACGACTGTGCCGCCGATGATGGAAAGGAACGTGCCGAGTTCGAGGACGCCATTGCCCCAGGAAAGTTTTTGCTCCGGCAAAAGTTCCGGGAGCAAGCCGTATTTTGACGGGCCGAAAATGGCGCTGTGAACCTCCATCAAGAAAACGCAGGCAATGGCTAGATAGAGCTGGTTCGTAGCCAGCCCGCTGAGTGCCAGCAGCATGACAAAAACTTCAAACACCTTGATGCCGATGGTGACCGAACGTTTGCTGAAACGGTCCGCGAAATAGCCGCCGGCCATGGAAAAAAGAATGAACGGCAGCGCGAACAAGGCGCCCACAACGCCGACAAGCTGATCGCGTTTGTCATTGGAGAAGCCCATCCCCGTGATCAAGGAAATGACCAGCCATTTCAAAATGTTGTCGCTGAACGCGCCCTGAAATTGCGTGACGAAGAGCCACCAAAAGCCGCGCTGCCGAGTGTCCGACGTTAAGTTTGCGTCAGGTTTCATGATCGTTGCCGGGACGCGCGGACGCCGGCCAATTTGCTGAGCACGAGATGAGTTGGCACGTAGGCCAGCGTGAACAAGGCTAGGATCCAGACCACGAGATAGACACCCGGCGGCATCCACGTCTGCGGATGGGCATCATTGAAGCCAAAGACGTAGTTAATGTTGCGCGGCCAATTCGGGTTCGCCAATATCGCCCCTGCCGGTGGCAGTAGAAAAAAGGCAATGAGGCACAGACCACCAGCCAATCCAGTCCACGCTTTTAAGGCGCGTCGGTCATAGCCCAGATGGAAAACCAGGTAGCAAAGCAGAAAGGGAAGCCAGCCATGAAACAGCGAAAGCCCGCGCAGAAAAAGAGAGAGATGCGTGTCGAACATGTAGCTTGTCATGCCGGTCGTGTGGAAACCCAGCAACTCCCCGCCGAAGTCCAAGCACCAAAAGAATTGCGGAACCAGAATGCCAACGGCGGGCATGGAAGCCAGCAACGCGCTATCCATCCAGAGAGCGCACAAGGTCAGAAACAACGACGCGTCGCAGAAGTAGATAAAATTGGCCGGTCCGTAATTCACCCAGTAAACCGGCACCAGCACCATCATGAAAGCGGTGTAAGCCAACTTGAGCCACAGCGGCAGACGCGGCTTTTCCGAAGCACTTGTTGACAATGTGCTTGGTTCAGGCACCACGCTTAAGTTCATGGATGCCACGTTGGCAGACCGCTGAGCGGCGGGCAAATTGATAAAAACAGCTCCATCATTGATTTGTACGATGGAAAGCTGATGTGGCGGCTGGGAATCGCCGTGACTGACCGCGGATTTGTTTTGATGAACTGATCGCGAAAAAAGCAGCCTTTTAACGGGCCGCTATGCGTCAACTCATACTTTCGTTCGTATTTTGTTGATTCTCGCGTTCCGGTTCAGTTGCGGATTTGGTCTTCGCAGGCCCGGAGTCTTTTCGCCAAAAACTGTTCTTCCGACCTGGTCTCTGCCAACTCCAGCGATTTTTGAAAATGTCGCGCGGCAGCTTTGGAATGCCGCAAGCGCGCCTCGAATTCGCCCAACACCGCGTGGAGCAAGTAATACGTGTTCAACACCTCCCCATCCCGAATCGCCCCGATCGCGTCAAGCCCCGCTTTAGGCCCGTGAATGTTGGCCAACACGATGGCGCGGTTGAGCGCGACCACTGGGGAATGGTCGAGTTCAACCAACTGGTCGTAGAGCGAAAGAATTTGCCGCCAATCGGTGGATTCGTAATCCTTGGCCGCGCTGTGACAGGCGGCGATGCCGGCCTGTAAATGATAGACACTGATTTCCTTGCCCGCCGCCGATTGCGCCAGATGGAACATGCCCCGGGCCAGCATTGGCTGATTCCAGAACGACCGGTCCTGCTCTTTGAGCAGAAGCAGGTTGCCCTGTCCGTCCACTCGCGCCGGAATGCGCGCCGCGTCCAACAGCATTAGCGCCAGCAAGGCGTGGGTTCTAGGTTGGTTACCCGCCGGATGTTCCACCAGCAAACCAGTTAGACGGATGGCCTCCTGACAAATGTCCTCGCGCACCAACCTATCGCCGCTCGATGCTTTGTAACCCTCGTTGAAAAGAAGGTAGAGCGATTGCAACACGCCGTCCAGGCGCCGCCCAAGTTCTTCGCCGACGGGAATCTCGAATCTAATCTTCGCTTGGCGGATTTTTTGTTTGGCTCGCACCAGCCGCTTGGCAATCGCCGCTTCCGTCGTGAGGAAAGCGCGGCTGATCTCCCGCACATTGAATCCACAGAGCGTTTTCAAAGCCAGCGCGGCTTGCGCCTCGGACGGAATGAGAGGATGGCAGCAGACGAACATCATCCTCAACCTGTCGTCAGCGATCTCCTGCTCAGGAAAAATCGCTTTGTCCGATGAAGGAGATTCGCGCTCCATCAACTGAACGATCTGGGCTTCTTTCTGGCGGAAAACCGCCCGACGGCGGACCACGTCCAGCGCGAGATTGCGGGATGTCCGCATAATCCAGGCAGCAGGCTGCTTGGGCACGCCATAGAACGGCCATGTCTGCAACGCGCGCGCCAACGCCTCCTGCACCACATCTTCCGCCAAGGTGAGGTGCTCGAGGCCGAAGATTCTGGTCAGCGTCGCGACCATTTTCCCCCCTTCATGGCGGAAGAGGTGCTCCACCGCCTGCGAGACCTCCGCGGCTGGCGGTTCATGGTCGATGTTCTGCGGTGGATTCACTCGTCACTCCACGGTGCGTTTTTTCTCGGCTTCTGCGAGTGCTATGGCGATGACACGGCAGCGCTCTGTTTCGTGAAATCACGCCTGGGCCAACGCGGGCTCTGCTCTTACGTGAGGTTCTTCAGACATGGGACACACTGAGGCGATGTGTCTCACTTCGATTTTTGCGCCATAAGGCAAGCCGGGACATTCTTTGGCGATGGCCACAGCCTCGTCGAACGAGCCAACGTTCAGGAGAAAGTAACCGCCGATCGCTTCCTTTGATTCCGCGAATGGTCCATCAGCGATGACGCGCCCATTTTTTCCGGAAACCATTCTTCCTTCGGGTTCAAGAGGATTGCCGGCAATGGCTTTGCCTTGCTCGCTCAGACGCTTGAACCAAGCCATCCACTGGCCTGAAACGCTTTGCATTTCTTCCGGCGAAAGGCCTTTGTACCACTCGTTGCCGCGAAATAGCAGCATGTATCCATTATTCGTTTCTGTATTCATAGTTTATCTTTCGTTTTGTTGGTTCATTGATTTCAGATTCTTCGGAACTCGGGAAATCAGTTCCATTGATCTTGTTCGATTTTGCGTGTCCCTGACGAACAAGGCGCTGTAAAATGTCTCTTCGCCTTGGCCGCCCTTTTCTTTGTGCTCTTGCTCATGCTTAACTTTTCTCTCAACGCGAGTTATCACGTTCTGTCAGAATTAAGACGAACGGGCAAGCGCGTTTAGGACAACAATCTTTACTGCGCAACGCGAGCCTCGTGCAGTTCGCTTCGCATTGCCGGTTTGCACCGCCCCTCGCGGTTCCCCAGTCAGCGTCACCCCTATTCTAACCTTTGGCGTCCGTTGGCGCCACTTGAGGCATCGCTGTGTTTTTAAACTTTGCAGCCAGTGTTCCTCGGCGTACCTTCTCGCCAGATGTTCGAGCCGAGTGAATTGTTTGATCTGACCCAAACCGGGCACGCCGCTATCTTCGACGGATGCAAATACGCCTGGGAGGCGCTGGGAAAGATCGCCTCCTACCTGGCCACCCGCACGCGTCTGGAACTGCGCAACCGCTGCGAGGGCACCGCCTACATCGGCGAGCACGTTTCCATCGGCGAGGGCACGGTCCTGCAGGACGGTGTGATGATTATTGGTCCGGCCATTATCGGTCAAAATTGCGAGATCCGCCACAACGCCTACATTCGGCCAAACGTCATCATTGGCGACCATTGCGTAGTAGGCAACTCCTCAGAGATCAAGAATTCGATCCTGTTCAACAAGGCCCAGGCGCCTCACTTCAATTACGTAGGCGATTCCATTCTGGGCTGCAAAGCGCATTTGGGGGCGGGCGTCAAAATCTCCAATTTCAAAGTCTTTCCCGGCAACATCACTGTCGAAATCGACGGCCAACCGTTCGACACCGGCCTGCGGAAATTTGGCGCATTACTGGGGGACGAGTGCGAGGTTGGATGCAACGCCGTCCTCAGTCCGGGCAGCATTCTCGGCCGGGCGTCGGTCATCTATCCGAACGTGACCTGGCGCGGCATCCTGCCGGCGCGGATGATCGTCAAGAACAAGGCGGCGCAGGAGATCATAGCCCGCCGCCCGCGAGATGCCTGACCAGGAAGCCGACGCATGATCAGCCTCATCGAACCGCAAGTCGCCGGCACCCCGCCCGGTTTGGTGTCGCAAATCGAGGAGATTTTTTCCCCGACCGGACTGCTGTCGCGATCGCGCAACTTTGAATATCGCCCGCAACAGCAGCACATGGCCGTGGCGGTGGCGCGCTCCCTGGAAGCGGGGGAGAATCTCATCGTCGAAGCTGGCACCGGCGTGGGCAAGAGCTTGGCCTATTTGATCCCGTCGATTCTTTACGCAGTGGCGCAGCGCAAGAAGGCAGTCATCTCGACCCACACCATCAATTTGCAGGAGCAACTGATCCAAAAAGATTTGCCGATGCTGGCTCAGATTCTGCCGGTGAAATTCCATTTCACAATGCTCAAAGGCCGGCACAATTATCTCTGCACGCGCCGCCTGCGCAAGGCCCGTCTGCAAGGCGAGCACCTCTTCACCTCGCCGGATATGCAGGAGTTGGAACGCATTGATGAATGGTCGCAAAAAACCGAAGACGGAAGCCTCTCGGATTTCGAGATCGAGCCGGCCCCCAATGTCTGGCAGCAGGTCTGTTCGGAGCGCGGCTTGTGCAGCCCCAGGCAATGCGGGCACGCCTCGGACTTCGTCAAGGAGGGCGGGCGGGCGTGCTTCTATCAGCGCGCGCGCAGCGACATGCTGGCGGCGGATGTGCTGGTGCTCAATCACACGCTCTTTTTCACGCTCCTTGGCAGTCAAGAGGAGGAACCCAAGGGCGGCGTCCTGTTGAAGAATGACTTCGTCATCTTCGACGAAGCTCATACGGTCGAGCGCGTCGCTTCCGGGCACATCGGCATCGGCCTCACGCACGCGCAAGTCCGATATGGATTGCAACGGCTTTGGCATCCCACCACGAAGAAGGGCCTCTTGACTATTTTGCGGCGCGGCAAGGAAAAGTTGGTCGATGAGGCATTGAAGGAGACGGACCGGTTTTTCGCAGAAGTCGAGCATGCGTGCGATCAAATCGTTGCCGCGCGCGAAGCCCAGCGGAAGGCGAAGCGCTGGACGGAAGTTCGGGTTCGCCATTGTGATTTGGTGGAGGACAACCTGACGCTCTCTCTTCAGCACGTGCGCGAGGAGGTCAGCGCGCTGATCAAAACCGTCAACGATAAAGACACCGCGCAAGAGCTGACCGAATGCAACCGGCGCCTGGAGGAGTTGCGGGCCGAGATCGCGGTTTTTCTGAGCCAGGGCGCACCGGACCACGTTTACTGGGTGGAGCGGACGGGAAAAACGCAACGAAATTTGGCGCTCCATGCCGCCCCCATCAACGTGGCCGATTTCCTGCGCGAACGCTTATTTGAAACGGAAACTTCCGTCGTCATGACCAGCGCGACCTTGGCCGTGGCTGTGACCGCCGATCAACCCCAGACGGTGAAAAGCGCCGCCAAAGCGCCGCCGCTGCATTACTTCGCGAGACAAGTCGGCGGGGAGAAAGCCAATTTGGTCCAGGCCGGTTCGCCTTTCGACTACGAGCGTCAAATGAAAATCTTCGTGGCCGCCAAGATGCCCGACCCGCGCGATGCCGGCTACCAATCCAGTCTGGTGCATTGGATCGAACATTTTGTGCGCATGACGCACGGCAAGGCTTTCGTGCTCTTCACCAACTTCAAGCTCATGCTGGAGGTGGGCGAGCAGATGGAGGCGTTTTTCAACGAATTGGGCCTTGCCTGCTTCGTCCAGGGCACCGGCACGCCGCGCTCGCTCATGCTGGAAAAATTTAAACTTGACGTCGATTCTGTGCTCTTCGGCGCCGACAGTTTCTGGCAGGGAGTCGATGTGCCCGGCGAAGCGCTTTCCAATGTCATCATCACGCGCCTCCCCTTTGCCGTGCCGGATCATCCACTGATCGAAGCGCGCATCGAAGCCATTGAAGCGCGCGGCGGTAATTCGTTCAAGGAATTCTCCCTACCGGAAGCGATATTGAAATTCCGCCAAGGCATTGGCCGGTTAATCCGCTCGAAAACGGACACCGGAATCGTGGTCGTTCTGGACAATCGAATCCTGACCAAACAGTACGGCCAGGCATTCTTGGCCTCGATTCCGCAATGCCCGGTGGAAGTTGTTTAGTGAAAGGAACGACCGACTGCCCCTGCTGCTCAGGCCCGCTCCATGTACTTGCCGGTGCGGGTGTCCACCTTGATCTTTTCGCCCGTCTTGATGAATAGCGGTACTTGCACGGAGATGCCAGTTTCCAAAACGGCCGGTTTTTGCACGTTGTTGGATGAATCGCCGCGGATGCCTTCGGGCGCGTCGGAGACCGCCAGGATCACGCTGGAAGGCAGTTCGACTGAGACGGCTTTGTCCTCGACAAAGGTGACCGTGACCGATCCGTTTTCCACGAGGTAATTCTTGGCGTCACCCATGATGTCGGGACCGAGTGTGGTGGTCTCGTAGTTTTCCGGGTCGGAGAAGACGAAATCCTCTCCGTCCTTGTAACTGAAATCCATCTTGCGCGTCATCATCGGGACGACCTCCATTTTTTCAGTGGAACTGAAGCGCACGTCGGAGGTCTTGCCGGTTTTAATGCTGCGGAGGGTTGCCTGCACGAAGGCGCGCAAGTTGCCCGGCGTGCGATGCTGCGTTTCCAGTACAACGGTGACGTCACCGTTGTGGATGATGGCCATGCCTTTGCGCAAATCGTTTGCTGATGCCATAAAAAATTGTTAATTTCACTACCGCCCCATCTTTCGGACGGCGGAGGATGGAAGATAGCGAAAGTTTGGCCGAAAGCAAGCCCGGAAATGGAATATTCTCAATCCATGTTGTCCGTCGAGCAAGCGCGAGAACGGATTCTTGACGCCGTCCGGCCTTTGCCGGTCGAAACGGTGGGCCTGAACGAGGCGTTGGGCCGGTTCACGGCGGAGTCGCTCCGCTCGACTGTGGATCTGCCGCCGGCTGATAATTCGGCCATGGACGGTTATGCAGTCCAGGCAGAGGATTTGGCCTCGGCAGCCGCGAACGCTCCGGTTGCTTTGCGTGTCATCGGGACGGCGCCCGCCGGAGTTGTTCTGGACAAGGTGGTGGAACCGGGGACGTGCGCGCGCGTTTTCACTGGCTCGGTTTTGCCACGCGGCGCGGACGCGGTCGTCATGCAAGAAGATGTCAAACAAAATTCCCAAGAACCGTCGAGCGTCCTGTTTGTGGAAAGCGCGCCTCCGTCGGATTACGTCCGGCTGCGCGGCGAGGACGTGAAGGCGGGCGCAATATTACTGGAAGCTGGAGAAAGGTTGACCGCGCCAGGGCTGAGCCTTCTCGCGGCGGCCGGGATTTCTGCGCTGCGCACAGCTCGGCGGCCGGTGGTGGGCTTGCTGGCCACAGGCGACGAATTGCGTGAACCGGGCCAGCCTTTGGAGGCCGGCGCGATTTACGAGAGCAACCGCATCGGTTTGGCGGCGCTGGCACGCCAGGCGGGCGCCGTGCCGAAGGTTTATTCGCTCGTGCAGGACGAGTTGGCGGCGACCCAAGCGGCGCTCGATCAGGCGTTCACGGAATGCGACGTGGTCATCAGCACCGGCGGCGTTTCGGTGGGCGAGATGGATTGGGTCAAGCCAGCCTTCGCTTCCATCGGCGGTCAACTCGATTTTTGGAGAGTGGACATGCGGCCGGGCAAACCGTTTGCCTTCGGCCAGTGGGAGGACAAGCTTTTCTTCGGGCTGCCCGGCAATCCGGTTTCCGCGCTGGTCAGTTTTCTGCTTTTGGCAAAGCCCGCTTTGCTGCGCCTGCAAGGGGCCCGCGACGTTTTGCCCCGCACGATTTCCGCCGTCTTGACGGAACCGCTTGTCAATCATGCGGAACGCCGGCACTTCATGCGCGTGACGCTCGATGGCCACGGCGGTGCGCGCTCCGCCGGCAACCAATCTTCGCATGTCCTCAGCGCCATGGCCCGTGCCGACGGATTGGTGGATGTGCCGCCCAGGACCACATTGGCCGCGGGCGCGCGATTGTTAGTGTTGACAGTGGATTAACTTTCCGCCTTCTGCACTTCGGCCCGCAGCAAGTCGTGCAGCGTGATCACACCTTGGACGGCGCTGTTGTCGTCCACCACCACTACAAATTGAGTGCTTGAATGGATCAGGAGCGTTTGTAGATCGCGAATCGTTTGATCGGCCCGGCAGGTCGTGACCGGCTCCAGCTTGGGCGGCCGCTTTTCGGCCAGAGCGGCCTGCGCTTCCTTCCGCGTCAAAATGCCCGACGGCTTTCCGTCCTGAACGACGGGAAATCGTTCGTAGGGATGGTCTTTGAGAGTCTGTTGGATGACGGCGGGCGCGAGGTCGGCGACGACGATCGGCCGATCGGTGAGAATTCCGGCCACAAGTGATTGCTGCCAGCTCAGCAAGTCGCGTGGCGGACGAATTTTTTCGAGGCGATGGCCGTCCTGCACCAGAAGGGCGTCATAAAAATTCTCGAGGTTCATCTTGCGGCTGATGCTCTGGCTGACCAGCGCGCCCAGCATCAGTGCCGGTACGAGCGAGAATTCGTGCGTCATTTCGAAGACAATCAAGATAGCGGTCACGGGCGCACCGACCACTCCGCCAAGAGTCGCGCTCATTCCCACCACGGCCAGGGTGATGAGGTCGGCATGGGCCATCGGCCATTCGAGACCGACGATGCCCGAGACGAAAATACCGACCATGCCGCCGAAAAACAGGCAGGGTGAAAAAATGCCGCCGCATCCGCCAAAACCATAGCAGCAAAAAGTGGCGACGAATTTGGCCACGAGCAGCAGTGCGGCAATATTCCACGCGATCCCGCCCGAGAGCGCCTGGGACAGATCGTCGTAACCAAGGCCGAATACGCCCAGCTTGCCCGTCCCGCAAAAAATAGACACGCCCAAGCCCCAAGTGATCAGGCCGCCAATGACGGGCAGCAGCCAGCCGGGAAATTTGCCAAAATTTTTCGTCCATTGGCGTAGGCCAAGCGCAAAGCGTTGAAAATAAACTCCAACCAAGCTGGCCAGGGCCGCGACGACAGGCGTTAGGGCGTAGGCGAGCCAAGTTGGCGCATTCACATCCTTCAACGTAAAAGCCGGCTGCGCACCAATGATGCCATGGACGGCCAGCGCACCCAGGACCGAAGCCAATAGCACACTGCCGAGCAAGCGGCTGTTCAAATCGCCAATGATCTCTTCGAGCACGAAAGTGGTGGCGGCCAGCGGCGCGTTGAAAGCGGCCGCCAACCGGTCCGGGCTCGTTTGGCTGCGCGTTCGTGTGCCAGTCCTCGCGGATGTTTGTTACAATT
>Ga0209006_10004755_pt1 | contig 12312 bp, 7 predicted proteins | sample JacPin_JW_Ref_O2_FD_188567 | JGI IMG/M metagenome (GOLD analysis project Ga0209006, IMG submission 188567) | Forest soil microbial communities from Algoma, Ontario, Canada - Jack Pine, Ontario site 1_JW_Ref_O2 (SPAdes) (version 2) | ecosystem: Environmental > Terrestrial > Soil > Boreal...
CTATCAGGAAGCCGAAGTAGATCTCACGGCTGACAATCCCGGTCTCACACTCTTTCATTGCCACCAGCAACTCCACATGGATTTCGGCTTCATGACTCTGTTCGACTACGTCTAGTCCGCGTCTCTGGCGAAAATTGAAAATCTCGGCCAGCGCTGGCCGCTCTTCACTGGTTTTTCGCACCCAAGGCTGCCAAGCGCGCCCGCGCTTCTGCCATCGTCGGAGCCAATTGCAATGCCGCCGCATAAGCTCCTCTAGCTTGCTGATTCTCACCTTTGCTTTCCAATGCACGCCCCAGCCAGTACAACGCGAGCGGCGATGGCGCAATCTGCGCCGCCTTTCGAAAATCCGCAATCGCTGCATCCATGTCCATGGTCTGCATCTCAACGGTCCCGCGCCCGATATAACTGTTCTGCTCACCTGCATCCATCGCGATGGCTGCGCTTAATTCCGCCATCGCCGCGGAATACTTGCCTTCTCCTAAGTACAACACCCCCAAGTTGTTGTGCGACTGCACGATCTCCGCCTGGTCGCTGGATAGCGCCAGCGCTACGCGATATTCGTGCTCCGCATCATCCAAACGGTTTTGTTTTTGCAGCAAGACGGCAAGATTGTAGTGCGGCGATGCCAGATCTGGGCTTAGCTGCACCGCCGCTACAAAGTGCGGTGCCGCAAGCTCCGGCTCGCCTCGCTCCATCAGTGCCACGGCGAAATTGTTTTCCGCAAACCCGTTGTTCTTGGTTACTTCGAGTGTGTGCGCAAAAAGTGTGTAGCTGTCATGCCAGTAGCCAATCTGCTTGATGGTGACCGCGGCAAACGGCCCGAGCACCACCAGAAAAATTGCTATGGCAATTTCTTTCTGCCAGTGCTTCGCGATCGCCAAATCCCCAATCAGCCAAACCAAGGCCAACAGCAAACCCATCATCGGAATATGCATGAAGCGGTCCGCCATCCCCTGCCGTCCGGTTTGTATAAAGCCGATCATCGGCAGCATGGTCCCCAGATACCACAGCCAGCCGACGAGCAAGTATTTGCGCTCGCGGAATCTCCAAGCGACCACGCTGATGCCCACTAGCGCCAGACCGGCGAGAGCCACAATCGTCCACGCCAGACTGTTTCCCGGATGTGGATAGTAGGGCGCCAGCCCGACGGGCCAGACGGCCTTTCTGAGATAGGCAATGTAGGAAAAAATCGCGTTCTTGAATCGCCAGCTAAACGGCATCGACGCCGTCAACGCGTGTTCGCGCGAATGCACGTAAACGGTTACGGCTCCGCCCGCCGCGGCCATCACAAAGAGGGGAATCTTTTCGATCGCCAGCGCGCGCAACGCGGCAAAAAATGGCCGCGGCGCGCCTTCCGCGTCCGTTCCCGGCAGTCGCGCCAGCGGCCAATAATCCAGCAGAAGTAGCGCAAACGGGAGGGGAATCACCATCACCTTGGCGGTGATTCCCAGGGCAAAAAACAACACGACCCACAGATAGCGTGCTACGCTCGGCTTTTTTGCGTACCAGCCGTAGGCTCCGATTGCCAGCAGAAAAAACAAAACGCACAGCACCGACTTCCGCTCAGAAATCCACGCGACCGCTTCGACATTCAAAGGTTCGACCGCAAACAGCGCCGCCACGGCCGCGCTACGAAGCGCGCGCCCTGTGGCCCGTTCTATGAGCAGAAACAGCAGCACAACTCCCAGGATGTGTAAGAGAACGCTGGTGAAGTGATGCCCCGCGGGATTTCTTCCATACAACTGCACATCTGCCATGTGAGAAATCCAAGTCAGAGGATGCCAATTTGAAGAAGGATAGCTCGAGCCGAGCGCCCAACGGATGTCCGCCCAGGTCAATCCCGCCAAAACATAGGGATTGCGCGTCACGTAATCCGGATCGTCCACATTCACAAAGCCATTGCGCATCGCCGGTGCGTACACTGCCGCAGTTCCGGCAGCGAGCAGCACCGCAAGGAAAGCGACGAGCCGCCAGCGCGCGGGCCCATCCTGAGTGCTCGCAGCGGACGGGGTGGAATCGTCGGCCGCACGGAAGTCCGCCTCCGGAACTTCGGCTGATTGTGGACCGGAATTCATTGCCAGATCAGCGTAACAAAAATCACCAGTGCGGAGAGGCGTCCGCACCGGGGACCAACAGCATTAGTTACCTGTCGAAACAGTTGCTTGAGCTTTGCCCGCTCCCCGCTCGCCGAACTCAGTACAATCAAAAAACACACAGTGGCCATCGATACCCAAGCTCAGGAGCAACTTCTCCGGCACCGCCGCGTTTGGGAGCAAAAACCCATTTTGCGGCGCGTGTACAACGATGAATTCTTCGCACGCTTACTCGCTTTTCGAAAGCCAAGCGGAATCTCGGTTGAAGTCGGCGCGGGCCCCGGCTTCTTCAAGCAGTCCGCGCCAGACGTTCTCTCGACGGATCTTATTTGGTGTCCGTGGCTCGACGCCATCGCCGACGCCCAGCAACTTCCGTTTCGCGCAGGCAGCGTGGCAAACATTTTCGGTTTGGACATGCTTCATCACCTCGCCGCGCCCATGACTTTTCTAAGCGAAGTCTCGCGCATTCTGATTCCCGGTGGCCGGTTGATCCTCGTCGAACCGTGGATCACGCCTTTCTCTTATTTCATTTTCCGTTTTCTCCACCAGGAGCGCTGCGACCTGGGCGAGACTCCCTGGCTTTCCAGCGAACACCGCGCCATCCCCGAAAAAATGGCCTTCGACGGCAATCAAGCCATTCCGTACTTGCTCTTTGGACGCAAGCATCGTTCGAGCACGCTCGGTTCTTTGCCGGACCTCAAGGTCCTGGCCCTCGAGCCTTTTTGCCTCTTCGCCTATCTGCTCAGCGGCGGATTCAAGCCCATGAATCTCTTGCCGGAATTCTTGTATCCGGCGATTAGGAAATTCGAGCGCGCGACGGCCCCGCTGTGGGGCCGCATTGCGGCTTTGCGAGTTTTGCTGGTGCTCGAAAAAGACGGCTAGACGCGTATACCAGATATGCAAATAAAAAATCTCGATAGCGTTTTCGGCTGAAGGTTCGGCAAAGCATGCAAAAGAAATCGTCCAGAAACCTGTTCACGCGTGTTTACAAGCTGCTGCGCACAGCAGGGCTTGTTGACCTGCCTTTGTTTAAACGGCTCTTTCTTTTTTCCTATTTTCTCTACAAGCGCTGGTACGAAGATCCGTTCTGGGCGCTCACCCGACGCAGTCCGGAACTTTTCACGAGCGGCGATGTTCTCGATATTGGCGCAAACATTGGCTATACAGTGTGTGTCTTTGCGGCTGCCATCAAGGGGAATCGGAAGGGGCCGGCCAGGGTGTATGCGTTTGAGCCCGACCTGGCCAGCTTTCGGACGCTTGGAGAAACCGTCCGCCGTAAGAATCTTGGAGATTCAGTGGAAATCTTCAACATGGCCATAGGCAGCGCCGATGGCTCGCTTGAGTTTTGGCACAACGAAGAGCACTCGGCGGACCACCGCGTGGTGACGGAGCGGTTCAAGAGTCTGGGGCCTGCTGGTGAAAAAATCACAACGGTTGCTGTCAGTAGCGTCGACAGTTTTGTCGCGGCTCGTAATCTCGAGAACATTTCTTTCGTCAAAATAGATGTACAAGGCTACGAACTCGCCGTTTCTGAAGGTATGCGGCGGACGCTGGAACGGTTCCCCAGACTCTCCATCGCTTTTGAGTATGCCCCCGATGGAATGCGCGAACTCGGCTTTGAGCCGTCAGCCCTGCTCGATTTTTTCCGCTCTGCGGGCTATCAACTTCACATCCTGACGCGCGCCGCCACAACACTCGCGTCAGATAATCGCACGATCGATCTTGCTGTTGAGCGCACCGGCTATGTCGACCTGCTCTGCTCCAAGGAAATTCTCACGCGAAACTAGCCCAGAGCGGCTTCCGAACGGCTAGGCCTCTTCTTTCGAATTCCCATCTTGATGCGCACGAGACCTACCCAGGTCATTTTCAGGAGTTGGAGGCCGTGACGGAAGCGCTGAATATTTGTTTCGCCATACGTACGCGCCAGATAGCGCACCGGCACGTCCACGATTTCGAGGCCCAGTTCGGCAGCGGGGAAGAGCAGCTCGAAATCGCCGAACGGGTCAAATTCGCCGAAATCTTTTCGCCACGCGATCATGCGCTCATAATCGTGCCGCGTGACGAGCTTAGTCCCGCACAGAGAATCACCCAACCGCACATCCAGCACTGCGCTCAGCATTTTGGCGAAAAAAATATTTCCGATACGGTTCAGGAAGCGCATCGCGGCGCCTTCCATTGGATAAACGAGCCGGGAGCCGTTAATGAAATCACCATGCCCCTGGTCGTAGGCATAGCTAAAGCGCGTCAGCATTTCCGGCGGCATCGTAAGGTCCGCATCCAAAATCACGAGCAAATCCTGTCCTGCGTGCGAAAAGCCGAGCCGCACCGCGTCCGCTTTGCCTTTGCCGGGCTGTTGCACGGCTAGAATCCGGAATTGGTCGCGGTATACGGTCGATACACGCAGGATTTCTTCCCACGTTCCGTCCGTTGAGTGGCCCTCGACGAAAATAATTTCCGCTTCACGGCCCAAGTCCGGAAAACGCTTCAGCGCGTTTTCAATGTTGCCGCGTTCGTTGCGTGCCGGAATGACGCAAGACACGCCTTGCTGCGAAGAGGGTACTAGCGGCCGCATCACCACCACCGAGGTCAAGCTCAGCCATCGCGCGAGCGGCACCAGCGGCATCACGCGGTTGATGGCCGTTCCGAGCCCCAACATTTTCCACGGGAAATACACGGCCTGCCGCTGCCGTACGATCTCGAAGCCCGCTACCTTCGCGATGTTTTCTAGATCCACGCGCGTCACAAACGTGCTCGGCACCTCGCCCTTGCGGATTCCTAAGCGGTTCGCGAGGTAATAAGCCCCCCGCAGGTAGGGATTGTAGAGCACCACCATGAGGCGCGACGTCCGCGCGAGGTTTGCTTTCAACTGCATCAGGAGCGCCTGAATGTCGAAGTCGTGGTTGAAGGTGCCATTGATCAGAATGGCCGTGCGCTTGTCGCGCTCGTGGGTCAGATCGGGGAACGGCTCGTCTTTGCCAACCGTCTCTTTGCGCGGCGCGTCGATCGCGGCGAGCAGCCCGCCGTTGTCGTCTTCGCGCGGCAGCCACTGGATTACGCGGTCGTAGTATCGCGTCAGCGCGGAAATCTCCGCCGCGAGAAACGTGTTTACATATTTCCGCCAGCCAGGAACGGGGTTTTCCGACGCTTCCTGCGGCTTCTTGAGAACGTTCTCGGTTGCCATTTCGCGTTGCATCTGCGTCAACGGGGCCATCCCAAACTTTGTACCATGTTTCAAGCCGCCGCGAGGAGGGATCGCGTAGCGTCGCGTCGTGCGGGTAATCATTGACACCCGGCGAGGGACTGGCCAGCTCGAGGAATGATCTTGACGGGCTAAAATCAGCTCTACATAATTTGCTGGTGCCTCACGCACTCACGGCGTATCGAGTGTTCGTTGCATCTCCGGGCGGCTTGGTGCCCGAACGACAGGCTTTTCGCGACGCCATCAACGCCTATAACGAGATGGATGCAATCTCGCGCGGGGTGATGTTCATTCCCGTCGGCTGGGAACAAACTCTTCCTGGCATGGGGCGGCCGCAATCGCTAATCAACGAAGACCTGAGAGACTGCGACTATTTTGTTTTGATTCTCTGGGACCGCTGGGGATCGTCATCGGGGGACCCGTCCTATACTTCTGCCACCAGCGAAGAGTATGCGATTGCCCGAGAGTGCTGGAGCAATTCCGAGCACTGCCTCCATGAAATTGCCGCTTTCTTTAAAGCCGCTGAGCCTCGCCAGATGAGTGACCCAGGAGAACAGCTGCGGAACGTCTTGGACTTTAAGAGGCAGTTGGAGCAAACCAAGGAGCTACTCTTTAGCACGTTTGATGATGTTTCGTTGTTTCAACGGCAGTTACAGCGACTGCTGGCAAAGTGGGTCAGAGATCACGAGCAAGGAAAGCGGGACCCGGCGAGCAAGCAGGTGTCCCGCATGCCCTCGCCGGAAGCTTCTGAAACGGGTTTATCGCCGACCGCATCGGTGACCGCAGGCCTCAGCCATCTGCACAAATCGCGGGCGGTGCTCGAAGAGGCCGAAGGTTTGGTCCGGCAGGGAAAACTGACAGATGCGGAAATGTTATTTGCGCGGGCGCTCGCGAAGGACAACGAACCGGGCACGGCCCTGCAATACGCGCGCTTTTTGAGGAGCCTTGGACGATTTTCTCAGGCCCAGGCCTTGCTGGAAGGGATTTTGCAGCGTACCTCTCCCGGCGAAGAACACTGGAAGGCCGGAGCTTACAACTACCTGGGGATGCTCTACCGGGACCAAGGGCAACTCCACGAAGCCGAGAAAATGTTGAATCAGGCCAAGAGCCTGTCCGACCAGCCGGGCACTCGGGAGACGACCATGGCCGCTTATAACAATCTGGGGCAAGTATTCCGGGATCGCGGCGATCTGGCGGATGCGGAGAGAATGCACAAGCGGGCTCTCGATCTGTGTAAACCGAACGGTGACGAAGCCAGTCTGGCCAGCTCCTGCGGCAACTTGGCGCATATTTATTTGATACGCGACGAATTGGGACGGTGCGAAGCCATGAACGCCAAGGCCATTGAGCTCAGCGAGAAGATTGGGAACGAGCAAGGATTGACCATCGCTCTGCGGAATCAAGGTCTTCTCCTCCTGAAGCAAAAACACCTCGGGTCGGCAGAAGAGATCTTGCGGCGCTCGCTGGAGATCGCCAGCAAAATCGGCCGCCAGAAGAGCATGGCCGACGCCTACTCCAGCCTCGCACAGTTGAAAGCGGCACAGAACGAGATTGCGGAGGCGGAGCAGCTGATCGTGAAGTCCATTGAAGTGAACGAGCGAATTGGTCGTCGGAAAGGTGTGGCCCGTTCGTTCCTCGTCTTGGGCGAGTTGCAGCATGCCAAGGGAGACGATGCCCGGGCCGAACAATCGCTGCTGCGGGCGATCGAAGTCGCCGGCATGATAGGCGACAAAATCTGCGTGGCAAACGCTTACCGGGCAATGGGAACGATATTCAAGAGTCGCGGTGAGGGAAGTGCGGCAACCCTGCTGTGGCGCGACGCGCGGCAAATATTCCAGGACATAGGCATGACGGAAAAGTTGCGCGAGTTGCATGATTTGTTGGCGACCTCGCAGATCGCCGTCGGCGCCTCCTAGTCGGCTGTGCAGATTGTGCCGCGCGCGAATGTAATCCTGAAGGAGAAGAAGCCCCTCTGAGGGGTCCTTGGCCCGGCTCCATCTGGGCCTCCATCTTGCGACCAAGCGGTAAAGGAGCTGGGCGGATCCTGATGGCGCCCCCACCTCTTTCGCACGTCATCCCTTTCGTTGACACGCTCGAACGCGTCCGTTACGCTTTTGAGTTTACTCGGACGGATTTATTGCTCTCTAGGAGAACGGACCACACCGCCGCATGGCTGAAGAAAAGCTCCCGACACGCGCACAAGATTTTTCCGAGTGGTACAACCAGCTGGTTTTGAAGGCGCAACTTGCCGACTACGCACCGGTGCGGGGCTGCATGGTTGTGCGGCCGTATGGGTGGGCGCTCTGGGAGAACATGCAGCAAGCGCTGGACCGGCGGTTCAAGGCCACCGGGCATCAAAACGTGGCGTTCCCGTTGCTCATTCCGCGCAGCTTCATCGACAAGGAGAAGCACCACGTCGAGGGGTTTTCGCCAGAGCTTGCCGTGGTTACGATTGGTGGCGGTGAGAGGCTGGCGGAGCCGTTGGTGATCCGGCCGACTTCGGAAACGATTATTGGGCATATGTGGTCGAAGTGGATCCAATCGTATCGTGACTTGCCGGTTTTGATGAACCAGTGGAACAGCGTGGTGCGGTGGGAATTGCGGACGAAACTTTTTCTACGCACGCTGGAGTTTTACTGGCAGGAGGGACATACGGCGCACGCTACGCGCGAAGAGGCGGAATTCGAAACGCGGCAGATGCTGGATATTTACACGGATTTTGCTGTGAACGATGCGGCGATTCCGGTGATTGCCGGGAAAAAATCCGACGCGGAGAAATTTGCGGGGGCGGACGTCACCTATTCGATCGAAGGGATGATGGGTGATGGCAAAGCCTTGCAATCCGGAACTTCACATTTCCTGGGACAAAATTTTGCGCAGGCCTTTGAGGTGCGGTATCTCGACCAGGCAGGGCAGTTGCAGCATTGCTGGACGACGTCGTGGGGGCTTTCGACGCGCGTGATTGGGGCGATCATTATGGTCCACGGCGACGATCAGGGGCTGGTGTTGCCGCCGAAGCTCGCGCCGCACCAAGTGGTGATCGTGCCGATCTACAAGACCGACGAAGAGAAGAGTTCGGTGATGGAAGCGGCTCGGAAATTGAAGGCGGAATTGGTTGCGGCGAATGTGCGTGTGACTTTGGATGAGCGCGAGGGACCGAGTCCTGGCTGGAAATTCAATGACTGGGAGATGCGCGGGGTTCCGTTGCGGGTGGAGCTGGGGCCGAAGGATGTGGCCAAGGCCGCGGCGGTGTTGGCGCGGCGGGATCGTCCTGGTCGAGAAGGGAAGGTCAGCGCTCCGCTTGCTGGCATGCCCGAGACGATCGAGAAGTTGCTCGTTGAGATTCAGCAAGCGTTGCACGACAAGGCTTTGGCTTTTCGCAAAGCAAATACGCATGATGCGAAGACCTACGAGGATTTGAAGAAGGCCGTGGAGATGGGCTTCGCTTATTCGTACTGGTGCGGGAGCGCGGATTGCGAAACGAAGATCAAGGAAGAGACGCGGGCTACCATGCGGTGCATACCGATTGATCAGCGTCTTGGCGACGGCAATGGGCGGAGTGACGGAGCTAGGGCTTGCGTTTATTGCGGCCAACCATCGGCGGAGCGGGCTATTTTTGCGCGGGCTTACTGAAGCTTAATTCCACGTTGCCTTGAGCGCGACGGCAAAGGGCGGAGGTCCTGGCCTGAGCTACCCGGCCCGGTAGCTTTCCGGGAACATCCGGTGCGGCAACGTCTCGACACTCCGTGGAGAGGATGCTAGCGTTGATTGAGACCTAGAGCTGGCCCTGCCGCGCGATGCTGCGATTTGGATGCGGTGGCGGCTACCGGAGAAGATTTTCGTGCACTTTGATGGCACCGCTCAGCGGATTTCGATAAAGCGCCGCGGCCGCTGCTCGCAGCGCGGCGCCGGTAAACTCAAAGCCTTGGCTTTCGCTGCCATCGTCGTTTTGGCGATCTATGCGGCTTACAAACTTGTCCCTCCTTACGTCGCCGAATACCAGTTGCAGGATAAGATGCAGGAGCAGGCGCGGTTCGGCATCGTGAACCGGTACACAGACGAGCAGGTTCGCGAGAATGTTTTTAAAGTTATCCAGGATTTGGATATTCCGGCGAAACGAGAAGATATTAAGGTGACCGTGACGCAGGCGATCGTGAAGATTTCGCTGGAGTACACGGTGCCGGTTGATTTGCTTTTCTACAGCACGGAACTGCACTTCTCACCTTCCAGTGAAAATAAATCTCTTTACTAGACGTTTGCTTTTTCCGTTCGGATGGCTGGATTCCGGCTGGCAACGGCGGCTGCGCCTGGATTTGTGCGGATAGCGGCGGAGACCGGGCTGGCTGAGGCAACGTCCCGGCTGCGAACTCCGTCTTTCTTAGTACCTGGTGTTGCGAGACAATAAGAGTTCAGCCCTGGGAGCTATCGTTTGCGCATTCGAATTCGAAAAGGATTTTTCACTTCTGCGCTGGGCTTGACGATACTGGGCGTCGTCTTCGCGATATTCCTCACTTCGGGCGGGATCTTCACCTACTACTACATCAAATATTCACGGATGATCGATGCGCGGCTGTCCGGCAAGGTGCTGCAAAACACGACGCAGATTTTTTCCGCGCCGCAATATATTTCGGCCGGGCAGGCTTGGAGCGCGGAGGACCTGACGACTTATTTGACGCGCATCGGCTACCGGCCCGAGGCGGATGACAACTCCATGGGGCAATACACCGTGCAGGGCAACACGGTGGATATTCGGCCTTCCAGGCTTTCCTATTTCGGTGGTTCGAATGCGCTGGCGGTGCAGTTTAGCGGGAGATCGATCCGCTCGATTCGTCCGCTTTCCGGCGGGGGGAGTCTGGACACGGCTCAGATTGAGCCGGAACTGATTACCAATCTTTTCGACAGCGCGCGCGAGAAGCGGCGCCCCGTGAGATATGAGGATTTGCCGCCGGAATTGGTGCACGCGATTCTTTCCGCGGAAGACAAGCGGTTTTTTGATCACGGCGGGTTTGACTTCATTCGAATCGTGGGTGCGGCGTGGGCCGACATTCGCCATAGCTCCTCGCACTACCAAGGAGCGAGCACCATCACGATGCAGGTCGCCCGCACGTTTTTCTTTTCAAACGAGCGGACCATGCGGCGCAAGGTGGCCGAGACGATGGTTTCGGTGGAGCTGGAGCAACGTTTCAACAAGCAACAGATCTTCGAGCTTTATGCCAACGAGGTTTATCTCGGCAACCGCGGGAGTTTTGGAATTCGCGGGTTCTCGGAAGCCAGCGTCGCGTACTTCGGGAAAGACCTTCGTCAGCTTTCGCTCAGTGAGTGCGCCTACCTGGCGGGAATCATTCGCGCGCCTAACTATTATTCATCTGCGGACCGCCATCCGGAGCGCGGGGCGCAGGCGCGCGACCGCGTGCTGACGCAGATGCTCGAGAACAAGTACATCACGGCAGAAGAACTGGAGGCCGCGAAGCACGCGCCGCTGAAGATCGTGCACACCGCGGGGTCGGCGAGCGAGGCGCCGTACTTTGTGGACATGGTCAAGGACCATTTGCTCGACAAATATTCCGAAAACGAACTGCTAAGCCAGAACTTCCGCGTGTATACGACGCTCGATCCGGCGCTACAGCGAGCGGCGGCGGCGGCGGTGGACGCGGGAGTGAAGAACGTCGATTTGCTGCTGGCGAAAAAATACGAGAAGTGGCGCAAGGAAGCGGCGAAGAAGGGCAGCACCGAGGCCATTCCACAGGTACAGATCGCGCTTTTGACGATTGATCCGAAGACCGGCGAGATCAAAGCCTTGATTGGAGGACGGGATTACGGACAGAGCCAGTTGAATCATGCGCTGGCCCACCGTCAGCCCGGGTCGGTGTTCAAGCCGTTTGTTTATGCCGCGGCTTTTGACAATGCCGTGGACGGCGTGCAGCCGGTGATCACGCCTGCGACGACGATTGATGACGAGCCCACGACGTTCGAATTCGACAACAAGGAATACACCCCGAACAATTACGGCGAGAGATTCATGGGCCACGTAACGGTGCGCGATGCGCTGACAAATTCGCTGAACGTGGCGACCGTGAAGGTCGCCGAGCTGATCGGCTACGGGCGCGTGGTACAGATCGCGCGGCAGATGGGGCTAGGCAACAATATTCAGCCGACGCCGGCAGTCGCCTTGGGCGCGTATGAGATGACGGCGGTGGACGTGGCTGCCGGCTACACAGCGTTTGCCAACGGCGGCACGCGCGCGGAGCCGCAATTCCTGCACAGCGTGGTGAGTGCCGACGGAAGCGTGCTTGAGAAATTTACGCCGCAGACGCATGTGGTGCTCGATCCCCGCGTAGCCTTCCTGGTTACCAGCTTGCTCAAAGACGTCTTGAACAAGGGTACTGGCGCGACAGTTCGCGCCCGAGGTTTTACACTGCCGGCCGCGGGAAAGACGGGCACTTCGCGCGACGGGTGGTTCGCCGGCTACACCTCGAATCTTTTAACCGTGGTATGGATCGGGTTTGACGACAATCGCGATCTCGGCCTGCCGGGCGGCGCCACGGCCGCTCCTGTCTGGGCGGACTTTATGCTGCGGGCCACGGCACTGCCGGCGTACCGTGACGTCAGAGACTTCGGCATGCCCGATGGCGTACAGTCGGTTTTGATCGATCCGGAATCGCTGGAGCTGGCCACCCCCAACTGTCCAGCCACGCGCGAGGAAGTTTATGTCGCGGGCTCCGCCCCGACGGCGTTCTGCGAGCTGCACGGCGGGAGCGCCGCCGCCTCCTCCTCAGGTTCCTGGCTCTCCCGGGTTTTTGGAGGCGGAGGCGAACCCAAACAGCCGCAAACCGATGCCCAGGGCAAGCCGATTACGACGTACGATCCGAACCGGCCACCCGATGCGACCGGTCAGGGTACGGTTGACGGCGACGCCCCCCGTGCCGAAAAGAAAAAGAACCCTTTACAGAAGATTTTTGGTATCTTTGGGGGCAAGAAGAAGGACCCCGACAAGGCTAAGCCTCAAACGGACAAGCCACC
>Ga0209006_10004756_pt1 | contig 12311 bp, 14 predicted proteins | sample JacPin_JW_Ref_O2_FD_188567 | JGI IMG/M metagenome (GOLD analysis project Ga0209006, IMG submission 188567) | Forest soil microbial communities from Algoma, Ontario, Canada - Jack Pine, Ontario site 1_JW_Ref_O2 (SPAdes) (version 2) | ecosystem: Environmental > Terrestrial > Soil > Boreal...
AATTCCGAGGCCACGATCGCGGGGTGACGTCGGTTTCATTCTCGCCAGACGGCAAACGAGTCGTCTCCGGATCAGATGACGAGACAATCTGTATCTGGGATGTCGAGACGGGAGATATCGTTTCTGGCCCATTCCGAGGTCACGATAATGGGGTCCGGTCGGTTTCATTCTCTCCAGATGGCAAACGAGTCGTCTCCGGATCGTATGACACGACAATCCGTATCTGGGATGTCGAGATGGGAGATATGGTTTCTGACCCATTCCGAGGTCACGATGATAGGGTGAATTCGGTTTCATTCTCGCCAGATGGCAAACGAGTCGTCTCCGGATCACTTGACAAGACAATCCGTATCTGGGGTGTCGAGACAGGAGATATGGTTTCTGGACCATTCCGAGGCCACAATGGTGTGGTGACGTCGGTTTCATTCTCGCCAGACGGCAAACGAGTCGTCTCCGGATCATATGACGACACAATTCGTATCTGGGATGTCGAGATGGGACATATGGTTTCTGGCCCATTCCGAGGTCATGATGATGTGGTGAATTCAGTTTCATTCTCCCCAGATGGCAAACGAGTCGTCTCCGGATCAGATGACAATACAATGCGTATCTGGGATGTCGAGACGGGAGATATGGTTCTTGGCCCATTCCGAGGTCACGATGGTGGGTTCATATCGGTTTCATTCTCGCCAGATGGCAAACGAGTCGTCTCCGGATCGTATGACAGAACAATCCGCATCTGGGATGTCGAGATGGGAGATATCGTTTCTGGCCCATTCCCCGATCACAATCATGGGGTGAAGTCCCCCGCTCCCTTCCATGACAACTCACATATGCAAGATGGATGGATCCTCGGCGCAAACTCGGAATCGTTATTCTGGGTCCCACCCATGCATCGGAAAGCTTTGTGGAGACCCAGCAATGTGTGTGTTATAGGATTGAACTCGACGAGACTCGATTTAAGTCGTTTCGTGCATGGTACTTCTTGGCGAAGTTGTCAGAAATAACACGTCTTTCGCAGTTTCTTTTCCCAGAACTGTCCTTCTTATATATTCGCCTTTTTCACGTTGTTCAGCTCTTCTAACCTGTCGTCTTCCTCGGGATGAACAGTTTTTCATCAAAGTCTTCCAGTAACCTTATGGTATCCCGCCCAGAGCTTCGAGATATCACACCTAAAAAGTCCAGAACGTTCGCGGCGCCTTTGTGTAAAAAAAAGTTACTTTGTCTCTTATGTTCATTTGCTCATCGTTTTTATTGGCAGAGTTGTCGTTAGAGACCACTGTCTTGTGAATGAGTCTGTTCGTCATTTTGATTTTTTGGAGGTCTTTTTCTTCTCTCCCTTTCTGTTTAGTTGTGCAATACGCCGTTTCTTGTCTCGTACATGTATGTATGTACAAGATTTGACGGAGAAAATTGAGTGACATATATCTCAGGTAAATAACCAGCCAGTGATAAATCTAGATAAGGATGTGCGCCCAAGAAGTAGAAGTCATTACTATGGGAAGGAGATCGTGCTTATCTTCACCAGGAAACGGAAGGTACTACTTTTGTGATGCGGTGGACTGAACATTCGCCCAGTACGCTTCCGTGACGATAGATTATCCTGTTGTGAGACTTGTGAACACGTCGGCATCTTAGAATTATGTATGTGGACTCGAAAGCTACAATCGGAGGCATCAAGACAGTTCTTGTATTCTGGGTGCATAATTGGGGCAACTCACGTTGAAAAAATTCGGTTACTTCTTCTATAACAACGAAGTTCCGTTGCGGGAACATAAGGATCAAGGTTATCGTAAATGCTAACCAAAAGATACGAAAAGAAAAGACTCCGGGATTGTTTTCATCTGCTTATACTTCATTGTTGCAGAAAAACCAATCGACACCGTAACTAATCACGAGTGGCGGTGAAGAGTTGCAAGGCGTCTTGTAGCAGATACTCGATCCGTTGCTGATGGCGGCTGCTTGGCAGGCCAGGCCTAGTTCGATGACTGAGTCTCATTTCAGTCATCCGACGAATGGTCATGCGAGAGAGGGTGACGGGCATTCACATGATAATATAGCAAGGAGAAGCCATAAATATCACAATATACCTGCTTTAGACTGCAAAAAAAAACCGTGTAGCGGGTATCAGAATTGATAATCAGATATTCATTCACAAACCTTCCTGATTTCATCAAGTTTCCCCAGTTTTGCGAGGTACGCAGCCCCAGAGTCCGCCCAAATTTGATAGTCCGTAACCTTCAATTCGTGGTCGAAATCTAGTAGATACGCGAACATCTCGTCCCAACTGTCACCAGTGCTCCTCCACGTGAATCTGCCCTTTGCCCGTACAAATACTTTGCGCCTTTCCACATCTACAGCATACTCTAGAAAATGTATGCTATCCGAGTCGTAATCCAAGAGATCGCCGATGATTTCAAAGTATTTTCGGACTGAAGCGCCGACGAAGCGCCGACCCAAGAATGGCGCCATGGACGGCTCCCCGTGCTCGATGACCGTACGCTCGTGAGTCACAGAAAATAAATCAAGTACCCGGTTGACGTCTTGCTTGGACGCAAAGGCCTCGCAGAACGTTTGAGCGGCGTGAAGCAGCTGATTTCGGTCAGCCATGGTTGGTCACGTGAATAACGATCATTTACAGTGCGGGGTCGACCGTAAACGTAAAAGCTGCCAACGGTCAACATCATCAGCTCTAGCCTTGATATTTATCTTGTTCCCTTCCTTTCCTATGCTTACATCGCATACCCAGTCTTCTCGTCAACAGAACGGTGACCATGAGTTCGGTAGTCAGTGCGTTCAGCCTTTGTTCCACTCAAAGACATAACACGGGAGTAACATGTGTTGCATATGCCTGCAGAGGGCTGGAGGCTGCTCTCAAGAGAGTTTCTAAGCAGGGATTACAATACGAATATCAGATGAAAGAGCTTGAGGTGTGTTCATCACGACCTAGGTACACCGACGCAGACTCATTATTCATCGTCCTACTCTGATCAGGCCAAGCTATCAGAAAATCTCAGCAACTTTAGGGCTCTTGATAGTCTCTTGCAGGAAGCCTTCAGTGGTCTTAAGGTCTGCCATTCCTCTTCAAGTTGATGCGATATATGAGTTACATCGCAATCGCAGAGAAACTCGAGACGTGCCGAACGTGCTATTGACTCTCAAGTTCCGAATATATGTAACGAGCTCAACAAATCCATGGACGCTCTATCGGAGCTCTCTGAGTCTCTTCCGACCATCCAATCTCAAGTTGCTGACATTCGGCAAGTATACGACGCGGGTCGACAGAAGGTGATCAGCCTTTGTTATGTCACCCGTTGCAAACACTAATATTTACCTTCCACCTCCGCTCAACGATACGCACGGATGCGCCTCATTCAGGCCCAAGCTCTTGTTTCAGACCTCGAATGGCTAAACACCGACTTTTATGAACGATGGCGCGCTATCATCTTCACCTCTTCGAGTCCCGTCTCGTGGCGCTGGAAGGCGATCATGCGAGTGTCCTTCGCTGTGTCATTTGTACTCTGCGTGTGGATGACCTGGTTAGCCGTGTGGGGTGCGTTGCGGGCGCATCGGCAACGGCTAGTGTGGGGTGAAAGGTTGATGTCATGACATTTGGTTCTCGGTTCCGTTTCCGTGTTATCGTCATTCATATCCAACACTCCAGCCCTTTCCATGTCCCTGGCTGCTGACCCGTCATGTAATATTATCATCTCACAGATTATTCAATGCAATATTTCTTCTGCTTCCATGCACTGAATGCACAAGGTCTCTTGTCCAAGTTGTATAATCCTATCCAGTGGCTGGCTTTCTCACCCAGAACAGATAGTTGCATTCGGCAGCACCCCATACGCTCGCTTCTCTGGGCATTAATATCCACCTGCCAGTCCACGGCACGTACACCATTCCTCGCACTTCTGCCTCTTTACGGGTTGGTAGCCCTCGCTCATCTGCATGTGTTATCCAGGACGGTGACGGTTGTGCAGACTCAGTCGTTGCTGAAGGTTCACCTTTCTGGACGGTGGGATAAGATTGAAAAAATGACACTAACTCCGACGGGTTCACGTATTTGGAATGGGTATGCGTTCCGGGGGTTACTTGACGGAGGACGTATTCAGCTACGACGATCGTTAGCAAGTAAGAAAGCGGAGTGCGAGCGATGGTGGAAAGGAAAAGATGTCCACCGGGCTGTGCTACTGTTTTAACGTTAACTAGAAAGGTAAAGTGAGTTAGAACGAACCTTGACTAGCTCTGCGCACGCGGAGAGAAACCTCGCAGGATTGTCGACATGTTCGAGGACCTCCATCGAGCAAACCGCATCGAAACGTTGGTTTTCCTTGGAAAGGACCTCAACAGAGGTATGGCGATATCGGGGGGAGTGAGATAGTTTAGAGTCGGCAGACGCGTGATTAGAAGCGATAGCAATATTGTCCTCGCATGCGTCGATCCCCAGCGTTCTTGCCCCTAGCCGTGCAAGACTCTACGAAAAGATAGCAGGTTGATGTCAGTTGAACGACATGTAGCACAGATTACGAGGCGCACGTACCTCAGATAATAGTCCTCCTCCACAACCGACATCCAGTATATCCAATCCTTCAAACACGCCCTTCTTTAAGTTTTCACCCTGTTCTTCCAGAGCCACCTCTGTAAGTTTTTCCTTCAAGAATTGCATGCGTACAGGGTTCATCCTATGCAGCAACTTAAACTCGCCTTGCTCGTCCCACCAGAGGGGGGAGAGGCGGGCAAAATGGGAGATCTCGTTTGAGTTGACCGTTGACTTCGAAGTAGTGCTCGCAAAAGTTTGGAGAGATCGGACAGAGAACCAGCGGTTTATGGTTGGTAACCTCATGGGATGTTGCACATCCGGCTTCAAGTGTACCTATATCACAATCCATTTCCACACTGCAACATTTTTCATGAGAGAGATGAGCGTACCGCAACAATCGGGTATGACTCTGAGAGTCGGTTGCCACACGATCGTTTGGTCACGATTACATAATCATCCGTGACTAATGACAAATGATGGCAACTTCCGTCCTGTGCTCTAATTCGACCTTTCACTCATCCTTCTGCGCCGTGCGCTCACATTTCTGGTGTAACTTATCATACTCGTCAGTACTTATCGCTTTGAGATATCCTGGCTGACCCTCTATTCAAGAATCCTTACTAACTAGTGCTCCTTACATCAATAATGGCTTCGTTGTTGGTCAACATCCTGGACCGCACCCCATTGGCTTCGTCATTTGGAGACATTGCACTACCTCTATCAGCAGAGAATGCCCTGACAAAGAAACCACTTAATCCTGATCCCCAAACATGCGAGTTGCGAATAGAGGGGATGACATGTGGATCTTGTGTGGAGGTATGAGGATACAATCTACACGAAATTCCATAGCTAAGCTCCGGCAGTCGATAGAAGGGATGCTTAGAACAAAGCATGGGATATACTCCATTACAGTGGCTCTCCTCGCCGAACGCGGGGTGATCGAATATGATCCTATTGTCTGGACAACAGACAAACTTATTAACGTGAATACATCTCCCTTTACAATTACAGCTGTTACTGAACCAACTCCACCCCAGGAAATATCTGACATCGGTTTTGATGCAACCCTGATACCACCAACATGTTCTGATATCGTTACCCTCCGCATCTACGGTATGACATGTTCATCGTGTACCTCCACCGTCGAGAATACTCTGAAGGGAGTTCCGGGAATCAACGACGTGTCGGTTTCTCTAGCAACAGAGACGTGTAGGGTTCAATTCAACCATAATGTCGTTGGGCCACGAGAAATGGTAGAACGCATCGAAGAAATGGGCTTCGACGCCATTCTATCTGACCAGGAAGATGCCACTCAAATCCGATCCCTCTCTAGGACAAAGGAAATCCAGGAATGGCGCTCCAGGCTCTTATGGAGTGTCACATTCGCATTACCCGTATTCTTCATTAATATGATCGCACCACACATCCCATTTCTTCTACCAGTGTTGAACTTCCGGCTCATGCGCGGCATCTATCTTCAAAATATCCTAGTCTTCTTATTGACAACCCCAGCTCAGTTCTGGATCGGAGCAAAGTTCTATCGTAATGCTTACAAGTCACTTAGACATGGCAGTGCCACGATGGACGTCCTGGTCATGTTAGGGACCTCCGCAGCATATTTCTACTCGCTCATCGTAATGATATTCGCCACTACGAACCCTTCTCCCGACTACAAACCCTACACCTTCTTCGATACCAGCACTATGTTGATCATGTTCGTCTCGCTCGGGCGCTACCTGGAAAACAAAGCCAAAGGACGCACAAGCGCAGCGCTAACAGATCTGATGGCGCTCACACCATCTATGGCCACCATCTACACCAACCCAGCCTGTACCACCGAGAAAAGGATTCCGACAGAATTAGTTCAGGTCGGGGATACCGTAAAACTTATCCCCGGCGACAAAGTTCCTGCCGATGGCACTGTTGTCCGAGGTTCGTCCAGCATAGATGAGAGCGCAGTGACAGGCGAGCCCGTACCTGTTACCAAACAAGCCGGAGATAGCGTCATCGGCGGCACCATCAACGGACTCGGGACTCTCGACATGCTCGTCTTACGTGCGGGTAAGGATACTGCCCTCGCGCAGATCGTCAAGCTCGTCGAAGACGCACAGACTTCCAAGGCTCCTATTCAGGCGTATGCAGACCGCGTTGCGGGACTTTTCGTGCCCACAGTCATCTCTCTTGCGACGGTCACGTTTTTAATCTGGATGATCGTTTCCAACATCATAGTCGACGACTCGCTACCGGACATGTTTCACCGCCATGGCGTGACCAAGTTCGCTGTGTGTCTCCAGATTTGTATATCCGTTATTGTGGTGGCTTGTCCTTGTGCGTTAGGTTTGAGTACACCGACGGCCATCATGGTAGGCACTGGGATGGGCGCCAAGAACGGGATTCTGATCAAAAGCGGCGAGGCACTGGAAGCCAGCTGCTCTGTTAAGAAGATTGTGATGGACAAGACGGGTACGTTAACGCGAGGCAAGCTCACTGTCGCTTGTATGTGTTGGCTGCCCTCAGACGATCGCGCCGAGTTGTACAGCGATGCGGCTGCTTCATTATCCACATTGTGTGCCGATGGACGTACATCAAGGGCAGAACTCATCGCGATGCTTTCCGCTGCTGAAGCCCGGTCAGAGCACCCCTTGGCCAAAGCCGTCGCAGTTTATGGCAAAGATCTCCTCGCACGCTCTGGTATGGACGCTCCCGACCCGAGCATTGAGGCATTCGAAAGTTTCACTGGTCAAGGTGTCAAAGCTTCGATCTCGCTGTCTGGTTCTAAATATACCCTCCTCGTGGGTAATGCACGTTTCGCTACACAATCTGATGATGGGCACTTACCGCCCTCACTTTCGAGCTTTGAATCCCAAGAAGTTGTATTGGGTCGGACTGTCATCTATGTATCCCTCTGTACTCCCAGTTCTTCACGTTCTTTCCCAGTCTTGGCTGTATCACTCTCGGATGCGCCCCGGCCGACGTCTGAACACGCCATCAAGGCCATGCACTCAATGGGATTAGAAGTTTACATGATGACTGGAGACGGGAAGACCACAGCTCTCGCTGTTGCAAAACAGGTTGGGATCAAACCCGAAAATGTTATGGCCAACTTGAGTCCCAAGGGGAAAGCATCATTGGTAACGGAGCTAACAGGAAAGGACGGCAAAGGTGTTGCAATGGTCTGTTGCCTTCTTTCGTTAGAGGCCATCCTCTCATGGCATGCTTTTGTAGGTTGGCGACGGTATCAATGACTCGCCCGCTCTAGTTGCCGCAACCGTCGGAATCGCACTCTCGTCTGGCACCAATGTGGCTATCGAGGCAGCTGACATTGTCATCATGCGCTCCGATCTGCTCGATGTTGTTGCCGCACTCCATCTTTCACGCAGTATTTTCGCGGTCATCAAACGCAATCTTATCTGGGCTTGTGTGTACAACGTTATCGGCATCCCACTGGCTATGGGGATATTCCTTCCATTTGGGCTATACATGCACCCCATGATGGCGGGCGCGGCGATGGCGTTTTCCTCAGTGAGCGTCGTTACGAGCTCCTTGATGCTCAAGTGGTGGAAGCGACCAGCAGTGAGCGTCATGCCAGGAGAGTCGATACCTGGCGAAACTCTTTTAGAGAGTGTACGGAATACGCTTGAGGGTGTGTTGGATTCGATGGTCGGACTTATTCGCAGGAGACGGAATCGCGAGTACAGCCAGCTACCTGTAGAATTGAGCGATGCTATCTGATCTTGGGAGGAATCCATATTTTTATGTATCTACCGCATTTTGACGCTATCAATTTATTATACTGCTGAGCGCTGAGCCTAGTCTGTATCCATCAACAAAGTGTCATTCTTGTGAACGCTCTCGTTCTCTCCTTCTTATGACCAACTGATTCGCTTCCTGACAGGCTGCGTAAATAATACGTACGTTGATATGGCTGCCATCGGAAGCGTGTTTCTAGGTGACCTACAACAACGTCTCCGTCTGTTTTCATCCCCGCCTTCTTCCCCGTCGGCAGCCATGGCCGAGAATCCCACCGCGCCTGCTGCTCGTTCAAACCCAGAGGCTCCACCGAGCGGGAGTGCCCCACCATTAATCGAACCCGCGCTGTCTTTGGAATTACGTCTAAGATGGCTAGAGGCAATCCTACTTGGCGTTCGACAAGATGTCAAAACCCGCAGGGGAACGGAGAAGGTCTATGAGCTAAAGAATGGAGAAGCACTGTCGAGAGTGGTCGATGACATTCAGAGACGACTGAATGGCGTAGTCGAGCAGAACGACGGGCTAAAGCGGTTCATGGACCATTGTTCGTCCCCATTCCCCCCCCCTCTCGTGTACATTTAAATAATCGACCTTTCTCTTACACGCAGACGACCAGCATGCACATCTTCTGACGCCATCATTCGTGCTATCCGGCACAGTTTCCGCTCCTCCTCTTTCATATGAGAACATGTCTCCAAGCGAGCTAGACGCCTTCTTGTCAGAGATGGAACCAGATATTCGTGCCGCAGAGAGGGATATGCGCGAAATAGAGACATTGGAGAGCAAAGGTATCACCAGCTCCGGAAGGCTCCCAGGTCAATCATCCTTCTACTTTGTTTTATTCAATCAAAAAGTTGACACCAAAAAAGACTACGAGGCCCTACAGCCCCGTCTGGATGCTCTACTGCAGGCTCACAAGGACGACTTGGCGTTAGCCGCATCTCTCGAGCGGCGAGTGACGGATATAATGGAACGACATGTTACTCATGTGCGTCCAGTTTTTTTTCTTACCTTTCATGCTGATCTAAGCTTCCGGGGATAGGTGGATGCGCTATCAGAATTGTTCATCGCCTGGAATGACACAATAACGGAAACGGAAGACAAACTCACGAAACTCGAACGCGAGCAAGGGGAGCGAAGACGTCTGGGCCTTGAATAGGTGTATACAAAATGACGCTAGTCCGTCTTCGCATGTGGAGCCCCTTTCTCGTCACTTGTTTCAAGTGAAATACTTTGATCGCACCCGTGACATGGACCCGATCGTTCTCTCTCGAGGCGGTCTACATAGTTAGCCGTTTGATGCCCATATCACCGGTACATCACATGCTGATCCGTATCGCAGGTTCTTCTGCATTCGTTTCAGTCTCAGTCTCAGTCTCAGGCTACATATGGGTTAATTATGTACAATACAGAAGGCAAGGAATTTTGAGAGAGCAGCAGCGACCATAATACTATCTGAGATCCGCAAAAAAAAAACGGAAGGGAGAAACGGAATCGAGCGTGGAGGTGGTACACCAGGCGTTAACAAGATGCATGAAAAAATAATGAAAAAGTTATAGAGACAAAGGATAATAGCATACAAATCAATCCCGGGCAATCCAATCAGTACTTCGAGAGACCAGCTCAATAGAATGGTCTGTCGTCCAAAACAATCGCTCTGTTGCACTTCGTCCGCTCCAACTTTTCTGGTCACGCAAAATCATAGCCTTGGAAAAGGGTTAAAAAATAAGTTGGGCAGAACGCAAATAATCAAAGAGGCAACGACCACATACCTGTTGGGCGCCGAAATTCCGTTGATCATGAGCAAAGAGCTCAACATTCTCATCCAAGGCCTCAGAAAGAATTTGCAAGTCCTGGAGAATAGCCTGCATAGCCCGGACAGCAGCGAGCGTCAAAATCTCTTTGCGATTCCGGATGGTACCGCCATTATTGTTAGGTGGAGGTAACGACCGCGAGATGGTTTGCAGTACCGTCTGCAATATTCGTTTTGTCTCGCTCATAATCTTCTGTGCCTGAGAGTAATTCTTCCTGGACACGAGTACCAGCGCGCGAGTGATCATGTCTGATGCGAGAAGTTCCATTCTACGACGCACGATAACAGGATCGGAGGCTTGGTTGGCAGGTGGCCGTGAAAGGTTACCGGACAGAGGGAGGAGCGTCACTGTAAGTAGGACGGGGTGTGCGAGGCGTGATACTTGTTTGTTAGCTGAAGGATCGAAAAACGCGCCGTCGACTTCAATGACAGGAACTTCGTCGATCATACGATCCATCATTCCGTCAACCAAATCGGCAGAATCGTCAATCGCTAACGAATCTAGGCCCATGCTCTGTACAAACTGATCGGTCGCGTTCATTGCACGGGCTTGCTGTGCGCGCACAGCGGCGGGCTTTTGTACATCAGAGTTATCGAGCTCGAGCTCGATGAGCATCTCCTTTCGTTCACCATATCGGAGTTCGCCAATGTCCACGTCCACGTTTTGACCGTCAGAGGCGAGAATCGACGATGGCCCGCCTGAGACTTTACGGATCCGGAAACGATGGCCGTCGACGACCTTCAGGTGAAGCTTCATGTTGGAGAGACCAATCGACATCATGCCGCCGACGCAACCCGCGAGGCAGTCACGAAGGTCATACCAATCCTTCACAAAGGTATAGGTCCCGCTGGTGTGGTTGGACATCAACCACAAGGAAGCGGGATCATGGGAGCGACCGTAGCCAAAGGAATGAATGGGTACGTTGGCGGCTTCGGCACGAGCGAGGACGAGGTCCATCTGGGCACGTCGGGTACTATCGGCCGCATCGCTGACCAGTAACAGTCCCGAAACGGGATTCCGTGCCTTGCGTTGTAACACCACGTCAAGCCCTGCCAACCGCAGTGATCAGCATCTTTTCTGGCCTATGGAACGAACGATCAAAGCAAGACAGAAAAAACACCGACCATGATTCACTGCGGTTACAACATCCGTCTTTTCTTCCTGAGAAGCTCTGACCAAGAATTCGTCCTCGAATCCTTCCTCCCTATTCCCAATCTCGTCAATAAACTTGATCAACCTCATACGGCTCGGCATCTTGCCGATGGTTAAAAATGGCGTTTTCCTCACGTGTCCTCCGACGCCAACCTCGAAAGTTACCAGACTCAGTCTGTCCTTGGCACCCATAGAAGCCAGTGTGAAATCGAGGGATGTTTTGATTACTCTGAGTTTTAGAGCAGCAGTGCTTGCCACAGCGGAAGCTGGTGGTATAGAGATGACCAGGATGAGATCAAGTGGAGGATGAGGCACTGGATTGAGAGAGTTGGAAGGACCAGAAGACGTATGAGGAGTGACTAGAACGGTTCTGGATTCATATTCTGTCATCTCCTCGTCCTCACCGAGAGTGTAAAGCTTGTTCTGGGCGAACCGAGCAGCCATCGAACCGTGGGAGGTGGAAGACGACATAGTGGACCTTGAAGAGTCATTCAGGAGGCTATCCACCGTGCTGGCACTCGTCCCTGTGCTGCCACTCAACATGCGTGCAGCCTTTGCGCTACCTCCAAACTCCTCCATGTCGAGAGGGGCCTCTTGGACTTGAGGGTGAGGATTTTGGGCCTGGAACATGTTGACCTGTAATTGGATTTGGTTCTTCCATGACTCGAGAGAGGAGCGATCCTTGAAGATCAAGATGAACGATGCGAGCTCGTCTTCCATGTCGATGGTGAGGCTCATTTCACCAGCGGCTGAGGTGGCTTTTACTTGTTTGATGTGTCGAACGTAGATTCGGCCCTTGAGTCGCAAAACTCCTTTAGACTGACTGGAGTAAGTGCCATTTCCCAAGGATCCACCATCACTGAAGCCGCTGGCGCTGGAGAGGAGACGGCCTAGTGAACGTTTCTTCTCCTCGACGACACAGATGATGGCTTCCTTGAAGAGGTAGACAAAGAATTCGCGAACAAGGGAGTCCCGTCGAACGGACAGAAGATCGTACATCTGAAGAGGGCCTAAATCGGAAAGTGGGTGTCCCTTCCAGTCTATGATGCGGT
>Ga0209006_10004757_pt1 | contig 12306 bp, 11 predicted proteins | sample JacPin_JW_Ref_O2_FD_188567 | JGI IMG/M metagenome (GOLD analysis project Ga0209006, IMG submission 188567) | Forest soil microbial communities from Algoma, Ontario, Canada - Jack Pine, Ontario site 1_JW_Ref_O2 (SPAdes) (version 2) | ecosystem: Environmental > Terrestrial > Soil > Boreal...
CAATGGGCGTCGCGCGCTGGCTCAGAACATCGCCCGTGTCCAGGCCCGCCGCCATTTTCATGATGGAGACGCCGGTTTCCGGTTCGTTGTTCAGAATAGCCCACGGGATCGGCGCCGCGCCGCGATACTTAGGCAACAGGGAAGCATGCACATTGACGCACCCAAACTTTGGCAAATCCAGCACCGCCTGCGGCAGAATCTGGCCGTAGGCCGCCACCACAGCGACGTCTGGTTGCAACGCGGCCAACTCGGCGGCGAAGACGGGATCGCGTGCGCGCTCTGGCTGCAAAACGCGCAGTCCGGCCTTTTCGGCAATCGTCTTGACAGGTGGCGCTTGCGACTTCAAGTCGCGTCCCTTGGGCCGGTCGGGCCGCGTTACGACCGCGAGGACCAGGAATTGATCAGACGCCAGCAATGCCTTCAAGCTGGCGCAGGCCCACTCCGCGGTTCCCATGAAAATGATTCGCAACGGCATTGAAATTGAATGTAGCCTTCGACGTAAGGAGGCGGAGTTCCACCTCGAATGCGCCTGCGTCCGCCTCTTTACGTCGGTGGCGGCTTTGATTTTTCAGACAGCCACCGTGCTCGGGGCGGATTTAACCAGTGCCTGAAGGATGTCACGCAGAACATTGATCGGCGATTGGGTCGAATCAATCTTCTCCATTAAATCCGGGCCGTAGAAATCGAGCACAGGGTGGGTTTCGCGCTCATAGATTTGGAGTCGCTCGCGGATGACCTTGATGTTGGCGTCATCGAGGCGGTTTTCGCGCAAGGCCCGGCGTTGCAGGCGCGCCACCAGCTTGTTCATATCCGTGCCCCAGAGATAAATAACGGCACGGACTTTCACCAGACCCTTGAGCATCTTGGCCTGCTGGATATTGCGCGGGATGCCGTCCAGCACCAGCGTGTCCGTCTTGCGATTGAACCGACCGTCATTCTCGGCCACCTGAATGCTATGTTGCCAGAGGCGGATGGTCGGCTCGTCGGGCACCAATTGGCCGCGGCTGGAGTACTCCAGGAAGATTTTCCCCAATTCAGTGTCCGGCGTCAGATTGCGGAATAACTCGCCGCACGAGAAATGGTAATAGTTGGGGATGCTGCCGAGGATTCTGCCTTGCGTGCCTTTTCCCGAGCCAGGCGCGCCGAACAACAGGATGGTGCGGAATTGGTTTGATTTCATTTTTGTTGAGCGCCCGCTGCAGGCTAGACGGTGTCCTTGTGCCGGATTTGCACTTCGGCGACTTCCGAAAATGGAATCACCTCCTCCGCGCTGACGTTGTTTTTGACAACTTCCAGCGCCAGTTCGTTCGGCGTGATACGGCTGATCCTGCGGCCGACGAATTGCCCGCGTGCGGCCTTGAAAACCAGGACCAGGTCCTTCTCCGCCTCGCTGGGAATGACGCGGAAAAAGCCGGCGAATTTCGTCTCGAAGAACCGGCGATTGAACGAGAACTCGCCCCGTTGAAAAATAACCGGTTCCGGCAGCACGGGCGCCGGCGCGGCCGCAGGTGTCGTGGCCTCCCGCGTCACGGCGCCGGTCGCTGCCGACGCGGCGTACGAGGCTGCGGGCGCGGGCGTGCCCGGGGCAGTCGTAGCCTCTGACGCGGTCGCCGCAGCTTCGTGGGGCGGCGCCGATTCGAGGATCTCCGGTGGCGGCACTTGTGTCGGCATCGAGCCGTAGATGATTGGACTCAACACGCCGAAAAAAGGAATCGCCGCCAACCCGCACACGCGGCCCGGAGGCTGATGCCGATAAATGCATACTTCATAGGCGGCGAATAGATTGGCGCCATACAACACCACCATGAGCAGCCAGCCAACCGGGCTGCTGAACAGGGCGATAATACCGCCTCCGTACTTGGGACGCTCAGGAGTCTGTATCGGTTTGATCACGATTTCCTGGCGTTTGGCCACTTCTTGCGGGAGACTTTGCGCCATGGGTTCCAGCAGTGCCCGCTCGCTTTCCTTCTTGGCTTCAGCGATCAATTCCTTCAACGCTTCCGGCGTGAATTTGTCCCAAGTGAGTCGTGGCGAATAGTCGCCGCTCTCCAGTTGAAAGACGACGCCGTTGTCATTAATGGATTCAGGCGAGCCAACGATTTTCGTTCCATCGGTCAAGGGAAATGTGCCGGCTTCCGCCAGCGGGGCGATCAGAGCAGTCCAACAAATCAGAGTAATGAAAATCCTTCGCATCTATGCTTGATCGATAGCAGAGGATTCTTGGCAAAGAAAGCTATTTGTGGCCATGCCAATTCCGAAGAGGGAAGGGCAGAATCTGGGGTGGTCCTCCCGTGCTAAAAATGGCGATGGCGAGTTAGTGGTTTACCCCATGCCCGGTCATTTGCGGAAAGCGCGGAAAGGGATTATGTACATGCATGAGAGTTTCTCTTCCAAAGCAGATGTTGACGCTGTTTGCTATTTTCGGCTTGCTGGCTGGCAGCGTTGTTGCCGCTCCCCCGGAGGGTGTTATCAGCAAACCTGTCGTGCAAACAAATGCCGTCCTTGCACCCCCAATGGTCTCGTCCATGCCGCAGCTCTATACTTCCATCGGCGGGAGCATCGCACCCTCACCGCTGGGAGGGGTGCAAAGTCCCGCCTATTTCAGCCGAACCTACCCGACCCCATTGGGTGGTTTCCTGGGGCTGTCGCCATTGGGAGGAACCCTTTACCCCGGCTCGATCGGGGGAACGATGTTTGGGCAGACCCCTCCTGGTGGCAGAGTGCCCAATGTCATCGTCACGGGTGGCATGACTCCCGGCGGATTGCTAAATGGGCAACCGCCAGGCGGCCAGCTTGGTTCTAACGGTCTTGGCGGGATTCGCAGCTTCAGCAATTCGATTCCAGCTAGAACCAGCAGCGTGATCGTGGCAGGAGGCACCCCATCGGGAGGTGTGTTAACTGCCGGTAGTTCGCCCGGAGGCGTCATTATCGCTGGCGGTTCGCCGGGAGGCACGCAAAGTGGCGGAGCTTCGCCGGGGGGCGTGATCGTCGCCGGTGGGTCTGCTCCCGGCACCAACGCGCCCGGTGGACAATAGCATTGATCAACTCAGGCTGCAGGTATTACGAACGGATTCTTCCGAGCCATTGCGCCAGGTCTTCCACATTCCAGTTGACTTGGGTTTCCGCGAGGTAGTCCGCGGTCGCTCCGTGTTGCCACACGGCGTACCGCGCCGCCAGCAACGGGTCTTCGCGCCAGGTCGGTTGCGCGAGCAGTCCCGCCAGGTAGCCGCCCAGCAAGTCTCCGCTCCCGCCCTGGGCCAGATGCGGATTGCCGGAGCTGTTGACAAAGATCTCGCCGTCAGCGCGGCCCACTAGCGTTTGCTGGCCTTTAAGTACGACCCAGCAATTGCCGAATCGTTTTGACAGTGCGCGCAAGGCTGCGACCCGCCCGGTCTGCACGGACGCGGCGGAAGTGCGCAGCAGGCGGCCCGCTTCGCCAGGATGCGGCGTGATCACACGAACGGCGCCGTCCGGTGTCGGGCCAGATTGCAGCCAATCCAGTGCGCTGGCATCGACCACCATGGCCAGCGGCGACGAACGCCAGAGGGAACGCAAATCTTCTCTCAACATGTCCGGCAATTCCTCAGCAGCTAGGCCGGGGCCGAAGAGAATGGAGCTGCACGTCTTGGACAGCGGCGTGCCGGCACGCCACGGATGCACCATGGCCGATTGCAGTTGACTGGCGACTGGCACATAGACGGAGGCCTGCGGAAAAACCGTGACCAGGCCCGGTTGGGCGCGCTGTGCGCCGTGCGCGGTCAGCACGGCCGCTCCGTGGTAGCCTAAGCTCCCGGCTACAATCGCGACGTGGCCAAAATCGCCCTTGTTGCCGATGGATTCACGACGGGGTGGCAGGCCGGTGAAGTCTTCCGGCATTGTCCAGTTCAACTCCGCCTGGACGGGGCAGGGGACCAAACCGATTTCGGGAACGACTTCAAGTCGGCCGGTAAAAGCAGGAGCTTCGAGCAGACCCCGCTTCGGCGCGCCCAAAGTCAACGTCAGCGCTGCCTTGATCGCGGCTCTTTCGGTCTGGCCGGTGTCGGCGTTTAGACCGGAAGGGACATCGACCGCCAGAATCGGGATGCCGCAGGCGTTGATGGCCTCGATCAACTTGCACCAATCCTCATCGAGGGGGCGATTGAGGCCGATGCCGAAAAGCGCATCGACGATCCACTTTACGCGGCGGAGGCCCTGCGTGTGGAGACGTTGCGAAAACTCCGCCAGTCCTTGGCGGGGGTCCTCGATGTTCGTTAGCAAAACATGGCGCTCGGTTAGATGAGCTTGGGCGGCGCGGGCGTCGTCGCCGTTATGGCCTTTGCCGGCGATGATCCAAATGGCGTCGCCGGGATGGGTCAGTTGGAGAATACGGTGCGCGAGGAGGCGGCCAACCTGTTGGATGACCTCATGCTCGGTCTTGCCCGTAGCCCAAGTGGCCTGCTCCCACTGGCGCATCTGCTCGACCGAAATGACCGGAATCTTCGGCAATGGAGGCATTCTACGTTGGATCGCCCTTGAGTTCAACCCGTCAAAGACAGCGAATGCACGCCGGTGCTGAATATTCCGCCGAATCGCTGCAAGATTGAATCCTTGGCCCCGTAATGGGGGTTAGAAGATTTATGATGAGACACAGGAAATCACAACATGCCGGCATGGCCGGGACCGGAAGGCCCTTGCCCGAAAGCAATTTGGGGTTATCTTGTTGCAGGGACAGCCAATTGAATCAGACGCGACCCACGTGATCGCAGGAGTTAACAAAATGAATAAACTTTCGTCAGTATTTCGGATGGCGCTCGCGACAACGACCGCAACAGCGGCTTACCTCGCTTCTTGCAGCTTCGCCAGCGCCCAAACCAGTCCCACGCCTAATGACAGCTCAACCAAGCCGCCAGTAGTCATCGCGGCACAGCCGGTTGTCTTGCCGCACGGCGTGAATGAAGTGGTGAAGATGTATCAAGGGGGTATCGACAAAGATGTAATCATCAATTTCGTCAACAGCACATCGGTGCCGTACCACCTTAACGCCGATGAAATCATCTATCTGCGGACTTTGGGTCTGCCGCAGGAGATTACCAAGGCTATGCTCATCCGCGACGGCCAGTTGCAGCAACAACAGACGGGCAATCAGCAATATTATCAGCAACAGCCGATGCCTGGGGCCATGCAACCTCCTCCTTATTATGGGGCCTATGGGGATATGTCGGGACAGCCGCCCGTGCAGGTTGCGACTCCTACCACGCCAGCGCCTGACGTGTCGGTGGTTGGCTCGGATTATCCGGATTATGGATATAGCTACCCGTACTATCCTTATTACTATGGTGGGCCTTATTACGGCTATGGCGGCTATGGTTATGGTTGGCCGGTGGTAGTCGGCGGAAGATGGGGATGGGGCCGGGGCTTCGGAGGATTTCGTGGAGGGTTTGGCGGGTTTCATGGCGGTTTCGGCGGTTTCCATGGTGGCGGTGGTTTTCATGGCGGCGGAGGCTTTGGAGGCGGGTTCCATGGCGGCGGCGCCTTTCATGGCGGTGGCGCTGGCGGGCACGGTGGCGGTGGCGGGCACGGTGGCGGTGGCGGCCATCGGTAAGTTTGCAGCCAGTTGGAAGAGGCCGCTGACTAATTGGCCTTTGACAAGTATAAGTTCGAGGCCAGTCCATTCATGGTGAGAGGCTTTCAGCAATATGAATAACGATTTGTTGTCAAATGGAGCACGATTCCAGGACTGGTTCGCGCTAAAATCCCGGTTCGGGTAAGACCCCATAGCAGCCGCGCTTTTTTGGGTTAAGCTGCTTCCATGAAAACAACAAAATTTTTCGTGGAAACCGGCCAGATAGGAATCGTATTGACTGCGGTGGCTCTGTTGACGGTGATTGGGTGTGGGGATAATGTGAATACGGCAAGCCCGCCGGGCCAAACTGCATCGACCGGCGTCCTTGCGGCGCCATCGCCTGGCGTCGCCGATGCGCCCACGCCTGAGGTCGTCCAAGCGGTATCGCCGACGATCGTGACGCAGGACGATTATGTTTATTACCCCAGCTATGGAATCTATTACAGCAGCGGGCGGCATCAATACGCCTCCTTGGAAGGCGGCGCCTGGATTTCACAGCCGGCGCCGCGCGGCGTCTCGGTTGATGCGCTACGCTCTTCGCCGTCCGTAAAAATGGATTTCCACGACTCCCCAGCTAATCACCATGCGACCATAGTCCGGCAGTATCCGACCAATTGGAAACCTTCCGCTTCGAATCAAAAAGGCGACGAGCACGAACGGAAGTGACGGGAGTTGGAGAGCCGTTGACGGCAACCGGCGAGGTTTCAGGGCGCGCAGATCCGATAGTAGCGGCCGGCGACGTTCGTCTGAAAAGGTTCGCTGAAGTAGAACGAACCATTTGTGAGCGAGACGTTCGTCAGTGAAATCCAAATGGCGCTTGCCAAATTGGTAGAAGCTTGCACTTCGATGGGGATGTTGCTTGTCCCGGTAATGTTAAATCCAAATTGATTGCTGCTAACGCCAAAGTTAGTGCCGCTGCCTTGAATTACCGGGTTCCACAAAACTGCCGGAATTCCCGTCGCGGAAGAAAACTGACTCCAGCCGGTGGCATCAGTTAAATAGTAGGCCGTAGGATTCTTGTCCTGCTCGAACGTCGTAGCAAAAGCGTTCGGCGCGTTGCCTGCGAAAAAGATGCTGGTCAGGTTGGTGCAAAATTGAAACGACATTTCCCCTATGCTGGTCACGCTGGGCGGAATCGTGACATTAGCCAGGCTGGAGCAATGGAAGAACGCGCCCTGGCCGATATTGGTGACGCTGTCGGCTATTGTGAGGTTGGTCAGGCCGTTGCAGAAAAAGAAGGCGTAATCCCCGACGCTCGTGACGCCGCTGGCGATTGTGACATTGGTCAGACCGAAGCAATTATCGAACGCATAGTCTCCCATGCTGGTAACGCTGCCGGGAATCGTGACGGCGGTCAGGTGGTTGCAGTCCGCAAAGGCATAAGCCCCGATATTGGTGACGCCGTCGGCGATCGTCGCGTTGGTCAGGCTCTCGCAAGCATAGAATGCGTCCACGCCGATGGTAGTGACGCTCGCCGGAATCGCGACGCCGGCAAGGGCATCACAGGCGCCGAACGCATCATTCCCGATGCTGACGACACTGTCCGGAATGGTGATGTTGGTCAGGTCGAAGCAGTCATAGAATGCGTTATTCCCGATATTGGTGACGCTTGCGGCAATGGTTACGCTCGTTAGGTCACCAAGCGAATCGAATGCATCATCCCCGATGCTGGTGATGGTCAGGGCACCGATGTTGGTCGGGATGATGATAGCACCGCCAGGCCCTGTGTAATTCGTAATCGTGAGTGTATTGTCGGCATTTGTGCTGCAATCGAATTGGGCTTGCACCGCTGCGGGTGCGGCGCACAGCAACATGGCTGCAAAGACGAGCGACCTTCCTTTCATAATTCCATGATCATAGATGCCGTTTCGATCCTTAGGGCTGATTCCTTTTCTGCGAGTGTAGCCGAGTGCTGATGTAAGGTCAATCTTTGCCGGAACGATACGGTTGAAGTTCTGCCGTGCAAATTCGGCAAATCGTTGCGCCGCAACTTGCTTTTTAAGGGGAGAGGAGATATGGTTTCCGTCAAGCAAGAGATTCCTGACATGAAGAGCGTCGCTGTAATGAAATGGATGCTGTTGCTGCTGGCCGCCGCGGCGGTCCCCGGCTGTGCCACACACGCGCTCTGGGCCGATTCAAATCTGGGCACCTGGCACCAACCCTCAAGCGATTCCACATTGCGACTTTTCCACAGCGGCCAGCCGGGTGAACTGCTGGTGCTTTACCAGGAATCCACCGAGCCTCATGATGCCAGGCGGCTGCGGGCGTATTTGTTGTATCAGAACGCGAAGCGGATCGCGTGGCAGAAGCATCCCAAGTTTGTCAATATTGATTCCGCCCACGGGTTGGAGCCGGTGCCGGTCTTCGCCGACACAAACCTCGATATCTCTTCGGCGCCTCCACTTTATGCAGTCCTCTCGACGAATAAGATGTCGTTCACTCTTTATTCCAGCAGCACAGCCGTCGGAGCATTCTCACTGCCGGTCTATCGCGATGGCATGGGGAGAATAGAACGAATCGCTTTGACACCTCTGGCGGCCACGGCGGATGCGACCGTCATCGGCGGCGCGATAGGTGTGGCTGCGGGCTATTTATATGTTGTCGGTAGGGCAGGGGGCTCCTACGATATTTGGCCCAATTTCGATGCGTGGAAGGATGCCGGTTTATTACCATAGGCAGCATTTGCGCAAATTAGCGCGTGGCCGTTGGCATTCATTTGGCATTCCCGATCTGCACCGGCCACGCCAAAATTTGCCTAGCCGCCAGCAGCCGGCGACGCAGTCGGTCATAACGAATCTTTTGCACGCCCGCTTTCTCGTCCAGGGCCACGCAGGCGGCGATGGCGGCCGATTGGCCAAGCACCATGAAAACCGGCTCCATGCGAATCGAACCGTAGGCAATGTGACTGGCCGAAAGGCAGACCGGCACAAGCAGGTTCTCGCATTGGCTTGCGCGCGGCACGATTGACCGATAGCTGATTTGGTACGGTGGGAAGCCGCCGATTTGCACGTCACCTTCGTTCTCAACCCGACCATCGCGGACGATGCGCCGGCAATTGTGCGAATCCATCGTGTAGGCCGCCAAACCAATCGGGTCTGGCAGCGCGATGGAATAGCGGCAATTGTTCTCGGTCATGACGTAGTAGGACACCATGCGTCGAGCCTCGCGAATGTAAAGTTGATGGGGCCAGCCGCCGGTGTCGATGAATTCGTCCTTGCACAGGCCCCAGGATTGCATCTCGGCACGAAGGGCAGGGGGCACGCGCGGACTGGTGGCGAGAAAATGCAGAAAGCCGCGCGTGTAATCTTCGTGTGCCTGCCAGACGCGCGCGCGCTCCGCGCCGCTGCCGTCGGCGTAGCCCATATTGCCGCCGATAAAATCGGTGGAGAAAGCGCCGTTGTTGTTGATGTCGGTCTTCCCATTGGGCATCGGCTGAATGTGCATGAATTGGCCGAGGCTTATTGGCTGCCTTGCGGCGGCAAGGGCCGCGATGTAGCGCGCGAGCAATTCATATCGGGCCGGATCATAACTGGCGGGCGGATCGATGGGTATTTTGTTGGTTGTGCTTTGCGTCAAACATAGGCGGAAATTGTAGGCTTGCTCCGAATCATCTCCTTGGCCGGGTTGGCCAAGCGATTGATCCTGGATCAACGGCAGCAAACCGCTGTAGGCATCGCCGGGATGGAGATACGGATCGACGGCGACGGTGAATTGGTGTTTGGGTGTTTGGGCGCGGATGCCGTTCAGGGTTTCATTATAAAGGCTGTTGGCTTCGCGACCGACCGCGTATGAAACGCCAGCCTTCGCCATCAAATCGCCTTCGTAACTGGCGTCAATGAACATGCGCGCCTGGAAAACGGTGCCGTCTTCCATGGTGAGACTCTGAATGCGGTTGTGGTTAGTTTCAACAGAGTCGAGGTGCTGATGAAAATAAACATGAACTCGTGCCTCGCCAAGCAATTCGGTGAAGACGCCCTCGGCCGCGCTCGGTTCAAATTTCCAGACTTCATTGGTGCCGTAATGCCGGCCCAGCCGCTGGTAGAATTCACGCGCCAAGCCGCCGATGGCATCTTTGTTGCCGATGTCTGTCTGGCTCAAACCGCCCGCCGTCAAGCCGCCGACGTGCGCGCCATATTCTGTCAAAACTACCTTTCGACCTTCCCGAGCCGCCTCCACTGCGGCGGCAACACCGGCGGAAGTGGCGCCGAAGACGCAAATATCGCTCTGAATTGTCTGGCCTGCCTGAACGCGCGTCGCAGCGCTCAGCCACGCGGAAAAAATAAAAACGAACAGAAAACGCGCCCGCGAAAGCTTCATGCCCGGACTATTTATGAGGCGGCTGGACTTTTTTGATCTCGCGGAAATTGCCCTCTTCGCAGCATTGGACGAATTCCTCGGTGACGGACTTGAGTTCCTCCCAGCGGGCGCGGATGGATTTGGATTCGGTGGAGGTAATCTGACTGTCGGAGGCGGCAGCGGCCATGACCGACAGTAGATCGGCGAATTCCTGCACGACGCTGTTCATGGCGGGCACCAAATGAAGCGGATGCGGATGGTTGGCGTTCGGATTTCTCACAAAAAATCCTCCCGCGCCGTGACAGAGCCATTGGATGATGCTGTGGTCGCCGGTGCAGCGGACCAGGGCGGAGACGCGATCCAGCGGATTGGTGGCGCCGCTGGTGCTGGCGGGCGGTTCGGCCCATTTATAGATCATGGAAAGGGAAAGACCCATCTCGGCGGCGGCTTGCTTGGGGCTTGCTTTTTGAAACACTTCGCGCAGAAGCTCATGTGATTCCATGGCCCGCATGATGAGGGCGCGAGGCCGTTCTGGCAAGAAAGTTTGAGCGTAGATCCGCTCCATGTACGGTTGGGGAAATGATCCATTTTGAGTCTCCCTCAGCTAGCTGTTCGATTGAAATTAGATTGATCGATTGACTTTGGAGCGCCGTGCAGGCATTTTAAAGCGTGAACCGGCGAGAAACCAGTTTGTCGAATCTCCATGGTTAGTTGCCAAAACCCCGTATGAGATATTCGCTCATAGATCTTCTGATTGCGGTTGCATGTTACGCGTTTGGCGTCATTGGCACCTTGTCTGTCGTTAAGCGCGCGCCTTTTTTTGCTCACTCGAATTCATCCGTGTTGCTTGCTTTTGTGTTCGCGATTCTTGTCAGCACACTAATTTATTGTGTTATTACTCCGCCGATTTATCGTCAGTTTCGCCTCTGGCCACTGTTTCTTCCGAAGTGTCCACATTGCCGAGCGCCTGAAAGATGCTATCGCATTACTGAATCTCATTGGCCGTGCTTTATTGTCGTTTGCACGCACTGTCAGAAGTCCAGCGAACAATGGTGGAGGCGACCTTCGATGGCGGATGTTTCAAAAACGGTGCCCAGTTTACTCTTGAGTTGGCCTGAGTCCATTGGGAGGTGGCGACTCATTAACAGAGGTGATTCAGAATGATTCTTCTGCCCGACTGCCCTCTTGCAGCTTTTCAACAGCGATAATGAAGACGAATCGTCTCGAAACCTTGGAAGAAATCTGGGCCATTCGCCGGCGGATTGTGCAAGAGCTCGGGCACGACCCAAAGCGCCGGGCCGCCTACTATCAACAGAAACAAAAGCAATCGGGCGCAAAAATCTATCGGAGGCAGGCTCCGGTTACGGCTGGTAGATGAGCCTATTTGAGACGATTACGGAGCATTAGTTATCGCTCGATAAAATCGAATATTCCACGCACCGGCATTGGTGTCGGTAAAATCAATATAACCATTGGGCGCGGTGTTGGTGAACAGGGGAAGCCAGTTGATTAAATCGCTGGAAGCTTCGATGGTGTAGGTTCCGCCGGCCACGCCGGCTGTTTCCAGAGAAAACGCGCCGTTGCTGGAGCAGTAGGAATTAATCCTCAGCGGCCCATCCAACAACAATAGCGCAGGTGTGCTTGCCGCCACGCCCAAGTCGTTGCTGAGGGTGACTGTGTAGCTGCCTTGGTCGCTCGCTTGAAAATTGGGGATGGAAAGACTGCTGCCGTTGGTGCCGATGGCGCTGCCATTCAGATACCATTGATAGACCGGCGCGGGAGTCCCGGTCGCGTACACGAACAGAGTGGCGGTGGTATTTGTAGTGACAGTCTGGCTGACGGGTTGGGTGGTGATGATGGGCGGCGTCTCGATTGTCAATACTGCGGTCGAGCTTATGACCGTTCCCGCGAGGTTGGAGACGACGCAGATATAGTTTCCGGCGGCGGTCGTTTGCACGTTGGTCAGGATTAGACAAGTGTTCGTGGTGGTGGGGAACACCTCGGAGCCGACTTGCCATTGATAAAGCAGAGGCGCGTCGCCTGCCGCGGCGCAACTAAAAGTGACGTTGGAGCCAATACCCACCGATTGGCTGGCTGGTTGGTTGGTGATGCTCGGCGGATTCATAAGCGAAACCATCGCTTGCGTCGATGCTTGCGAAACCAGATTGCTCACCAAAACTGAGTAAGGACCGACATCGGAAGGCTGCAGGTTGGCGATGGTCAGCGTGCTGTTGGTCGCGCCGGCAATATTGGTCCCGTTGAATTGCCAGATATAGCTTAGAGGCGTGGCCCCGTTGGCGCCAACGGACAGGGTGACATTGCTGCCGGGGCAACCGGACTGATCCTGTGGCGGCGAGGATATCGAAACCGGATTGCCGAGGCTGATGTGCAAATGGACCGTGCCACTG
>Ga0209006_10004758_pt1 | contig 12304 bp, 17 predicted proteins | sample JacPin_JW_Ref_O2_FD_188567 | JGI IMG/M metagenome (GOLD analysis project Ga0209006, IMG submission 188567) | Forest soil microbial communities from Algoma, Ontario, Canada - Jack Pine, Ontario site 1_JW_Ref_O2 (SPAdes) (version 2) | ecosystem: Environmental > Terrestrial > Soil > Boreal...
CCAAAACGTGTGCTTCTATGCTCGCTCTTGGTTCCTGATACTAACATGCACTAGATGAATATGTGGTGTTTGTGACCCCCACAAGCCTTCAACTTTCCATCTTCTCGAAGATCCTCAACCCAGAGAAATTAGAGAATCTTATACAGAGCTCAACCGCAGAGTCCCTCGCGTTGATCAATCTACTCACGAAAATCAGTAATAGTCCCATTCTACTAAAAGCAGCCTCCGATAAGGCCAAGACCCAAGGGGGTGGAAGTAGCAACGCCATCAACCGGATTGGCGTCGAGGAGGCGGTGAAGTTGATGCCAGCGAAGGCTCAGATTGAGGATATTTCTTTCAGCGGTTGGCTTCTTTGCATTATCTTCAGAATTTGATATCCCATTCATCTCTCACACAGGAAAACTCACCGCGCTTGCAAACCTCCTACGAGTCATACGCGAAGTCAGAAATGCCGTCTCCGTGGATTTTTCGTAACTAATGCGTTCTACACAGGACACCGAGGAGAAATGCATCATTGTCTCTCACTACACTTCGATGCTGAATATTATCGAAGCGTATTGCCAGACGAAGTCATACACGTATTATCGGCTTGATGGGTAAGAGCATCAGTCTCTGACTTCTCATGAACTAAATAATTGTCCATTATACAGACAGACCCCGACAGCTAAGCGACAAGAATATGTCAACCTCTTCAATAAGTCTTCCCAGCGTAGCCGATGTGCGTGTAGTCTTTTGCCCGAGTTTTCTCGACTCTCACGAGTCGCCATAGTCCTCTTTCTTCTATCATCAAAGGCAGGGGGGCTGGGACTTTCACTAATCGGTGCTTCTCGGTTATGCCTGGTCGACTGTGATTGGAATCCAAGGTTCGCAAGTAGAAGATAATTCTGTTGGTGCAAACTAATATAAACCCTTCTAGTCACGATCTGCAATCCATGGCTAGAATCCATAGGTACGAACCTTGTTATCCCACAGCTTTCAATCTCAAGAACGTTTTCCGATGAGCAGGGACGGTCAGAAGCGCCCAGTTTTCATATACCGCTTTTTGACTGCAGGGACGATCGACGGTACGTTGCTGACTGGACCATTTTATTCGATACTTGACCTTGTCTCTTACAGAAAAAATCTACCAAAGACAAGTTACAAAACTTGGGCTAAGCGAATGTAAGTAAATGTGATCACGAAGACAATTTCAAACCTGACGTAGGCTATAGCTTTGATGGGATCTGTGAAGTCTCAACGATTTTTCTCCCTTGCGCTGCTAACCCGTTTGTAGGGGACGACCGAATCAAAATCTGACTCGTTCTCTCGGAAAGACGTGCGCCCAGTCCAATCTACTCAAATGTGGATGATGAATAACTGTTAGTGCAGCTGCGAGACATCTTCCGGATTCATCCCGACACGGCATGCAACACTCATGACCTTCTCGAATGTCCTTGTGACAGGTCAAGCGTCGAGAGCGTCCATCAAAATGACACACCACTTGAAGATGGTGAGTCGGAACGGGGCTTTATAGTGGCGTCGCAAGTCAACCCCCAAGCGCTGAAACCGGATATAGCGGTATGAAATTACCTGGACTTTCAGTATCAATACCCTAATACTTTAATGCAGTACCTTAAAAAGAAGAAGGCCCAGCTCGCTGCTTTAGGCGAGTGGACGCATATAAACGGACTGCATCCAACGGCCCGGGAAAACATCAAGGATGATATTCTACGAAAACTCGTCTATTTTCCAGACGAACCAACCAAACAACAGGATTCTGGACATAAGTCCCGGCTCGATGCCCTCCTTTCCGCAATCGATCTCGAAAACCTCGGAGATGACGTTCCAAGGTTGACAGCCCGCGATGTACCAGGTGGAACCGTGTCATTCCTGTTTGAAAGGAGTTCGAAGGATCCACAGGAGATCGATGATGGTAGTGGTGCTTTATGAGTCCCAGCATTACTTACAACACATGGTTAGATGACTGAAGTTGGCTTCTTGCCAATGTAACGAGGTGTCGATTCATAGCAGGCACGTTCACCGTTGTCACTTTTCGTGAGGGCCACAAATGTCCACGAGTGCATTCGATGGACAGAAATGAACTTGGCTTTGCCTGGATGAATGAAATTGGTAATGGAATGGGTCATGTATCAAAATTCCCTACTTTGCGTGTTCAGCCAATACAACTACTTGGCCCACCGCCTCAGCATCGGCAATATGTTGAGGGAGACATGTCGAAAGACGCTTTGCCTTGACCAGAAAGAGCCTACCGGCTCCAAGGTCCAACGTGGCACTTCCCTCGAGTCTCGAGAATCCTCACCCAGAAACCTCACTGCAAAGGGCTTCAGTTGAGCGGTAAGCAATCAATGACACGAATACACATTTGTTATCATCTTTGTCGACCTCATATTGGACGACGCCATAGTCGACATTCCAAACTTCATAGTTGGAGGTGGGACTACTAATTGCGATCCCATGTAAAGTGGTCAATAGGCTCGTTTCTGGAAGGATCGCGATAGCAGAGGATGGAAAGTGGCGCTACGTCGCGAACAACGCGAGTGCCGGGCTCAACCTTTGCATCGACTGAATATAAGGATGGTCAACTCTTACATCCATGTTAACGCGGTCAAGATGTCGTCGAGTCGGACGTTGGGAGGAGTAAACTCCTCAGCGACACCGGGGTTACTGGGCCGGGACAATAATTTGTCGATCTTCGGGTATTGAAAACTAACTAGAGACGCCTAAATTGCTGAGGTCTTTGGACAAGAAGTAGTGATTCGCATCATTACGCTGACAGAGGGAGGATTTACGCACTGGTCTCTTTGCACCTTCGAAGATATTTCGCAAAGCGTGAACATGCCCCATTACTGCTTCCATTTCTCCTTCTGCTTTGGATACGGTCAAACACTTCATTGAGAGAGATAAAGTCTCTGGCCGCCATGTTGGTGTCAATGAAATTGAGTGAACTCGGGATAGGTCTGAGGTAGAGAACGAAGAATGGGATAGGATATGTAAGGCATCACAGATGATCGAGTCGTACCTTCGTCTGATTCAATATTCACAGTCAGCAAATCATACTCAAGGAAAGGGATGATAGCAACATGGGCTCTAGCTGGTTATTCCAAGCGGCGGTCTCTCGATAAGCCCCCCAGCGAGACTGGTCATAACAGCCGGCCTTCCTCTCCAGACGGAGAAGCTAGACTTTCTTCATCAAGTGAAGCTACACCACGCCCAACACCAGCCCCCCACCCACAGCATTTGGCTTCTGCAGCTGCGCATGACCCTAATCACAATGTGTTAGGCAGTTATTCTGCTTCCGAGTTCTCTGGTTCGTCCAGGCGGCTCGGCTTCTTTACCGACAAGCTTTCGACATCACAGGCCAGCCATCCCTTAAATGCGTCGGGGTCGGGGCATACCCCCAGTCAAAGAAGTATATTGCCTGGACTTCTCCATTCACATAATCCCTTACGCTCTGAATCCGCCTTGAGCATGGCCCCGACTACATCCTCCTCTACCAATAAATTGCACAACGCTCCATCGAAAGTAAGTTGTTCCTGCATCCATATCTATAAAACACTGGATCCTCAATGTTGACTGCGATCTGTTCTGGCTGTGGATATCTTCGCTATTACCAGCCATCGCCGGGACGAACGTACGACTCCAAACTTGTTACACGCGAGATGCATCGTCTCGGGACCCTCGCACATCTACCAGGAGCACTCGCTCCACCACTCGTGGCAGCCACTTCTGCAAACACCATTCCTGGACCCAATAGCAGCCTAGTGAATTTGAGCTCTGTTAGCAGTGGCGACAATCCTTGGGGATCACTACACGTTCACCTATTACCTTTGTTCAACGGGGAGCCACTCAGAATACCCATGTGCGTGGATTACCTCCGTAGATCATAAATATCTTAATGTTATATACAGCGAGGATTTGAACATCCTTGTCAAGCGTCATATTCAAACAGTGGTGTCACAATCGTACTCCAAGGCCCTTTCTACTCTGGAATCTGACGCGTCGGACTTGATCGCCGCGGGAATGGTTACACTGAATGCAAAGCTCGTAGGACTTGAAGATGACAAGCTGCTGGGAAGAGTTGTTGAAATATGGGTATTTTTCTGGGACCAAGTGCTACCCTACGTGGAAGGAGTTAGTTTTTGATGGCTTTACCTTCCACCTAACTGAAGCCTCGATCTTTCCACAGGTTCTCCTTCCACTTCAGACTGATCCCCTCATCTCTTCCCTATACCGCACCCCGAAAACTCACCGAAATTCGTCACCATCTCGCCACAATCCCAAATCATCTATGACATTCCAAACATCATCGTATCACATTGACGTCCGTTCGCTCACACTGAAATCTTTTCGTGACAAAATCATCCTCCCACTCTTCCCTCGTCTTCATACCCTCCTTTCGATGCCTAACAGACAAGACAGCTTCCCAGAAAACTCTGGATACCAAGAGCCACGATTACAGCAAATGTTAGTCGCTCTTTTTCTATTGACTGTGTAATTCACCCGACGATACTGCAGGCTCCTCGTCCTCGCTTCACAAAGCCATACACGGCCACCTTCGTTTTCCCTAACGGCTCCGGCTCCACAGCCTACCTCAGGCGAGGCAGCGATCTCAGACCTTCTGCGTGTCCTTCGTTCACCTGCCCCTCACCATCAGAGACGAGTTGTACCGAACTCCAAGCTCCTGAATGGCCAGTTTCCTATCCTTACGCATGCGTCCAGTTTCTTGTCGGGTGGTCTACCGAGAGATCGAAGAGGCCGGGTTGCACAAAAGCAAAAAGAGATGGCAGGGGACAGGGATAGGGGAGAAGCCGGGGATGGGGATGGGGATGAGACACCTAGAGAGGGAAGTGGGACGCTGGTGGTAGATATCGAGAGGGAGAAAGAGTTCTTGGAGGCCCTCAGGTTTGTTTATCTTTTTATATTCACCAATAGCGGCTTCACATCACGACTTGAAGGAGCCCGGATGTGGAGTCTTCGGCTGCACGCGCGAGCGTTGGTGGATGGGGCCTAGGTGTGGGGATCGAGGATAGTAGCAAGGGAAATGAAGAAGACGACGAAGATGAAACTCTGGATTGGGATCAAGCACAGGTACCGTAGCCTAGTCCTTGAGGTGATTGGGGCTAACGTTTTTCGTTTTTTCTTCTCCGCAAGGCTGTTGTGGAACGTATGGTAGGGATGAAGCCAGAACCCTCACCAGAGACACGCAAGAGGGCATGATATAGCTTATCACGAGATCTGTTCGTGCATTCCGTTCACCTTGCGACAGGAGCGTCGACTTGAATGTTGAGCTCGAATTCATGCGTTGAACGCCAGTCATGCTTCCAAAAGGTCCTTGTTTCAGATAGTAGGCGTAGCGGGAAATTGAATGCAGCACTCCGGTATGTAAATTTTCCGTCATGCTACCAGGGTTACGAGGTATTTCTGTTTCTCAGTTACGGTATTGGACCGAGGTGGTAAATCTGTGTAGAGCACCTATTCTGACTCTTTGCTTTCCAAATGTACTCGTAGCAGACCACAAATTAAATGTAAGTGCAACTGACCGAAGCTAAGCTAGGAGACTCTTGAATGCCGTAAGTCAGAATATGCCAGACAGCACCATGGCGCAGTGGAAGCGCGCAGGGCTCATAACCCTGAGGTCACTTGATCGAAACAAGTTGGTGCTATTAATTTTTGTACTTTTTATAAACGCCCGAGAGTACGACACCCTTTGAACTTACATCCTGCAGCGGTTCCCGGCGCGAAAACGTCGGTCCTTACGCAAAACCACTCATTGACCGTGAGCGCATTCGCCGTGTTAGCCCTATATCCCCGCTCAGCTCTGGACGGCACCGCACTCGCCCCACAGCAATATTGTTTGAAAGGAGAAAAGGCACTGAATTGAAAAGCTCTAGTACACGAGAATCATCCTATGAAATCACCATGTAGGGCGTCCGACCTCCTCTTTAAAGTGTGCGTCTTCCTCATCAGCCAGCTGCTTCGTGTAATTATCGACAATGATGCAACCATCTATGATAGCAACCAACATCAGATATCTGCGCCAAAAAATAAAAAGACAACCCACAGATTTGGATAAGCCAGATAACAATGACGACACAGACCATGACAGCCTTGAACGTAGTTTGATTCTGCTTGCAAGTGGAGATGATTTCTGGATCTTCTGAGCCATTGATGCAGTTCGCCGTGTTTTGTGGCGCGTTCTTGAATATGCTGTGAAGAGCAAAGATGCCGGCAATGATACTTAAAACCACGTGGACCGTCAACATCGCCCAGTATACAGCGACCAATTTACGGCGTCTTGTGATGGCACCAATCAAACTAGGAAACAAGAGCGAGGCCGGAGAGGTTGAGCCGATGACAATTGCAGCAACACAAAGACGTACCCGAAGAAGGAGAGGATTGCAAGGAGGAGATAGATGACGATTTGGATGACCAAGGTTGTCCTGCCCACCTCTAATTAAATAAATAAAAGGGTACTACTGAGGAACAACGTCTTTTAACTGAGAAAACAGACGAACTGGTGTGGTGGAGGTGGATGATTCCAGCAGTAGCAATTATAGTGCCTGCAATCACGCCAAACAGCGCCATGACAAACACGCCGAATCTGACGGGCAAACAGCAACAAAATGTACGAGTGTGAGTGTGAACCATGTTTGACGACGGTGGCGAATTGGCTTGAGTCGTGAAAGTTCGTGAAAAGGTCGTTAGAAAAAAAGGGAATGGTTTAGATGGCGACGAGGAAGAGGACCAGCCTACTTTGGCTGCGTTTGGGAGCGTTGGGTATATATAGGTGCCATCTAGCACGTGATTGATGTAATGATGCGATGCGGTCTCGTGGTTACCCAGAGCACAGACCACTCCGATGATCATGGCAATGAAGAGTGAAACGCCTACTTTTTTTGCAAAACGCCAGGTGCAGGGACCACCCCATATGCGATGTGCAGCGCAGCTGTTGGGAATGGAGTAGATGATGAGTAAACCAAGTGTCCAGTGGAGTCGGCAGGAACAGAGGATTGCGCCCTACTTTCTCGTGGACGTATCCGGCGGGTGCAGCACCAACCGCGGTTGCCGTGATGGCTCACCGCTATATTCGTGGAACAAGTATGACTGGGGTGACATTGGAAATTTGGAACATGGTTAGCCCATTGCACAACCTCCCTTCCTGACAACAGCAAATATGCTCGTTGAAATCTGCAATCATTTTCTTCCAACAGCTACTGACTCGGACTACAACACAGGGACAGGAAGACCGCCGTCGCAGAGGCCCAACAATATTATTGCAAATTTTTCGGGTAGGATAACGAGGTCCCCCGGTAATTTGCAACAAACAAAATGTATATAAGGACGACAATCATGCTCCGATTCTCCAGCTGCGCTCGCCCTCTTTCAAGTGCTGGTCACTTGAACCTTACCTGCTCAGATATATTTGTCAACGACCATCACCATTTAACGTCTATAGAATGGTTTATACACCCCTCCTATTCATTTTCTCTCTCCTTCTGTCAGCAATCTGTTCATCTGCCGTCCCTATCGAATAGTAAGCTCCTAATAATCGTGTACTCCTAGAGTACTAAACACTCGTTTTCCAAGCCCAACCCGAGAAGGGGGTGGTCTTCAACGACGCAGTTTGGGGATGGAGCACAATGCCGATATTTTCGTCAGATCGGAAGATATGATGACATTGGAGTCCCGTAAGCTTTCTTCTGGTGAACTTCATTCGCACATTCGAGGAACTGACTCTTCGCACGTACACCAGGAGATTCACCGTCACACGGAGCGATCATGCCCCGCAGCTTGGAGAGGAGGAGGATCCATTTCAGCTTGAGCACATTAGGGAAATTCTTTACAAGTATTCTTTAGGCTGTCGACTAGTGTGCTAGTCAATATCACAAAGATGCTGGACTGCAGGCATTTACTTCAAGTATGGATTATAAAGAACCAGCTCAAAGTTCTATCAAGGGGTGAGATCTATATGCTAGCATTGCATTTATGCACCACTTGTGAGTGTTCTCACAATGGTGGATCGGCCTTATATTTACACGCCATATGCTAGCCAAGAAATCCAGCCAGAACTCGCGATCGTACTAGAGTCGTATCGCAGCTATGCCAAGACATCACACAGTCCTCAGTTCTGGCAGATATCTCAGATCGACCCCGATCATGCACTTGAAGGTCAACTTTGACAAACTAATTCATAACAGGAAGATTTGTCCGACTCGATCCCGGTAGGAGTCCAAGTGTGATGAGAGCAAATGGGACAGAATTCAGTTCGCGTAGAAGTCGCATCCGTCCGGCATTATTTATTTGAATCGCTATGCTCAACACGTACACTCGACGGCCAAAGAATATTCTGTGGGATTTATTAACCACGTTTACCACAAGACCTGCAGACAGTACTAATTTGCACGACGAATGGTCATTCAAATCGTCGATCAGGGGCACACGAACCCCGGAGTTTCTCTAAATCGGTATCAAGTCTGGCATCCAGAAGGCTGGTAATTGGATCAGGAATAGCGCGGTGCCGACCGCTGTTAGTTTTTCCAAGAAGAGTAGCCGATGCTTTCGAAGGTTAAAGTGTCTCAAGTTGGCCTCAACCATCAAATAAGAAGTTCCTGTCTGATACAGTCGCCTCAAGCAAGACATACCCATGGTAAAGCAGAGTCATGGCCTTGAAATCAATCATTGATAAGAAGTGACCCTGCATGTCGAGATGTACAGCTTTTGGATACGTACAGTATAATAAGGTCGTGAACTAAGCATTTCTTCTCTTGGATGCTGGTCATCGACGAACCTCACGACTATAACGACTAATTTATTTTTCTCTGAAATCCTACCAATGCTTCCAACTTTACTGCTTTTGGTTCTCTCCACGCTCTTGAGCGCAATCTGTTCCTTGGCGGTTCCTATTAGACCTTTGTAAGTTACCCAGCGGATGCCGTAATGGTGATACAGTATAAGCTCAATCTTTTTTTTTTGTTTTAAAGCGAAAGCACAGGTAGCGATCGGATGGTTGGTCGGGATAACGAGATCTTCACACCGATCATGACCAGGTCCAATGACGTGAACGGGGAACTATGGGTGCGAGAAAGGATGTCCCTGCATGATACTTGGGTGAATATCGAACCTCGTAGTCTGGAGAAGCGGAGTAAGGTTGGGAATTTTTTTAAGAATCTAGGGAAGGATATCAAGAAGGGGTTTCAGAAGGCTGGAGGTTGGCTCAAGAACAACTGGCCAACCGTGCTTGGCGTTGCCACGAAATTAATACCTATTTAAGCTTAATTTATTTTCTATGCTTACATAAGTTATTTACATTTGCTTCCGTTGAACTTTGGCTGACATACGCTTGACTACCAACTTCAAGGGATCTCCGAGTCGGCCCATGTTTCATCGGCATAGCCCGGGACCGGGCTTGGTGTCTTGCATACCTTTATCATATTTGAGATGTAGCAGCGAACGCTGTACACGACGGCGAGTAGGGTGTACGCTCACCTTAATTGAATATATTTCAAATTACATTAACTTGTGCCAGGTAAGTGAATTTGTGCAGAATATATCAACGGTGCCCATATGCCGATGTCTTCGGATCTCCCGGTTAGCTTCGTAGTATGGCATGTACCGCCACCAGCATCAAATTCATTATAAGTACGAGACACTAATCATGGTGTGATCCTCAGCTGCGCTCTACCTTACGGTGCTGGTCATCGATTATTTACGACTCTAACGACACTAACGACCGAATACCCCATCCTCCAATCACTTTTTTTCGTTATTCACAATCATGCTTCTCACTTCCACACTTTGTGTTGTCTCCGTCATTTTGGGCGCAATTGGCTCTATCGCAGCTCCCATTAATAACTAGTAAGTCTTCCAGCTGTCATGGTCTTGATTCCACAAAATGTGCTCAACCTCTCTTCTTCTCTTTCTCTTCTTCTAAAGCGGACCTAATCAACTGGCTGTTAATAATGGTGGGATGGTTAGTCGGGAAGCTGAGATTTTCACCGCCATCGCCAGGTCCGATGAAGTGGACGGCGATCTATGGGCGCGAGACGCGAGCGGAGGCATTGCTTTGCCCATCCTTGTTGAACGGAACGCATCACCTATCACGCAGCAAGGACAAAGTGAAGGGACTGTCGCACGCAGTTTGGAGAGACGGAGCAAGGTTGGAAACTTTTTTAAGGGTCTAGGCCATGACATCAAGTCCGGATTCCAGAAGGCGGGCAGTTGGCTCAAGAACAACTGGCAGACAGTCGTCTCCGATGGAGTGCAGATTGCTAGCAAGATACCTATTTGAACAACGTTAGTTACATCGAAGTGACCAGGATCGATTCACCAATATATCTCTATACCTTTTTTTTCTGACCGAACATTAATTCTGTGCGTCTCCCTTGAGGAAATTCTCAAACCTGCAAGTCTGTCTACATGGCAACTTCATCATTCATACCGTGACTAAGGGAGGAGCTCGATCGAGACATAGACCTCAAACGTCTTGACACCATAACGGTTCAAAAAATCCGTCAAACCCTTCGAATTGACGCTGGGAAGGCAGCGAGGAAAATCTTATTTCACACAGTGGTCACCTTCCGTTGGGTCATGCACCGAAAGGCAATGTTGCCACGACCCTGATTGGTTGAGTTACCATGCTGATGCTAGGGCAGCTGATTCAAACGCCAGAACACAAGGAGACACACCTAACCGAATCCTTTTAGTATGATCGTTGCAGCTCGCAACCTCATTGACTGGTTGTGCATTCAGGATTTGAAGAATGATTTTGATACAGTCTGCCACATTGGCCTTGGTTCACTTCAGATATCGATTTATCAGCAAGCCAACACGTTAACAATCATCGTTTAATTCTTCAATTGTCCACTTCGCGCGGAGGTCAATCGAGTAGTCGTCGTGATCATTCGCGAGAAAGCGATGCATCGAAGCCCAAGCAATCATCGCAGCGTTATCTGGAGGACGATCTCATGAATATCCGCCGTTTTTATGGAGAATAGGCAAACTAAACACTACCTGTACAGAGAGATGGCGGGGGTAAAATGAGTGTGACGGGCGTGTCAGAGCTAGCCGTGTGAAGACAATTTTCTAGCCTGATACGAGATGTTGGTGAAAAGAAAAAGGACAAATACAGCCACCCTCACCGATCTCTCAAGAATGCATTGCTGGCGACTCCCCCACTAACAACCACATGCCGGACTTTCATACCATTCTTCGCGCACCAGGACAGTCCGAGAACGACTTTCTCTTCCAGCTGAGCGACCGCAGCAGTCTGGAACGCTGAAGCCAACGCACGTCTTGTTGGTACATCTAGATTCTGACAACCACCACGGGAAGAAATGTATCGTTCAACAGAAGAGTGAAGCCCGCTGTATGAAAAGGTCAACTGGGAAGACATGGGACGAGGAAGTGTAATCTTTGTGCCCAGGTCATCATTTCCATCTGCACAGAACTGTTCGAGGGCAGCACCCGGTCCACGATCCGACCATTTCAGTTCTAGCATCCGAGATACTTTATCGAATGCCCTTCCTATGCTTTCGTCGGCCGTCGTTGACAGTATGCGGAAGTTTGTGGGTGAGGTGGCGAGGAGGAGGAGTGTATGTCCTCCGGAGATGAGGAGTGACAGAAACGGAAATTGTGGGGCGTGCGATGGGGGTGAAGTGAGGAATGGCGTCAGAGCATGAGCTTGCTGGATTAGGCTGGAAAGCAGCAAGCCTCGAAGAAACGAAGCGACTAGCATACCATATGGTGTACGCCCACTAGTGGCTTATTCAGTGCCGCCGCGATATTTTTCGCTGCATTTGAACCGACACTCAAACATCCTGCCATTCCTTCGGATATTGAATTGATGTTGTCCGGTGTGAATCATCAAAATCGACATACCAGGACCTCGTGTGTACGCGATTCCATCTATATCGTTGATGTTCATTTTGGCATCAGTCAATGCCCTACGAACAGCACCGGGCTATGGGATGCCATTGAGCAAATTAGATGGCTAAACAACCTGGAAAAGATACCAAATTCCTCTGGTGAGCCTCTATAGCTATGGTGGGGTGGATTCCACCGAAACTTTCGTGCCTGGCAACAAAAACAATGGATGAATCACCAAGACGGTTTGGTAGAAGTTATTTTGCGGTATACCAACAAGTTGTGCTGCTTGACGATCACATTAGACAAGACTTGTCGGGTGGAGGAGACAACTGCAGCGCATGTGTCGTCGGCAGACGTTTCCAAGGCCAAGACAGAAAATCTGCGGGCCAGAACTTGGAGTGTTCGCATTGAAGAGTCCAAACGTTTAGCTATCGATTCT
>Ga0209006_10004759_pt1 | contig 12303 bp, 11 predicted proteins | sample JacPin_JW_Ref_O2_FD_188567 | JGI IMG/M metagenome (GOLD analysis project Ga0209006, IMG submission 188567) | Forest soil microbial communities from Algoma, Ontario, Canada - Jack Pine, Ontario site 1_JW_Ref_O2 (SPAdes) (version 2) | ecosystem: Environmental > Terrestrial > Soil > Boreal...
AAAATCCATACTGGGCGTGATAAGCGGCCGCGAGCTTAAGGCCGGCGATCTTCGCCATCGCATACGCTTCGTTGGTCGCTTCCAGAGGACCGGTCAGCAGGTACTCCTCCTTGATCGGCTGCGGTGCCAACCTCGGATAGATGCAGGACGAACCCAGGAACAGGAGCTTCTTGGCACCATGCAACCACGCGGCGTGAATGACATTGGTCTGAATCGCAAGATTGTCACGTAAGAACTCGGCTGGGTGAGTCGCGTTGGCTAGAATCCCGCCGACTTTCGCTGCCGCCAAAAACACAAATTCGGGCCGGTGTTCGCGGAAAAAATCGTCTACGGCGGTCTGCTCTCGGAGGTCAAGCTCGGAGTGGCTGCGAAGCAGCAAGTTGCGGCAACCTAATGCTTCGAGTTGGCGAACAATCGCTGCCCCTACCAGTCCGCGGTGGCCAGCCACGAGCACTCGGGAACCCAACAACCGGTGAATGTGTTCAGCCGTGGACTCTACCTCGCAGATGGATTTGGTGCCCCGCCTCCAAAAGAGTATGCTCCTGGCGCGCCAATTCTAGGTCATGTTCGACCATGGAGCGCACCAGTTCTTCGAAACTGATTTCGGGCTGCCACCCGAGCGTTTTTCGGGCCTTGCTGGCATCCCCCTGAAGGAAGTTGACTTCGGTCGGGCGAAAATAGCGAGGATCGCTCTCGACAAGACTCTTCCAGTTGACCCCGGCAAAACTGGCGGCGAGGTCCAAAAACTCGCGCACAGAGTGACTCTCCCCCGTCGCGACGACATAGTCATCGGCGGAGTCCTGCTGCAACATCTGCCACATCGCACGGACGTAATCAACCGCGTGGCCCCAATCCCGCCGCGCCTCGAGATTACCAAGGTGGAGCTTTTCCTGCAGACCGAACTTAATCCGGCCTAAGGCGCGCGTGATCTTGCGGGTGACGAACGTCTCACCCCGTCGCGGGGATTCGTGGTTAAAGAGAATTCCATTGCAAATAAAGAGGTCGTGCGCCTCGCGTTGGTTGACCGCGTACCAATGGGCTGCGACTTTGCTCACGGCATAAGGGCTGCGCGGGTAGAAAGGTGTCTTTTCGTTCTGCGGCGGCGGCGAGGCCCCGAACATTTCAGAGGATCCGGCTTGGTAAAATCGCGGCCCTCGCCCGGATTCACGTGCGTAATCGCGAAAGGCTTCCAACAACCGCAGGGCGCCTGTCGCCACGATGTCCGCAGTGTACTCGGCTTGGTCGAAGCTCACGCGCACGTGCGACTGCGCCCCCAGGTTGTAAACCTCATCGGGTTCGATCTGCTTGAGCAGACGATTGAGGTGGGCTGCGTTTGCCAAGTCGCCATAATGCAGGTGCAAAGCTGTCCCGTCCTCGTGCGGATCCGAATAGATTTGATCGAGGCGATCCGTGTTGAAAGTGGAGGTCCGGCGAATGATGCCATGTACCTCGTACCCTTTGGTGAGCAGGAACTCGGCGAGATAGGATCCATCCTGTCCCGTGATGCCGGAGATGAAGGCCCTCGGCGTTCTTTTCATCGAAATCGTAGTCAGGCGCTCCTCCAATTGATCGGGTTTCAACTGCTTTCAGCACCCGGCGAATGTGCGGGCGAGCACGCGCGATACAAAACTACTTTGATTTATCACAAACGACCACACATAAAGACCCGGCCGCCACGCTAAACCATCGACGAAGCGGCAGCGCGGGCTGGGACTGAACGAGGAGCCTCCAGGAGGCCAAGGATCGATAGAATTCTCGCAACTCCGATCGGCCTGTCATAGTATCTCTCAAAGGCCTGACGGGCCTGCGCTCCCGACTCCCGTACCAGACCGCGATCTTGCTCTAGCCGGTTTAGAAGTCGGACCATACTTTCGACGTCCCCTGGTTCGATTATCCAACCGCATTCGTGCCGTTCGACAAGGCGTGCGGGTGTCGCGCCTGGTGGACCGACGTAGAGCATCGGCCGACCGGCCGCCATAATTCCGTAACTCTTGCTCGGAACGACCGACCCCTCGGTCGCGGGAATCTGCGTGACCAGCCCCACATGGCCCTCTGCAAGACTCCGGTTCAGCTCAGAGCGGCTCGCGTAAGAACGGAACTCGGCATTGCGAATCCCTTCCCTTCGACAGAACTCCTCCAACGGGCCACGACGTGCCCCACCACCGACGAACACAAAGCGGAATCGGCAGTCGTCACGAAGCTGTCGCATGGCTTCGGCAATTGTATGCGCCTCGTGGGCCAGCCCAAAGGTCCCAGAGTAGTGCACCACCAGCGGGCCGTCCTGGAATGGACGCGGTACAATCTCGTCCCCGTTAGCCCAGTTTTCCGCCACAATAATCTTGTCCTCCGCAATCCCGCGGGCGACCAGCCGCGCCTTCATGTCATCGCCCAGGGCGATGATCCCGTCCGCTCTCTTCCGCGGGATGTCCGCCAGAATGCCGATCAGTCGTGTTGCGATAGATCGTTGCTTCAAGACATTCAGATCTACTGCAATGTCCGGATACACGTCCATTTCCCAGATAAAGTGCTGCGCGCCGCGCAGGCTCTTTAGCAAAGTGCCCAACAGCGAAATCAGCGGAGGGGTCGTCAGCGTCAGTACGAGCGCGGGCTTCGGGCCCCGAACGCCCTCGATCATCGCTCCGACGAAGAACGCGGCATAGGACGTGACGCGGCCGATCCTGCCTCTTGAGAAGGCAACGTCCCCAGACTTGACAATTCTCACCGGCGGTGGGAAGACCGAATCTACCGCTCCATATACGGACCTTCCGCATAGCACAGTTACCGCGTGCAAATCGGGATCGATCTCCCGGGCAACGTCTGTCAGCAACTGACCTGTTGCCGCCGTATCTGGCCAAAAAAACTGGTTAATGAATAAAACCTGCATCGATACCTAGTTTCGTGATAAAAAGCATATTTCGGTCGAGCACGTCGCCTGCCTTGCGGGACAGATTCACCGTGTCTGTAGTTCCGCAAACGCCGCTCGGTTTTCACTCGGGGTCAGGTTTTCTTCTTTGCGCAAGAGGAAGCCGCCGATCGACAACACGTCCATCTGCGTCCGCAGGAAGCAGTCGATTGCCTGCGCCGGCGTTTGGACGATGGGTTCGTTCTCATTGAATGAAGTGTTCAGCAGCACCGGTATCCCCGTCGCTTCCTCGAACTTGTGAATCAGCTTCCAATATCGCTCATTCACATCGCGCTCCACCGTCTGGAGCCTCCCGGTCCCGTCCCCATGCGTCACAGCCGGAATCCGTTCGCGTTGCTTCGGCTTGATCTTGTACGCCATCACCATGAAGGGTGATGGGTAGTCGGTCTCGAAATACTCGCCCACTCTCTCCGCCAAAATCGATGGGCAGAAGGGCCGGAACGGTTCGCGATACTTGATGCGACTGTTGAGAATCTCTTTCATATCCTTGCGGCGCGGGTCCGCAAGAATACTTCTGTTCCCCAGCGCACGTGGTCCAAACTCCATTCGGCCCTGAAACCAGCCCACAATCTTCCCCTGAGCGATCGCCTCAACAGTGCGGCCCATAAGGTCGTCTTCAGCGAGTTTGTGATGCTTACAGCCGGCGGACTGCAAATCGCAGAGGATCTCACTGTCCGAATACTCGGTCCCGTAATAAACGTGGCGCATCTCAAACTGGCGCGGCAATTTCAACTCTTGGTGCTGCACATAGAGCGCCGAGCCAATCGAGGTCCCAGCGTCGTGCGCCGCTGGTTGTACGTAAACATCCCGGAAGTTCGTGCGCTCGAAGATCATGCCGTTAGCCACGCAATTCAGCGCCACCCCACCCGCCAGACAAACCGTGGTCCTTCCCGTCTGCCTCTGGACAAAATTCAGCAGCACAAAGTAATTCTCCTCGAGCACCAACTGCACGGAAGCCGCCAAGTCTTTGTCCCTCTGTTCGATCTCCGACCCCGGCACGCGCGGTTCACCAAACTCCTCAGCCATCTTGTGCGAAAAGATCGCGCCCAGAGTCGGTTCCCCTCCGTACCAGGTCATCTCCACGCCCTTACTGTGATGGGTGAAGTAGCCCAGATCGAGGCGGCACTGATCGTCCTCGGTCCGAACCACGCGCCGCACTTTTTCAGCGAACCTTGGCTCACCATAAGCGGATAGGCCCATCATCTTGTACTCGTCACCGTACTTCGGAAAGCCGAGGAATTGGGTAAACGCGGTATAGAAAATGCCCAGGGAATGGGGGAACGACACGGAGGCTCGTACTTCTATCTGATTGCCCTTACCCACCCCCCACATCACGCTGCTGAAATCACCGAAGCCGTCGATGGAGATGACAGCCGCCTGCTCAAAAGGTGAGGCGAAGAATGCGCTGGCGAGATGCGCCCGGTGGTGTTCGACAAAATGCACCTCCGGTTGCGCGCGAGACACGATCCCCTCAGCCGCGAGCGCCTCACCTACTTGCGCAATCCGAGCGGTGTTAACCGCGCGGGATGTGAGGCTTGCCCACCGGTGCGGCCGCAGCGCCACCCGCAACAGCTTGTCTGCCAGATGGGCTTTGGGATTCCGCGAAATCGCGATGTGGTCCGGCTGCGTTCCCTGAAGACACGCCTTCGCAGCCAGCACGGGCAATCCGGCCCAGTGCTTCACGCGATTCAGCCGCTCTTCCTCGAATGCGGCCACCAGCCGTCCGTCACGCAGCAATGCCGCTGAGGCATCGCCGTGGAATGCATTGAGACCTAGAATGTTCATTCCCGTTTCAATCCCATGTGCTCTTCAGAATAGCGCAAGGGCCACGATTCATTGCCGTTCAAAGAGGATTAATGCGCAAAGCATCAGCTCGTCTGACGGCCTGGCCTGGCCCCTCGACGAGGAGAGCCGCCGAAGATAGGGATAGGAGAGGTCCGCCACACTAAACAGCGCCCTGCCGACTGTGCCCGGTACACCACCATAATCCCCATCAAGAACGAACACCATCGCCGATGTCGCTCCGGTCGGAATCAGCCACGATTTCGGAAATCTCCCTGACTTTGGAATGTCCACCGGCAGCAGCCACAGAAATACGTACCAGAAGTACCGGTCCCACAGCGACGACGCAAAGTGGCGTAGGTAGTCATGAATCCCATGCATCCGCATCCAACTCAACGGGAGTGAGGAATCGGCCACCAATCCATCCCTGTAGGCCAGTCACCGCCACAGGTCCCACGACCCAACTACTTTATAATCCAAAGTGCTCCGCGCGGGCGGAGCCAATTTCTTGCGGACGACAAACCACCACGCCGCCATAAAAACAACGCTGAAGGGAATAATTGACTCCGTCGTCAATGCTCCCAGCGTCGCAACGAAAGGCAGCACCCACAGCTTGAGCTCTGACAAGCTCCAGAGAACGGCGAGTAGGAAAAAACCTTCCCCCGCATCGACCAGACCTGCCAGCCTGAGGTTTGGGACGGCAAGTTAAGCAGATACAGAAGCGATGCAACCAGAGAAAACACGTAACGGTCCATGTTGCGGGTTCCGAGAACCACGATGAGCATCGCGGTCGCTGCCACAAACGCCGCATCGGCGATGAGTATTCGAAACATTACCGGGTCCCAGCTGCCGAACCTTCCTTTCGCGAGTTAGTAGAAGGGCCGAGCGACCCAGGGCACTAACACGCGGAACCGAAGGTGCCCTGCGTCAAGGGTGGGTGCTCCGGTAATCAGGGCGGCATAGCTTTGAACGTCGGTCAGGTTGGGCGTCTGGCGTGGATCGTAGCGGTTCAAAGTCGGGTAGCCCAGCCCAGGCGATCGAAAGAAATAGACAGAAGAGGTCTTGCCATTTGGGCTACGGTAGTTTTCGTTCGGCCCTCACGCCCAGATTTTCCATGTGCGCTCCGTTCCGGGGAAAGCTACCATCAGCGATCTGCGATGGAGTTCCCTTCCCATCATCGGTCAAGACAGTCCATCTCACATATTCAAGCTTTAAGGATGGCTGCAGACGCCGCCTCGTTTGGCATCTTGTCAGTCAAGATTGCGTCGTATGTCAACAGCATGAGATCCGCGACGTGTTTCCAGCCAAATTTTGCATTGATTAATGCACGGCCTTTGGCGCCCATCGATCGGAGCGTGTCGGAATCTAGTCTTGTCGCCTGCCGTAAACCATCAGCAATCCCATCGACGTTTGCATCGACCCACCAGCCGCAGCCGCCCTCTCGCAGAATTGACCAAGGCGCCGCGGTGGTGGTCAAGACTGGCACACCGTGAGCAAGTGCTTCGGCGACTACCATGCCAAAGCTTTCCGAATGGCTCGGCAGGATAAACAGGTCCGCATCGAGAAAGGCAGGTGTCTTCATTTGAGGTTCGACCGGACCAGTGAAGGAAACGACTTCGCCCAAGCCTGCAGCCGATACTGCACTTTCTACTTGCTTCTGATGGCCAGCTTCGTCGGGACCGGCGATACGCAGGAGCCAGCCATCTGGCCGCACCTGTGCCCAAGCCTGAATCAACATTGGCAGGCCTTTGATCGGGTAAATCCGGCCGAGAAAAAGCGCCGTTCTTGTCCGTCCGTTTCGACATGCTTTCTCAGATTCCGAAGCGATGCTGAAAGGCCGCTCCTCGGGCACATCAACACCATTCGGAACGATGGCGATAGGAACTCCAAGCTCAAGGTCTTGCAAGCTTCGGGCTTCCACCTCGCCCGTTGCGATATGGCAATGCGCTTGTTTCAAGTCGCGCCGCTGGTATAGCCGCCAGGCAATTTTCTTTTTCAATCCCTTATGGCTGATCGCCCAGGGTTCAAGCATTCCCCGAGTGCTGACTACACGTGGGATGCCATGCTTCTCTGCAAACGTCGCAAAGCGGTGGTTGTGCAGTAGCCAAATACCGTTATCATGCAGAATATCGGGTTGCCCGAATCGATCGAGAGCTTCGGAATCTTTGCCAGTTAGGCGCAGCACTGGTGACGTTGCGGGAACCAACGGGGTGTTCGCAGCAGAACGGTCGGAAGCCCACAGACCGACCTCGACCCCGGCGTCGGCCAAGGCCATAGCCAATCTGGAGACCGAAAACGCTGGGCCACCATAATCAGGTAGCAGACTCTTGCTTGTAAGAAGAACTTTCAAGAACGATTTGGAATCCTCATTGGCGCTAATTTCGGAACGGTCGAGTCCCTTATGACGAAACGCTTCCATACGAAGTTCCAAACAAACGCGCCGACCAGAGCTGCTGCAGAACCGCTAAATATTTCTACGAGTGACCCGTTCGGTTGAATAAGCGCAACACATGGGAGAAAAAAGAGAATGACGTTGCCTAACTCACCTCGCTGTTCTGCAATCGCCGCCTTCAGATCGAGCGTCCCCATGAGCCATCCAAGGGCGAAAAAGCCAGCCACTACACCCGGAATCCCAAAATTAATCTGAAACTCCATCACGTTACCCACGCCAAAAGACGTGTCCCGAGAAAGCGCAAGGCCGGTCATCTTCGAAACAATCTGCGGACTGCCAGCATATACCGGCTTTTCGGGCCAGAAGGCGCGCGGAACCAGAGCCTGGAGTCCCTCCCACACGGACTCGCCCTCAAGGTAATTCACTTGGCCGTCCTGAATTCGCCGAGCCGCCAGTCCTACGAAATAGTTTTGATTCAGTCTTTTGTCCAGAGCGATGAGGTGTACATGGTTGGTGGGGTCAAGCCACTCAAAGTCTTTAACCGTATCAACAAAGCTATCGATTCGCGCCTCGAGAGGTCGTCCGCCCCACACTTGGTCCCGAATGTTTTCGCGGTGCTGAAAGTAAGTCACGAAGATGCTCAAACTCAAGAATCCAAAGACAGCGATGCCACTGACGACCCGCCAGTGGCTTCGCGTGGAAACGGTGAGCGCGGAACAGACGATTATGATCGCCGCGGAGCCGTAGCTTAGGAAACCTCCGAGCAAAAGCATCAGAACAGGGTAGACCATGAGGGCCCCGACCCAGATCCCTATTCGTTTTAGATCGGCGCCTTGGCACGCCGCTCGCAGACCTAACATCACTCCCAGCATCCAGATGCCCCCACCCTTTTCGACTGCAGCGCTTACACTGGGGATTGCATAGAGGGGACTGAGACCGTAGATGCAGACCCACCCTCCAATCAAGCAAAACAACCAAAAGCGAGGACGATCCACGTCCGGACAGAATGACGCTCTTGGGGTTGAGCAGCGGGCCAACCACACACCCGCCACAAAGCAAATCGAACCCAACGCCGTGAAACGCATGGCAAGCTCGACGAGGTCCGAGTTCAAAAGAAAATCGCGGCCGACGATGTGAGCAAAAGCGCCAGGAACGTGGATCAACAAGAGTGAAAACAAATAGGCGATCGGAAGCCCTAGGGAAAGCGTATGTCTTCGGAGGATCCATAAGAGCCAAGAAAACGCCGCTAGACAAATGATAATCAGTAACATCATGCTAGTTCACAAAGGGTTCTAGGACGCTCGATGCGCCAAGGAAATCACTGTTCTTTGACCGGATTTTTCAGTGACCATGGAGTGCAGAATCGGAGTCGGCCAGGCATTGCCCCGACAAAGATGGAGCAATAACGAGAGAACATTCCAACGAGCAACACTATGTCCAGTCGAGTCATGTTGCGCTTTCTCCGGCCACAACCCGTCGTTCCTCTATTACGGCTGTGGCATGGTCGCGCCGCGCAAGCCTTTGAGAACAATATCGGGCTAGCTGATGGGACGGCCGTTCTATGCACCAGTAGAACAAGATCGAGAACAACGCGGTTACTATTACAGTTAACCACCAGGACCAGGCCCCATTTAACACAATTACCCAACCGGCCAGCATTGCCCCGTGCATATGGGTCAAGTAGACCGAATAGCTCGCGTCTCCAAATCTCTCGAGCCGCGGAACTCTCCTCGTTTTGTAGTAAGAGATTTCCCGTTCAAGCCACCATGCAGCGGCAATTGCAAAAACATTAAGGGTCCAGGGGAAGCCAATGTTCGCGTGAAAACGCAACGCCGAGAAGGCTATGCTTAGAATCCATAGGCCGCAACGCCAAAGCCAGATCTGCATTTCGCTGACGGAGCGCAAGTAAAACAGATCCAAGCGTTCAGCCATCCTGACGCCCAACAGCCAACAAGGAAGCCCCAGGACCCACGTCAGTGTTAAGCCGTATTCGTGATACTCCTTGGCTGTAGGATTACTTAGAATCGTAAGGAAGGAGGCGAACCAAACGAAGGTTATAAGAATATGCCAACCCAACAGATCTCGGAGGCGCAGTAGGGCAGGATAAATGAAATAGTAAATCTCTTCGCACACGAGGCTCCACAAAATAAAGTTGACGTAGTATCCGAATTTCAGCTTCAGCGGAACTGCTAAACCTATTGCGACCCCCATTGGTACAAGAATCCTTATGTATCGCCGAGTGTAATATGCAATCCACGAGGGCACTTCGAACGTTTTGCGGTTGGGGAAATGGATGCAAAATCCGGAAATTACAAAAAATGCCATTACGGCGGCGGCACCGTTGAAAGAATTGTGCAACACGGAACGGGCTGCCCAGAGAAATGGATTTCGTTGAGGCCCGGAGAGAATGGGGTAAGGAAAATGGCTCAGGAATACCCAAAGCGCAAGGACGAAACGTATGCTTGAAATTGGCAGAATCCGCTTCATGATCAGCTCCCCCCGCTCGCAGCTTTGAAGAGCTAGGTTTCACCACGCGGTCACCTCACAACTTAGGGATAAACCACTCACAAGAAAACATGCCGGCAAACGGCCGCAGTGTTTCGTTGACGTCATGTAGCATCTTGGAGCTCCCGTCGTCCAAACGCCGTCAAGCTTTGTCTTCTACCAGCAGCTGCTCACCAGAACGAGGTGACCAGCTCAGTTTACAACCGCGAGTCGTAAATCGTCGTGCATACCTCATGAGAGCCTTCTCGAACACCGAAGATGACATCAGGTCAGGCCCAACTCTAGAAGGGCAACTCTGAGGCGACACACATAGGCATACCCGCCTTCTTTGCAGCGTTTGTAGCCCCGGTCGGCCACACACTTCCGGGCAGATTCGTTGCTGCAATAGAACTTCACCTTGTCCAGCAGCTCCTCGCAAGATGCAAAGAACTCGGCTTCCTTCCCTTCTTCGAAAAACTGTTGGTGCTCCTCGGTGCGATCAGCCAGAAGCAGGCTGCTACAGGCGGGGATTTCAAAGGTACGTGTCGTATGCTGATCAGGCCAGGCCTTCCGCAAAAATCCGATACCTATCCTAGAGCCTGTAAGAGCCCGAGCATAGTCATCCGCGTAAACCTCTCCGCCCTGGTGTGCATGGGACAAAAGCTCGTCGCAATGGAAACGGAAGCGATCCTTCCCCGCAAGCTGCCGCAATATAATATGTCTGCGAGGGGTCCACCTGCCGTCCCGCAAGAACTCCCAGTATCCGCCCCATATCTTTACATCGAACCCGGCCGCGGCGACAGCGTGAAGCAGGTTTTCTCGTCGAGGTTCCCACCCGCCCAGGAAGCCAATCGCGCATCGCCATCGCGTGTCCTCGGAGGCAAGAGGGCGGTGGACTTCATCGCAATATCCCAGGGGCATGTAAACAGTTGGCTGGCCGATACCTTCATATTGCTCCCGCTCATACGACTTGCAGTAGACCAGCGCATCGAACGTCCTCATGGCCTCGTCCATGAGGCGCGTGCGCTTCCAGTCGAGAGAGAAATACGGGTCGGGTGTGAAATGAATCGTTCTCGCACCGAGCTTGCGTAGTTCCTCGATCGTTTCCGCGCGCAGGAACTCTTGCTTCTCCGCCCAAACCAGGTGCGGCCGGAACTTGCGGGCACCTTCAACAACCAGACGGTTGATTTCATCCACGACGGAACCGCGCTGCAACCGTCTCTGCACCTGCCGCTTGACCCACGGAGCCCGCGTCCAAGGATCCACTGTATGCACACCGTGCACGGTATGTCCGAGGCGATCAAGGGCCCGCATGCGCATCAACGACGTTTGCCCGGGGCTGATTTCGCCGAGAAAGAGGACCTTCATTACGTCGCCATTCTTTCAACGGCGAAACCTTCCCGCACAAATGCGAGCAAGCGTTGCTCGAATTTCCGCTTGGAATGCAGTTCGCGAGCCTTGGACCAGGCAGCTTCACGCATCTGACGGTATTCGTCGGTGTGTTCCAGCATCCAGCGCATCGCACTGGCGACCATCGCATCTTGAGACGGATCGTCTAAAAGCAAGCCGGTGTAGCCATCGTCCACCAACTCCGGAATTCCGAATTTTCGAGAGGAGATTACCGGACATCCTAGATATCCGGCCTCCACAAGCAGCAAGGGCGAGATATCGCTTTTGGTGGGATGAACCAGGGCGCGCGCTCGGCCAAGGATTTGCAGCAACCGCTGGTACTCGCCCCTTACCTCTTTTCGCAAAAACCCCGCAAAGTGGACGCCGGACTCTGCCCCAAGGTTGGATGGTGCATCTCCGACAATGATTAACGAGGCGTCAGTATGGACCTTTCTCACTTCACGAAATGCTGACAACACTGTCGGTCCACCCTTGGCCTGGAAGTTAGTCGAGACGAACGCAAACTCCTGGCCGCCGGCGTAGTCATCGCGGGGTGGCATCTCGATCTCACCAAAGATTCCCACAGAACCAACCCGGCATGCGTCCAATGCGTAGTGACTGATGGCGCGCTCGGCCGCCCATCTGCTTGTAAAGAGCACGTATCGAGCATTCTTGAGCCACGCTGCCTCCGCTTGCTCGATCCGGTGAAGATCGTCAGAGCCGAACTGCTCCCGGCAATGAAAGATGTCAATGTAGTCGTGGAACGTGCAATCGCTCCATGCCGCGTAAGGGCGTTGGGGCTTAGTCAGAATCCACGGCGTAAATCCGTGGAAAAAATCCAGGCGCGCGTCGACTCGGGATTGCGAGTGAACCTCATCAGCAATCTTCTTCAACCTGCACTCCGAGAAGAAAAAAAACGATCCTTGTGATCCGGCCACGCGCCGGAATTTGGACAACGCTTTTTGCCATAGGACCACCGGTGGGTTGATTGGTCCGATATAGCGGGAGGTTTCGAGACTGCTGATCGCGGAGAATGCAGCAGCGTTCATCGCGGAAAAACCGCCTGATCTCAGATTCTTCGGCAGATTAGAAACGAAATTGATCAAGACCGAACACCCTCGTCGTAGACCCGTAGGAGCGCACTGGAGGAATTCTCAATGGCGAAAGCAGAAGCGGTCACCCTCTGATTAGCGCCCAGAATATCCCGGGGCTGCCCGGCCAGTTGAAGTAATTCATCCGCCCACGCCGCTTCTCCTTCTTCCACTTCCTTGAACCGTACCAACTCCGGCACGACGACGCACTCGACAGGGACGTTGGTGGACGCAAGGACTGG
>Ga0209006_10004760_pt1 | contig 12302 bp, 13 predicted proteins | sample JacPin_JW_Ref_O2_FD_188567 | JGI IMG/M metagenome (GOLD analysis project Ga0209006, IMG submission 188567) | Forest soil microbial communities from Algoma, Ontario, Canada - Jack Pine, Ontario site 1_JW_Ref_O2 (SPAdes) (version 2) | ecosystem: Environmental > Terrestrial > Soil > Boreal...
GGTAACTTAAATTTGCAGGTCAGGACCGGCGTTTGCATAACGCTCGTACGGTTAGAGCGGGAAGATCGCCGCGAGCGCTTTCGTCTCGTCGCCGACGGCGTATGTGAGCGTTCTAACAGTGCGATCGGCCAGGTTCTCGCCGAAGCGGTCGGTCGAGCCGGGCGGGTGCACGTGCGAAATGACCTCTAACTTGTCGCCCAGTGCCACCGCAGCGTCGTGCTCGATGGTCACCCGCAGCGGGGCCTTCAGCAGCTCCGGATACGACGCGAGGTAGTCCTCGACGACGCTCCAGTACACGGAGTTGTTCATGTGGTCGAAGAAGTCGATATCGGTGAATCGAACCGGAAACTCATGGATCTCCGCGGCGTCCTCGCGACTGCCGGCCTTCAGATATGCCTTCCACCGCAGCCGGTCGACGTCGGTGGTCTTCCGAAGGCCGTCGAGAAAGTCGTCGGCGATACGCGCCGGCGTCTGGGTGTCCCGGTTGAAGTTGATCCAAAACGCCTCGGACTCCAGCAAACCGCCCTTGCGACCGTCGATGCGGACCCGCATCTCACACCACCGGTTCGACGTTCCCGAACACCACCGCCGCATTCGCAACATGTCGTTGAACTCCACCGGGCGGATCAGGTCGATCATCGTGCGGCGGACAATCCAGAGCGGATGGGTTTCCTCGAACCCCATTTCACGAAGCTGATCCTGGCCGATGTCGACGATGTGGCGGGCTGCGGAGTCGAAGCGAAGCCGCCCGTCGCGATCGATGTCGGCGACACGTAACGGCCATTCCCGGTCGAAGACGTCGGGATGCCCGTCGAGCACCGGCATCATCACTTTGTCCAAGCTCACGGTTTTAACTCCCCGCTGCTTCTCGGGCTGGACCTTCGATCCTCGCTACCGGACATAACTCGTGGCTGCTAGGCGGCCTAGCTTATGTTCCCCCAAGCGAGATGATGCCAAACGACGTTGCTGCGGCGCCAATCCTCGAGGTTGTGCAAATTTTGCTAACCCAGTCTTCGCAACGCGGGTACGCTGGCCCGATGGCCAAGACATTCGTTGGCTCGCGTGTCCGGCAGCTGCGCGGCGAGCGCGGATTCAGCCAGGCGGCGCTAGCGCAGATGCTCGACATCTCTCCCAGCTATCTCAACCAGATCGAGCACGACGTGCGGCCGCTGACGGTCGCGGTATTGCTGCGGATCACCGAGGTGTTCGGCGTCGACGCGACGTTCTTCGCCTCCCAGGACGACACCCGGCTGCTTGCCGAGCTACGCGAGGTCACGCTCGACCATGACCTCGGTGTCGAGGTGGACCAGTCCGAGCTGGCCGACGTCGTGGGCTCGCACCCGGCGTTGGCGCGGGCTCTGGTCAACCTGCACCGGCGGTACCGGATGACGACCACACAGCTGGCGGCCGCCACCGAGGACCGCTTCTCCGACGGGAGCGGCAGCGGGTCGATCACCATGCCGCACGAAGAGGTGCGCGACTACTTCTACGAGCGGCAGAACTACCTGCACGAGCTCGACACCGCAGCCGAGGAGCTCACGGTGCGGATGCGCATGCACCGCGCCGACCTGGTTCGCGACCTGTCCGACCGGCTGACGTCGGTGCACGATGTCCGCATCAAGCGAATCGATCTGGGCGACAACGTCCTTCACCGCTTCGACCCGGAGACGCGGACGCTGGAAATCGGCGGACACCTGCCGTCGGGTCAGTACGCGTTCAAGCTCGCCGCGGAGCTGGCCTACCTGGAGTACGGGGCACTCATCGACGGCCTGGTCGCCGAGGGCAGCTTCACCAGCGACGAGTCCCGCAAGCTGGCCAGGCTCGGGCTGGCCAACTACTTCGCCGCCGCGACTGTGCTGCCGTACCGGCAGTTCCACCAAATCGCCGAGAACTTCCGGTACGACGTCGAGCGGCTGTCGGCGTTCTACGCGGTGAGCTACGAGACCATCGCCCACCGGCTGTCCACCCTGCAGCGGCCGTCGATGCGCGGGGTGCCCCTGTCGTTCGTGCGCGTCGACCGCGCCGGCAACATGTCGAAACGCCAGTCCGCCACCGGTTTTCACTTCTCGTCGGCAGGCGGCACCTGCCCGCTGTGGAACGTCTACGAGACGTTCGCCAACCCGGGAAAGATCTTGGTCCAGATCGCTCAGATGCCGGACGGACGCAATTACATGTGGGTGGCCCGCACCATCGAACGGCGCGCATCGCGCTATGGTCAGCCCGGTAAAACCTTCGCGATCGGGCTGGGCTGCGAACTCCGGCATGCCCACCGGCTCGTCTACTCGGAAGGACTGGACTTGTCCGGCGACATCGCCACACCGATCGGCGCGGGCTGCCGGGTCTGCGAGCGCGACAACTGCCCGCAGCGGGCGTTCCCCGCGCTGGGCCGGGCACTCGATCTCGACGAGCACCGCAGCACCGTGTCGCCCTATCTGGTGAAGCACGCATGACCGGCCAGGTCAGTCGTATTCCGCCCGGGCACTTCCGCGAACTGGGCCCGATCAACTGGGTGATCGCAAAGCTGGGCGCCCGCACGATTCGCGCGCCCGAGATGCACCTGTTCACGACGCTGGGTCAACGTAGGTTGCTGTTCTGGGCATTCGCGTTCTACGGCGCCCGGCTGCTGCGCGGCCGGTTGCCGCAGGTCGATACCGAGTTGGTGATCCTGCGGGTCGCGCACCTGCGCGGTTCCGAGTACGAGTTGCAGCACCATCGCTGGATAGGCCGTCGTCGCGGGCTCGACGACCAGACCCAGGAGTTGATCTTCGCCTGGCCGAACACGTCCGCAAACGCCGGCGGGCTCACCGATCGCCAGCAGACGATGCTGCGTGCCACCGACGAATTCATCCTCAACCGCACGATCGGCGATGAGGTGTACCAGCAGCTGTCCCATCACCTCGATCGACGTCAGCTGATCGAATTCTGTTTGCTGGCAGGGCAATACGACGGTCTGGCCGCAACGATGTCGGCCTTACAGATTCCGCTGGACCACCCGGGCCATCACAGGTAGGTGTCGGCCAGCACCAACACTGTCAGCAGGACCGGCAGAACCGGCAAGCCGAACGCGAACGCCGCCAGGGTCAGATTTCCCCGCGCCCGCACCCGCCGTGCCCACAGCACCGCGCCCAGCGCAAAAACCGCCGACACCGCCAGCACGATCGGACCCCACACACCCGCCGTCGTCAGGAAGTCCCCGATCGAGAAAGCGATCAGCCACAGCACGTAACCGGCCAGCACACCGCCGAGCGCGGCCCAAACCGATTCCGCTCGCAGCGCTCTGATCCTGGCCATTTCGCCTCTAACTGTCGCAGTCGGCGTCAGAAGTTGATCATGTGGCCGGTCAAGCCGTGGAAGCATTCCTGCAGCGCCTCCGACATCGTCGGGTGGGTATGGACGTTGCGCGCCAATTCGTTTGCGGTCAGGTCCCACTTCTGCGCCAACGTCAGCTCGGGCAGCAACTCGGCCACATCGTGGCCCACCAGGTGCCCACCCAGCAGTTCGAGGTGCTTGGCATCAGCGACCAACTTCACGAAGCCACTCGGGTCGCCGACACCGTGCGCTTTGGCGTTGGCCGTGAACGGGAACTTGGCCACCACAACGTCGTAGCCCTCGTCGCGGGCCTGCTGCTCGGTGAGCCCGAAGCTGGCCACGTTCGGCTGACAGAACGTCGCGCGCGGCAACATGCGGTAGTCGCCGAGAGCCAAAGTCTCTGCCCCGCCAATGGTTTCGGCTGCCACCACACCCTGCGCCTCGGCGACGTGGGCCAATTGCAGCAACCCGGTGACATCGCCGATGGCGTAGATGTGGTCGACGTTGGTGAGCATGTACTCGGTCACCCCGATCGCCTTGCGATCGGTCAGCGCGACGCCGGCCGCCTCGAGTCCGAAGCCGTCGACGTTGGGCGCAAAACCTATGGCCTGCAATACTTTCGCAGCCTTGAGCTCTTCGGTCTTGCCGTCTTTGCTGACGGTCACCGTGACGACTGAGCCGTCGTCGGCGATCGACTCGACCTTGGTGCCGGTGAGGATCTTGACGCCGAGCTTCTTGAACTGCTTCTCGATTTCCCTGGAGACATCGATGTCTTCGTTGGGCAGCGCGCGCGGCAGGAACTCGACGATGGTCACGTCGACGCCGTAGTTCTTCAGCACATAGCCGAACTCGATGCCGATGGCCCCGGCGCCGGCGATGATGATCGACTCGGGCAGCTCTCGCGACAAAATCAGTTCTTCATAGGTGACAACGTTTTTCGACAACGAGGTACCGGGGACCAGACGGGTGCTGCTACCGGTGGCGATGATGACGTTGTCGAAGGTGACGGTTTCGGCGCCGCCCTCGTTGAGTTCGACGGCCAGCGTGTGGGGGTCGGTGAACCTGCCGTAGCCGTGGATCTCGGTGATCTTGTTCTTCTTCATCAAGAAATGCACGCCGGCCACCCGGCCGTCGGCCACCTTGCGGCTCCTGTCGAAAGCCACGCCGTAGTCGAAGCTCACCTCGCCGCTGATGCCGAAGGTTGTGGCTTCCTTGTTGAAGATGTGCGCGAGTTCGGCATTGCGCAGCAGCGCCTTGGACGGGATGCAGCCGACGTTGAGGCAGACTCCGCCCCAGTATTTCGGTTCGACGACGGCGGTATTGAGTCCCAGCTGCGCGGCGCGGATGGCCGCTACGTATCCACCGGGCCCGGCTCCGAGGACGACAACGTCATAGTGGGTCACGGCACCTACCCTAATGGCCTGACTCTGGCCATCAGGTGGCCAGCCATTCATCGATCTTGTCGTCGAAACGCTCGGCGACGTGCAGGCGGCGCCCGGGCGCGGCACCGAGCCAGCCGCGGGCGATGAACACGCTGGTGATGGCAGCTGGCAGCGCCCCGGCCAGGTGGATACGACGGTCGGTCCAGTCGACGCAGGAGCGGGCGAAAACCCGCCGACTGGCCCGCACGGCGGCCAGGTCGATATCCAGCCGTTCGACCAGATGTTGTCCGCGGTCGGTGAGCTCGTGGTCGCGGTCGTCGAGGTGGCGGATGGCTCCGACGGCCAGCAACCGGTCGCGCAGTTGCACGCCGCGGCGTCCGGCCAGGTGGTCGTAACAGGTGCGGGCCTCCGACAGCGCGCAAGCGGCCTGCTGACCCGCTACGGCCACCGGGGCCGGCGGGGCAATCTCTGCGATGGCCTCCAACACCGTGGCCACTTCCGGGTCGGCGATCTCGTGGTAGCGGTGCCGGCCCTGGGCGCGGACCCGGATCAAGCCGGCCTCGGTCAGGCGGCGCAGATGCACCGAAGCAGCGCCCGGCTGCACGCCGGCTCGCCGCGCCAGTTCCCCGGCCGGCAGTGCGCGCCCGCCGGCCAGTGCGGCCAGCATCGCCGAGCGCGCGGGATCCTCGATCAAGGTGGCGATTGGGGTGAGGTTGCGATCAGCCGACGTCGACGAGGCCGAGGAGTCGCTCACCCCGCCAGCCTTGCACAGCCCTCGGTCGGGTGCTCAGTACGGCAGGACGCCCGATGCGCAATGTCGTTGGCTGTGTTGGCAGTAGAACTTGCCGTAGACCGGGGCTGCGCCGATGACGGACGCGCACACCGCCGAGATCATCGCGATCGCCAGCGCCGACACCAGCGGCCGGTCGGCCACCATCGCCAGTATCAGACCCGCGACCGTACTCACCACGACGTAAGCCAGGACGACGAAAACCACCTCGGTCTTGTGCCTGGAGGCGTCATGGCTCCACCAATAGAACAGGCCCGCGCCGATCGCCCCGGCGGGAATCCAGACCGCCAGCAGCATCGAGACGAACTGCCACCACCTGATGTATTGGTACCGGTCGGGCACCGCAATCGACGACGTGGGAATCGACTCGGACGGCGGCGCATCGGTGTAGGCCCCCGGGGTGAGGCCGCCGACCGGCTGACCCGGCTTCTCGGCGGCGTCCGACCGTCGGTGCCACCATCGACGGGGCCGAGGCGCCGGCTCCGGCTCGATGAGTTCGGGCTCGACTTTCTGGTGAATGCCGGTGTCGAAGGCCGGTTTGTACGGCTCGGTGAGCGGCATCGACTCGGTCTCTACGCGTTCGTCGTCAGCCACGGGTCACGACCTCGACCAAGGCGAGCACGCCGAACCATCCAGGCGCCAGGGCCACGATGAACGCACCCAGCGCGGTCAGCCACCGGCGCCGGGCCAGCAGGATCACCAGCAGCCCGACGGCGCTGGGGAATCCGACCACCAGTGCAATGGCGACGTCGGGACGCATGCGCGCGTGCTCCACCGTCAGCGCCGCCACGCCGCCCAGCAGCCCGGTCGCGACGCCAAGCAGGATCGCGCTAGTCAACACCAAGGGCCGCGGGAGCGGTATCACGGTTAAACGATACTGCGGCTGCCGCCCGCTACGGCTTTACCGGCGCGGCGCGCCCTGCAGGTACCGGGCACGCGTCGACGGCGGCAGCAACCACCGGAGCGCGCTCTGGCAACCGCTCGCCGTGCTCGTAGTCGGCGCCGGTGATCACCGCAGTAGCAGCCAGTTCGGCGTTCTCGGCGTCGTTGAACGCGCGGCCACGTGACAGAAATCGCTTGCCCTCGGGTGCTTCCAGGCTGAACCCGCCGCCCCGGCCGGGCACCACGTCGATGACGAGCTGGGTGTGTTTCCACGCCTGGAACTGTGGCCCCGAGATCCACACCGGCACCCCGTCGGCTCCGACGTCGAGCACACCGAGCAGCACGTCGCGGTCACCGATGATGAACTCCCCATCCGGGTAGCACATCGGCGATGACCCGTCGCAGCAACCGCCGGACTGGTGAAACATCAACGGGCCGTGCTGGTCTCGCAGCTGATCGAGCAGCGCGGCCGCGTCGGCGGTGACGACCACCCGGGTGGTCATCAGAAGAATCCTTGCGCCTTCTGCGAATACGACACCAGCAGGTTCTTGGTCTGCTGGTAGTGGTCGAGCATCATCTTGTGGTTTTCCCGGCCGAACCCGGACTGCTTGTAGCCGCCGAACGCGGCGTGCGCCGGATATACGTGGTAGCAGTTCACCCACACCCGACCGGCCTGGATGTCGCGACCGGCCCGGTAGGCGGTGTTCCCGTCGCGACTCCACACTCCCGCGCCGAGGCCGTAGAGGGTGTCGTTGGCGATCGAGATGGCGTCGTCGTAATCCTTGAACGACGCGACCGAGACCACCGGTCCGAAGATCTCTTCTTGGAAGATCCGCATCTTGTTGGTGCCGGCGAAGATGGTTGGCTGCACGTAGTAGCCGCCGGAGAGGTCGCCGCCCAACTCGGCGCGTTCGCCACCGCAAAGAACCCTCGCGCCTTCATCCTTGCCAATCTCGATGTAGGACAACACCTTTTCCAGCTGATCGTTGGACGCCTGCGAGCCGACCATCGTCTCGGTGTCCAGCGGATCGCCCTGCCGGACCGCCTTGGTGCGGATGGCGGCCAGCTCCAGGAATTCGTCGTAGATGTCGGCCTGCACCAGGCTGCGCGACGGGCAGGTGCACACCTCGCCCTGGTTGAGCGCGAACATGGTGAACCCTTCCAGCGCCTTGTCCTGGAAGTCGTCGTGAGCGGCCATCACATCGTTGAAGAAGATGTTGGGGCTCTTGCCGCCCAGTTCAAGGGTGACCGGGATCAGGTTCTGGCTGGCGTACTGCATGATCAGTCGGCCGGTGGTGGTTTCGCCGGTGAAGGAGACCTTGGCGATCCGATTGCTCGACGCCAGCGGCTTGCCGGCTTCGGCGCCAAACCCGTTGACGACATTGACCACCCCGGGCGGCAGCAGATCGCCGATCAGCGACATCAGGTAGAGCACCGATGCCGGTGTCTGCTCGGCCGGCTTGAGCACCGCGGTATTGCCGGCCGCCAGCGCGGGCGCCAGCTTCCAGGTGGCCATCAGGATCGGGAAATTCCACGGGATGATCTGCCCGACCACGCCCAGCGGCTCGTGGAAGTGGTAGGCGACGGTGTCGTCGTCGATCTGCGACAGCGAGCCCTCCTGGGCCCGGATGGCACTTGCGAAATACCGGAAATGGTCAACGGACAACGGGATGTCGGCGGCCAGTGTCTCGCGGATCGGTTTGCCGTTGTCCCAGACTTCGGCAAGCGCCAGCGAGTCCCGGTTCGCTTCGATACGGTCGGCGATCTTGTTCAAGATCGCGGCCCGCTCGGCGGGGGCGGTCTTGCCCCAGGCCCTGGCCGCGCCGTGGGCGGCGTCGAGCGCCTTCTCGACATCGGCGGCGTCCGAGCGCGCCACCTCGCAGAACGGCTGGCCGGTGACCGGCGTCAGGTTTTCGAAATAGCGGCCGGCGGCTGGCGCCACCCATTCGCCGCCGATGAAGTTGTCGTACCGCGATTCAAAGGACATCAGGGCCCCTGCGGAACCCGGTCGTGCGAAGACGGTCATTTGTCGCCACTCCTCGTCGTTCGACGGTGTTACACAGCTCACACTACCGTCGCGGTCACAATGGCCCCATGGCTGAAGAGTCGAACGACCCCTACCTGTGGCTCGAGGACGTTCTCGGTGAGCAGCAGCTGAACTGGGTGCGCGCCCGCAACGATCCGACGGTGGCCCAGTTTGCCGGCGAGGAGTTCGAGCGGATGCGCACCGAAGCGCTCGAGGTGCTCGACACCGACGCCCGCATCCCGTACGTGCGCCGCCGCGGCGAATACCTGTACAACTTCTGGCGCGATGCCAACAATCCGCGCGGGCTGTGGCGGCGAACCACACTGGACAGCTACCGCAGCGACGCCACCGAGTGGGACGTGTTGATCGACGTCGACCAGCTGGCCCGCACTGACGACGAGAACTGGGTCTGGTCGGGTGCCATCGTCATCGAACCCGAATTCACCCGCGCCCTGGTCAACCTGTCGCGTGGCGGGGCGGACGCCGTCGTCGTGCGCGAATTCGACATGCAGACACGCGAATTCGTCGCCGACGGGTTCGAGCTGCCGGAAGCCAAGACGCAGATCGGCTGGGACGATCCGGACACCGTGCTGGTCGGCACCGACTTCGGGCCCGACTCGCTGACCGAATCTGGCTACCCGCGCATCGTCAAGCGGTGGCGTCGCGGTACTCCGCTCGACGACGCGGAACTGCTTTTCGAGGGGGCCCGCACCGATGTCAGCGTCGGCGGGTCCACCGATCGAACACCGGGCTTCGAGCGCACCTTTGTGTCGCGATCCACCGACTTCTGGAACAGCGAGCGCTACGAACTGCGCGGCCCGGAACTGATCCACATCGACGTTCCCTCCGATGCGAGCAGTGTCTCCGTTCATCGCGACTGGCTGCTGATCGAACCGCGCACCGACTGGACCTTCGGTACCACCAGCTACCGCGCCGGCTCGTTGCTGGCGGCCAACTACGACGAATTCCTCGGCGGGTCACGGGAATTGACGGTGATCTTCGAGCCTGACGCGCACACCTGCCTGCATCAGTACGCCTGGACCCGCGACCGGCTGCTGCTCGTCACGCTGGCGGATGTGGCCAGTCGGGTGGAGATCGTCACGCCGGGTAGCTGGAAGCGCACACCGCTGGCCGGAATTCCTGCATCGACCGAGAGCGTGATCGTCGCCGCCGACGACACCGGCGACGAATTCTTTCTGGACTCCAGCGGCTTCGACAGTCCGTCGCGGCTTCTGCGCGGCACCGGCAATGGCCCGCTTAAGCAGGTCAGGGCGGCGCCAGGCTTCTTCGACGCCGAAAACCTCACCGTGCAACAGTATTTCGCGACGTCGAAGGACGGCACCGCGATCCCGTATTTCGTCGTCCGATCCGGTGAGATCGATGGGCCCGCCCCCACCCTGCTGTACGGCTACGGCGGGTTCGAGAACTCATACACTCCCGGCTACAGCCCGGTGATGGGCCGACTCTGGTTGGCCCGCGGCGGCACCTACGCGCTGGCCAACATCCGCGGCGGCGGTGAGTACGGGCCGCGCTGGCACACCCAGGCGATGCGCGCCGGGCGGCACTTGGTAGCCGAAGACTTCGCTGCGGTGGCAACAGATTTGGTCGATCGCGGCATCACTACGGTGCCGCAACTCGGCGCGCAGGGCGGCAGCAACGGCGGACTGTTGGTGGGCATCATGCTGACCAAGTACCCAGAACTGTTCGGCGCGTTGGTGTGCCAAGTCCCGCTGCTGGACATGCGCCGCTTTCATCTGCTGCTGGCCGGCGCATCCTGGGTCGCCGAGTACGGCAACCCCGATGACCCGGACGACTGGGAATTCATTGCCGAATACTCGCCCTACCAAAATGTTTCGGCCGACGCCGAGTACCCTCCGGTGCTGATCACCACGTCCACCCGCGACGACCGCGTGCATCCGGGACATGCCCGAAAGATGACGGCGGCGTTGGAAGCCACCGGCCACCGGGTTTGGTACTACGAGAACATCGAAGGCGGCCACGCCGGTGCGGCCGACAATGCGCAGAGCGCGTTCAAGACGGCGCTGGCCTTTGCGTTTCTTTGGCGGATGCTGGGTACTTGACAGTGCAAGATACGAGGGTGTGGTGTGGTGCGATGCGATTGCCGTCCAAGCTGTGCGCGACAATCGCTGCCACGGTGTTGCTGACCGTGCCGGGTTGCTCCAAGGTCGTCACCGGTGCCGCCGTCCCGGGTCCTCACGATCAGGTAGCCAAAAGCAGTTCGTGCGAACAGGTTTCAGCGCCCCTGACACCGATCGATCCACATGCCGACGCTGAGCCGCGGCTGCGCATCCCGCAGCCGCCGGGCTGGGAGCGCGCGTCGATGCTCGACTCGGACGTCATCCGTTTCACGATGCGAAACAAGGGCCTGGTGGCCGACGGCTTCATGCCCACCGCGGTGGTAACCCTGGAATCCGTGCCGGGTGCGGCCACCGACGACGAAACGATTTTCGACCAGGAACGCGCCGCACTGGTCGACCGCCTTGGCGCCACCGGGTTGCACACGACGGAGGTCACCCTCTGCGGCGACAAGGCTGAGCTCGTCAACTACGACGCCCCGAGCATGGGTCGCATCCCGCCGCGCAAAATCAGGACACTGATGGTCGCAGCTACCTTCGACACCAACACCTACGTCGTGACCGTCACGGTCCAGTCCACCGATCCGGACAACCCCGCATACGCCCGCGACACCGAGACCGTCCTGACCGGGTTTCAGATGCTGCCGCCCGACGGCGGCTAGTGAAGCGGCCTCGTCCTATCCGACGCGCGATACTCATCTGCTCACTTTTTCGTCCAGATTCGGCGAAACGCCGCGGATGACCTTTGGTGTGATTAGCCTGAGGAGTACCTTAACTTTTACTGAGACGCGGCGGTAGGGAAACCGAGGGAGAGTCGAGATGAACCCGGTGTTGATAGGCGCGTTGTCGGTGGTCAGCCCCTTATTTGCGGTGGGGTTCTACCGGCTGCAGGCGCACCTCGAACGATGGGATGCCCAGCGGCACGCTGAGGACTGACGTCAGCCGTCCCGGGTGGCGCGGATGCTGGACACCGGCGCGCTGAGCGACTTCGCTTGAGCGATGCCAACAACCGATTTCGAGACACTTCTGTACACAACGGCGGGGCCCGTCGCGACCATCACGCTGAACCGCCCGGACCAGCTCAACACCATCGTCCCGCCGATGCCCGACGAAATCGAGGCCGCCGTCGGCCTGGCCGAACGGGACCTGGACATCAAGGTCATCGTGCTACGCGGTGCCGGCCGGGCGTTCTGCGCCGGCTACGACTTCGGCGAGGGCTTCCAGCACTGGGACGACTACATGAACACCGACGGCCAGTGGGACCCGGGTAAGGATTTCGCGATGGTTACCGCCCCGATCGGACCGCATCAGAAGTTCATGGCGATCTGGCGGGCCACCAAACCGGTGATCGCGCAGCTGCACGGCTGGTGCGTCGGCGGGGGCAGCGACTACGCGCTGTGCGCCGACATCGTCATCGCCAGCGACGACGCCGTCATTGGCACGCCGTACAGCCGGATGTGGGGCGCGTACCTGACCGGGATGTGGATGTACCGGCTGAGCCTTGCCAAGGCGAAGTGGCACGCCCTGACCGGCCGGCCGCTCACCGGTGTGCAGGCCGCCGAGGTCGAGCTGATCAACGAGGCGGTGCCGTTCGAGCGGCTCGAGGCGCGCGTCGCCGAGATCGCCGCCGAACTGGCGCGGATCCCGCTGTCGCAGCTGCGGGCGCAGAAGCTGATCGTCAACCAGGCTTACGAGAACATGGGCCTGGCCTCCACCCAGATGCTGGGCGGCATCATTGACGGCCTGATGCGCAACACCCCCGAGGCGCTCGACTTCATCCGCATCGCGCAAACCCAGGGTGCACGGGCCGCGGTCGA
>Ga0209006_10004761_pt1 | contig 12300 bp, 11 predicted proteins | sample JacPin_JW_Ref_O2_FD_188567 | JGI IMG/M metagenome (GOLD analysis project Ga0209006, IMG submission 188567) | Forest soil microbial communities from Algoma, Ontario, Canada - Jack Pine, Ontario site 1_JW_Ref_O2 (SPAdes) (version 2) | ecosystem: Environmental > Terrestrial > Soil > Boreal...
AGGACCTTGGACTCAAAGGCTTTCTTCGCCGTGGCCGCCGTGACCGCGAGAATCTGAACATGAATGGCGAAGTTATCCGCTGGCGCCTTCTGCTGCAGGATCTGGCTAATCGCCGCCGCCTGCTCCCCCATGGTCTTCATGATATGTTCGCGATAGTCGATGACATCCTGGTCGTCCGCGCGCGCCAACGTCGACGCCCCCAACTCGCAACACGCACCGATTCTGCGCACTGTCATGGTGAAAATCGACGTCGTTCACCCGTACCACTTTGCGTCCATGCACGTCGATCACCTGCTGGTCGAGCAGGTCGCGGCTTAGCAGAAACAACCCCTCAGAACCATCCGCCACCGTCCAGTCAGCCGCACCCGTCAACGCCCGAACCCCGCCATTAATGCCCGATACAGCCGTCAACGGCAATACGCGATTCCCCGCCGAAGTCTTGACAATCAGGGAAGCGACCCGCGTCCGGTCCTCCTGCGGAGCGATGGCGACCTCGCGCACGCGCCCGCTCGCCGCTCCCGACACGTCATAAACGGTCGAGCCCAACAGATCGGTCAAAGAGACGGTGGCCATCCTGAAGAGAATACTCAACAGAGCAAGCGGACGCCAGATTTAATGCGGAATTCATACGCTTTCGCGCCTTCCGTGCATAACCAGCCCTCGAAATTTGACACGCACTCACTGGCTGACTAAACTCTGCCTTCCTCTTTGAAGAGAAATCTCACGAGAAAACTATGCCCAAGCGTCCTCGCATCGCCGTCGTAGGCAGCGCTAACGTCGACCTCACAACTTTTTCCGATGAGTTTCCCAAACCCGGAGAAACCATCTTCGGTCAGAAATTCGACCTCGGCTTCGGAGGTAAAGGCGCGAATCAGGCCGTCGCCGCCCGCCTCTGCGGCTCCGAAGTTTTCATGGTTGCCCGCGTTGGCGACGACCTCTTTGGCCCGTCGTCTATCGAGAACTTCAAGAAACTCGGCATCGACGCCACTCACGTACGCCAGGTCGCGGGCGTTTCCAGCGGAGTTGCCCCCATTTTCGTTGATCCTTCCGGTCAGAATCGGATCATCGTGGTCAAAGGCGCGAATGACCGCCTGAAGCCCGCCGACGTCGATGCCGCCGCCGAAACCCTGAAGACCGCCGACTGCATCGTGCTTCAGTTCGAAATCCCGTTGGAGACCGTTTACTACACCATCAAATTCGCCCGTAGCCACAAAATTCGCTGCATTCTGAACCCGGCTCCCGCCCAGCCCATCGACCTCAAGGCTATCGCCGATCTCGATTACTTCGTCCCCAATGAGCACGAAGCCGCCGCCATCTCAGGCATGACTGTGGACGATCTCGACGATGCCAAGCGCTGCGCCGCCAAACTCCTGGCTAACGGCATTCGTCGCGTCATTATCACGCTCGGCGCAAATGGCTCGCTGCTTGCCGGAAGTGAAGGTCTGGAACACATCCCAGCCTTCCCCGTGACCGCCATCGACAGCACCGGAGCCGGCGACGCCTTCATCGGCAGCTTTGCCACCTTTCTCGGCGAGGGCCTTTCCGAGCGCGACGCCGTCAAACGCGCCAATCTCTATGCTGGCCTTTCCACCACGGGAGTAGGAACGCAGAAATCCTTCTACGACCGTCCGCGCTTCGATCTGGAATGGAGTACAAGAGGCACGGTCTAGCGCTGCTTGACTCGCCTGTTAGAACTAATTTGTAGGTGTTAACGGCTCGTGTGGACGGGACTGTGCCCCGTCCGGGCGCACCAGGAACCAGGGTTCGCAAGGGCGAGCGACGGAGCGACGCCCTCCGGTTTAACCGGCGCAGAAGGACGTTCGGCTAAAATAATTCCTTGCAGGACAGACTTAACTTGAGTCTTGTTTGTGAGACATTAATCGAGAATGGGCCTTATTTTTGAGGCACTTAGCTAAAAATTAGGGGGGGGCCTTATCTCTCCATCAACAGAACCTTCTCGGCCTCGTCGATTTCATTCAATTTCACTTCGATCACTTCACTATCAGTAGTCTGAACGGTTCGACCAATAAACGTCGCCTCCACCGGCAATTCACGATGTCCGCGATCAATCAAAACCAGTAATTGCACCAGACTGGGGCGGCCGTGCGAGAACAAAGCGTCCAAAGCAGCCCGGGTGGTCCGGCCGGTGTAGAGGACGTCGTCGATCAGCACAATCTTCTTGCCCTCGATGGAAAAGCCGATTTCAGCATCCTGCACCACCGGCTTCGGTCCTAGCGTGGAAAGATCGTCGCGATAGAAAGTGATATCGAGCGTACCGACCGGAACTTTCTTTTTTTCGACCTGCTGAATCATCTTGCCCAGTCGCTCGGCGATTGGAACTCCACGGCGGCGAATTCCAACGAGTCCCAAATTGTCGATTCCGCCATTTTTTTCCAGAATTTCGTGAGCCAGACGCACCAGGGTGCGTTCAATTTCTGAAGCCGACATTAGTTGTGACTTCTGTATCAGCGCAGTTTTCGGGACCGCATTTTTTTTAGTAGCCATCGCACCAGTACCTTATCAAACTCAAGTCGAATTCGGCTATGGGACATTTTCCGGCCAACTTTTTTTATGCTTCATTGAAAGCAGGAATTGGATTGCGAGAACTCATGCGAGCTGCGGACTGAATGCCTTAGCTCTCCCCATAGACTGGAACCGACGCGCCGTTGATCAGCTTGCCGTCATCGCTGCAGAGAAAAAGGATGACACGCGCAATCTCTTCAGGCTTCGGCCACTTCGTGAAATCGGCATTGGGCATGGCTTTCCGGTTGGGCGCAGTGTCTATGATGCTGGGAAGAATCGAGTTGACGCGAACGCCACTTCCCTTCACTTCCGCCGCCAGCGAGTCCATCATCGCAACCGCAGCGGCCTTCGAGGCTGCATAAGCACCAGCTCCAGCCGCGTGGTCAACGGCGGCTTTCGAAGCGACGTTCACGATCACTCCGCGCTTTTGCTTGAGCATCGCCGGAATCGCTGCGCGTGACAACGCATAACCCGATCGAACATTAAGAGCGAACATCAGACCGAAGGTTTTCGTTTCCACTTCCCACAGATTTACGCCACCAGCGTAACCACCAACGGCATTTACCAAAACATCGAGTCGGCCGTGATCCTTCAAGATCGATTCCACGAGTTGGCGGACAGCAGCTTCATCGGTGACATCAACTGGATGTCCTGTGACCGACTTGCCAGTGGCGACTTCGGATTGGAGATTGTCGAACTCTTTCTGGTCTCGATAAGTAACGATGACATTCGCACCCGAGTTCATAAACGCAAGACTGACTGCACGTCCCAATCCTCCAGTTCCACCAGCAATCAGAACCACCTTGTCAGAGAAAGTCATATTGGTTTGCGTCGTAATTGTACCGAAAAGCTACGCCAGGCCCTAAGAGCTCTTATGCTGAGTTTTGCTGGCCAAAGTCGCAGTTTCCGAGAGCGGGAGCCAGATTTGAAAGCGCGTATTTCCAGGCACAGAGTTTACTTGGACGTTTCCTCTGTGCTTCCTGACGATCCGTTGGACCGTATCCAAACCGAGTCCAGTTCCCTGTCCAACACCCTTGGTGGTGAAAAAGGGCTCAAACATATGCTGCTCAACCTCAGGAGAAATTCCTGGACCATTGTCGCCTATTTCCACAACGACACAATTATCGTCACGATAGGTGCGAATTCGAAGTTCGCCTTTGCCGCCCATGGCGTCGATGGCGTTGTCGATGATGTTAGTCCACACCTGATTCAGTTCGCTGCCGAACGAGTCCACCAGGAATGGAACTTTTTGGTAGTCGCGCTGTACCGTTACTCCCTTCTTTAGCTTGTGATTCAGGATGGTCAGCGTAGTTTCCAGGCTCTTCACAATATCGACGTTCTGCACCGGAGCCTGATCCATGTGCGTGTATTCCTTAATCGCGCCGACCAAATCGGAGATTCGCGCCGTACTGCTCTCGATTTCGTTAAGCAGATCGGCGATTTCCACTGATGTAGCGATCCGGACCAACGCTGCCCTCGCCGCATCCGGTTCAAGAGCGGCGAACAACGATTCCAACATCTCCGGTCCAACGTTCTTTCTTGCGAGATCGGCTGCCAGTTGCCACAAGTCATTCTGTCCGTGACTGCGCAGCAAGGAATCAACCTGCTCTTCGAGATCGCTGATTGTCAACGGATCAGGCGGAGGAACATCGTGCTGCGTGAATGCGATTTCCAGTTTATCGATCTCCGCGCGTTGCGCGGGCGTGAGATTTCGCTTACCGAGCTCAACGCTGGCACTTTTGATTTTGGTCAACATCGCTCGCAGTTGACTGGCAGCGCGTTTTGCGGCCGATGCGGGATTATTCAGCTCATGCGCCAGCCCAGCCGATAGCTTTCCCAGACCAGCTAATCGGTCGCGTTGTTGTTCAATGCGCGTCGCCTCGCGGATGCGGTCAGACATCAGCCCTACGAGGCGCTTGGCCAACTCCGGCATCTTTTGCACGAGATCGGGAAACAAAGCGGCCGGGAATTGGAGGAGGCGGCTATCGGCAAGCGCCCGTCCCGTGACTGTAAATTGCTTCATCCTCGAGAATGGAAGAACTCCTGTAATCTCGCCTGGATCCAAGGTGAACACGAACGTCTCGCCAGCCATCTCTCCACGAAGTTCAAGCTGGCCTTCCAGAACTACATACATCGAGTCAGCGGGATCGCCTTGTCGAGAGTATGTCTCGCCGGCCTTAAAGTGGAGTTCCTTTGACTGACTGACGAACCACGTTACCTGATCTTCAGGCAAGTCTTTAAACGCCGGAGCCTGAAGTAGTTCCGAATTTAGGATCATTTATACCTTGCTTAAGTATTGGTGAATAAACTGCACGGCTACGGAACCCTCGCCAACGCCGGAAGCCACGCGCTTCACAGAACCATGGCGCACATCGCCAACGGCAAAAATTCCGGGAATATTGGTTTCGAGCAAGAACGGATCTCGCTCAAGAGTCCAGCCTTTGGGACGCTGTCCATCACGGATCAAGTCTGGTCCGGTGAGAATGAATCCGCGATCGTCTCGCTCTACCAAATCTGCAAGCCAGTCGGTGCGTGGCAGAGCCCCAATAAAAATGAAGATCGAACTCGCGGGCACGCGCTCAATAGTGTTGGAGTCTGAACAGTGCACGGAAATTTCTTCGAGTCGGGATTCGCCGTGAACTTCGGCCACATCCGCATGTGCCCATACCTGAATGTTTGGCGTCTCTTTGATTTGATCGATCAGATACTGTGACATAGTGGCTGCGAGTGAATCTCCCCGCACCAGCATGACCACGCGTTCCGCATAGCGCGCGAAATTCATCGCGGCCTGACCCGCGGAGTTCGCGCCGCCCACTACGTAAATGATCTCGCCTTTGCACGCTAGCGCTTCCGTCGCTCCACCACCGTAATAGACGCCAGCGCCTTGCAGGCGCTCGATTCCCGGAGCTTCGAGTTTGCGCCACTGCACACCACTCGCGATCATTAATGCGTGACAGGAGATTTCATTGCCATCGGCCAGCTTGATGAAGCGGTAGGAGCCTTCGACCCGCACGCCAAGTGCTTCCTGCGGAGCTAATATCTCTACCCCAAAACGCTGCGCCTGCGCGACCGCGCGTCGGGCTAGATCGTTGCCGCTGAGACCGGAGGGAAATCCCAGATAATTCTCGATCCGCGAGCTCATACCAGCCTGACCTCCGGGAGCTTCACGTTCGATCATCACTGTGTGCAAACCTTCCGACGCTCCATAGACCGCTGCCGCTAGGCCTGCAGGTCCACCACCGACGATTGCGAGGTCGTAAAAATCGGTTTGAGCGCGTGTGCGCAGTCCGACTTTCTGTGCCACATCGGCAGGTAGGCTCTCCAGAAGCTTGGTTCCGTCGGGGAAGAGGACAATGGGAAGGCTTGCGGCTTCAGGTCCGAGCGCTTCTAGAAGACGCTTTGTTTCAGGATCGTTAGCGGACGATTCCACATCGATCCATTGATACGGAACGCGATTGCGCGCCAGGAAGTCGCGCAATTCATAGGATTTCGGCGACCATCGAGTACCGAGAACACGGATGCCCTGAAAAACGGGCCTGTACGACGCTTGCCAATCGTCAAGAAGATCGTTGAGTTGGGGATAAAGGTGTTCCGACGGCGGATCCCAAGGCTTGAGAAAGAAATAATTAATGCTCGCCTGATTGATGGCGCTGATGGCAGCGCTGGTGTCCGCGTACGCGGTGAGCAGCGCGCGTTTTGCCTCGGGATAAATCTGCCGTCCCTCTTGCAGGAATTCAACGCCATCCATGCGAGGCATGCGTTGATCGGCAAGAATCAGGGCCACGCTATCGTTGCGTAACTTCAATTGCTTGAGCAGATCCAGTGCACCCTCAGGAGTATCGCTACCGATTACGCGATATTCTGCCCCGTACTCTGAACGCAAGTCGCGCTCAATCGCTCGAAGAACATCGGTGTCGTCATCGACACTCAATAGAATCGGTTTCGGCATATTTTTAGTGTTAGCCCAAATCTAGAATCGTTGCAGTTCTATGCGGCGATCTCGCCCGCTTCGATTTCATCCACATAACACCAAATCCAGTTTTCACCTGGCTCGATCGAGCGCATTAATGGATGTTTTGTGTGATGGAAATGTTTGGTGGCGTGTTTATTCTTGGACGAGTCGCAACAAGCCGCATGACCGCAGATCAGACACATGCGGAGATGTACCCACGTGTCGCCGGTTTTAATACAATCTTCGCAGACATGTTTATTCGTTTGCCTGACCTTGATTTCACCAAGATGAGTACATTGCTCTGCCATAGCTTCTCCCTTTTTCAAGCCAACCTCAGATAAACATAATCGCCGCCGCAGTCGTGTCGTCGAATGTTACTCCGCGATGAGGAGATTTTCAGCGAAAGGCCACTGTTCGTCGATCCATTGCGTCTGGCAGCGGAAGCCCGCCGTCTGCGCCATCTGAAATACTTCTTTGGCTTTGTATTTGTGACTGCTTTCTGTCCAGATGGTTTCGCCCTCTGAAAACTCCACGCGTAGATCCGCCGCTGGGATATGTACCGTCTGACGGCGTTTAGATTGCAGATGCATTTCGACGCTGCGAGCTTCGTTATTGATCCTTGCTACATGGGCGAATTGCGATAAATCAAAATCCGCATCCAGTTCGCGATTAATGCGTGCCAGCAGATTGAGATTAAAAGCGGCTGTCACTCCTATCTCATCATCGTAGGCCTTGATTAACTGCGCGCTCGATTTCTCCAGATCCGTACCTAAAAGAAGCGAATCTCCCGGCTTTAGAATACGGCGCACATCCGTCAGGAACTTTATTCCGGCAGGGCGATCGAAATTGCCGATCGTGCTTCCCAGAAACAAAACGAATAAATGTTGGTTACGTTGCCGGTGTGTGGCGACTTCGCGCAGGCCATCAAGGTATTCACGTTCGAAACCGACGATGCTCAATGAATCGATATCGCTTAACTCCCGCTGGCACATGACGAGCGCCGAGTGCGAAATCTCGACCGGATAGTAAAACGTGCGTTGCCAGCGCCCGAGCGCCTCCAGTATCCAGCGCGTCTTCTTACCACTGCCGCTGCCCAGTTCCGCCACAGCAACCGGAGCGTCCAATTGCGCGACAATCTCGCCGGAATGACGCTGCAGCAAACGCTCATCGGCACGGGTGAGCCCGTATTCGGGCAGGTGACTGATCACCTCGAACAACGCCGACCCGACGTCGTCGTAAAGATATTTTGACAATAATTCTTTCTGCCCTGGACGTGTCAATCCGGCGCGCACGTCGGCCGCAAATTCGTAAGGAGTATTCGCGGGAATGGCTGGAATCGCGTGAACCAACATTTCTAACCCCCTCACTTGGATTTGACGATTAGCGGCTTACGCAGCGGAATCCCGCATAGACGTATTGGTAATGTGCTTGAAACCAGTTGCGAAAGGTAGACCGCAGCATACACTCGGCCGTGCGTGCGGATCCACCCTTCATGACAAAATGTTTTCCATCGAAGAAATCGGCGGAGTATCCCTTATAAAATGCGAACGGCTTAAAACCCGGGAACGGGCCGAACACGGTCGACGTCCACTCCCATCCATTGCCAAGCATGTCGTGCACGCCAAAAGTGCTCTGGTTACTCGGAAAAGCATTGAACGAAGTGGGATCCCAGCTCTTAAAATCAAAATTGCCAGACTCGGCGGTAGGAGATTCATTGCCCCACGGATAAGCACTGGTCGTTCCATCAGCGGTGCCATAGCCAGCACGCAGCCATTCTGCTTCGGTCGGCAGCGACTTTCCTGCCCAGCGTGCGTATGCGCTTGCTTCCGCCTGACTCACATACACGGGCCAATCAAGAGGCAGAGGTAATTCGGCAAACATACTACGGTAATGCCACACTGCGCCATCTTTCCTCCAGAACGAAGGATGCGAAATGCTTTGTTCCGTTTTCCAATTCCAATCATCTTCAGTCCATAACGCCCGTGTCTCGTATCCGCCCCCCGACATGAACTCCAGATATTGGCGATTAGTGATCTTATACTGGTCAATCGCAAATCCGGGGACTTCTACGGAGTGCGCGTCGAACTCATTGTCCCAGCCGAAATCTTGAGCGCCACGCGAGAGACCTAGAGTCACGGTGCCTGCTGGAACCGCGATCATTTTGCGACCCAAGTTGTTCTGGACGGGCGAACTATTTACGGGAGAACTGTAAACAATCGGTGCAATACCCGCTTCCGGCGGCTCTTTCATGTTGAGCGGCAATTGGTGGAGCATGTAGGCCAGGGTTTCAACGTGCATCAATCGATGTTCGATTGCAACATTCAAAAGAGTGTCCAGCGAAAAACCGTCTCGTTTCGTTGCCTCTCCCGCAGCGATCGCTTTTTCGAGGTGGTTATCGAGACCGCGGCGGATGTTGGTGACATAATCGCGGACGGCGTCTCGCGTGGGCCAGTCCGAAGGCACATCGGATGGAAGTCCGCCCCCGACGGGATCGATCCCGAAGGCAAACAATCGATCAAGCTTGGGATTGAGGCTCTGCAGACCCAGGACGCTATCGCTCAGCAAATTCCAATCGAAGGCTTCAAGATGTCCAACGTAGAAGATGATGCGGTGACGCTCCGGAATCGGGCGCTCGTAGAGAAAACCCGCTCGCACGATGTTAAACAGGGCATCGCTGCGACGACGGGCCTCGGAAAGGCGGTCCATCAAGCTCAAGCTCTTGGCTCCGGTTTTCGGGATGTCGTTCTTGATCGTTTTATCCTTGATCGTTTTATCAAAGACCACGACCGACTCCGTAGACAGCATTAGGCGCCCCCAAGCCAAGCAAATGTTCATTTGGGACACAGGCCGACCCCGACCTGCCCCCTAAGGCCTTGTTAGATGACGCCTTGCGGCGGAGGGTCGCAGCAGAACTTATGTTTATTTCTCAGATTGATTGACTTTACTGGCGATCTCTTCGTACTTTTAGGAGCGTCGTTCAACTTTACTGTGAGGCCGAGATGAGATTGTTTTCGGTAGTTATTTGTTTGCTTTTGGCGATGTCGAGTTTGGCTCATGCAGCCGCGTCTCCGCAGACGTTTTCAACTTCCGCAGGGGAGGTGAAGATCACTCCCCTCTATCACGCCAGCACTCTTATCGAGGCAGGCGGAAAGACTATCTATCTTGATCCCGCCAAGCCTGCGAAGCTTTCGGGACAACCGAAGGCCGACCTCATTTTGATCACGGATATTCATGGCGATCACATGGATCCGGAGTCGATCGCGGAGATCAGCAAGCCTGGAACCGAGATTCTTGCGCCGACCGCGGTGGTGGCGACGGTTACGACAGCGAAACCGATCGCAAACGGAGAAACAAAGATCTGGCAGAATTGGACGATTGACGCGATTCCTGCCTACAACCTGAAACGTGGACCTTCCCCAGGAAAACTCTTCCATGATAAGGGACGCGGCAATGGATATGTGCTCACTTACGGCGGCAAGCGCTTCTATTTTTCCGGCGACACGGAAGGTGTTCCCGAAATGCGCGCGCTCAAGGATATCGATGTTGCGATTGTGTGTATGAATCTTCCTTACACGATGCCTCCTGAGGAAGCGGCGGAGGCGGTAAAGGCGTTCCACCCGAAGATCGTTATTCCTTATCACTACCGTGGCTCCGACCTGGCTGTGTTCAAGAAAACGCTGGACGGGACGGGAATCGAGATTCGCCTTCTGGAATGGTATCCACAGTAATTGAGCGGACGCGCGAAAGGACCAGGGTTTATCACTTGCATCCCAGATCCACGTGGCCCCTACGATTGAAGTGTCGCGAGGTGGGGCCTTCGATGGTCTTGGTATCGTTACTGCTTCTTGCCGCGGTTTTGTCCAACGCGCAAACGGCACCCGTCGCGTCTGAGCTTGCGCTTACCCTTGATCCTGCACAATCGACGGTGGATTGGATGGTCGATTCCACATTGCATACCGTCCACGGAACATTCGCGCTCAAGAGTGGTGCAGTCCATTTTGAGACGGAGACAGGGAAAGCCGGAGGTGAATTTGTTGTACTTGCGGCCAGCGGCGAAAGCGGAAATGGCTCGCGCGATGTGCGTATGCACAAGGAAATTTTGGAGACAGCGAAGTATCCTGAAATAGTGTTTCGTTCCACGCAGGTGGAGGGGAAGGTGTCACCATCCGGCGCATCGGATGTGAAGCTGATCGGCGTCCTATCGATACATGGCGGGGAACACAATATGACCGTACAGGTTCATGCCGAACTGAACGGCGACCGATGGAAGGCAACCGGCAAGTTCGATGTGCCCTATGTGCAATGGGGCATGAAAGACCCGAGCAATTTCTTGTTGAAAGTGAAGCCCGTGGTAAATGTGGAATTAGAAATGTCTGGCGGGCTCACGACTGGGCGTTAACTCCCGCCCTGCGTGATCCCGGCAAATTACTAACCTATCGACTCGTCGCCGGTGCCGACGCTTTTCCAGGTTCATCCCAGATCCGCACACCTCGCGTTTCCCGAAGCAAGAGACTTCCGACTATGAACGTCACGCCGGCGATCACCATCGGGTAATAGAGTCCGGCATAAATGTTTCCGGTAGCTGCCACCGACGACAGGCCAATCAGGGGCAGCAATCCTCCGAACACGCCGTTGCCTATGTGATAGGGGAGAGATAGCGAAGTGTAGCGAACCTTTGCCGGGAAAGCTTCAATCAGGTACGCGGCTATGGGACCATAAATCAGACACACCAAGAGAACTTGCAGAAAAACCAAAAATCCCAACTTGACGGTGTTCGGATCAGGAGCTTCTTTGGCCGGAACCAGCGCACCCGCTGCATCCGTCGCCATGGCCGCGAGACTGATAGCGCCAGTCACCTTGTTGCGCGAAGATTTTACGGTTACAACATTGTTGCCAGCGGCACTTTGCATGGCTTTGTATATCGGGATGTAAGAGATGACCGCCAGCAGGCAACCCGCCATCATGAGTTTTTTGCGTCCAATACGGTCTGATAACGCCCCTACGACTGTGAAGAACGGCATACCCATAAGCAGAGCCACTGCGACTATTATGGATGCTGTCTGCTGGTTTATCTTCAGAATAGTCTGCATATAGAACAGGGCATAAAACTGGCCCGTATACCAAATAACCCCTTGGCCGGCCGTCGCTCCGAAAAGTGAAATCAGGACGATCTTCAGATTTGCCCACTTCGTGAACGCGTCTTTGAGCGGCTGCATAGACGTCATCCCCGCGCTCTTTAGTTGGGCAAAAATCGGCGACTCTTTCATTTTCAACCGGATGTAGAGCGAGATCAGGACGAGGACGATGGAAATAAGAAACGGAATGCGCCAGCCGTAATTTGAGAAATCCTCCTTCGACATGGAGCGCTGCGTAATCAGAATCACCACCAACGAAACGAAAAGTCCGAGTGTAGCCGTAATTTGGATGAAACTGGTGTAGTACCCGCGCTTGTTGTCGGGAACATGCTCGCCGACATACACCGCAGCGCCCCCGTATTCTCCACCAAGTGCCAGTCCCTGAAGGACCCGAATCAGGAGTAAAACGATGGGGGCAAATAATCCCGCCGTGGCATAGGAGGGTAAAAGGCCGATGGCAAAAGTGGAAAAGCCCATGATCGAGAGCGTCACCAAAAAAGCATACTTGCGTCCCACCAGATCTCCGATGCGGCCGAAAAATAATGCGCCGAACGGCCGCACCAGGAAGCCCACCGCGAATGTGGCCAGGTATGCGACATATTGCAATGTCTCATTGCCGGGAGGATAAAATTTTGGGCTTAGGACGGCCGCCAGACTGCCGAAAATATAGAAGTCGTACCACTCAATCAT
>Ga0209006_10004762_pt1 | contig 12298 bp, 11 predicted proteins | sample JacPin_JW_Ref_O2_FD_188567 | JGI IMG/M metagenome (GOLD analysis project Ga0209006, IMG submission 188567) | Forest soil microbial communities from Algoma, Ontario, Canada - Jack Pine, Ontario site 1_JW_Ref_O2 (SPAdes) (version 2) | ecosystem: Environmental > Terrestrial > Soil > Boreal...
TTCGGGTGGCTGAATTAGAGAATTATCTGCTGGACCATGCGCTGCATTCGCTGAAGATTCCGAGTACGCTGCTTATCTTCCCCGGAGAAGGGCACGAACTGGACCAGAATCCCTGGCACAGCAAAATCAAGGTACGTGAAGAGCTGAAGTGGTTGCAGAAGTACGGCGGCGTTTCGGGTATGACCCTGCCTTAGCGGGATTCTTATAGACCCTTGGGCTTGCTCGAGGCGCTGGCGAGATTCACGTGATGGGTGGTCGCTCCGAATTGCGCGATGCCTCGATAGAGCGCTTCCGCGATGCTTTGGCGATAGCTTGAACTCATCAGTTTGGCTTCGTCCGCAGGGCTGCTGACGAAAGAAACTTCAGCAAGAATTGCCGGCATCGAAGTTCCCGTAAGGACGACATAGGAAGCTTTCTTTACGCCGCGGTTGCGCATGCCCGGAATCTGCGCTGCCAGGCTGCGATGCAACGCCTGCTGCACCGCAACCGCAAAGCGGCGCGACTGCTGTACCTTTTCGCGGATGTCAACGTTATTCCAATTGATGTTTTCGGGTACTTCGGGATCGGTGCCGGCGTCGGAAGTGCGTGCCCTCACCGATGAGTAAGTATTCGTGTAGTAGGTCTCCGCACCTCGGGCCGCGGAGTCTTCGCTGTAATTGGCGTGGACCGAGACAAACATGTCCGCCTGGGCCAGGTTGGCAATTTCTGTTCGCTTTTCGAGCGGAAGATAATTATCGTCTTGACGGGTGTAGATGACCTCGGCGCCCAGACGGCTCTCGACCAGTTTCCCGACGCGCTGCACGATGTCGAGCACGAGATCTTTCTCCATCAGACCTTTGCGTCCCACGGTGCCAAGGTCCCAGCCTCCATGTCCGGCATCAAGCACCAGACGGAACTTCGCAATATGAGTCTGTGCCTGCGCATCCGACTTGGTTCTAACGTGGGCGGGATCGAGAGTGGTCTTCGATTGATCGCCGCTCGGCGCGCTCGTATTCTGTTTCTGCGTGTTCGGTACTTCCTCGGGCGCCGCGTGGTTCGGTTCAATTTTCGGCACTTCGGCCTTCGGGGAATCAGGGGCTGCACCGTGTTCCGGAGCCGCCGCCTTCTTGATTTCCACCACCAGGCGGTAGGGTTTCGACTGTTCGCTCACCGAGAAATCCGAACCAGCACTGGTTTCGAGCACAACCCGGCTCACGCCTTTGCGAGGCTGTGCGATGCGAACCCGCGCCAGCAACGCATCTCCGACTTCGATGGTTTTTCCGAACAGACCGGGTGCGAGACCGGTGTCGTGGATATCAACGTAAATCCGTTCCGGATCGCTCAGGCGGTGGGCCTCGTATTGCACCTCGCCCTGCGTATCGATAATCACGGTGCTGGAATCCGCCGAGGACACGTGCCAGATACCAGTCACGAGCTGTCGCAAAGGAGAGCTGGAATTCGCACCCGGCGCGGGATTTCCTGAAGCTGGACCTGCTGCGGCAGGATTGCCGGACACTGCATTGCCCGGTGCCAGATTCCCCGAGGGCGTGTCGGTTTGCGGCGCGACTTGTGATTCCTCGCCCGAGGATGCGGAAATGGGCGCAGGCGAATCGGGAGATGGCGCACGGTGGAGTTTCCACCACACTCCGGTTCCCACCAGTGCCGCCAGCAGGAGCAGAGGAAGCAAAAACACGAGCGCCGATCTTGATTTGTGGTTTTCCTGGTGCTCCTGGAAAATCGCAGGCGGAGTATCTGCCGCCGAAAGCTCAGCCCGATCGATTCCAGACCTATCAATCCCAGACCTTTCTACCTCGTGCCTATCAAGCTCAGATGTACCACCCTGAATCTCATCAACAGCGGCGCGCTCAACTGCTGACGCATGGGGCGCGACTTTAGCGCCTTCCGAGCTTTTAATCGTAGAAGGCTCGTCGTTGGTCGACTCACCACTGACCACCCGTTGTGAAATTTCCGCCAACCGGTTTTCTTCTTCCGGTTTCATGGCGGCCAGGATTAATTCGGCGAGCAGGTTCAAGCTGCGAACATCGCTGTCGTTGAAGCCGTAAGCCGCGGCGGAAAAGGCTTCCAGCAGCCCGATCGTGCCGCGCGAGGACGTAATTGGGACCGCCACGATGGAGCGCGTTCCCAGGCGGCGGCAGACTTGCAGGTCCACGCGCCGGTCAGTTTCCGAGTCATCACAGCGAACGATGCCACCCGTGCGCAGGCAGGCGCCGGAAAATCCCGAATTCGGGTCCAGTCGCGCACCCGTCTCAGGCGCGACGGTTCCGGCGGAGGCTCGGCAGACGATGGCATTTCCGTCGGCCAGGGCGATCGCAATACCGTCGGCCCCTGTAAGCGTGAGAGCCCGCTCCGCCACCAGTTGCAGCACTTCGTCCAGAACGAATTGTTCCAGTTCCCAAACGTCGGCTGGATCTAATTGCGCGCCGCGGGTTTCCCGGGCGCGACGCTGACGTATCTGCTCATGAAGACTGGAAAAGGCAAGCAGCGCCTGCAGAGCTTCATGACCGGGCGCATGGCCAGCGGATGAGGCGGCCCGTGCAAAAGGAGAAAGCCGGAGTCCATTCTTTTCAGCGGCGGAATCGGTGTTTGTGGATTCGGTCTCGACTCCCGATCTGTCAGTCGAATCCGGAACAGTGGAGGCTGGGCCCCGGTCGGTCAACCCTACTTCAGTTAACCCCGGTTCATTGAGTTCGGGGCGCGCATTGTGCGGATTAGCACTCATTTTTCAGTGCAAACTCTGTGGATAATCTCTTTTGACCGGCATTCCGTTGAAAGAAACGCCGCTTCGTTCTAGACCTGCTTTTCCACAGATCCGGTACGGCCATTGGGGGAATGGGCGAACCGGCATCTGTTAAGTTACAGTGGAATTGCCCCGATCGCAATATTGACGGGGCACGAAGGTGGGGTCAGCCTGAGCTGTTCTTTGGTAAGGACGGTGAACGGCACCACTGGTGGGCCATTGCGTTTCGCAATGATTTGAGCGTATCCTTCTGAAATAGAGGAGTTTACAGGCTGTGGCAGACGATTTGAAGAAGAAGAAATCGCGTTGGCTTTGGCCCCTGGGTGTGACCGCTACGGGCTTGACTGGCGCCGCTGTGGTGCTCCTGCGAGGGTGCTGGCATAGCAAGATGAGCTGGCCAGTCCGGGCTCACGGGTATAGTTACCAGGTTTGCACCGGTTGTGGGATCAAGCGGCTTTTCGATGAAAAGGCCTTTTGCGCATACGGGCCTTACAGATACGACCTCAACGGCTTGATCGCCTGGGACCGCGCTCACCAACACGAAGTCTATCCGCAAGCGGAACGTCCAGCCTCGTAAAGAATCGAACTCCAGGTTCTGTCAAGACTTTTTCGAAGCGCAGAGTCTGAACCAGCCGTGGTACTGAGACGCTGCTGCCCCCTTGGCTAAGATTGGCCATGGATTTATGGCGCCAGGCTCCATCATTGGAAGGGCCTGCACTCAACCCCGCACGACATCCGCAACGCCGTCATTACCGGCACCAGATTCAGACCCTGGCCTACCTCAATCTGGATCAATCGAATGGCGGCATCATCCGTAATCTCGGTGATGCGGGCATCGCCGTGCAAGCGGTCGCGCCCTTAAGCGCGAATCAGCGGGTTTTCCTGCGCTTCGATCTCGCCAATCCCAAAGTTCGGATTGAAGGCACGGGCCGCGTTGCCTGGGCCGATCCGGTCGGGCAAGCAGGCATAGAATTTCTCTCGCTTTCGCAACGCTCCCGGCGGGGATTGAAGGAATGGATATTCATTCAACTCCTGACTGCCGCCCTGCAGTCGGCCGAGGGCTTAACTTTTGTTGACGGCACGGGCAGCGAAGCCGCCGAGCTGCTGTTTTCTTCGGCGTCCCGCCCAGCGATCCGTTTACCAGCGGCCAGAGTTCCAGCCGAGACCAGGGAAAGTGAGGAAGAGAACGGCACGCGCACCGTGCATCTGTCATGGCTTCCTTTTTCTGTTTCGGCGTCCGCGCTTTCGCGGCTGGTGGATGGCTTGATTCTGATGTCAGCAGTATTACTCTTCGCGGTAATTGGTATGGCGATGATCGAAGCTGTTCCTGCCTGGCCGATCCTGCTGCTTCTGGGACTCGGAGTGGCCGGCGTTTTCACAATCGTTTATCGGTTTCTGTTTTTGTTCTGGATTGGGGGCACCCCCGGACACTTCCTGGCACGGCTGACCAGCAATGCGCTGGACGGAATGAATCTGCAGGCAGAAGAACGGCCAAGATTTCGGTAGGAAGACCTTCAGCCTTCAACGCGTAAGACACTGAGTGACGATCAGTGAGTGAAGTACTGACGCTCCAGCCACAGACGCAGTTCGCGCTTGGTCCGCGGCGTAGTCTCCAGGAAGCGGATGCCGGCATTGCCCCGCTTGTCCTTCCACGCCACCTCGCCAAGAAATTTCATCGAGAGCTTGGTGCCTGGCAGGACGAAGTTCACTTTCACCGGCCCCAGGGTGTCGTGGACGCGCTGCAAGCGCACACCAATGCCTCCCTGACTGAGATTCATGAGATGTGCTCTCTCCCGTTTCCTGGGCGCGTAGGTGAGGGATACAGGTACGTCCAGAGTCTCGCGATGGTAGCGCAGTCTCTCATCCAGAATCATGTTGCGCGCGGCCGACAGAGTGTGGACGGCTTGCTCGACCGAGATGGGTTTTTGAAATACGAACGATGCGCCCTTGGATTCGAGATGCTTCCGGCCACTGGAGCCGCTGACGATAATGAGCGGCACTGCATTGCGGGTGTGTCCGTTTTGTAATCCATTCAAAAATCCGGTAGCTCCGACCAGGTCAAAATCGATGATCAGGGCGTCGATCTTCGACTTGGCGAGTTTGACGCGGGCGCGTTCCGGTTCCGACTCCACATCAACTCCGATGTGCAGACTGCCAAGAATGCATTCGAGCACGCTGACTTCCTGCAAATCGCGCGAGACCACCATGGATGAGAGTGTCATGAGGCAACTGTAGTCGGGTAGGTAATCAGGCCCTAGATCACCAAGGTAACGCAGCGGTCTTTGGATTCGAATAGCCTGGTCCGTTGCTCGAGGGCGGTTCAGATAATCAATATGGTGATCAGGCTGGAGCAGGGTTGCCCAGGATTGAAGTCGGCACGAACCGTTTGCTGCATGGGAAACTGGTTACGCTGGTCGCCGCAAAAACCGATGGTGGACGAAGCGCCGTCCTGCAGAAAAGTAACAAACGTGACTTGCACCGTGGTTCCGTTTTGACCAATGAGCGCGCTGAGCTGTATCACGCTGACCGAGCCGCTGACGCTGGAGACCGTGGCTGGAGGAAGCGCGCCGCGAACGAAGATGTTTCCACATCCGGCGAGGATCACAACCAGTGAGACGGCGAAACACAAGGAGAGGAAGCGATTCAAGGGTCAGCTCCGAAGAGGCTTTGATATTTGATGAAAGTGTACACCCGCGTACGGCGTGTGTTGCAGGCTACAACTTGTCATCCTGAGGAAAGGGTCCCTTGGCGGGGCAAGACTTCGCTCAGGACGACAGCGGATTGTGGTGTTCGACCGCCTGACGGATTTCCTGCCAGAGTTCCTGACGTCCGGCTCCGGTCTTTGCTGAGTACGGCTGGATGTGAGCAGCCGGATAATCACGCGCTAAAACCTGGAGAGAATTTCGTAGTTGGTTGGCGGACAGCCGGTCACTCTTGGTGGCGACGATCACGGTCGGACGCCCGATTCCGGACAGAAAATCCAGCAACTCCTTGTCCGTGGCCTGCGGCGGCACGTTCACGTCCACCAGCGCCACACACAACGCCAGACACGGACGCTCCTGCAGATAGGGATCGATGAACTCGGGCCATCGCTGCGAGATTTCCCGCGAGATCTTGGCATAGCCGTAGCCCGGCAGATCGGTGAAAACCAGCTCTGGTTGCGGCTTTCCGGGCCAGCGGACTTCAAAGAAATTTATCGACCTGGTACGTCCGGGAGTGGAACTGGTCTTGGCGATCTTGTTGCCGAGAAGTGAGTTGATGACGCTCGACTTGCCCACATTCGACCGGCCCAGAAAAGCGACCTCAGGCAGCGCGGGAGCAGGGAATTGGCCAGGATCGCTCGCCGACATCATGAAGCGGGCTAGGACACGCATGAATCAGTTTGGCGCTTCACGCCGCAAGTTGCAAGTTAACCCTCTGCTATCCCAGTCCCAGCGGGCGTTTGTTCTCGACGTCTTCTGCTTTGACTGGTTTGTAGCGGTTCCAAAAATAGAGAATAGCGGCGACTACAACGCCGACGCCCAGGCTGCCGAGGAAGAACCAACGATAAGCGGGAAGCCAGACCAGCAGGATAAGTACCAGCGCAGCGGCGATGATCAGGCTGGCTCCGCCACGCAGATACCCTCTGCGAGTTTCCGGCTCAGGATTCCGTTCCACAAGAATGCCCTGACTGCATTTTATCCAAAGATGACGAGGGGGAGGTAGCGCCGGCCTCTGGTCGGCCCGATGGGTGGGCGGGACGCCCACCGGACAGCCGGCGGGACGCCGGCGCTACGCACAACAGAAAAGGCCCGCACAGGCGGGCCTTGTTAAAAAATTGAGGTCAACAGCTACTGGTGGGCCGGACTCTCCGCGGGTGGCGGCGCGATCGGTGCAATCGCCTGGGTCGTTTCTTCGCTCATTTGCGGGAGCGGTTGTTCCAGCGCCACGACCAGAACCTGATCCATGGTTTCAACAAAGTGCAGCTTCATGGCATTTCGCAGATTCTCCGGAACCTCGGCCAGGTCCTTCTCGTTGTCCTGAGGCAGAATCACCTCGAACAATCCGGCGCGATGCGCGGCCAGAAGTTTTTCTTTCAATCCGCCGATGGGCAACACTTTCCCGCGCAGCGTGATCTCGCCGGTCATGGCGATATCGCGGCGCACCGGAATCTTGCTCAGGGCGCTTGAAATCGCGGTTGCGATGGTGATTCCGGCTGATGGACCATCCTTGGGGATGGCGCCTTCCGGCACGTGCACGTGAATGTCGAGAGTGCGGTAGAAATCGCGCTGCAATCCCAGCCGGTGAGCGCGTGAACGCACGTAAGACATGGCGGCCTGCGCCGATTCCTGCATCACGTCGCCGAGTTTGCCGGTCAGCGTGAGTTTGCCTTTGCCATCCACGACCGTGGCTTCGGTGCTCAGGATGGAGCCACCAACCTCGGTCCACGCCAGGCCGGTCACCAGGCCGACCTCGCTCTTCTCGTGAGCCAGGGTGTCGCGGAACTTGATCACTCCCAGGAAATCGTTGACGTTGTCCTGGGCGATGGCGACGTTGTAGCCTTCGCCATCTTTTACCACCTTCCGCGCGACCTTGCGGCAGACGTTGCCGATTTCGCGCTCCAGGTTGCGTACGCCGGCTTCCCGCGTGTAAGAGCGGATCAAGGCCGTGATGGCGTCGTCGGTGAATTTCAGATTCTTTTCGGTCAATCCGGCCTGCGCCAGCTGCTTCTTGACCAGGAACTGTTTGGCAATCTCGACTTTTTCGTGCTCGGTATAACCGTGCAGGCGCAACACTTCCATCCGATCCTGCAGAGCAGGGGGGATGGTGTGCATCACGTTGGCGGTGGCGATGAAGAAGACTTGCGAGAGATCGTACTCGACGTCGAGGTAGTGGTCCACGAACATGAAATTCTGTTCGGGATCGAGCACTTCGAGCAGCGCCGCCGAAGGGTCGCCGCGGAAGTCCATCGACATTTTGTCGACTTCGTCCAGCATGAAGACCGGGTTTTTGGTGCCGGCTTTCTTCATCATCTGGATGATCTGTCCTGGCAGGGCGCCGATGTAGGTGCGCCGGTGGCCGCGGATCTCGGCCTCGTCACGCACGCCGCCGAGCGACATGCGAACGAATTTCCGGCCGGTAGCTTTCGCGATCGACATTCCCAGCGAAGTCTTGCCGACTCCCGGAGGTCCGACGAAGCACAGAATCGAACCTTTGGGATTCTTGACCAACTGCCGCACCGCCAAAAATTCAAGGATGCGGTCTTTGATCTTCTCCAAGCCGTAATGATCTTCGTTCAGAACTTTTTCGGCGCGGCTGATGTTGCGAATTTCCTTGGACCGCTTCTTTCATGGAACCGCCAGCAACCAGTCCAGATAATTGCGCGAGACCGTCGACTCGGCGGACATGGGCGGCATGGCTTCCAGCTTCTTGAGTTCCTGCACCGCCTTGTCGCGCACTTCCTTGGGCATGCCGGCGGCTTCGATTTTCTTCTTGAGTTCGTCAAACTCGCTCTTCTCGCCGCGGCCCAGTTCTTTCTGGATGGCCTTGATCTTCTCGTTGAGGTAGTACTCTTTCTGCGCCCGTTCCATCTGCCGCTTTACTCGCGACTGAATGGTGCGGTCCATGTTCAGCTTTTCGATTTCGATGTCCAGAACATCGCCAATCCGGGTCAGGCGCTCGGCGGGATCGAAAATCTCCAGCAGTTCCTGCTTTTCTTCGATGGAAAGCTGCAGGTTGGCGGCAATGGTGTCGGTGAGCTTGGCCGGATCTTCCATGCGCACGGCCGCGATCATGGTCTCGTAGTTCAGGGACTGGCACAGCTTCACATACTGCTCGAAGAGGGCCGTCACCCGCTGCATGCCGGTTTCGATCTGTGGATTAGTTTCGGTGGCGTAGCGCGCCACGCGCAGCGAAACCTGCATGTAGCCTTCAGTCTCGCTGATCTGCAATACCTTGCCACGCTCAATGCCTTCGACCAGAACCTTGATGTTGCCGTCGGGCAGCTTGAGGCTCTGCACGATGTTGACAATCGTCCCGACCTGGTAAATCTCGTTGGGTTTGGGTTCGTCAATGCTGGCGTCGTGCTGGGTGGCCAGGAAGATCTTCTTGTCGGCGGCCAACGCCTCTTCCAGGGCACGAACGCTTGATTCCCGTCCCACCACAAATGGGGTCATCATGTAGGGGAAGATGACCACGTCCCGGATGGGCATCATCGGAAGTTTTTTGGTTTCGAATTTTTCCTTGGCTGTGGTCACTATTTCTCCCAACTACGGTTAACCGAACTGACTGGCCCTGCCCGGGGTTCCGGCGTTACAGTTTACCCCGCCTTCTCCATCATTGCGAGAGTAACGCTGCGTTTTTCCACCATTTCCCGGGTGACTTCAAACTCTTTCACCTTCTTCTGGCTGGGCAAATGGTACATGAGATCGAGCATTAACTCTTCCAGAATCATGCGCAAACCGCGAGCGCCCACCTTCCGCGCCATGGCCTGCCGCGAGATCGCCTTCAGAGCGTCGTCACTGAATTTGAGCCGCACATTCTCGAACTCAAACAGGCGCTGGTACTGCTTGATGATGGCATTTTTGGGGCGGGTGAGAATCTCGATGAGGGCGAACTCGTCGAGGTCTTCCAGTACACCAACCACGGGCAGACGGCCCACAAATTCGGGAATCAGGCCAAATCTAATGAGGTCCTCAGGTTGGATGTCGCTAAGCAGTTCGAAGTTGCGCTTGCGGCTGGCCGCTGGAGTTTCCTCCGGCTCGCCTTCTTCGGTTCCGACTTTAAAGCCGAGAGATTTCTTGCCGATGCGTCGCCCGATGATTTTCTCTAGGCCGACAAACGCTCCGCCGCAAATAAACAGGATATTCGTGGTATCGACCGGCGTGAATTCCTGGTGCGGATGCTTGCGCCCGCCCTGCGGAGGCACATTGGCGATAGTGCCTTCGAGGATTTTCAGGAGCGCCTGCTGCACGCCTTCGCCGGAAACGTCGCGAGTGATGGACGGGTTCTCGTCTTTCCGTCCAATTTTGTCGACTTCGTCGATATAGATGATTCCAGTCTGGGCGCGGCCAACGTCACCGTCAGCGGCTTGCAGCAATTTCAGGATAATGTTTTCAACATCCTCGCCAACGTAGCCTGCTTCGGTAAGCGTGGTGGCGTCCACGATGGCGAAGGGCACGTCGAGCATGCGAGCCAGAGTCTGCGCCATCAGCGTCTTGCCGGTCCCGGTGGGACCGATCAGCATGATGTTGGACTTAGCCAGTTCCACGCCATCGCCGGCGCGCTGGCGATTCATATAAATACGCTTGTAGTGGTTGTAAACTGCCACCGCCAACTTTTTCTTGGTCTGCTCCTGGCCGATTACGTACTCGTCGAGGAAGCTCTTTACTTCCTGCGGCTTGGGCAGTTGATTCGGGGTGGTGGTGGGAGGCGTCGCGGTACGGTCATCTTCCAGAATGGAATTGCAGACCGCCACGCACTCGTCGCAAATGTAGGCCCTGGGATAATCGCTGGGGGATGAAATGAGTTTGGCCACTGCGTCCTGCGACTTGTGGCAGAACGAACAGCGCAACATTTCCTCGGTGCCAGTCCTGTTTTTCACTCGGCTTTACTCCTTCGTTAACCCGCTCTCTCCCGCTCCATCGCCCTTTTGCCCGGTCGGCGGGACAGAACGTTTCACGCCGAGACTGCTCGGACCTGATCGGGCGAAAACCCGATCATACCCTTATCTCGTCTTATAGATGATATCGTCTATGATTCCGTATTCCTTAGCCTGTTGGGCGTTCATAATGAAGTCGCGCTCAACATCTTTCTCTACCTTCTCAAGCTTCTGACCGGTGTGCTTGGCCATTAACTGGTTAGTAATCTCTCGCATACGAAGAATTTCGCGGGCATGGATGTCGATGTCGGTTGCCTGTCCTGACAAACCGCCCATGGAAGGCTGATGAATCAAAATGCGTGAATTCGGCAAGGCCAGCCGCTTCTTGGCCTGGCCCGCCGCCAGCAGAAGGGCCGCCATGCTGGCCGCCTGGCCGATGCAGATGGTGGTTACGTCGTTTTTTACGTACTGCATGGTGTCGTAGATGGCCATGCCGGCGGTAATCGAGCCGCCCGGCGAGTTGATGTAAAGCTGAATGTCCTTCTCCGGATCTTCCTGCGCCAGAAACAGCATTTGCGCAATCACCAGGTTGGCGATGTTGTCGTCAATCGGCGTGCCGATGAAAATGATGTTGTCCCGCAGCAGCCGGGAGTAAATGTCGTAGGCGCGCTCACCCCGGCCAGTCTGTTCGATGACCATGGGGACCAGCATCATTTTTGGATCGTTCACATTCACCGTCCACACTCCTGTTCCCGACTACTAGTTCTTCTGGGAGGATCGAAAGTGTCCGCGTTAGGCGGACTGGCGATATAGAAATTCGAGGGTCTTTTCGCTGCGGATTCTATTTCGGATTCTATCGAGCGCTCCATCACGTGTCAAACGAGCCCGGATCGCATCCGGAGTCTGTTTTGACTGGTTGGCCAGTGCTTCGATTTCCGCGTTGACTTCCTCATCGCTGACTTCGATTTTCTCCTCCTCGGCGATTTTATCCAGCAGCAGGGAAGCCTTCACTTCCTGCAGCGCCTGCTCCCGCTGTCCCACGCGCAAGCGGTTCAAATCCATTTTCTTGATGTCTTCGGCCTTCATGCCTTGCGCCGCCAGCGCGCGCAATCCGCGCTCCAGGCGCACATCGATCTGGCGGTCTACCAACGCTTCCGGCACTTCGAATTCGCTGCGCTTCACCAGTTCCGCCACCAACTTGTCCTTGGCCTCGTGCTCGGCGGTATGCTTCCGCTCGGCTTCCATGCCTTCACGAATTCGCTGGCGAACTTCATCCAGAGTCTTGAATTCTCCCAGTTGGGTGGCAAACTGATCGTCCAGTTCGGGCAGAGTCTTCTGCTTGATGGATTGCACCCTCACCGTGTAAGTGAAGGTCTTTCCCGCCAGGCGTTGCTCGGCGGCATCCTGGGCGTAAACAACGTCGAATACGCGCTCGTCGCCGGCGGACGCTCCGCGCAGATTCTCGGTGAACTCGGGCATGGTGTCCTTGCCCGCGATTTCCACCATGATTTCGTCCATGTGAACCGGCTTGCCGTCGCCGTCTTTGGGCTGGCCGTCGAGTGACACCTGGGCGTAGTCGCCATCCGCCAGGGGACGGCCTTCCACCGAAGTGTACGTGGCGTGTTGCTCACGTATGCCGGCGAGGGATTTCTCGACCTCTTCATCAGTCACTACGATCTCAGGCTTCTCCGCGCGCAATTCCTTGTAGCCCTCAACCTTGACTTCAGGCATGACTTCAAAACTGGCCTTGAAGCGCAGGGGTTCGTTGTCCTTCAAATGCAGATCGGTGACTTGCGGCTGCGAGACTGGAATCAAGCCCTGCTTGTCAGCCTCTTTGCGGAAATAGCGCGGGACCAGGGCTTCCACTACCTCGCTTTTCAAATCCTCGGAAAATCGCTGACGGATGACGGAAGCCGGCACATGGCCGCGGCGGAAGCCGGGGATGCGCGCCAGCTTCTGATATTTCTGGATCAGGGATTCGG
>Ga0209006_10004763_pt1 | contig 12296 bp, 11 predicted proteins | sample JacPin_JW_Ref_O2_FD_188567 | JGI IMG/M metagenome (GOLD analysis project Ga0209006, IMG submission 188567) | Forest soil microbial communities from Algoma, Ontario, Canada - Jack Pine, Ontario site 1_JW_Ref_O2 (SPAdes) (version 2) | ecosystem: Environmental > Terrestrial > Soil > Boreal...
GAAAAAAGTCGCGACTTTCGCCTCGAGGTCCTTGGCGCGGGTCGACAGCCGGTCAGTCCAGCTGGTGATTTCGCCAACGGCGGTGCCGGCGCGGCTCACCGCTTCGTCCACTGAATTGATCTCCACCGAGGCTCGCGCGGTATGGCCGGCGGCATTGTGAATGCTTTCGGCGATGCTGCGCGTCGTCATGCTCTGTTGCTGCACGGCCGATGCGATGCTGGTCGAGACCGTCGTCAATTTGCCGATGGTGCGGGCGATACCGGAAATCTCTTCCACCGAGCGTTTGGTCGCTTCCTGGATCGCGGCCACCTGCTGGGAGATGTCGCCGGTGGCGCGAGAGGTCTGGTTGGCGAGCGTCTTGACCTCGGCGGCGACCACCGCAAAGCCTTTACCGGCCTCTCCGGCGCGCGCCGCCTCGATCGTGGCATTGAGCGCTAGGAGATTGGTTTGCGCCGCAATGGCCGAGATGGTTCCCACCACCGAGCCGATGCGTTCGGCGGCGTCGTTCAAGGTGCCGATGACGCTCTGGGTGCGTTCGGTGTCGGCGACCGCGGATTGCGCCATTCCGAGACCATTGGTGGCCTGCCGGCCGATTTCTTGAATCGATCCGGACAGTTCTTCCGTGGCGGTGACGGTCGCTTCCATGCGGCGCGCGGTTTCGGCCGAGGCCGAGGAAGCGGAATCCATGCGGCCGAGCGTGTCCTCGGCGATCTGGCGCAAGGTCGAGCCGGTCAGCGTCAGCGTCGCCGAAGTCTCCTTGATCGCTTCGATGACTTCGCCGATGGCACCGTCAAATTCCGTAATCGCCGCGTCAATGGCGTCGCGGCGGCTGTGCGCCGCGCGTTCCGCGGCCTGCCGATGCAGCGTCATCGCGTTCGCCACGTCGAAGGAGATCACCTGCGACACCACCTTGGCCCGCTCGGCGAGCTTCCCAGGCGAGAAGCGATGGGCGCGCGCGAGCGCATCGAGCGCGCCGCGCAGAACGGTGTTGCCGGCGGAACTGCGAATGCGTGCGTCGAGCCCGATCTCCGCCTCCCGCTCGACGGTACGCCGGCACGATTCGGCGTAACGGCGATCGAGGTCGCCATCCAGAAGGGCCTGGAAATGCGCAAGCTCGAGCTTGGTGATTGATTCGCGGTGCGGCGCCACGCGCTTGCCGATCGGGAGTTCTAGAACGCCGTCGATGACCTCTTTGATCGATTGGTCGATCGTCGGCGCGATGATCGGCCACGCCGCGGCGAGAATAGAACGGACGCGATTGTCGATCTTATAGAAGGAGCGGCGGGTTTCGAATTCGGGAACTGAATCGACCGGCGGCATCGGGGGGAATCGCGCTCAAGGCACTTTGATGAATCTTGGCCCAGAAAGGTTGCGCGAACGTGAACCTTCAAATGCCTCTTATGAAAAACAAATATGAAAAAACAAAACGGGGGCCCGGGGCCCCCGTTTCGCACCGCGATGACCGCGGCTTATGACGTCAGCTCTTGCCGCCGACCACTTCGACGGAGACGTGAGCCAAGCCGTCCATGCCGAGCGCGCGCGCGCCCGCAGGGGTCAGGTCGATGATGCGCCCGTGGACAAACGGCCCACGATCATTGATGCGCACGACGACCGAACGCCCGGTCTGATGATTGGTGACCCGCACGCGGGTCCCAAACGGAAGGGACTTATGCGCGGCCGTCAAACCGCCGGCACTGGCATATTCCCCGTTAGCAGTGCGTTCGCCAGAATAAATTGAAGCAACGCCATCTTGAGCCGATGCGGTCATCGGCAGAATAACAGTAGAACCAAGTAAAGCGGACGCGACAACAAGCTTCTGTAGGCTCTTCAAAGCCATGATCTACCTTTTCGGTTGTTGATGGGAGTGGTTAGGCGGTTCGTCCCAACTACGAGCCGCAGGCCCTGGTCGCTCAATATTGTGAAAATTTTGCGGCTAAGACGGCCACAAATCGTTCCAACACAACGCCGCGATTTGGAACTTTGCTGGTAAATACTGCGTCAGACTTGAAGTGGGTTTGGATTTCCGCTGAAAAATCTTTGGCTTAACCGCCCATTAAGGGACATAGTCTTGGCCGCCGGCGCCATTAAGCTTCCGATAAATTCGATATTTACCAAGATCGATTTTGCCAAAAAAGGTAAAGGGGGCCGCCGCGGAGCGGCCGCCCGGACCCGTCACTCCCGCGAATCTTGCGGAACTATTCGGCGGCAACCGCGGTCGGCAGCACGTGATCCTTGAACTTGTCGCGCAGCACGGTCTTTTGGATTTTGCCGGTCGCCGTGTGCGGGATGGCGCCGACGAACACGACGTCGTCGGGTAACCACCAGTTCGCGATCTTGCCCTTGAGGAAGGCCAGAATTTCATCCTTGGTAGCGGTTTGCCCGTCCTTGAGGACGACGACCATCAGCGGCCGCTCGTCCCATTTGGGATGGTGCACGCCGATCACGGCGGCTTCGGCCACCTTGGGATGGCCGATCGCGAGATTTTCCAGATCGATCGATGAGATCCACTCGCCGCCGGATTTGATCACGTCTTTGGAGCGGTCGGTGATCTGCATGTAGCCATAGCGATCCAAAGTGCCGACGTCGCCAGTATCGAAGAAGCTCTGATCGTCGATGGTGTCGTGATCTTCCTTGAAATAGGCCCGCGCCACCGCGAAGCCCCGGACCTTGATGCGGCCGAAAGTCTTGCCGTCCCACGGCAACGGCTTATTGGCATCGTCGGTGATCTTCATCTCCACGCCGAAGGGCGTGTAACCCTGCTTCTGCTTGACATCCAACAGCGCGTCACTGGTCAGCTCGGCCAATTGCGGCTTCATCGAGCCGACCGTGCCGAGCGGACTCATTTCGGTCATGCCCCAAGCGTGGAACACTTGCACGCCGTAATCTTCCTCGAAGGTCTTGATCATGGCGCGCGGGCAGGCCGAGCCGCCGATCACCACCCGTTGCAGATCCGGAAGCGTGCCGCCGGTTTTTTCCAGATGCTGCAGGAGCAGCAGCCAGACCGTGGGCACGGCGCCGGTGCAGGTGACCTTATAGTCGTTGATGAGTTCGTAGACCGAAGCGCCGTCGAGCTTGGCGCCCGGCAATACCAGCGCGGCGCCGGCCATCGGGGCCGAGAACGCCAGCCCCCAAGAATTGGCATGAAACATCGGCACGATCGGCAGCACGGTATCACGCGACGACAGGCCGATCGCGTCCGGCTGCAATGACAGCATCGTGTGCAGCACGTTCGAGCGGTGCGAATAGAGCACGCCCTTGGGGTTGCCGGTCGTGCCCGAGGTGTAGCACATGCCGGCGGCGGTATTCTCGTCAAAGCTTTTCCAGGCGAAATCGCCATCGGTCTCGGCGAGCCAGGTCTCGTACGCAACGGCGTTGCGCAGCGACGTCGCCGGCATGTGGGTCGCGTCGGTGAACACGATGTAGCGCTCGATGCTCGGCAGCCTGTCGGCGAGCTTCTCCAACAGCGGCACGAACGTGAGGTCGGTCATCATCACGCGATCTTCGGCGTGGTTGATGATCCACACGATCTGCTCCGGGAACAGGCGCGGGTTGATGGTGTGATACACGGCGCCGATGCCGAGGATGCCGTACCAGCTCTCCAGATGCCGCCAGGTATTCCACGCCAGCGTGGCGACCCGATCGCCGAGCTTGATCCCATCGCGGTCGAGCCGCTGCGCCACCCGCAGCGCCCGGGCGCGGATCTCGGCGTAGTTGGTCTGATGGATGGGTCCCTCGATCGAGCGCGTGGTCACGGTCCGGTCGCCGTGGTTGGTTGCGGCGTGATCGATGATGCGGTGGCACAGAAGCGGCCAGTCCTGCATGAGCCCGAGCATGAAATTCCTCCTGGAAGTTTGTCTATTTGTCGATTGTTCTTGCTTCGTTGCGCTGCAACAGGCGGCGAGTCCTACCTTTCCAATCTAGCTCGCTCCCAGGCCGATGAAAATGCTGGAATGACACGACTGCGGTGGGTGGCGCGCTCTTGTGCCGAAGCGTGTCGGGAGCTTAAAACGTGTGAGGGGTGTCCTGAAAATCGGCGTCGCTTTGGCTTCGCGCCGGGAGTGTCGCGTGAAGGCTTTTGTGGTGGTCGCCTTGGTCATCGCCGGCAACGCCTGCGCGTTCGCGCAAGACGCGGCCCCGCAGGCCAAGATCGTCGATAAGCCCGTCGATAGGTCCCTCGACAAGTCCGCCAAGCCCGGCAGTGCCCCGCCTACGCGGCTCAACGCAGAGCACAGGGGGCCCCAGACTTCGGTAACCTCGGCGCCGCTGCCGACCGTCGTTCCCGAGCAATTTGCACCGCCGCAGGAAGCTTACGCCGCGTTTCCGGAAGCCGGCGCCAGCGTGCCCACAAAGCCGTCGGCCTGTCAGCTCAGGCTCGCCAAGGTCGCCACCTTCAAGGCATTGCCGATTCTGATCGGGCCGGGCGAATGCGGCGCCATGGACGCGGTCATCCTCGACACCGTCATCCTGCCCGATCGGGCGAAAGTCGCCATCTCGCCACCGGCTACGCTGCGCTGCACGATGGCCGAGCAGGTAGCTGCCTGGCTGCGGGACGACATCGCGCCGGCGGCGCTCAAGCTTGGTGCGCCGTTGCGCGGCGTGGATAATTTCGATTCCTACGAATGCCGCGGGCGTAATCGCGTACGCGGCGCGACGCTGAGCGAGCATGGCCGGGCCAACGCGCTCGATGTGCGTGCATTCAAGCTCGCGAATGGCGAAGTGATCGGACTCACCGACGTGAACGTCGCCAAGGATTGGCGGGACGGCATCCGCACCGTGGCCTGCACGCGCTTCTCGACCGTGCTCGGACCCGGCTCCGACGGTCATCACGAGGAGCACATTCACGTCGATCTCGCGGAACGGCGCGGCGGCTACAAGATGTGCCAGTGGGATGTGCGCGACGCAGCCGTCGTCGCGGACAAAAAGGAACCGGCGGCTGAAGCGGTGGCGTCCGCTCCGGCGGCGGCTCTGTCCGAGCCGGTGCCGCTGCCGCGTCCCCGCCCGTCCGCGGCCAATGCGACCCGCGACGTGCAACTGCGCACCAACAGAGCGCGCGCGCAATGACGCGCCCAGCCAGACTGGCCGCGTTTAGGTCTTGGTCAGGATACCCCGGCTTGGTACGTCGGCTTGGGATTGCGCCGTCGACTATTTGCCGATCATCACGTCGGAGGCTTTGATGACCGCCCAGGCTTCATCGCCTTTTTGCAACCCGAGCTCGGCGACGGCTTCGTTGGTGATCGACGCCGTGACAATGACACCATGGCCGAGATCGACACGAACATGCGAGGTCGTGGCGCCCTTGGCCACGTCAACAATTTTGCCTTTGAGCTGATTGCGTGCGCTGAGCTTCATCTGCGGGCTCCATTCAAATAAAAATTCCGAAACATATTCTCCGCCCCACATATAGGACCTGGTTTACGCGCGCCCAGATCCATGCGGCTGCGGGACGCGACAACAAGCTATAGCTAACGGCCTTTTAAACGGCCTCGTCAATTACGGCCGGTACACTTACGGCCGGTGATTGATTGCGGTTACCCGCCATCCGTTGCGGTCGGCACCCTGATAGTGATCGAGACGGGTCAGCGAGCAATTGTCGATCAGAAAAGCAAAGCCGCCGCGCGGCGGCAGACCGAGCGCGATGGCGATAGCGGCACGGATCGTGCCGCCGTGGGCGACCGCAACAATGTCGCCGCCTTGGTGTGTCTTGGTCGCGCGCTCGATGGCTGAGCCGACTCTTTGCACGAGATCGACGAAGCTTTCGCCGTTGGGCGCGCGTTCGTCCGCCTCGGCATACCAGAACGAGTCCGGCTCCTGGCTGCGATTCATCAAAAACGTATGGCGGTCGAGGCCCTGCCAGTCACCCAGATGCTGTTCGGCGAGGTCCTTGTCCGACAGCAATTCTGGTGCCGCCTCGAAACGCCCGGCGGCAAAGATGGCTTCCGCGGTTTGCTGCGTACGCGCCAAATGACTGGTGAGCCAGACCGCGTTGCGCGGTAAGAGCGTCGCCAGACTGGCGAAGACGCGTGCGTCGCTGCAATCGCAGGGCAAATCGCTTTGCCCGTAGATCCGACCTTCATCGACGATCACCGGTGCATGCCGTATCCACCACCAGCGGGTCCGCACGAAGCCGTCTTTTGCCGCCTTGGTGGCGACGAGGTTATCGAGGGTCGAGATATCGGACAAACACGGCTCCCATACTGTTGCTGGGTGATTAGGCCCTCCCGGCTGGACGTTCAAGTGTCCGTTTACCGTGTCGGGTCGTGCGGCGCGACGCCGCGCGCGGCGGCAGCTAATGCGGTCACAATAGGGCTGCAAAGGGCCGCCACAGAACGGCGCGGAAAATGCGCCGGGCTTGCTTTCCGGAAAGGGCTCTCATGTCGCCACTCAGCAATCTCGCCGTTCGCGACGTCGAGACCTTGGTCCATCCCTACATTAATTTGGCCAGCTTCCGCGAAAGCGGACCGCTGGTCATCGAGCGTGCCCAGGGCGTGTATGTCTACGATTCCAATGGTAAGGCCTACATCGAAGGCATGGCCGGCCTTTGGTGCACGGCGCTCGGCTACGGCAACGAGGAACTGGTCGAGGCCGCGACCGCGCAAATGCGCAAGCTTTCGTTTGCGCATTTATTCACCGGCAAGAGTCACGACCCGGCGATCGAGCTTGCCGACAAGCTCAAGGAGATCGCGCCGGTTCCGATCTCGAAAGTGTTTTTCTGCAATTCCGGATCGGAGGCGAACGATACGCAGGTCAAGCTCGTCTGGTACCTGAATAACGCGCGCGGCAAACCGCAGAAGAAAAAGATCATCAGCCGGATGAAGGCCTATCATGGCGTCACCGCGGTGGCCGCTTCGCTCACCGGCCTTGCCGGCAATCATCGCGATTTCGATCTGCCGCTGCCCGGATTTCTGCATACCGGTTGTCCGCATCATTACCGCTTTGCGCAGGACGGCGAGAGCGAGGAGGAGTTCGCCTCGCGGCTCGCCGACGAGCTTGAAACGTTGATCATGCGCGAAGGACCCGAAACGGTGGCGGCCTTCATTGCCGAGCCGGTGATGGGCGCGGGCGGCGTCATCGTGCCGCCGAAGACCTATTTTCAGAAAATCATGGCGGTGTGTGCGCGGCACGATCTCTTCGTCATCAGCGACGAGGTGATTTGCGGCTTCGGCAGGCTCGGCACGATGTTCGGTTGCGAGAAGCTCGGGTTTCGGCCGCAGGCCATCTCCGTCGCCAAGGCGCTGTCGTCGGCGTATTTGCCGATCGGCGCGGTGATGATCCCCGAGCTCATGTACGAGGCGTTGCTGCTCGAGAGCAAGAAGCTCGGCTCATTCGGTCATGGCTTTACGTACGGCGGCCATCCGGTTTCCGCCGCCGTCGCCCTCAAGGCGATCGAGATCTATGAGCGCGACCGCATCATTGAAAAAGCGGCGCGGCGGGCGCCCCTGTTCCAGGCGCGGCTCAAAGCGCTCGGCAGCCATCCGCTGGTCGGCGAAGCGCGTGGACTGGGACTCATAGGCGGTCTGGAGTTGGTGGCCGACAAGAAGAGCAAGCGCGCCTTCAACGCCCAGCACGCTGTCGGTACTGCTGCCGTCCGTTTCGCCGAGGAAGAAGGCTTGATCGTGCGCTCGGTCCTCGGCGACGTGGTGACGTTGTCGCCGCCGCTTGTCATCAGCGCGCCGGAAATCGAAGAGCTTTTCGATCGGCTGGTGCGTGCGCTCGACAAGACGCTTGATTGGGTCACGCGCGAGCATTTGGCCGCTGCATGAGGCGCCAACGCAAAGATGGCAAATCGTCACAGCGATTATGTGCGGCAATGAACCCTCCATTCACGACTGACCCGCAAGATCGAGCGAAATGAGCCTGGCTTTCGTGGAAAAGAAGGAGGAGGTGGCCGCGGCGCCGGCCGGCAAGGTGCGACTAACGCGCCGCAGCCTGCTAGCCGGCGCGGCGGGATCAATCGGCGTCTTCGGGGCAGGCACCGCCGCTTATGCGGCCGCAATCGAACCCAACCGTCTGGTGGTCACGCCTTACACGCTCAGCCCGCGTGGCTGGCCGGCCGGCCGCAAGCTCTCGATCACGGTCATTGCCGATCTGCACGCCGGGGGTCCCGATATGCCGTTGGCGAACGTGCAGCGGATCGTCGACACCGCCAACGCGCTGAAATCCGACCTCATCGTCATGCTGGGCGATTACATCGCGCGCTATCGGTTCAAGGTCGAGCGAATCCCGGATCCGATCTGGGCCGCCGAGCTCGGGCGCTTGCAAGCCCCGCTCGGGGTCTGGGCGATTCTCGGCAATCACGACTGGTGGTATGACCTCGCCGGCGTGCGCGCCGCACTCGCCGACGTGCGTATTCCGCTATTGGAGAATCATGCCGTCCGGGTCGGCCCGGAGGGAGCCAAGGTGTGGGTCGCCGGTATCGGCGATCAGATTGCGTATCGCCTCGGTCCGCATCGCTTCCGCGGCGCCGACGATCTGCCCGGCACCTTGGCGCAGGTCACAACCGACGATCCGGTCATTTTACTCGCGCATGAACCGGACATTTTTCCGCGGGTGCCGCCGCGCGTCGCCCTGACTTTTGCCGGCCATACCCATGGCGGGCAAATCCGCGTGCCACTGATCTGGCCGGCTTTCGTCCCTTCGAAATATGGCAGCCGTTACGCTTACGGTCACGTTGTGGAGGAGGATCGGCACCTGATCGTATCCGGCGGGCTCGGCACCAGCATCATTCCGGCGCGGTTCGGCGTACCGCCGGAAATTCTCCATGTGACGCTCGGCGCCTAAGCCACACGGTCGAAGCCCAGTTCCTAAATGAAAATGGCGCCGACAGCGGCGCCATTTCCTTAAGCCCCCCGTGCAGGACTGTTAATTCGCGCTCGACCCCCAGGTGCTCGCCACGCGAGCGCCGAACACGCCGTCGTTTTGGTGCGGCGCCAGCACGATCACCATGGTGCCGGCCTTGACGCGATTGTAGAGGTCGATCGCATCCTCGTTGGTCATGCGGATGCAGCCGGAGGAAACGGCGCTGCCGATGTATTCCGGCTGGTTGGTGCCGTGGATCCGGTAAAGCGTGTCCCGGTTGCTCGAATACAGGTACATGCCGCGCGAGCCCATCGGGTTGTGTGGTCCCCCGGTCACATATTCCGGCAGCGGCCCAAGCCGGGCCTGCTCGCTCGGCGTCGGATGCCAAGCTGGCCACTCTTCCATGCGGCCAATCTTGGCGACCCCGCTCCAGGCCTGCGCCTCTTCGCCGACGGCGATGCCGTAGCGGATCGCCTGGCCCTTCGGCAGCACATAATAAAGGAAGCGGTTGTCGCTATCGACGACGATGGTGCCGGGTGCTTCTTTACGATGATATTCCACCATATGCCGGCGATACGTTTCCGAAACTGCCGATTGATTGTACGGCAGATTGGACATCAGGTCCTTGTCGCGCTGTTTCCAGTTGGCATCGGTGGACGGATCGAGCGTCCCTGACGACACCACGTCCTGCATACAGCCGCCCAGCGCAACGGCGGCCAACATTACAAAAGCAAGTGCACGTATGGCCATGAGTATTCCCACCCACTCTGCCCGACCCAGCCGTGGAATCTGCCCCGAAGACACTTAGCGAAATCGTCCCGGTCGCGCCAGCAATCCGCGGGGTTGCGGCCAAGTCTGCGCCTGACTGTTGCAGGAATGTCGCAGTCGTTAACCCCCCATTTACCAGCCTTGGTGCCAGTTGTGGGGACGCTAATGTCACTGCGGAAAAGCCATGCCGGCGCGCGCTTTGTCGCCAACTTCCGCCGTACTCGCCGCTTACGACCGCGGTGTCGGTTGACAAGGGAACGGGGTTCGAAAAATGCCAGACGTCGATACCAGGTCGCTCTCTAAGACCAATCATCAACGCAAGCCGCAAAAGCGGTCCGACGCGCAAACCGCGCTTGATCTGTCTTATGGCCAGATCGGAATTTCAGCGGTCGCGGCCGCCGCCCGCTATCAGAGCGGCGCGCGCAATCCCGGCCATCCGCCTGTCGTCGTCCAACTGGACGAGCGCGGGGCCGCGATCGCCTGATCTTCCACAAGAGCTTGCCGATCTTCACCGGGGGACCAAAATGGTCCCCCGTTTCGTATGTGCAGTCAAATCGGGGGCGAAAGCTCGGAACGGTTGAGGCTCGCCTTGACCTGCGGCACGGCGGCGGCAGCGAGCCACACGCCGATGGCGGCCAGCACGACCACCATCCCGCCGATCACCGCATCGATTGCCATTGCCGAACTGTCCTGGAAACCCAATAACCAGGGCGATACGATCAATGCGAGGCCAGCCACGAGGTTGAGCCATTCCTCCCAAATTGCGAATGCGGCAAGCGCCGCAATCGATGACACTGCGATGAAAATCCCGATGGTTGACGCCGTCTGCCATTGCGCGCCGGCGGAAAGACCGAAAAGCCAGGGCGAAAAGAACAAGACCATGCCAAGGATCAGGTTGGCCACGTCGCCGAGCTTGGCGCTCGACCAGTCGTCCATAAGTCCCTCCGTGCCGTCAGCACATCAAGACGCCGGTCGGCTTGATGACGCCGCTGCGGCTTTTGACGCCTTTTTGGTTTGCCCGCAGACCGGATGCGGTAAAGCTGAAACCCCGAGAGTCGCGCGGGGTTCCGCGTGATTGAAAAAAGCGATTTCTCGGATGCCGAGATCGAGGCAGGCCGGCGTCTGTTTGCCGGCGAATGGAGCTTCATGTGGGCGGCAAGCTCGGTGGCGTCACTGCCGCCCGGGCAGGGGTTGGAGATCGCCTTCGCGGGCCGCTCGAATGTCGGCAAATCGAGCTTGATCAATGCACTGACCGGCCGCCGCTCGCTGGCGCGCACCTCAAACACGCCGGGCCGGACCCAGGAGCTGATCTTCTTCCGTGGCGCCGGCCCGCTAGTCTTGGTCGATCTGCCTGGCTACGGGTACGCGGCGGCTGCCAAGAGCAAAGTGACCGCGTGGACGCGGCTCATTCACGATTATCTTCAGGGACGGGCCGTTCTCGGTCGTGTCTACGTCTTGATCGATGCCCGTCACGGGCTCAAAAGCGTCGACGATGCCATTCTGGATACGCTCGGTAAGGCGGCCGTCAGCCACCAGATCATCCTGACCAAATGCGATCAGGTCAGCCCGGCCGACCTGGCCGCCTGCATCGAGACTGCCAACGCGGCGCTGCTCAAGCGGCCCGCGGCCTTCCCGGGCACCATCGCCACATCGTCGCGCACCGGCACCGGCCTGCCGGAGCTTCGGGCCGCCGTCGCCCGCCTTCTCGGCGAGCGCACCGCGCCCGCAAGCGGTACGACCCGCGCCGGTTGAGAGCATGTCACGGAAAGCCGGAAACCGGTTTCCACTTTTCCGGCACATGCTCTAAAAGGCAGCGTCTTTTTCGTCGGCACACCCTGTCCGCAACCAAGCCGCAGCTCAAGCCAGCTAAGGCCCGCAACCGAAGTGGTCTTCATGAGCGTTTCCGAGCACGAGGTCGCCCGCGTTCTGTCCGAGGCCCTGCCCTACATGCAGCGCTACGACGAAGAGGTCGTGGTGGTGAAATACGGCGGCCATGCCATGGGCGCCGAGGACCTGGCACGCCAATTCGCCCGCGATATCGTCCTGCTTGAACAAACTGCCATTAATCCGATCGTGGTGCACGGCGGCGGCCCACAGATCGAGGCCATGCTCAAGCGGGTCGGCGTGCAGTCGCACTATGAAGCGGGCCTGCGCATCACCGACGAAAAGACGCTGGAAATCGTCGAGATGGTGCTCGCCGGCCTGATCAACAAGCAGATGGTCGGCTACATGAACGAAGCTGGCGGCAAGGCGGTCGGGCTTTGCGGCAAGGACGGCAACATGGTGGTCGCCCGTAAGCTCCGGCGCACCGTCATCGATCCGAGCTCCCACATCGAGCGCGTGATCGATCTCGGCTTTGTGGGCGAGCCCGACAAGGTCGATGTCACGGTGCTCAACCAAATTCTCGGCCGCGAGCTCATCCCGGTCCTGGCGCCGGTGTGTGCGGCGGTGGACGGCGGCACTTATAATGTCAACGCGGACACCTTTGCGGGCGCCGTCGCCGGTGCGCTCAAGGCCAAACGGCTGCTGCTGCTCACCGACGTGCCGGGCGTGCTCGACAAGTCGAAATCGCTGATCAAGCAATTGTCGGTTGGGGATGCGCGCCGGCTGATCGCCGACGGCACCATTTCGGGCGGCATGATCCCGAAGGTCGAGACCTGCATCGAGGCGCTCGAACGCGGTGTCGAGGGCGTTGTCATCCTCGATGGCAAGGTGCCGCATGCGGTGTTGCT
>Ga0209006_10004764_pt1 | contig 12296 bp, 8 predicted proteins | sample JacPin_JW_Ref_O2_FD_188567 | JGI IMG/M metagenome (GOLD analysis project Ga0209006, IMG submission 188567) | Forest soil microbial communities from Algoma, Ontario, Canada - Jack Pine, Ontario site 1_JW_Ref_O2 (SPAdes) (version 2) | ecosystem: Environmental > Terrestrial > Soil > Boreal...
GGCATCGACGAGCTTGCCTGCAATCAGCTCGGCATTCGTCTCTACAAGGTCGGCTGTCCGTGGCCGATCAGCCGCCGCGAACTCGCCGAATTCGCCAGCGGCCTCGATCTCATTATTGTGGTCGAGGAGAAACGCTCGCTAATCGAAGTCCAGGTCCGCGAGGAACTTTACGGCAGCGCCAATCAGCCGGTCTGCATCGGCAAGCGCGACGAGCAAGGCAACTGGCTGTTTCCGGTCAAGGGTGCGCTCGATCCCAACGATGTGGCGATCTGCATCGGCGAGCGGCTGCTGAAATATCACCGCAACGACGATATCGCCGGGCGCCTGGCGCGGCTCAAGGAGTTGCAGCGCATCGCCGCGGAGACACGCGATATCGCCCAGCGCATTCCGTATTTCTGCTCGGGCTGTCCGCACAACACCTCGACCGTCGTGCCGGAAGGCATGCGCGCTTACGCCGGCATCGGCTGCCATTTCATGGCGCAGTGGATGGACCGCTCGACGCTCGGCTATACGCAAATGGGCGGCGAGGGCGCCAACTGGGTCGGCGAAGCGCCGTTCTCCACCCGGGCGCACGTCTTTCAAAATCTCGGCGACGGGACCTACAATCACTCCGGCTATCTGGCGATCCGCGCCGCCATCGCCGCCAACACCAACATCACCTACAAGATCCTGTTCAACGACGCGGTCGCGATGACCGGCGGCCAGGCCAATGACGGCGGCTTGACCGTGCCGCAGGTCGCCCGCCAGGTCGCGGCCGAAGGCGCCAAGCGGGTCGTCATCGTCACCGACGAGCCGGACAAATATCCGAGCAATGTCGAGTGGCCGGCCGGCCTCAGCGTCCATCACCGCGACGATCTGATCGTGGTGCAGAAAGACCTTGCCGCCATTCCGGGCGTGACGGTGATGATCTACGATCAAACCTGCGCCGCGGAAAAGCGCCGCCGCCGCAAGCGGCACACGTTCCCGGATCCGGACAAGCGCGTCATCATCAATGAGCTTGTTTGCGAAGGCTGCGGCGATTGCGGCGTCAAGTCGAACTGCGTGTCGGTGCAGCCGCTGGAGACCGAATGGGGCCGCAAGCGCACCATTGACCAGTCGAGCTGCAACAAGGATTTTTCCTGCGTGCGCGGCTTCTGCCCGTCGTTCGTGACGGTGCACGGCGCCAAGCTGAAAAAGGGCAAAGGCGTCGCCGCCGATCACGACTTGCCGGTCCTGCCCGACCCGCAATTGCCGGCGATCGAGCAGACTTACAACATCATCGTCACCGGTGTCGGTGGCACCGGCATTGTCACCATCGGCGGCATTCTGGGCATGGCGGCGCATCTTGAGGGCCGCGGTGTCGGCGTGCTCGACATGGCCGGCCTGGCGCAGAAAGGTGGCGCCGTTTTCAGCTATGTGCGTTTTGCCAAGAAGCCCGAAGATATTCACGCCATCCGGGTCGCCGCCGGACGCGCCGATCTCGTCCTCGGCGGCGATATCGTCGTCACCGGTACGCGCAAAGTGCTCGCAGCCGTCAAGCACGACGCGACCACGATGGTGGTGAACACCGCGGAATTCCTTCCCGGTGACTTCACCCGTAATGCCGATTTTTCGCTGCCGACCGAAAAGCTCAAACGCACGATCACCGCCGACGCCGGCTGCGATCGTACGCATTTCGTCGACGCGACGCGGCTTGCCACGGCCTTGTTTGGTCAGTCGCTCGGCGCCAACATGTTTCTGGTCGGCTACGCCTATCAGCTCGGCGCCGTCCCGCTGTCTTCCGGGGCCATCGAGCGGGCGATCGAGCTCAATGGCGAAGCCGTGGCGATGAACAAGGCCGCGTTTCATTGGGGCCGCCGCGCCGCGGTCGATCGCGCGCAAGTCGAGGCGCTGGTCAAGCCTGCCGCCGCAAAGTTGAGTGATGCATTGCATCTTTCGGACTCGCTCGATGAAATCATCGCGCGGCGGGTGAAATTCCTCACCGATTATCAGGATGCGGCCTACGCCGCGCGTTATCGCGAATTGGTCGAGAAGGTACGGGCGGCCGAAGCGACGCGCACGCCCGGTGAAACCGGCCTCGCTGAGGCGGTGGCGCGCTATTTGTTCAAGCTGATGGCGTACAAGGACGAGTACGAAGTCGCGCGGCTTTATACCGATGGTTCATTCCTGGCCCAGGTGGCCGACGCGTTCGATGGCGACAGCTTGCGCTTTGAGTTTCATCTGGCGCCGCCGCTTTTGGCGCGACGCGACTCCGCTACCGGATTGCCGCGCAAAATGAGTTTCGGCCCCTGGCTCCTTCCGGCCTTCCGGCTGCTGGCAAAGTTCAAGTTCTTGCGCGGGACGACGTTCGATCCGTTCGGCCGCACCCAGGAGCGCCGCACGGAAAGAAAGCTCATCGAAGACTACGAAGCGATGCTCGCCAAGCTCGTCGACGCGTTGACGGTAGACAATCATCGCGTCGCGGTGGCGCTGGCCTCGATCCCGGAAAAGATCCGCGGGTGCGGACACGTCAAGCAGCGGCTGCTCGCCGCCGCGAAGGCCGCCGAAGCAGCACTGTTCGAGCAGTTTCAGACCGGCTCGCCGGTGCTGCTCAAGGCCGCCGAATAACCGCAAGCAGGTCTGCTATCGCTTGTGGCTTTCCAGAACCGTCCGGCAGCCGTGGCTGACGCGATGGCGGTTCTCCTGCAGACAGGACGCGACTTGGAATTCATCGGAGATGACGTCCTTGCACAGGCGATGCGCATCGCCGCGACAGGCTTTTTCTTCGGCTGGGGTATGCGCGAGGCCGCTTTGCGCCGAGGCGGCGCCGGAACCGGCAAGCAGAACAACAACAATGCTGAGAGTGCGGACCATGTTCGTTTCCTCCACCTGAGGTGCAATGTGATCGCGGTGCGGTCTCCCAGCGGAATCGGGCTGCATTGAGACCCGAAGCTAAACTTTGAAGCCAATTCATCGCACGCCGAGAGCGTGCTCATGCGTTTGTCATGCGCCTGTTCAGCAAAGAAGCGCGTCGCGTGGCGTTTGCGCGCATGTAATGAGGTTCACAATCGGGTATGCTTAATTCATGAATGATATGCCGTTGACCGATCCCGACGAGAAAGAGGCTTTGGCGCCGCCCGCGTCGCCCGCACCGGCGCGCGTGCCAGTCCCACCGGCAACGGCCGCCGCGAACGATCGACCGGCGGCTGACACAGTCGAGCCGCCAGCGCCGTCCGACGCGGCGGCCGATGCCGGCGCACAGACGCGGAGTGTCGTCGACGGCAAGGCGATGCCGTACAGCCCGGGTATCGGCATTCTGCTGGTCAATCTCGGGACGCCCGATGCGGCTGAGGCGAAAGCCGTGCGCCGCTATTTGAAGGAATTTCTCTCCGATCCGCGTGTTATCGAAAAAGACACACTGCTCTGGAAGCTCGTTCTCAACGGGATCATTTTGCCGCTGCGGCCGCGGCGCAAGGCGCGCGACTATCAGAAGATATGGAACCGCGAGAGGAACGAGTCGCCGCTGAAGACCATCACCCGCTCGCAAGCCGAAAAGCTCGCCGGCATTCTCGACCCGCTCGGCAAGCACGTCGTCGTCGACTGGGCCATGCGCTATGCCAATCCTTCGATTGCTTCGCGGCTCGAAGCGCTCACCGCGCGCGGCTGCGATCGCATCCTGGTCATGCCGCTTTATCCGCAATACGCCGCGGCCACCACCGCCACGGTCTGCGATGAAGTCTTCCGCTTTTTGTTGCGGCAGCGCCGGCAACCGGCGGTCCGCATCATGCCGGCTTATTACGACGATCCTTATTACATCGAAGTGCTGGCTTCTTCGCTCCAGGCCGAGCTGAAGGCGCTGCCGTTCGTCCCCGAAGCGATTGTCGCCTCGTTTCACGGCATGCCGGCGGAGTATGTGCGCAAGGGCGATCCCTACCAGAGCCAATGCGAGCGGACGACCGAACTATTGCGCGCGCGGCTCGGAGCCGACGCCAGCAAGCTGATGTTGACGTATCAATCGCGCTTCGGTCGCGCCCAATGGCTGCAGCCCTACACGATTGAGACCGTCAAGGCCCTGGCTAAGAAAGGCGTCAAAAACCTTGTCGTCATCACGCCCGGCTTTTCCGCCGATTGTCTCGAGACGTTGGAGGAAATTGCGTTCGAGAACGCGCATGTCTTCAAGCGGTATGGCGGGCAGAACTTTGCCGCCATCCCGTGCCTCAACGACAGCGAGGCGGGCATGCTGATGATTTGGCAACTTGCGATGCGTGAGCTCAAGGGGTGGGTCTAAGGACTCGGCTGAGCGGCTTGGTTCTCCGGCCGTGCCGGCTGCGTTTCGCCGCCGAAGCGGTAGCCAAATCAACCTCTCGTTAACCATATCCGTTCTAATTCCGTTAACCATCGGGGCCAGCGCGGCAGCCCGTGTCGGTAATCGCGCGGTTGCCGCACGGGGAAGGATCACGCACCGCCTTTCGGCCCCCTAATGGTGGTTTGCCTTGGCAGTCTCCGGGGTGACGCGGACGGTTGCGCTGGTGCGTGTCTTAGGTGCGGAAAGCTCCCGCTTAAGGCGCCGCGCGAACGCGCCCACGATTGTCTGCCTCGTCGCTATAGCGCTCGTCGCGCTATCGACCCGCCAAGCCGCGGCTCAAACCCCATCCCCATCCCCGAACTCCGCAGCGGCGAGCGGCGATCCGTTTCAGCCGTCGCTGCAAGGCAATCCGGCGACGTCACCGCGCTTTCGGCGGCCTGGGCAAAAGCGGCCTGACGCGGACGAGCCACCACCAACCAACACGTTTGCACCCAGTCGCATCGGCGCAACGCCCAGCTACGGCAGCCCGGACGCCTCCGGCGCGGGGGGCACCGGATTCGATTCGCTCAACGTATCGCGCGACAAGCGCAAGAAGCGTGCGCCGCTGCCGACGCCCCGCGCCATCGTGCCGCAAGAGCCGGAGACGACGTTCACGCCGGTGCCAACTTACAATCCGACCGCTCCGGCGCCGCCGGCGCCGCAGCAGCTCAAGCCGCCGCCGGCCGAGGTTTATCCGCAACGCGCGGCGGTGCGGATCGGCGCGATTTTGCCCCAACCGCCCGAGGATCTGCCGGTCAACAATCCGCCGCCCGAGGTGCATCCGGTCACCGCCGCCAATCGTCCCGGCGCCGCCCTGCCGGCGCCCGGACCGCAGTTCTATACTTACGCGGAAAGTGCCTATTTGCCGGATTATCTCCTCAATCCGCCACCGCCGAACCTGCAGCCGGCCAATACGTTCGCGCTTGGGCAATTGCCGCAGCGCTTGTTACCGATAGCGGCGGCGCCCGATCCTTATGCGGCGCTCGGCATTCGCGCCGGCTCCTTCATATTGCTTCCCTCGCTCGACTTCTCGGGTGCGGCCAGCACCAATCCCGAGCGCCTGCCCGGCGGCCAGGGAGCCGCCTACATCGTCGCCGCGCCGGAACTGATCGTGCGCTCGGACTGGGAGCGCCACTCGCTCACCGCCGATTTCGCCGGATCGTGGACGCAGTATATGCAGGACCTGGTGCCGTCGCTGAATGTCCCGTACATGAACTCGAAGGTCGACGGGCGCATCGATGTCACGCGCGACACGCAGATCAATCTGCAATTGCGCGGCATCATCAACACCGACAATCCGGGCAGCCCCAACAACCAATTCGGTCTGGCGCAGCTTCCGATCAACTTCGACGTCGGCCAGACCGTGGGCATCACCCAGCAATTCAACCGCCTCTCGGTGAACTTCAGAGGCACCTTCGATCGCACCACCTACAATCCGTCGCTGCTGACCGACGGCGAATATTCGAGCAACGCCGACCGTAACTTCGATCAGTGGGGCGGTATAGGACGTATCGCCTACGAATACGATCCGGGCCTGCGGCCGTTCATCCAGATCGAAGGCGACCAGCGCGTCCACGACGAGCCGTTCGATCGCAACAATCTACAGCGCGCCTCGGTCGGCCTCACCGAAAAGGTCGGCGCGGCGATCGCCATGTTCGGGTCACTCACCGGCGAAATGGCGATCGGCTATGTCAACCGCGCCTACAAGGATCCGACGCTGCCGACCATCCAGGGCGTGGTCGGCGACGGCGCACTGATCTGGCAGCCGACCGCGCTCACCACCGCCAAATTGAACGCGACATCGCAGATCTACGAAACGACGGTGAACGCCGCCTCCGGACAATTCAGCCGCGATCTCGCGGTCGAGGTCGATCATTCGTTCCGCTATTGGCTCATAGGCATCCTGAAGGGCGGTTACGGCAACGACGTCTATCCGGGCTCCGGACTGCAGGATAACCGCTGGTACGTGTCGGTCGGTGCGGTCTACAAATTGACCCGCGAATGGTCGTTGAATGCGACGGTGCGCCAGGACTGGCAGATCGCGACGCAGCCGACCTTCACCTTCAACGCCACCTCGGTGCTGCTCGGCGTGCGCGTTCAGGAGTAACGCGCTGACGGTGATGCGCACGCCCCAACGCCGTCGCAACTTCACCGGGGGGTGACGGTCAGGAACCAAACGCACAGAACGAACGCGAAGCGCGGTCGGCCGCCCTATGCCCCGTTCTCGCCGATGATCTTTTTGATCTCGGCGCGGAAGCCGGGCGCGATGTCGGCGCGGGCGAGCGCGTAGGAGACGTTCGCGGCGAGGAAGCCAATCTTGGAGCCGCAATCGAAGCTGCGGCCCGCGAATTTCAGGCCATAGAAGCTCTGCGTTTGGGCCAGCGCGATCATTGCGTCGGTCAGTTGAATCTCGCCGCCGGTGCCGCGATCCTGTTTCGCCAGCAGATCGAGAATTTCCGGCTGCAGGATGTAGCGGCCGGTCAGGATCAGGTTCGAAGGCGCCTTATCACGCGGCGGCTTTTCCACCATGGTGGTGATGGCGAACGTCTTGCCCTTGGCGGGTCCGACGCCGACGACGCCGTACTGATCGACGCGTTCGGGAGGCACTTCCTCGACGGCGACCACGTTGGCACGTTCGCCGAGCTCGGCGGCGGCGTCGATCATCTGCGCGAGACAGCCGCGCTCGTGCTGCACCAGCACGTCGGGCAAAAGCAGCGCGAACGGCTCATTGCCGATCAGTTCGCGCGCACACCACACCGCGTGGCCCAAGCCGAGCGGCTCCTGCTGCCGGGTGAAGCTCGTCGAGCCGGGCTCGGGCAGATCGTTGCGCAGCACGTCGAGCGCGGACTGCTTCTGCCGCTCGAGGAGCGTGACTTCCAGCTCGAACTGGCGGTCGAAATGATCCTCGATGACGCCCTTGTTGCGTCCGGTGACGAAGATGAAATGCTCGATGCCAGCCTCACGGGCCTCGTCAACCACGATCTGGATCAGCGGCCGATCGACGACCGGCAGCATCTCCTTGGGCATAGCCTTGGTGGCGGGCAAGAACCGGGTACCGAGACCGGCCACTGGAAATACAGCTTTGCGAATTCTCGATGTCATGGGGGGTGCCGTTGAAAGGGGAGGAATTGAATAGAATGCAAGTTATGACCTAAATCTTTGTCCAATTAGGGACGGCGCGCGAGACACAGCGTCGCCCTCGCACATTAGCTATGTCGTCTTGCCGTCCGGTGAACGCTTTGTTCAGGAATAGAACGGATTTGATCGGTGAAGCCGTCCAGTCTGGATCCGGCATAAGGGTCCGATAACATACGCACGTCCGGCTTTCGAAGAAGCGGAAATTCGACGGCCGCGCGAGGTCGTCGCGCTCGGTTTAGGCAGAGCCAGAATCCTGAGGATCGGCTAGTATAGGTTCGTACGGTCCAGGCAGACTTTCGATGATGATCTTTGCGCCATTCCCCCGCGCCGTTGCGACTTTTTTGCTCAGCATCAGCTTGTCCGCGGCGGCCCTCGCCCAGCAGCCGCCGCGATCGCAACCCGACCGACAACGACTGGCGGAAGACAACTGGCTGAGCCGGATGTTTCAATCGTCTCCGGCAACGCCGGCTCCGGCCGCGGGCGGCACGACGCGCGAATGGAGCGGGCAAGCGGGCGGCTCCGGCAATCCGTTGATGACGGCCGACGCCATCCGCGCCGCCGCCGCCGACTTCGGCAATTGCGTTGCCGGCATGGAGCCGCTCGCCGAACGCCGCGGCGTCAGCCGCGAAGCCTACGCGCAACTGACCGCGGGCCTGACGCCGGATCTGAGCATCATGGATCTGCTCGATGCCCAGCCCGAGTTCAACAAATCGCCCTGGGACTATCTCGATATCCTGGTGAACGACGACCGCATCGCGCGCGGCCGCGAGCTCCTGACCCAATACGCCACGACATTCGCCGCCATGGAGCGCGCTTACGGCGTCGATCGCCACATCATCGCGGCGATCTGGGGCGTGGAGTCGAATTACAGCACCAAAGGCGGCGATCGTCCGGTGCTGCGCTCGACGGCGACGCTCGCCTGCATCGGCCGCCGCCGCGATTTTTTCCGCGAGGAATTTCTCTCCGCGGTGGAAATCCTGGCACGCGGCGACGTGAAGCCGGATCGGCTCGTCGGCTCCTGGGCCGGCGCCTTCGGCCCGACCCAGTTCATGCCCTCGACATTCAAGCGCTTTGCGGTCGACTTCGACCATGACGGCCATCGCGACGTAGTCGATTCGGTCCCCGACATGATCGCCTCGACCGCCAACAATCTGAAAACCGACGGCTGGGTGCCGGGCGAAAGCTGGGGCTACGAAGTGGTGCTGCCGGCAGGCTTCGACTATCTGCTTGCCGACCGTTCCAAACAAATGACCATCGCCCAATGGGAAGGGCTCGGCGTGAAACGCGCCGGCGTCAAGCCGTTCCCGCGCCCAACCGAAAAGGCGTTTTTGCTGCTTCCGGCCGGCGCGCGCGGCCCGGCCTTTCTGATGCTGCAGAATTTCCGCGTGATCATGAAATATAATCCGGCCGAGGCTTATGCGCTCGCCATCGGCCATTTGGCCGACCGGCTGCGCGGCGGCGGTCCGTTCGTGCAAGCTTGGCCGCGCGAGGAGCGGGCGCTGTCGATGGGCGAGCGCATCGAGATGCAGCAATTGCTGGCGCGCCGCGGCTACGATATCGGCGAGCCGGACGGCCTCTTCGGCCCGCGCACGCGGGTCGCGATCCGCAATTTCCAGGCCGCCAGCGGCCAAATTCCCGACGGCTTCGCCTCGAGCTCCGTGCTCGACCGCCTGCGGCAGCCGTAAAAGCGTTTTCCCAGATTCGTCGGTGCTTGTAGGGTGGGCTAAGGCGCAAAGCGCCGTGCCCACGTGGGGCGATGCCGGAGGGCCTCCGCGTGGGCTTTGCTTCGCTGCGCCCACCCTACAATCGCGGTTGTGGCTCATTGTTGCTCTCTCAGCGGCCATAGAAAGAAACTCCGTGGGCTCATCCGGCGCGCCAATTGGGTGGGCCGGTCGGCGTCCACCGGAGTGGCCGCAGTGACGCGCATGAGCGCGCGGTCCGCGGCGTCGTCGGGCACCTGAGCGAAGCCGCGCTTGAGGCAAACATGCGGATCGCCGCCGCAGGCCTTGGCGCGCCGGCAGGCTTTCAGCTTGCAGCCGCGCCAGAAGGCGAAGATGTCGCAATATTCGCGTTGCACGGCGCTTGCGGCGGCGTCGAAACGCTTCTGGAAGTCTTCGGGGGTGAGGGACGGTTCGGTCTTTTTTCTCATCTGTGTTTGTTTTTGTCGTTGACAGGATTCGCGTCATTGCGAGGAGCGCCAGCGACGAAGCATTCCAGACGCTTGCGCAAGCGCACTGGATTGTTTCGCTGACGCTCGCAATGACGCGCGGCTTGGCCGAAATTTCGGCGGTGCGTCGTTTGATTGCATGTATCGCTCGCTCAGCAGCTCCGGTGTCCCCAAGATTGTGCATCCTTCAACGCCGTCACGCGCAACGACTCAGCGGCCCCCTCCACCACACTTCGTGTGGTCCCTCCCCCGTTTCACGGGGGCGGAAAACAAGCGCGTTCTCGCGGCGCGGATGCGCCCGAGTTTTTGTTCACCACCACGCCAGTGCCAGGAACCAAAAACGCTCGCGCAAGAAAGGCGAGGGGAGCGGAGCGCCGAAAGACGCATCCAGCCAATGTCCGCCGCGCAGGTGCGTGTAGGACGCCAGCCTGCGTTCGGGGCGGAGCGCGCCACGGAGCGCATTGCTTGCGCAATGCTTCCGCTTGGGGCGCGCTCGCCTTCCGGCGCACCGCCGCGGCTCTCGTCAGGGCTTCGACCTCCTGACTCAGCTTCAGGCCATGCTTCCCGGGACGTTCGCGCGACGGGCGTTACCCGGGCGCTCGCAACCCCAGTGCAGGGACAGCACCTCCCGCCGCGGTCCTAGTGCCGCAGGGCGTGATGCCCGAAGCCGCCCGGGAGCGGTTTGCGAGACCGCGCGCAGGCACCGCATCCCGCTCCACACCCAGGATCGCATCCGGAATGCACCCCTCGACGAGCGAGATTCGTCGCATTGTGTATCTGATTGTGGGACAAAAGTCAAGAATACAGCGACAAAACGTCTTCTAGGGAGTACAGCACCAAGCTAGAGCCTCCTATCGTTTTCAACGGCCAGTGGAATAGTTTCAGGCAGCCCAGAGGACGCTGAACGTGGACGTGAGAAATTCGACGGTAGCCGCCGCTGTTGCTGCAATTCTTGCGCTTGTCGTGGGATTTGCCTACGGCAACCTCTTTGGTCTTGAACAGATCTTTGAGCTACAGAAGTGGCAAGCTCTTATCGGCGCGGGCGTGGCCCTTTTGGCAGCGGCGCTTGCGTTCTTCAATACGACTAGATCGCTTGATCACGCCGCGAAACTGGAGGATAGACGCCGTAGCCGCAAGCATGCCGCCGTTCGCGCGATGCTGCCGTTGGCACTCTCGCAAATCTTAGACTACGCAGACCGATCGGCGCATCGTTTGAATGAACTTGTCGCGATCTGCCAAAACGACATTCTCCTGCCCATGACGGCGCCGGAAAACCTTCCTCAGAATATCCCAACTGAAACGCTACGAGTCTTGGCTGAATTCATTGAGTATTCAGATATCGCGGATGTGAGCGGGATTGAGGCGACAGTCGCTTTGATCCAAATACACGACGCGCGCATTCGCGCATTGGTGGCAAGAAACCGTGACCCTTCCGGCACTTGGATCATAAGGCAGGAAGAGATCGAGGCACGAATTGTAAATGCCGCGTCAATATACGCGGGTGCCGCTTCCGTGTTCGATTACGCACGCCAGCGGCAAGGCCATTTAACGCCTGATATCTCCTGGGATGCAGTCAGGCGTGCTCTGCGTAACATGCAGTTTTGGGAGGATGAGTATCCTAGGCTGGAAGCTTTGATCGCTCGGCGCGAAAGAACGTACGTGGGACCGTTTGACGAGCTCAGGCGTATTCCCTAGCCCGCAATCCTCCGGTGACATACAGCGGGTGCCGCATGCCGAGTCCAGCCTAGGCACATCCTATGGGCGGCCGAGTGATGATTTGCTGCGCGCTTGCATCGTCCGCGAGCAGCCATTCCGGCGACATTGAGCCGTCACCGCGCCTGCTGTAATACTCAACAGCGTCCAGTCGCGAAAGCCGTGATGATCCGTCGTATCGCAATGCAGCGCCGGTTCGGCCGGTGGCTTATCGGGCTATACGTCCTCGCCATGCTGGGCGGCTTTTTGCCGTTGGTCGCGAGCTATAGCGGCCATGGTGGTGTGTCGGCGGTTGCCCAGGTGACGCGGGGTGCCGGCGCGCATGAGCGGCATCATCTTGGCGATGCCGACGATGCGGCCCACCATCATGTGCTGCAAGACTTGACCGGCGCGCTCGCCCGGTCGCCCGATAGCGACTACGCGCCGGTCGTGCCGGTTGCGATGTCGCCGGCCGTGCCGCCTTCGCTGATCGAGGCTCACGTCGTTCGTCTCGAGCGTCCGCCGAAAACCTTCCTGTCGATCTGAACTGCGGATCATGCGCGCCCGCGCGGGCGCGGTCTGTGCGCGTTTGGAAACTGACAGGAATTCATTTCATGGGACTTCGTGGTCGGGGGTTGTGCCGCGTCACTGCGAGCGGCGCGGTATTGAGCGTGGCGATGGTCGCCGCGATGGCACTCAGCGCCGGCGCCGCATCGGCGGAGGAAAAAGAAAAAGAGCCAGTCGCGATTCTTGAGCTGGGCGCGGCCGGCGCTTGGGACATTCACGGCGGCTCGGCGTTCGGTCCGGCGGCGGCGGTCGAGTTCGAGCCGATCAAGAATTATCTGGTGATCGAAGCGGGGCTGACGCCGTTTTTCGATAGCAGCCGCCGCGCCGATTGGGATTTCGATCTGTTGTTCCGGCATTCGTTCGCGTTGTCGAAGACCGTGGAATTCGAGCCCGGCATCGGGCCGACATGGACGAGCTCGGGTCAGGTCG
>Ga0209006_10004765_pt1 | contig 12295 bp, 10 predicted proteins | sample JacPin_JW_Ref_O2_FD_188567 | JGI IMG/M metagenome (GOLD analysis project Ga0209006, IMG submission 188567) | Forest soil microbial communities from Algoma, Ontario, Canada - Jack Pine, Ontario site 1_JW_Ref_O2 (SPAdes) (version 2) | ecosystem: Environmental > Terrestrial > Soil > Boreal...
AATCAGAACGCGATGGGGACCGTGCACACCGACAACGAGCGGGCCCATGTCCGCGGTGGCACTGGGGCCCGTGATGAAAACGAGATTTCGCTTGAGGCTCTCGCCGTCGAACATATCGGGATTGAAAAGGTCGCGCGGGCGTTCGACGATGCGCTCTTTCGCCAGCAGGATGATGTTGAGCGGCATGAGCAGGCAGGATGCGGCAACGAGTGGGCGGCCGAGCGCGACGCAGATCGAGCCGGTGCTGGCGACGGCGGCGAAAGCTTCGGTGATGCCGACGTCGGCAGTGGCGAGCTCATCGTCGTGAGGTTTAGGGATGACGCCGGACAGGCCGCGAAGTCCATCGACGAGCGGAACAGGAAGAAATTCGGGCTCGGTGAGAACGATGCCTTGCGCTTTGCTGGTTGCGAGGGCCACAACGTCGCGGAGTGCGACTGGAGTTCGCTTGACTCGCCAGACCATGGCGGCGGCTTCGGTGGCGTGCTCCTCAAAGGTCGCGGCGAGATCGATCATCTTCAGTGGGAGATATTGTGCAAGGACAGGGCTGGGAAGTCTATAAGTGGCCGCGTCCGGGGTTTTGATGCTAGAGCACGCCTGAATGACGGCGGGTGCGACGGGGGTGAAATCGTGCGGACATGGGGCGCAGCAGTGCTGCGCCCGTATACGACAGCGCAGGCGTCAAATGCGGCGGCATGGACTTAGAGATAGGCGTGCGCGAAGAAATAAATGCTCATTGCGAAACCGACGACGATGACGGTGGCGCGAATCCAGACTTGCGGCACTTTCATCGCGTAGTGCGCGCCGACGTAGCCGCCGATGACGGCGCCCATCGTCATTGCGATTCCTTGCGGCCACAGAATGGCGCCGGTGACAACGAACGTGACGGTGGCGACCCCGTTGATGATTGCGCCGAGAACGGTTTTGAGCGCGTTCATCTCGTGGACGTCGGTCATGCCCATGGCAGCGAACATGGCGAGGTTCATGATGCCGATGCCGCCGCCGAAATAGCCGCCGTAGATGGCGACGAGGAGTTCGAAGATGGAGGCGCCGACGAGAGCTTTGGTGGAGGCGTCGTGCGAGACGCGCGCGGAGATGCGGCGCGTGAGGTGCTTGCCGAAGGTGAAGAGTAGTGTTGCTCCGAGGAGGAGCCAGGGGAGGACGCGGAGAAATGTCGAAGCGGGCGTTTTGATGAGGAGGATTGCGCCGCCGATGCCGCCGACGATGCTGGTGATGACGAGCGGGATCATCACGCGGCGCGAAATGTTGAGGCGGCTGCGGTAGGCGCCGCCGCTGGCGGCCATGCCGAGCCAGAGCGCGAGTGTGTTGGTGGCGTTAGCGGGGACGGGCGCGACGCCGGTGAAGAGAAGCGTGGGAAATGAGATGAAGCTGCCACCACCTGCGACGGCGTTGAGTGCGCTGGCGATTGCGCCGACGGCGCATAGTAGCAGTCCCTGTCGAATGTCCAAGAGAGATTTCTATCACGAAGATGCAGGCCGCGGCCAGTTGAGCGGGATCGGTGCGGTTGCGGCTTTAATGCTCCTGTAACAGTCGGCGCGATATGGAAGCGGGGTATTGGTGTGTCTGGGTGTCTGGGCTCGAGAGAGCGAGAGTCGGGGTAGACGGAGGCCGCATGAGCGAGGTTGTGGGTCGAGGTGTGGGCGCGAGCGGGTACGGCATCTGGCGCGTGATTCTGGCGTCGGCTGTCGGGACGATGATCGAGTGGTACGACTTTTATATTTTTGGCAGCCTCGCGGCAGTGCTGTCTCCGAAGTTTTATCCGCCGGGCAACGACACGTTTGCGTATATCGCGTATCTCGCGACGTTTGCGGTGGGATTTTTGGTGCGGCCATTTGGCGCGCTGTTTTTTGGGCGCATCGGCGATGTTGTGGGGCGGAAGTATGCATTTCTGGCGACGCTTTCCATCATGGGCGGCGCGACGGCGGTTATCGGGCTGCTGCCTTCGTTTCAGACGGCGGGGTGGTTTGCGCCGATCACGCTGCTGCTGATTCGCGTGCTGCAAGGATTGGCGCTGGGCGGCGAGTATGGCGGCGCGACGGTGTATGTCGCGGAGCATGTGCCGGACGGCAAGCGCGGGTTTTACACGAGCTTCATTCAGATCACGGCGACGCTGGGATTGTTCGTATCGCTGATCGTAATTCTGGCGACGCAGAATTCGATGAGCAAAGAGGAGTTCGCCGACTGGGGCTGGCGTCTTCCGTTTCTGATTTCGATCGTGCTGGTGTCGGTGTCGCTGTACATCCGGATGAAGATGAAGGAGTCGCCGATTTTCGCGCAGATCAAGAGCGCGGGGATGACGTCGGTGCAACCGCTGAAGGATGCTTTTGGCCAGTGGGAGAATCTGAAGCGTGTGCTGATTTCACTGTTCGGCGCGACGGCGGGGCAAGGAGTCATCTGGTATACGGGGCAGTTTTACGCGCTGTTTTATTTGCAGACGGTGCTGAAGGTGAACGCGAAGACGTCGAACATCATCGTGGCGGTGGCTCTGCTGCTGGCGATGCCGTTTTTCACGGTGTTTGGGGCGATTTCGGATCGCGTCGGGCGCAAGTGGATCATGATGGCGGCGTGTTTGCTGGCGATCGTGACGTACATTCCGATTTATAAATCGATGCAGGCGGCGGCTGGGAATCATGTTGTGGGGCTGAAGTCGACGAAGAACAAAGTGACGGGCGCGATCGCGTTGACGCCGCAGGTTGTGGATCCCGCGACTGGTGCGCTTGTTGCTGCGAAGGAAGCGGCGTCGCCCGACGTGGTGAAGTTAGTGCTACTCGTGTTTGTGCAAGTGTTGTATGTCTGCATGATCTATGGGCCGATTGCGGCGTATCTGGTGGAGGCGTTTCCGGCGAAGATTCGATACACATCGTTGTCGCTGCCGTATCACATCGGCAACGGAGTCTTTGGCGGATTGTTGCCGTTGATTGGGCTGTCCGTGTGTGCGGCGACGGGGAATATTTATGCGGGGCTATATTACCCGATGATTGTGGCGGGGATTACGCTCGTGTTTGGGAGCTTGCTGTTGAAGGAGACGCACGGAACGAAGATTTGGGACGAGGTGGGCGGGATGCGGTGACGCAGCGGCGCCGGATCCTTTGCGACTTACTCTTCGGGCCGTGACTGGGCTGCGGTCCGTTGACGGGGGCGTTGGGCGGTAGCATCATCTGTTGCCTGAATTGTCGGCTGAAAAATTCAAACGGAGCCTCGTTGTGGCCAAGTCTGCCAAGAAAAAAGCGAAATCGAAGCCAAAGGCTGCTGCAAAGTCGCAGGACAAAGAACCGGTGGTGAAGGCCGCTCATGGAAAAAGCACGCACAACGGGGCGGCGAAGGCTGCCAAGCGCCGGGTCGAAGGCAAAGACGCCCCATTTCCCAAAGAGAATGAAGCGCAGATTGCGGTGCATTGGAAGGAAGAGGATCTTTTCTTCCCTTCCGCGAAATTCATCGGCCAGGCGAATCTCAACGATCCGGCGTTTGTGGCGCACTTCGACGAGAAGAATTTTCCGGAGTGCTTTCGCGCGTATGCCGATCTGCTCGATTGGGATCATTACTGGCACACGACGCTCGACACGAGCAATGCTCCGTTCTGGAAGTGGTTCGTCGGCGGAAAGCTGAATGCTTGTTACAACTGCGTCGACCGGCATCTTGCACAACACAAAAATAAAGCGGCGCTGATTTTTGTGCCGGAGCCGGAGCATGAAGCAGCGCAAGTCATCACTTACCAAGAGCTATATCGCCGCGTGAACGAAACGGCGGCGATGCTGCGCGATTTCGCCGGATTGAAAACAGGCGATCGCGTCACGATTCACATGCCGATGATTCCGGAGCTGCCGATCACGATGCTCGCCTGCGCGCGGCTCGGCGTGATTCACTCCGTGGTCTTCGGCGGATTCAGCGGCGAGGCTTGCGGATTGCGCGCGGCCGATTCAGGCAGCCGCGTTTTGATTTACGCCGACGGCTACCATCGCAACGGCAAATGGGTCGATCACAAAGCAAGCGCCGACATTGCGGTCGAGACCGCGGCGAAGGAAGGCCAGCACATCGACAAAGTCTTGATCTGGAAGCGCTACCCACGGCATTTCCGTTCGGAATCGCCGATGATCATGGGCCGCGACTACTTCATCGAAGACATTTTGCACGATTATCACAATCACATCGTCGAGCCGGTTTCGCTGGATGCCGAAGCGCCGCTCTTTTTGATGTACACGAGCGGCACGACCGGAAAGCCGAAGGGCTGCCAGCATCGCACCGGCGGATATCTCGCGTACGCCGCGGGGACCTCGAAGTTTTACCAGGATATTCATCCGACCGATGTGTATTGGTGCATGGCCGACATCGGCTGGATCACCGGGCATTCGTACATCGTTTATGGCCCGCTGGCGCTGGGCGCGACGAGCGTTTTGTACGAAGGCGTGCCGCAATTCCCCGACGCCGGGCGTCCGTGGCGCATCGCCGAGCGGCTCGACGTCAACATCTTCCACACTTCGCCGACCGCGATTCGCATGCTGCGCAAAGCCGGTGGCGAAGAGCCGAAGAAATACAACTATCACTTCAAGCACATGACGACGGTCGGCGAGCCGATCGAGCCCGACGTCTGGCGCTGGTATCACGAAGCCGTCGGCAAAGGCGAAGCGGTCGTCGTGGATACGTGGTGGCAGACCGAGACCGGCGGAGTTTTGATCGCGACGAAGCCGGCGCTCGACGCCATGAAGCCCGGCAGCGCGGGACCCGGGGCGCTCGGAATTTACCCAGTGATTTGGGATGAAAACGGAAACGAACTGAAAGCCGGCGCAGGCAGAGCGGGAAATATCTGCATTCGCAATCCATGGCCGGGGATCATGCAGACGATCTGGGGCAGCCCGGAACGCTTCGTGAATCAGTACTACAAAAAATACTGCAAAGATCCCGAGAGCAAAAATTGGCGCGACTGGCCGTACTATGCGGCGGACGGCGCAGTGCTTCCTGCGGACGGCTATTACCGCATTCTCGGGCGCGTCGATGACGTGATCAACGTCGCGGGGCATCGGCTGGGGACGAAGGAAGTCGAGTCAGCGTGCATGAGTATTTCGGACATTGCGGAAGCAGCGGTTGTTCCCGCGGTCGACGAAGTAAAAGGACGCGTGCCGGTCGTTTATATCTCGCTGAAGCCAGGCATCACCGCGTCAAAGCAGATCCAAGACAAGGTGACTTCGACGATCGAAACAATGATCGGCAAAATCGCGCGGCCGAAGACGATCCACATCGTGCCCGACATGCCGAAGACGCGCAGCGGCAAAATTATGCGCCGCGTGCTGGCCGCGATTTCGAATCACATGGACACGGGCGACATCACGACGCTCGCGAATCCCGACATCGTCGAGCAGATTCGCGAGATTGTGCAGGGTCGCCAGCGAGCGCCGCTTCAGGAAGGGCCCGCCGACATCAAACTGTTTGGTGAAGACGCCTAAGTTAGGCCTAAGTTAGGCCTTAGTTGGCGTTACCCGATTTTGTACGCGAATTCGTAAGAGTGTTTGCCGCCAGCGATGATGATCGTCATCGTGCCGGCGATTCCAGTGAACTCACCCGTGCCGGAATCAGGTACGACCGTTACATTCAAGCTCGGCGCGTTACGCGTCATCGTGCCGACGTGCTGCAAAACGAAGCTACCGCTGCGGCCGCCGAGCTTCGCAGTAACTTTCTCCATCGCAACGTAACCCGCCGAACCTTCTGTCGCCGAGCGAAAGCCAAGCATTTGTCCCCTGCTTGAACCTTCGAGATCGCCGGAAAATTTCTTATCGAGCATGAGTCGCCCGATCGCCGTGTCATCGCCGGCATCCGCGGCGACCGGAGCCGCCTTTACTTCAAACGTACCTTTCGCCATTTCCGACATGATATTCTCCCAAGCAGGAATCTTCCTTCGGAATTGTCTCACCGCGCAGCGTAGCGAACGGCAGTGAAATTGAAGTTCGATCAGTTCGGGGCAGGGCTCGAGGCGCACTTCTGCGCGCGGCTTAGTAGGAGATCGCGTTCGCGCGCATTCTGCGTCATCGAAGCGGCACGTAAGAATTCTTCCTGCGCTTCGGCAAAGCGCCTCAGTTTGAAAAGAAAATCCCCGCGAACGCTCGGCAGCAAGTGATAATTCTTCAGCGCTCCGCCCGCCACTACTTGATCGATCACGTCCAATCCCGCCGCCGGCCCAAACGCCATCGAAATCGCAACCGCTCGATTCAACTCCACAATCGGCGACGGCGTAAGCTGCGCGAGCGCATCGTAGAGCGCCGCGATGCGGCCCCAGTCCGTTTCGTCGCCGCTGCTGGCGCGCGCATGACAAGCCGCTATCGCCGCTTGCAGCGCATACGGTCCAAGCGCGCCAAGCGACTCGGCACGCTCCAGTTCCGCGAGGCCGTGACGAATCAACATCCGGTCCCAGCGGCTGCGGTCCTGATCGAGCAGCAAGATCGGCTCGCCCTTCGCGTTGGTTCGCGCATGCACCCGCGAAGCCTGAATCTCCATGAGGGCAACCAACCCGTGAACCTCAGCTTCACTCGGAACGAGTCCCGCCAAAATGCGACCTAAACGCAGCGATTCTTCGCACAGCGCCGGTCGCATCCAGTCTTCACCGGCGGTCGCGGAATATCCTTCATTGAAAATCAAATAAATAACTTCGAGCACGGACGCCAGTCGCGCCTGAAGGTCCGCGCCCCGCGGAATCTCAAACGGCACCCGCGCCTCACTCAATGTTCTCTTCGCACGCACGATGCGCTGCGCAATCGTCGGCTCCGGCACGACATAAGCCCGCGCGATCTCCGTCGTCGTCAGCCCGCCCAGCAGTCGCAACGTCAACGCAACCCGCGCCTCGGTCGACAAAACCGGGTGGCATGAAATAAAAACCAGCCGCAACAAGTCATCCCCGATCTCATCATCCAGATTGTCGGATTCGTAGTTCGCCATCGCGGACTCTTGCTGGCTCTTCAGCTCGCGGCCCAACTCTTCGTGCTTCCGTTCGAGCAGCTTATTGCGGCGAAAGTAATCGATCGCGCGATGCTTGGCAGTCGCCATCAGCCACGCGCCCGGATTGTCGGGGACGCCGGTCTCCGGCCATTTCTCCAGCGCGATGATCAGCGCGTCCTGCGCCAACTCTTCGGCCACACCCACATCGCGAACGATGCGAGTCAGCCCGGCTATGAGCCGAGCCGACTCGATCCTCCAAACCGCCTCGATCGCTTTGTGCGTATCACTCACGATTCACGTCGAACTGACCAACTCAGGTGCTGGTCCGCCAGCTCAGCTAGCTGCTTTTGCGCAGGTATCCGCCGGCATCTCGTAAAGCTGGCGCAGTTCGCACACGCCGTCGCCGGCAATCCTCATGAACTCTTTCACATACTCGATCGCTTCCTCTTTCGAATTCAGCTGGAGGATCGCAAATCCGCCGACAACCTCCTTCGCCTCCGAAAAAGGTCCATCGACCACCGACGCCTGTCCATTCGTCTGGCGAATGCGCGCGCCTAGCGTCGACGGCAGGCAGCCTTCCGTCGCCACCAGCTTCCCCGATTTAAACCCTTCTTCTATCAGCTTGCCCATCCGATCCATCTCTTCCTGCGTCGGGGGCGTATTTCGTTCCGGTGCCTGGTAAATGCTCAGAAATTTCATATCTATCTCTCCTGATCAATGATTTATGAAATGCAACCTGCACAATTCGAACTTCTTCTCCAGCGATCGCGCCACTTCAATTGGCTTACCGCGCTTCTTTCTTCATCTGCGAGAGTCTCTCCAATCGAATCCTCGCCACTTCTTCGTACTTCTCGATCGCCTCACTCGGCAGGTAGTCTTCGAGCTCAATAAACTGCCGAACTTCGATTTCCGATTCCTGATCTGGCCCATGTGGCGCCGGAGCACGATTCGCCCATTCGATCGCTTCTTCGCGCGAATTCACGTCGATAATCCAAAAGCCGGCGACGAGTTCCTTCGACTCCGTGAACGGACCATCGACAAGCGCTTTCTTCCCGCCGGGCGAGAATTTGATCCTCGTACCCCGCGAAGTCCCGTGCAACCCAGACAGGTCGAGCAAAACTCCCGCCTTCGCAAGTTGTTCGTTGTACTTCCTCATTTCCCCGATCAACTTCTCGCTCAGCTTCTTGTCTGCAATGGTTCTCTTGTCCTGCTCTTGATTCGATTTCACAATCATCATGAATCGCATCGTTGTTCCCCTTACTTCTGCCCGCGAGCCTCTTTCGCCATTTCCTTATAAACGTCGCCGGCCTTCTTGCCGGCATCCTTGGCGGCCTTGACTCTGTCGGTCTCCGGAAAGTCTTCGATCTCAAAAAACTGCCGGATTTCGATTTCGCAATCATCGTCCGAACCGTCGTGCTGCAACGGAGCACGCTTCGCCCATTCGATCGCTTCCTCCAGCGATTTCACCTGGATGACCCAATAGCCGACGATCAATTCCTTCGACTCCGTGAATGGCCCATCGACCACCGTCTTCTTTCCGCCTTCGGAAAACTTGATCTTTGCGCCCTTCGAAGTCGGCTGCAGACCACCCATGTCGAGCAGAACTCCGGATTTCGCGAGTTGCTCGTTGTACTTTCCCATCACCTCGAACGCTTCCTTGCTCGGCGTTTTGCCCGCCGCCGGGTCCTTCTTCATCTTGATCATCATCATGAATCGCATCGTTCTTTCTCCCAAATGAGTCTCAACCGCCGGCAACAGATTCTCCGCGCTTCTCTGTGCCCTCTGCGTCTCTGCGTTATCCTTTTCCCGCCGTTCTCTTTCCGAGTCCGTGCCAAAAATCTGTCTGGCGCGGTCTTTCAACTCTTAGTCTTCCCCAAACTCAATGAACTGCCGCACTTCGATCTGAACTTCCTGACCCGGAGTCGTCGGAGTGCGCTTCGCCCACTCGACCGCTTCTTCGACCGACTTCACCTTGATGAGCCAGTAGCCCGCAACCAGTTCCTTCGACTCCGTAAAGGGCCCGTCGATTACCGTCTTCTTTCCGTCGGCCGCAACGTTGACTCGCGCACCCGTCGAACTCGGATACAAGCCCGCCGCATCCACAAGAACGCCAGCCGCCGCTTGCTCCTGGTTGTACTTCACCATCGCGTTGATCGTCTCCTCGCTCGGCATCTTTCCGGCTTCGGAGTCCTTCGTCGCTTTCAAGATCAGCATGAATTTCATCTTCATCTCTCCCGTCTGAGTCTCGTTGGCCGGTGGAATTCAACTGGCCTCACTCTTACATCGAATCAGCAACTCGAAAATCGACACGCCGTCGAAAAATTTCTGCGGCTCGGTCACTTTTTTTGCTTCTGCATCTCTTTCGAGAGTTCGATGTGCTTGTTCAGTCCCTCGCTCGGAGCGAAGTCCTCGATCTCAAAGAACCGTCGCACTTCGATTTCGGCGTCATGCCCCGGGTGCGGCGATGGCGCGCGCTTCGCCCACTCCATCGCTTCTTCGGGCGACTTCACCTGGATAATCCAGTAGCCGGCGATCAATTCCTTCGACTCCGTAAACGGCCCATCCACCACCGCTTTCTTTCCATCCGCCGCATACTTCACTCGAAATCCCTTCGAACTTGCCTGCAATCCCGCGGCGTCGAGCAGGATGCCTGCCTTCGCGAGCTGCTCGTTGTAAGCTCCCATCGCCGCGATTAACTCCTCGCTCGGCATCTTCCCCGCTTCCGAGTCTTTGCTCGCCTTCACGATCATCATGTATCGCATCGTCTTTCTCCTGAATGAGTGTCCCGCGACCTGAGAGATTCAATTCCCGGCCTCACTTCTACGTCGAACCGCAAACGCCAAAATCGACATCCACCGGCGAATTTCCACTGGAAGTCGCTCAACGCCCTAATCTGCTGCAATTGCTAAGGTTACGCCTGGGAACGCGACCTGAATCAACTGAAACGCCGTCAAATCTTTATCACATCTAACTCGTGAAGCTCGACTTTGCATCGCGTGCAAATGCGTCTGCGCGGCGCGACGACGCGCTCCGCGATTTCAGTTATCATAGACGTGCGAACTTCAGGAAAGGACGCCGCATGGCCATCTCCGGAGGCAACTCCTTCAAAACGCGCGACACCCTCAACGTCGGCGCACAAGCCTTCGAAATTCATCGCCTCGAACATCTCGAAAAGCAAGGAGTCGCAAAGCTCGCCACGCTTCCCTTCTCGCTGCGCGTCCTTCTCGAGAATCTTCTTCGATTCGAAGACGGCCATTTCGTTCGTCCCGAAGACATCAAGGCACTCGGCTCGTGGACTCCCGGCGCCGCGCAAAAAGAAATTGCGTTCATGCCCGCGCGCGTCCTGCTGCAGGATTTCACCGGCGTTCCCGCCGTCGTCGATTTCGCCACCATGCGCGAAGCGATGAAGAAAATGGGCGGCAACCCGAAGCGCATCAATCCGCTCTTCCCCGCCGAGTTGGTCATCGACCACTCCGTGCAAGTCGATAATTTCGGAAGCGCGAACGCCTTCGGCCTCAACGCCGAACTCGAATTCCAGCGCAACGTCGAGCGCTACGCATTTCTCCGCTGGGGCCAAACCGCGTTCCAAAATTTCAAAGTCGTTCCACCGGACACGGGCATTTGCCACCAGGTCAATCTCGAATACCTCGCACGCGTCGTTTGCGGCGTAAAGAGCGGCAACAGACTCGAAGCGTATCCCGACTCCGTCGTCGGCACCGACTCGCACACCACAATGATCAACGCGCTCGGCGTTTTCGGCTGGGGCGTCGGCGGAATCGAAGCAGAAGCCGCCATGCTTGGACAGCCAAGCTCGATGCTCATTCCCGAAGTCGTCGGCTTTCGCCTGCACGGGAAACTCAGCGAAGGCGCGACCGCGACCGACCTCGTTCTCACCGTCACCGAGATGCTGCGCAAGAAGGGCGTCGTCGGCAAATTTGTCGAGTTCTACGGCACCGGTCTCTCGAGCCTCAGCGTTCCCGATCGCGCCACGATCGCCAACATGGCGCCCGAATATGGCGCCACGATGGGCTTCTTCCCCGTCGACGACGAAACGCTCGCATATTTGCAATTCACCGGACGCTCGCACGAACAGATTGCTCTCGTCGAAGCCTACTGCAAGGAACAATTTTTGTTCCGCACGGATTCGACTCCCAATCCCGCGTTCAGCGACAAGCTCGAACTCGACCTCTCCACCGTCGAGCCGACCGTCGCCGGACCGAAGCGACCGCAGGATCGCGTCGCGCTGAAGAATGCAAAATCGAGCTTCACCAAAGTCGTCGGCGACGCTCCGTCGAAACAAGCCGCCGTCAAGAATAATGGCGACACTTTCGATCTCTCGAGCGGCGCCGTCGTCATCGCTGCCATCACGAGCTGCACCAACACATCGAACCCCTCGCTCATGCTCGGCGCCGGCCTCCTCGCGAAGAAAGCCGTCGAGCGCGGCCTTCAGATCAAGCCGTGGGTCAAAACCAGCCTCGCGCCCGGCTCGAAAGTCGTCACCGACTATCTCGCCGCCAGCGGCCTCAACGTGTTTCTCGACAAATTGAAATTCAATCTCGTCGGCTACGGCTGCACCACCTGCATCGGCAACAGCGGCCCGCTTCCCGACGCCATCGGCGCTGCCATAAAGGAAAACAATCTCGTCGCCGTCGCCGTTCTCAGCGGCAATCGCAACTTCGAAGGCCGCATCCACCCGCTCGTCCGCGCCAACTATCTCGCATCGCCACCGCTCGTCGTCGCCTACGCCCTCGCAGGCCGCATGGATCTCGATCTCACCACCGAAGCGCTCGGCACCGGCTCCGACGGCAAGCCCGTCTACCTGAAAGACATTTGGCCGACGCCGCAGGAAGTCGAATCGACGGTTCGCAAATCCGTCACGACCGATCAATATCTGAAACAATACGGCGAAGTCTTCGAAGGCGACGCGCACTGGAAATCGATGAGAGTTCCCGAAGGCGATCTCTACGCTTGGGATCCGAAATCGACCTACATCAAGCTGCCGCCCTATTTCGAAAACATGCCGAAGCAGCCCGCAGTGCTCGCCGACATCCACGACGCGCGCGTACTCGCCGTGCTCGGCGACAGCGTCACCACCGATCACATCAGCCCCGCCGGCTCGATTCCCGTCGATTCCCCCGCTGGAAAATATCTCGTCGCCAATGGCGTCAAGCCGCATGAGTTCAATTCTTACGGCGCGCGCCGCGGCAATCACGAAGTCATGGTGCGCGGCACGTTCGCCAACATTCGCCTGCGCAATCAACTCGCACCCGGCACCGAAGGTGGCTGGACGCTCTTCCAACCCGGCGACGAAAAAATGTCGATCTACGACGCCGCCGTGAAATATCGCGAAGGTGGC
>Ga0209006_10004766_pt1 | contig 12294 bp, 9 predicted proteins | sample JacPin_JW_Ref_O2_FD_188567 | JGI IMG/M metagenome (GOLD analysis project Ga0209006, IMG submission 188567) | Forest soil microbial communities from Algoma, Ontario, Canada - Jack Pine, Ontario site 1_JW_Ref_O2 (SPAdes) (version 2) | ecosystem: Environmental > Terrestrial > Soil > Boreal...
TCCACCGCTACGGACCTTATGCCTTCGCTGAGATGCACATTGTCGAAATCGGCGCCCTCTCAGCGCTCAACTGACCCGCGCCCGCCTCGCGCGTGGCGCCATGCGCTCCTCGGCATGCTCGTTCTCGCGGCGGGCCTGCTGGTCGGCTCGCCGAACCCGGCGTGGTCCGATACTCCCGACGCCGCGCTGGCCCAGTTGCTCGACGAGGCACACGCGGCGGCCGCCTCCCAAGGCGCTTGCGCGCAGCCCGGTATCGATCGGCTGGTCCGCATCCTTTGCGCCCGGCGGATCCGCGTCGGGGTGCGCACCGAGTACCCGCTGTTCGGCACCCTGAAGGGGACCGTTCGCGAGGGTTACGAGGTCGACGTGGCGCGGGCCATCGCGCACCAGCTCGGCGTCGACATCGACTTTACCAAGGTCAAGGCGGCGAACCGGATCCCGATGCTGGCCGATGACAGCATCGACCTGGTGATCGCGACGATGGGCGACAACACCCAGCGCGAGAGCCAGGTGCGCTTCATCAAGCCGCATTACTACCGGTCGGAGACGCTGCTCGTCGGGGCACGCGACCGCAGGGTCGGCGACTGGCAGGATATCCGCGGGCTGACCGTCTGCGTGACTCTCGGCAACAGCTCGAATGCCGAGCTGATGTCGCGCGGCGCCCGGTTGATGCTGTTCGACGAAGCAACCACGCTGACCGAGCGCCTCAACGACCAGACGTGCACGCTCGCCGCGCAGGACGACAGTTTTTTCGCCTATTATTTCAACGAGCCGAGCTTTGCCGAGCGCTTTTCCGACAAATTCGGCTTTGCCCAGATCCCTTGGGGAATGGGCGTCGCGCTCGCGGGCAGCGCCAGGCTGGCGCGGTCGCTCGATCTGATGAGCCAGATCTTTCATCGCGACGGCACGTTCCTCGAACTGGCGCGCAAGAATCATATCAGCATCGCTTTCCTGACCCAGCAGCAGGCCGTCTGGGCGCGGCCCGAATGCAACACCGATACCGGCAGCACAAACCCGGCGTGCATCCTGCCGCCGGCCAATGTCGAGCTGCAGCCGACCCCGTTCGCCGGCGGCGTCACCGCTTTCGAGGCCTGGTTCACCAGGCTGACCGGGATCGATCTGTTCCTGCCGATGCTGAAGACCGCGCCCGCCTGGGGGTTGTTCCTCGATGGCGTCGTCTACTCGCTGGTGCTGATCGCCGGGGCGCTCGCGGCGACGCTTGGCTTCGCCGTGCTGTTCGGCGCCGCGATGGGGGCGCGGTCGTGGCTCCTGCGGTGGCCCGCCCGCGCCGTCACGGTCGCCCTGCAATCGTCACCGATCCTGCTGACCTTGGTCATCACCGCGTCGATCATCCACGCGCTCGTGCCGTATTCGGCGGCGGTTGCGCTGGGCGCGGCGATCTTGGCGTTGGGCCTGGCCAACGGCAGCAACGCCGGCCAGGCGATCTCGGAGGCTTACGTGACCGTACGGGCGGAGCGCGCCGGGCTCCCCGCCCCCCGGCTCGACCTGTTTTCCCGCGCCCTCAGCCGGTCGGCGACGCAGATCGCGGCGTTCCTGATCAACGCCGCCAAGGGTACGCCCATCGCCAGCTTTATCGGCGCGCCCGAGCTCTTGAGCGCACTCACCGACATCACCTCGTTCTCCAGCGGGCGAGCGACGACCTACACACTGCTGCTGGTCTTCTATACGGGCGTGGTCATCGGCGTGGTGTGGCTATGCCACAAGTTCCAGCATTTCCTTGAACGTAGCCGCGCGACGACATGAACGCGCTGTTCGAACGCCTGCCGCCGAATTTCCTGCCGAGTTTTCTCGCCGGGATGGCGGTCAATTTCGAGATCGCCGGGATCGCGCTGGCGCTCGGGCTGGCCTTCGGCCTCTTGCTCGCCCTCGCCCGGCTCCAGGCGAGAGTTGTCGGCATGGCGGCACGCGCGGTCGTCGCGCTGATGCGCGCGGCGCCGACCTTTGTCGTCATGTTTTTTCTGCTCAACGCGCTGCCGCGCGGCGCCGGCCTCTCCGGCGTCATGATCGTGGCGCTGTCGCTGGTCCCTTACGGCGCCTCCTATGTCGCCGATAGCGGCGTCGATGCGCTGCGTCAGCTTCGCGCCGGCTCGCTACTCGGCTGCTTGCTGATCCTCCCCAACATCGCCCGCGCGTTTTTCGTGATGGTCATGTCGTCGAGCGCCGGCGCCGCGATCGGAGTGCAAGAAGGCATCGCGGTCATTCTGCGCCAAGCCGAGCAGATGAATTCGCTCGGCGACATGCTGCTCCTGTTCGCGATCGGCGTTGCCTGTTTCGGCATCCCGCTGCAGGCCGCGTTCGCCGTCATCCGCCTAGTCCAGCATCACCTTGGCCGTAGCACCCTGCGCGGGCGGGAAGCGGCGCTGACCGACGAAACGACGGTGCCGATCGAGCCGTAAGAAAGGGTTTAGCGACCGCCGGCAGGGCCAGCGGTTTGCGGGTGGGCTCCGTAAGTCAGCCTACGTGCCGCGCCGGCGGTGGCTTTCCTCGATCTCGGCCGCTGCGATCGCCCTCACCAGCGCGCCGCTCAGCTCTTTGGCCGCCTCCAGCGTCAGTTCGACCGCGACCCGCGCGCTGGGCCCCAGCGCGCGGTTCACGAAATCGATCGCGATCGCCTCTTCGAGGAGCGCGTGGTGCGGATGATCATACGACACGACCGCATTGGTCAGGTCGAACCACCCGGTCTCGCCCTTGCCGGCGCCGCTACAGCCGACGATCTCGACGATCGAGGTGCACATCGGCGGTTATTTGTGCAGATGCTTTTCGCAGAACGCGAAGACTTTCTTCCAGCCGTCGAGCGCCTGCTCGATACGATAGGGCGGCCGGTCGTAATAGAAGAAGCCGTGGCCGGCGCCGTCGTAGCGGTGGAACTCGTAGTTCTTTCCCTGCTTCTTGAGCTCAGCCTCGTGCTGGTCGACCTGCTCCGGGGTCGGGGCGCGGTCTTCGTTGCCGAACAGGCCGAGCAGCGGGCAGCTGAGACCGGCGGTCAAGGTGATCGGAGATACCGGCTGCTTCGGGGTCAGGTCGTCCTGCACGACACGGCCGCCCCATAGCTCGATGGCGCAGTCGATGCTCTTCTGCTTGCAGGCGAAGAGGAAGGTCTGCCGCCCGCCCGAGCAGGTGCCGAACAGCCCGACCTTGCCGTTGTGCCACGCCTGGCGGCGCAGGTACTGCACGGCGGCTTCGGTGTCGCCAATCATCTGGTCGTCGGCGACGCCGCCCTCGGCGCGCGCCTTGGCGGCGACGTCGTCGGCCTTGCCCTCGCCGAACCGCTCATAGAGGTTGTGGCTGATCGTCGCGTAGCCGTGATGCGCGAACTTGCGGGTGCATTCACGATACCACTCGTCCCAGCCCGGCATGTGATGGATCAGCACCATGCCCGGGAACGGGCCCGCGCCCAGCGGCCGCGCGACGTAAGCCGAGACCGGATCGCCGTTGTGGCCGATGATCCTGATCGTCTCCGCAATCATGCCTTCGTAAGCCATCGCCTCACCCCTCGATTGATGTTGGCCAAAAGGATAGCCGCTGCCGCGTGACAATCACAAGCGGCCCGCGGCGGCTTTATCGCCTTACCGCGGCGGCGGGTTGGGGCTAGAGTTCACCATCGCCAGCTCGAACAGGGAGATCCCCATGGCTTTCCGCGAAATCGAAACGCACATGGTCGGCTATACCGGCTTCAACAAAGACAAGGGCGAGGCCTATTACGCCCGGCCGCGCGGCAACGGCCCGTTTCCCGGCATCGTCGTCATCCACCACATGCCCGGCTGGGACGAGTGGACCTGCGAGGTCGCGCGCAAATTCGCCCATCACGGCTATGCCGCGGTCGCGCCGAGCCTCTATTTCCGGGTCGGCGACGGGGCCGATGAGGCGGTCGTCGCCAAGGTGCGCGGCGACGGCGGCAATCCCGACGACCAGATCGTCGGCGACGTCGCCGGCGCGGTCGCCTTCCTGCGCGAGCAATCGCATGCCAGCGGCAAGGTCGGTGTCATCGGCTTCTGCTCGGGCGGCCGGGAGACCTATCTCTGCGCCTGTCGGCTCGGCAGCGGCATCGACGCCGCGGTCGATTGCTGGGGCGGCAATGTCGTCGTCGATAAATCGGCGCTGACCCCGAAAAAGCCGGTCGCGCCGATCGACCTGACCGACGGCATCAAGGCACCGATCATGGGGCTCTTCGGCAACGAAGACGGCAACCCGACCGCCGACCAGGTCAACCAGACCGAGGCGGCGCTGAAGAAACACGGCAAGACCTACGAGTTCCATCGCTACGACAATGCCGGCCACGCTTTCTTCGCGCATTATCGGCCGAACTACCGGGTCGAGCCGGCGGTTGACGGCTGGAACAAGGTGTTCGCCTTCTTCGGCAAGCACCTGGCGAAGTAGCAGCGACGGCAGCCCCCCACCCTCCCGTCGCTGCGCGATGGGCCCTGACCCTCTCCCCGCTCGCGGGGAGAGGGTCAGGGTGAGGGGCACTCTGGATCGGATAGTCGAATGCCCATCGCCGTCACCAAATGCGACGCAGCGCTCGGCGCCGAGATCGGCGTCGATCTCGCGTGCCCAATCGACGCCGTGACATTCGTGGAGATCGAGGCGGCATTCCACGACAACATCGTGGTATTTTTCCGCGGCCAGGACCTGTCCGACGAACGGCACATCGAGTTCAGCCGCCGCTTCGGCGAACTCGAAATCCATATCGTCAAGAAATACCTGCTGCCCGGCCATCCCGAGATCCTGCTGGTCTCGAACATCAAGAACAAGGCCGACGAACATATCGGCCTCGCGGACGCCGGCTTCACCTGGCACAGCGACGTCTCCTACCGACAATTCCCGAGCCGCTGCTCGCTGCTTTACGCGAAGGAGGTGCCGCACCGCGACGGCGTCGCGCTCGGCGACACGGTCTTCGCCAATTGCACCGCCGCCTACGAGGCGTTGCCGACCGCGATGAAGCGCCGGCTGGACGGGCTCAAGGCGATCCACCGCTATTCGTCGCGCCGCCGCGTCGCGAACAGCCCGCGCCCAAAGCTGACCCAGGCCCAGCTCGACGAGACCCCCGACATCGCGCATCCGATCGTGCGCACCCATCCCTTTACCGGACGCAAGGCGATCTACGTCACGGCCGGCGAGTGCATCGGCATCGAGGGCATGCCCGACGACGCGGCGCTCGACCTTATCGCCCAGCTCGACGCGCATTGCGTTCGGCCCGAGTTCCTCTACCGCCATCGTTGGCGGGTCGGCGATCTGGTGATGTGGGACAATGCCAGCGCGATGCACCTGGCGATCTGCGATTACGCGCTGCCCGAGCGCCGCTTGATGCACCGAACCACGGTAATCGGCGGCCAACCGTTCTGATCAGGCAGCGGATCAAGAACTCGCACATAACCTAACCCACGTGCGGCCTAACCACGCGCGGCCTAATCACGCGCGGCGCGCACGTCGTGTGCGTTCGCTGCGCTTGTTAGGTTGAAGACGCCGCGGTATTATTCTATCCGCTCGCGCTCGCCGAAGATTCGCGAATGGTGGGGATACGAATGAAGCTTCGGTTTCGACGTGTGCTGCTTCGATTGTTCTTTGCAGCCGCGCTGTCGGGATTCCTGGCCGCATCGGCGACCGCTCAGGACGCCGACCGCGCCGCGCTCGAGGCAAAAAAAGACCAGTTGTTTCAGCAGATGCTGACCAATCCGGCCAATCTGGACGTGGTGTTCGCCTACGCCGACGTGGCGGCGAAGCTCGGCGACAACGAGGGCGCGGTTTCCGCGCTCGAGCGGATGCTGCTGTTCAACCCCAATCTGCCGCGCGTCGATCTCGAGCTGGGCGCGCTTTATTTCCGGATGGGCTCGTTCGACATCGCGCGCAGCTATTTCGACAAGGCCGCTTCGGCCAATCCCCCGCCGGAGGTGCAGGAGCGCATCACTCAGTACATGGCGCTCATCGCGCAGCAGGAAGCGCCTTCGCGGCTGACCGGGTCGATCTTTTTCGGAGCGCAGTATCAGTCGGACGCGAACGTCGCGCCGGCCAGCGGGACGATTGCGTCGCCGATCGGCCCGGTGCTGCTCAGCAACCAGTTCGTCAAGATGCAGGACGTCGATCTGTTCGCCAGCGGCTCGCTGCTCTACAGCTACGACCTCGGTAACCAGGATCACGACACGATCGAGGTCGGCGGCACCGGACTGGTGAACCACTACATGAAGGTCGGCCGCCTCGACCTGGATTTCGGCGAAGTGAATGTTGGGCCGCGGTTCCGCTTCCCCGCGGTGCCCGACACGATCGCGCAGGCCGTCACATTCAAGCCCTACGCGATCTTCAACGAGGTGGGGCTCGGCGAAAACCAGTATTTCTACACCTATGGCGCGGGTCTCGAAGGGACTGCGGTCGTGTGGGACGATCTCTCGGTCAGAGGGATCTTCGAATTCCGCGAAAAGAACTTTACCAACGCCCCCGACCGTCCAGCGTCCACCGGGTTGACCGGCAATGACAAGGTGATCTCGCTGTCGGTCAGCAAACCGGTTACGGCCAATTCCGCGCTGTCGCTCGAGTTCGATTACGTCGACCAGCAGACGCGGTTCGATTTCTACAGCAACCAAAGCTACGCTGCGGCAGCCGCCTACCACATTCGCTACGACAGCCCAGACTGGCTCCCGCAGCTCCCGCGTTTCCCGATGGAGACGACGTTCTACGGCAGCCGGTTGTGGTCGATCTATGACGCGCCCGACCCGTGCTGCAACACGAGCGGCAGCTCGACCACGTTTTCGGGGAGCAGCCGCGATGATCGCCGCTGGCGGTTTGGCATCACCCAGAGCGTCCAGGTCGCCGACAACATCGGAATCCTCGTTCAGTTCGAGCGCGACATCGTGTCGTCGAACCTGTCGCTTTACGGCTACACCAGCAACTCGGTGGTGATCGGCCCGCAGATTCGGTTTTAGGAGGTCCGATGGACCGGAGACCCCCGAGATTGCATGTCTTCGCCGCAGCGCTCCTGACGCTGGCGCTCTTTTGCGTTCCGGCCGCCGCGCAGCAGCGGGTCGGCGTCAATGCCGCGGTCAACACGGACGCCAGCGGCACGCCGCCGGGCGGGGCGACGCGCCAGCTCGTGATCGGGCAGGACGTCGTTCACAACGAACGCATCACGACGGACGCCAAGGGGCAGACGCAAATCCTGTTCGTCGACGGATCGTCGGTCAGCGTCGGACCCAATGCCGACCTGGTCATCGACGAGTTCGTTTACGACCCCGCCACCGGCACCGGGAAGATGACGCTGACCGCGCTGCAAGGCGCCATGCGGTTTGTCGGCGGCAAGCTCAGCAAGCAGGACAATGCGGTCACCTTGCACATCGGCACCGCGACGATCGGCGTGCGCGGCGGCGTGTTCGTCGCCAACGTGCAGCCGGGCGGCAAGACCGAAGTCATCTTCGTCTACGGCAAGGCGGTAAGCGTCAGCGGCCAGAGCGGCTGCTCGCAACAGCTGTATCGACCCGGTTTCGCGGTCGACATCAACACGCCCGGCGGCTGTCCGGACAGCCCGCACCTGGCCCCGCCCGGCGCGATGGTGACGATCCTCTCGCAACTCGACGGACGCAGCGGCGGCACCGGGGGCGCGGCGACCGTCCCGACCAACGCCACCGTCGCCAATAGCGGTGTCGCCAACGTCATTTCGAACAATGTGACGGCGAGCATACAGCAGGCCGTCCAAAGCACGCCCGTTACGCCCGTGGCGCCGACGCCGACCGTCGCTCCGCCGCAAATCTCGACGAACCAGGTCCAGGTAGCCTCGAGCCAAAGCCAGCCGGTCGTCGCCGCAGCCGCGCAAAACCCGCCGGCGCAGGGCATGCCGATCGGCCCGCCGACACCACCGCCCCCACCACCACCACCACCACCTCCACCGCCCCCTCCACCGGTGGTCGTGGTTAGCCAGATCGGCGGGCTGTTCAAGGATGCCTTCACCACCAATACCGGCTTCGTCAATTCGGCGACAACCGAGACCCCCTTTACCGCCACGATCTCGTATCCGGCCGCTACGCCGCTGCAGAACGGCACGCTGAGCGCCAGCAACGGCACGTTCGGCTTTACCATGTCGCCGCTCACCGCCGGCGCGACCACCCAGGTCAGCGCCCCGGCAACCATCGGCGGCACGGTGACGGGAAACGTGGCCAGCGGGCCGGCAACGATGAGCCCCGACGGCAATTTCTTCTTCGCCAACACGATGGCTAACACCGGCGATCTGGTCTTCTTCATGGGCGGGACCCCGGTGTCGCAGGCCTTCTATGCCCCGACCACTGCACCGCAATTCCTGGCCTTTACGGTTCAGCCCGACTACGCGTTATCCCAAGCTCAGACGATTCCGTTCCTGCCGAGCTTCGCCGGCGGCACGATGCCGAATGCGGTTGTCTCGCCGCTCTATGTCGTCACCGCGCCCGGTAACCAATTCGGCGCTTTCAACGCGACGACCAATCCCAACGTCATCTCGCCGCGATGGCTGCAGGCGAGCCTGGCCATCAACGGCCAAGGCTCAACCCAGGACTCGGTGATCGCGATCAGCACCGGCGTGTTCACGACGGCGAATTCCGGGAACGTCGTCGGCGCCGGGCTTTATCGCGGCTCTCTGCTGACAGGCAGCACCGGGATGACCGCCCCGACGCGGCTAAACTCGGGAATTGCCACGGTGGCTGACGGCAACGGCGACGCGCTGTTTGGCGGCAATACGCTCGACGGCTTCGTGCTCGACCAGAATCAAATCAGCAACGGAAATCCCGTGCAGCAAAATGCGGCTGTAGTGCCGGCCGGCGGAGCGACGACCTCTTACGGTTTCAACCAGCCGGTGCTGGCGACCGCCTTGCCGGCCGGGATCGGCACCAATCGAGCAACCCAGGCGCTCACCGGTTATTTCGGCGGGATCATGTATCCCAGCACGACGAGCCCCTATGTGATCAATGGAACCACTGCCGTGGCCACGGATGCGGCGAACAACCGCCTCCTCGCGGTCTTCGGCGGCGTCGACCCGTTCACCTCGAAGACGAGCGGCATCAGCAGCGCTGTCCTGCAATTCGGTGGTGTCACATCGACCCTTGACGGTTCGCACAGTTTGTTCGTCGACAACAGCACGTTCGCCGCCACCGAGAGTGGGTCGGTAGCGTCGCAGATCAACGGCACGAACTTGCCCTTCGAATCGTCTGGCCAACCCGGCACGCGTCTCGGAATGGTGACGTCGAGTACGGTTCCCGGCGCAGCCAACGGCCTTTTTCAGGCCGCCGGTGCGACTCCGTGCACCTGCCAATTCCTGCAATGGGGCTATTGGACCGGCGAGCTCGACCAGGTCAATTCGAACGGCAACCTAATCCGGTCCGACCGGGCCAATATCAACACCTGGATCGCCGGCATGCCGACGGTCACGCTGCCGACCGTAGGGAGCGGCACCTATGGCGGCGCCGCTATAGGGTCGGTCGTCAACAATGGCGCGAGCTATCTAGCCGCCGGCGGGTTCACCAACACCTATAATTTCGGAACCAACACCGGCGTCGTCACAATCAGCAATTTCGACAGCCACAATTTCACCGGCACGGTGTCCGGGAGCGCTGGGATCTATACAGGTGCGATCGCGGGCGGCGGCGACAACAGGGTCGGCGCTGTCGCCGGCTCCTTCTATGGCCCGGGCGCGGCCGAAACCGGCGGCGCGTTCGCGATCCACGCGACGAGCGGACCGGGCTACATCGCCTCCGGCATCTTCGCCGGCAAGCTGACCGGGCCGATCCGCTAAGCGGCGGCTGCATCTCGCCGGCAAGCGGTGATTGAGACGACATCGATAAAATTGCGTGACGGTTTAGTACCTTGACAGATTGATGATACTGCGCTGACCTCCGGGCGCGATGCCTTCCACCCCCAGGGGGCGCCCGATCGCTACCGAGACCGAACTTAAGTTGGCCGCTCGCGCCGGTGATTTGCCGGCCGTGCGGCGTGCGCTCGAAGCCATGGCGGCGAGCCCCGAGAGCCCCAGGCGGGCCTCGCGCGCCCGGCTTGTCAGTACCTATTACGACACCCCCGACCACGCCTTGGCGCGGCGTGGGTCGAGCCTGCGCGTGCGCCGCCACGGCCGCAAATTCGTCCAGACCGTCAAGGCCGCCCCCACCCCGGGCGAGAGCGGCCTGGCGCGCGGCGAATGGGAAGACCGTGTGGCCGGCGAACGCCCCGACCCGCAAGCGGCGCAAACCGGCGCTTTTCTGTCGCCCGAGATTGCCCGGCAGCTTCGCCCGCTGTTTCGCACCGAGGTGTCGCGGTTGACGATCCCGCTCGCGCCGGAACCGGCGACGCGGATCGACGCGGCGATCGACCGCGGCCAAATCCGCGACGGCGAGGACACGCCGCCCGAGCCGATCAGCGAGGTCGAGCTCGAATTGAAGAGCGGCGCGCCAACCGCGCTCTACGATGTCGCGCTCAAATTGCTGCACGTCGCGCCGCTGCGGCTCGAGCGGCGCAGCAAGGCGGAACGCGGCTACCTGCTGGCGGCGCGCGAGCGGGGCATGGCAAAGGCAGTTCACGCCGCACCTGTCGAACTGCATGCCGGTCTCTCCGCCGAGGCGGTGCTCCGGCGGATCGGCCGCGCCTGCCTCGATCATTTACTGCGCAATGAGGACGCGGCGCTCGCCGGCGACCCGGAGGGCATCCATCAGATGCGCGTCGCGGTGCGCCGGCTGCGCGCGATCCTCTCCGCCTTTGCCCCGCTGCTGCCGCGCGACCAGCGGCGCTGGGCCTCGGGCGAGCTGCGCTGGCTGGCCGACGCGCTAGGCGACGCCCGCAATCTCGACGTCTTCGCGACCGCCTTGCTGCAGCCGGCGCGCGCCGCGCTGCCGATCGCCAGCGAGTTCGCCCGCCTCGCCCAGGCCACGCAACGGCAGCGTCGAGCGGCGCATGAAGCGGTCGTCAAGGCGATCTCGTCGACCCGCTACACCGAGGCGCTGCTGGCGCTGATGCGCTGGCTCGACGGCGACGAGTGGCATGCCGCTGGCGCCGAGAGCTTGGAGCAGCCGATCGAGGCCGTCGCCCCGGCGCTACTCGACCGCTGCCGCGCGCAGGCCGAGAAGCGCGCCAAGGGTTTTGCCGGCCAGTCGGCCAAGAAACGCCACCGGTTGCGCATCACGCTGAAGAAATTGCGCTATGCCGCCGAACTGCTCGGCGGGCTCTACGACGCGGCCGAGACGCGACAGTTCATCCAGCGGCTGAAGCGCCTGCAGGACGATCTCGGCGACGCCAACGATGTGCGCGTCGGGCACGACATCGTCGCGAGCCTCGCGCCGCCCGGCAAGCGCTCGACCGGGATCGCCCATGCCGGCCGCCGTATGCTCGCCTGGCACAAGCAGCGCATCGCGAAGAACGAGCCCAATCTGCGGCGCCATTTGAGCGAACTCTTGGCGGCGGAGCCGTTCTGGCGCATCGAGCGCGCCTAGGCAAAGCGCGGCGTCACCTCTTCCGCGAAAAGCCGCATCGACGCCATCGCTTCCGCGAACGGCATCAGGTTGAAATTGACCTGCAGCGAGGCGTGCTCGAAGCCGCCGAAATCCTCGTGCATCGTGGCGATGGTGCGGGCGATCTCGTCGGGAGTGCCGACCCAAGCGGCGCCGGTGGTCATCTGGTCGGCGGCGTTCGACACCCGCAAGCCGGCGATGATCTTGTCGTAGCCGGGATAATCGTCCGACATGCGCCCGTCAAGCCAGTCCGAGGCGGCGTCGACCAGCGAGCGCAGGTAATTGTCGATCAGCGGCATCGCGATCCTGCGCGCCCGCTCGCCATCGCGGTCGCAGAACATATGGAAGGCGATCATCACCTCGCCTTGGCCGGGATGCCCGGCCGCCCGCCATGCGCTGCGGTAGGCAGCGAGCAAGGGCCGCATCTTGGCAGCGACAAAAGCGATCGCCATCACCGAATACCCCATCCTCCCGGCATATTCGAAGGATTCCGGCGTGTTCAGCGCCGCGACGTAGAATTTGGGTCGCGGCTGCTGTGTCGGACGCGGCAGCGAGGTGGTGTGCTCGATCGTATGAAACCGCCCGCGATGGGTGACGCCTTCCTCGCGCAGCAAGAGGTCGACCTGCTCGATCCCCTCGCGATAGCGCGCGATCGATTCGTCGGGCGAACGCCCGAAGCGGCGGAATTCGTGCGGCAGGAAGGCGCGCGCGAACCCGATATCGAGCCGGCCGCCGGAAATCGCGTCGAGCATCGCGATCTCGCCGGCGAGCTTTAGCGGGTTGTTGAACGCCGGCAACACCGCGCCGGTGACCAGCCGCGCGCGCTTGG
>Ga0209006_10004767_pt1 | contig 12293 bp, 5 predicted proteins | sample JacPin_JW_Ref_O2_FD_188567 | JGI IMG/M metagenome (GOLD analysis project Ga0209006, IMG submission 188567) | Forest soil microbial communities from Algoma, Ontario, Canada - Jack Pine, Ontario site 1_JW_Ref_O2 (SPAdes) (version 2) | ecosystem: Environmental > Terrestrial > Soil > Boreal...
TCTCTTGGCCGGCTCGATACTCGGTGGCGCGCCTGTACCCGTCGCCCGGCTCGTTCCGTTCTGGCTAGTGTACCCGCCGTGTACCTCACTCATGCGATTCCAGCATCATCGCGCCGCAGCCAACCACTCAAAGCGAACTCGCAGACATTCCGTCCACTTCCCTCCCCCGGCACCATCCATTCGCGCCGCCTCTCTCTGCAAGCATACAGGCAAGTCCTCTCGAATCGTCTTCTGGCAAAACCATTTTCATTCGACCCATATGCTAACGGAGCTGTGCGGGCGATCAATGCGGCTTGAAGAATCCAGAAGTGCGGAAATGGGATAGGCGTAGGTGTAGTATGGTGGGCGAACCGCAACGTCGCAGCTCGTAGAGAGCTCTGGGAGAGTAAGTGGTGCTGAATCAGCGCGGTCGAGGACTGATATCGCTGCTCGACAGAGGCGTTTCATGCTTGCTAGGGGGATGGCTCTGCCTGAGCCTCTTCGCTGCTGCTCAGTTTGGGGAAGCAGCGCCGGCTCCTGTTCCAGCAGAAAACGGCAAAAAGATCTCCTTTAATGACACGATCCAACCAATTTTGTCGGAAAACTGTTATGCATGCCATGGTCCTGATCCAGGAGGGCGGAAAGCGGGCCTGCGGCTGGACCGGGGAGAATTTGCTTTTGCACCTCATCTGGATTCTCACGAGAAGTATGGGCCGGCAATTATTCCCGGCAACCCGGACAAAAGCCCGCTGGTCCACCGGATCGAAACGAAGAATGCGAAGGATCGCATGCCGCCACCGGAAGCGCACAAGACATTAAAGCCGGAGCAGATCGCACTGCTGAGAGAGTGGGTGAAACAGGGGGCACAGTACGAGGAGCTCTGGTCATTCCTTCCGCCAAAGCATCAGGCCATTCCTGCGGTAACGCACGGTGAATGGGTGCGGAACGCAATCGACAACTTCGTGTTGGCGCAGCTGGAAAAAGGAGGATTGACACCTTCTCCTGAAGCGGATCGGCGGAGCTTGATCCGACGGGTGACCTACGATTTGACCGGGCTGCCGCCAACCCCGGAAGAAGTGGAAGCATTCGTGGCCGACTCCGCGCCCGACGCTTATGAGAAGCTTGTCGAGCAGTTGCTGTCCAGTCCTCGCTACGGGGAGCACCGAGCGCATTACTGGCTGGATGTAGCTCGGTATGGCGACACGCACGGCCTGCATCTCGATAATTTCAGGAGTATCTGGCCGTACCGTGACTATGTGATTCGGGCGTACAACCAGAACAAACCCTTTGATCAGTTTGTGCGGGAGCAACTGGCGGGAGACATGCTGCCGGTGAAAACCCTTGATACCTTGGCGGCCTCGGCGTACCTGCGCGCCGGAATCAGCAGCGGTGAAGGCGGCACGCTGATTGAAGAGTTGCGTGTCAACAACAAGAGAGAACGGACGGAGGCATATGGCGCGGCGTTTCTTGGATTAACGGTGGGCTGCGCAAACTGCCATGACCACAAGTTTGATCCTGTCACGCAAAAGGATTTCTACCGGCTGACCGCCTTCTTTAACAATCTGACAGAAATCCCGTCGAACGATGATCGCAATGATTGGCCGCCTTTTCTTCGGCTTCCGAAAACAGAGAATCGCGAAACCTACGAGCAAGCCCTGGCGAAACGCTCGGAACTCGAGCGGCAACAGGCGCTTCGCCGCGAACAGGCTCGCGAACTGATTGCTGCCTGGATTGGCCAGCCAGAGCGCACTGCATTGGCAGTTCCTGTAAGTTCGGAAGGCCTCGCGGTGAGGTTACGCTTCGACGAGCAGAATGGATCGACGTTCGTCGATTCAGCGCCAGGCACGTCGCAAAAACATATTTCGGCAACAGGAGCGCCAGTAGTCTGGGGCGAAGGCACCTGGTTCTGGCCGTACATGCGGATGGAAATCAGCACCAGGCTGGAATTGCCGAATGCCGGTCAGGTAGAGGCAAATCAGGCGTTCAGTGTGGGCACGTGGCAGCGACCTCATCTGCGATCGCTGGAAGCGAAAGACGAAGAAAAGCCTGCGGGAGTCATTCTGTCCGCCATGGATGCGGGACAAAAGCAGTGCGGCTGGCAACTGCGGGTGAGCAAGGGCAAACTTGGATTCGTTCTGGCGCACGAAATGCCGGATAACGCCATCCAAGTGGAGACAAAGCAGAAAATGTTAGTGGTTGGCCGCTGGAATCACGTACTGGCCGTTTATGACGGCTCAGGAAAGGCCGCAGGTGTCACGCTGTATGTAGATGGACGACCGCAGGCGCTGGAAATCATCAAGGATTCCCTCGAAGGAAGCACGCATACCAGCGCGCCGCTGGAATTTGGCCGCATGTATCCGGACGCGGATCCCTTGCGTCAGTCCGCTTTTCAAGATTTCCGGCTCTTCCGGCGGGCACTCTCGGCGCGGGAAGCGGCTCGTCTTCCCATCGAGGATTATGTGGCGGAAATCGTGCAAAAACCGATGTCGGATTGGTCGGAGGATGAATTTCATACAGTTAGCGAGTTTTACTTTACGCAGCGCGATGAAGCGACTCAAAAGCTCAACGCCCAGATCGCACCTTTGAATGAAGAACTTGATCGACTTTCGAAAGATGGCCCGATCACCCTGGTAAGTGAAGAAGGGCCGGGGCTACCCTACGCAGACGTGCTGGCCCGTGGAGCGTTCGGGGCGCGGACGGAGCGCGTGAGGCCCGGAGTGCCACACTTTTTGCCGGCACTTCCCGCGAATGCTTCGCTTGACCGTCGGGGCCTGGCGGAGTGGACAGTCAGTCCCTCAAATCCGCTCACGGCCAGAGTGACTGTCAATCGGATGTGGTCGGAGGTTTTTGGCACAGGCCTAGTCGAGACTACAGAGGATTTTGGAGTTATGGGTGGGCGGCCCAGCCATCCGGAACTGCTCGATTGGCTGGCGCTGGATTTTCGCGAGAACGGCTGGAACGTAAAACGTTTTTACAAGCAATTGGTGCTGTCCGCGGCCTATCGGCAATCCGCACGGGTAACCCCGCAGTTGCTCGAAATCGATCCGAAGAACCGCCTGCTGGCGCGCGGCCCGCGGTATCGCATGGATGGCGAGATGCTTCGTGACACAGCGTTGGCGGCCAGCGGTCTTCTGGTAGAAAAAATCGGAGGCCCGAGTGTAAAACCCTATCAGCCGGCGGGAGTGTGGGAAGCAGGAAGCCATCAAGGCAGCGACACAAAAAGCTATACGCAAGACCAGGGCGAGGCTTTGTACCGGCGCAGCCTTTACACTTTTTGGAAGCGAATGGCCACGATGCCCGATATGGACACCCTGGATGTGCCCGTGCGCGACGCCTCATGCACCCGCCGCCAACGCACGGATACTCCCCTGCAAGCTTTGGTCTTGATGAACGATCCGCTGTGGCTGGAATCGTCGAGGCGTCTGGCGGAGCGGGTGATCCGCCAATCGTCCGAGACTGGTACGCGGCTCAACTATCTTGGCGAAGTGCTGCTCGCTCGCGCGTGGGAACCACGGGAAAAGCTGGTCCTTGAAAATGCGTTGCTGAAGTTTCAGAGTGCCTATGCGCATGACCAGTCCCGGGCAGAGGAAATTCTGAAGGTGGGCGAGAGCCGGCGAGACAGCGGGATCCGTCCGGATGAACTGGCTTCGTGGATGCTGGTAGCCAGCGCGGCAATGAATCTCGATGCGGTGTTAAACAAATGAAATCCAACATTCACGACGACTGCGAAAGCTGTTGTGATCATGGGGGCGTGGGACCCACGGTTTACGATCTTCCGATCCCGCTAGAACTTCGTGAGGAGTGGCGGCTGCTGGCAACGCGCAGACATTTCCTTGGCAGCATGGGCAAGACGCTTGGCTGGGCAAGCCTTGCCACTCTATTTGGCGGCGCTATGACACCGCGAGTCGTCCACGCGGCAAGCGATGCACGGGCAATTTCGCCTACGCACTATGTGCCGGATTTTGCACCAAGGGCCAAGCGCGCGATCTACCTTTTTATGTCCGGGGCGCCGCCGCAGATGGATTTATGGGACTACAAGCCGGGACTCGCAACTCTTTTTGATAAAGATCTTCCGGACTCTGTGCGAGGCACTCAGGCGCTGACGGGCATGACCTCCGGCCAGGCGCGTTTTCCGATTGCGCCATCGCATTGGGGTTTCACTCGCCAGGGCAAATCAGGGTGCTGGGTGAGTGACCTGCTTCCGTGGACAGGAAGGCTGGTGGATGAGCTGGCACTGGTGCACTCGCTGCAGACGGATGCCATCAATCACGAACCGGCAATCTTGTTGATGAATACCGGGAATATGGTGCCCGGGAAGCCGTCTATGGGCGCGTGGCTTTCCTATGGGCTTGGCAGTATGAATGAAAACTTGCCCACTTTTGTAGTGCTGAATTCCCTGACCTTACCCGGCACAGACTTACAGCCGATTTCGCCAAAATTATGGAGCAGCGGATTTCTGTCAAACGAATATGCCGGGGTCGCATTCCGTTCTCAAGGGGAGCCGGTACTTTACCTTGGCGATCCAAAGGGCATGAGCCGAGAAACCCGGCGCACGCTGATCGACACTGTGAATGCAATCAATCAAATGACGTTTGAAGAAGTTGGTGACCCGGAGACTCACGCGCGAATTCATCAGTACGAGATGGCGTTCCGCATGCAAACCTCGCTGCCGGAGCTCACGGATATGGGTGACGAGCCGGACAGCACCTGGACGTTGTACGGAGACGAAGCAAAACAGGCGGGCACGTTTGCGTACAACTGCCTGCTGGCGCGGCGCATGGCCGAGCGCGGGGTCCGCTTCACACAAATATATCAGCGCGGATGGGATGTGCACTCGAATGTCGTCGGCAATTTGCCCAAGCTGTGCGCGGCGACGGATCGCGCTTCGTACGCGCTGGTCACGGATTTGCGGCGTCGCGGGCTTCTGGATGACACGCTGGTGCTTTGGGGCGGCGAATTCGGACGCACCGTATACAGCCAGGGCGGCCTCTCCAAGGAAAACTACGGACGGGATCATCATCCGCGCTGCTTCACGATGTGGATGGCAGGTGGGGGCGCCAAAGCCGGAATCGTCCACGGACAAACTGACGATTTTTGCTACAACGTGGTGAAGGACCCGGTGCACGTGCGTGACTTCAATGCAACCGTGCTTCGATTGCTGGGCATCGACCATGAAAAGCTGACGTTCAAGTTTCAGGGTTTGGAACAAAAATTAACGGGAGTCATTCCGGCGAAAATCGTGCCTGAACTAATCTCATGAGATCTTCCTCTCGGCGATCGTTTCTTGCCCGCTGCTCGGCATTGGCTGCTGCCGCCGCAATTCCTCCTTTCTACGTGCACGCATCGGACAAGTCCGGACACCGTTTGCCGGTAGTTGGTTCGGGCCTTCATACTTATGAATGCGTACATGATTGGCTCACGCCGCCTGATGGGCTGGTCTGGGGAGACACCCACGGGCTCGCTCAGGACGAGCAGGGGCGCATCTATGTGGCCCACACGGTCAACAAGTCGAGCATGCGCGGGGAGTCCATCGTCGTGTATGACGCCGATGGCCGCTTTTCAGGCGCGTTTGGGGAGGAATTTCGGGGCGGGGCTCATGGCCTTAGTCTACGCCGCGAGGCCGACGGCGAATTTCTATATCACTGCGATATCAACCGCTGCAAGATCGTGAAAACCACGCTCGACGGAAAGACACTCTGGTCGCATGGTTATCCTCGCGAAGATGCGGCCTATGCCGAACGGCCTATCGATTTTGTCCCGACGAATGTTGCCTTTGCACCGAATGGCGATTTCTATGTTGGCGATGGATACGGTTCGCATCACATCCTGCGCTTTTCCCTGATCGGCAAGTTTTTGGGTGAAATTGGTCGGCCGGGCCATGGAGACGGAGAGTTCGATACGCCCCACGGCTTGTGGGTTGATCCTCGAGGCCAAGAACCCGTGCTGCTAGTGGCCGACCGCGGGAACCGGCGCATTCAAACGTTCACGCTCAGCGGTGCTCATATCCGTACCATAAAAGATGAAGCCCATCTCCGGAGGCCCTGCCACTTTCACGTTCAGGGCGAGTGGATGGTTTGCCCGGATCTTGACAGCCAGGTGTGCATCTTGGATCGGGAGTACAAGGTGATCGCTCAGCTGGGCGATGGCCAAACCGCAAACGGAGAGGTTGGCTCTCGTCGAAATCAATCGAGAGGCGAATTTACGCCAGGACAGTTCATCACGCCACATGCGGCCATTTTCCTGCGTGGCGGAAACATCCTGGTGGCCGAGTGGTTGCCAATCGGGCGAATTACGCTCTTGCGACGAGTCTGAGGCTGCTGAATGCTCTTGCGCACCCGGTTGGTACTGTTTGGAATCGGCGCCGCTTTCCTCTTAGTTGTCCTCTGGCCCCTGCTTCATGCTGCTCCTGACGGCCTCGAACACGGCGAGCTGAGCCAATTTGTAGGGCGCTTCCATCCGCTGGTAGTTCACTTGCCGATCGCATTTTTGCTGCTGGTTCCGTTGCTGGAATGTGCGGGTTCGGTTCGCCGGTGGAATCGTGTGCGGGAGTCGGCAGAATTTGTTCTGACCCTCGCGGCCATCACCGTCCTTGTGGCAGTGTTTCTGGGCTGGCTCTTGGCCTGGAGCGGAGGCTACGAAGGAAAACTGGTTACCAGTCACATGTGGGGTGGATTTTCGTTGGCCGTTGCAGTGCTGCTCTGTTTTGTCTTGCGTGCCTGGGACAAACGTGTTTACGGCGCCGCGCTTCTTGCCACACTAGTGCTTCTGGCCTGGACCAGCGATAAGGGCGGAAAGCTGACGCACGGCGAAACGTTCATGACGCGGCACATGCCGGGCAAGCTGCGGACCTTGCTAGTTGTGCGGGCTATACCAAACAATGTGCAGCCGATCAAGACAGCGAGCGTAACATCGACAAGCGTAAATGCTACTCCGGGGCCATCCGCCACATTTTTCGCTGCGCGAGTGGCGCCGATCTTTGAGAACAAGTGCTCGAATTGCCACAACACAGAAAAGAGAAAAGGGAAACTTCGGCTGGATAGCTTTGAAAACGTGATGCGTGGCGGAAAGGACGGCATAGTCGTAAAACCCGGTGACCCGAAGCACAGCGAACTGTTCCGCCGCATCAACTTGTCACCGGACGAAAAGGATTTCATGCCGACAGACGGCAAACCACCGCTGACGGCCTCGGAAGTCAAAGTCATCGAGTTATGGATAGCTTCGGGCGCATCGAGCAGCCTGCCTGCAATTGAAGTGCGCGGAGTTCCGCCTCTGACCTCCGAGCGGCCTGTGTTTCCCCTCACCAGGGACTATCGTCCGCAACTGCCACTGATCACTTCCCTCGAGCACGAGCTGGGCGTGCAACTGGTTCCCCGCTCGCGAAATCCTGAAGATGGATTGATATTGCGCACTGTAAGCGCGCCAGAGCGCTGCGATGATGTTGCAATCGCTCGGCTAAAAGTGATCGGGATGCTGATCGTGGATGCTGAACTGGCGCGCACCAAGGTCACTGATGCTGGACTGAAAACGCTAGCGACGTTTTCCAACCTTCGCGTCGTTGATCTCGCGCACACTGCTGTCACCTCGGCTGGCGTGCCGATTCTTGCCCGCCTGAGCCGCTTGGAATCGCTGAATCTGACCGCCACCGTCGTTGACGACGCGGGAGTTGTCGCACTTCGCCGCAAGCAAACGCTCAAGCGGTTATATCTTTTCGAGACAAAATGTACGGCTCAGGCTGAGCTGAAATCAGGAGATGAGAGGCCGTAGCTAACGTGCAACGATCCGGCGGCCAATTTCGGAGTGCAGCAGACAAATGGCTGCATCCTAGTTGATTTGCAAAGAAGAAGATGGAGCCGAGAGTGGGAATCGGGTCCCGGTCCGAAGCGTCGAAAGATTTAGAGCGACCAGCACCATCGGCCCGACAATAAGTTCGGAGAGGCCGTCGACGCTGTTCCAATCTCGGCCAGGCATCCTGAATAACTCACGTGCTTCATCCAGCGCCGAATGCCTCCCTAGTAAGCATCTCCCCACCGTCCGGTTTGCTCACGCGGCCACGTCACCTACTTGCTCGGTTCAGGAACCGCGAATGTTGTGGCCGCTGTAACGGTGGTCGGCGGCGCTACTATGCCTGAACTACGGTGGTTTCGAGCAACCTTAGAGCAAGCCCAGGATGTTGCTTTCAGCCGGACTCGCGATTGACCTTTTGTTTAGACAAGATCTGAGGCTACCTAGTTGCTAGTCGCAAACGGAGGGCAACTCAGGGCTGCCAATCGAATTGGATCATCCGCCAGCCCGAGCCTTCCCCGAGGATCGCCCCCGCAAATCCCGCGGCAGGTTGGAACGACCAAACCGTCCATCGTTCGGAATCTGGACTGATCAGTTTTTCAGGCTGGCCAGGTGTAAGGGAGACGCTGAAAGACTCCAGCGGGATGTGCAGCCCTGCCCCGTGAGCTTTGACATAAGCTTCCTTGCGAGTCCAGCAAAGAAAAAATCCTTCGGCACGCAATTCGGCAGGAAGCGCACGAAGTTCGGCGAGTTCGCGCGCGGAGAAGAATCGCGTGGCGATATCATCCGTTGCAAAATCAGGGCGAATGAACTCCAAATCAATTCCAACTTCGCGACCCAAGCTGAATGCGAACACGGCCAAGCCATGCGAGTGCGACAGATTGAAGCGAGCAGACTTTGGGGTGGCCTCCGCGTCGAGCGCTGGTTTCTCTTGGGGCCCATACCGAAATCTCAGCCCGGCGGGAGCACAGGACAAGTATTTTCCGAGCAGCTCCCGCAGTATTCCCCGTCCCGCGGTGTAGTGATTCCGGTCGCGCTCAAACAGGAATCTTTCCGCGCGTCTCTTTTCGTCCTCCGTTAGAGTGGCTTCCAGTCGATGAAGGGTGGCAGGCTGGCACGCGAGCGAGGCTCGCCAGACGTGGACTTCACTCGATTCCAGGCCAAGTTTTGAAGGAGCCGATTGCCAATCTGAACAGCTCGCCCCACATCTCGAGAGGTCCGAAGAAACGTGGTCTTTGTGAATTTCATGCTGCAAGGGAGGTTGCCTGGATGGCCTTGTCGATCGCTCCTCTCAGAGCGTCGGCCAGATACTTTACGAAAGGCTCAAGAAGCATGCCTGCGGGATACACCGGCAGGCTCATGATCTCCTGCCCGCCGTGCGCCAATTGCCTCCATTTGAGTTCCGGCGAGGAATATCTCGCATATTGGACCATGGGTCGAAAATCCGTAATTTTCCCCGGATAAGCGCGCGGAATATAGGTCAGGATTGCTCGATCGTTCGCCGCGCGGATCCGTGCCAGCGCTACGGATTTGCCGCTGCTCTCGCTCCGCTCCTTTGCAAACCTCCCGGGCAGCATGGCACGCCAGGGGTACGATCGGCTTCGCAGCGCTTTGAATTTTTCTTTGAAGTATTTTACTTTGCCCTGGAAGTCCAGGAGGAAGAAATTCATTCCGTGAAAGCCGGCTCTCTGCGCAAAGTGATATGTCTCCCGCCAGAGCGAAGCAGGGAGAATACTCGACCAGTTCATGGTGTCAAACAGCGCCAATAATGCGGTTTCCTGTCCCAGAGCATGGAGTTGCTGGGCCATCTCCAAAGCGGTGGTTCCCCCCATGCCATAACCGCCAAGATAATATGGCCCGTGTGGTTGAATTCTGCGTATTTCTTTGACGTATAGCGCCGCCATCTCTTCGATCGTTACGAGGTTCGGAAGCTCTCCGTCAAACCCCTGCGCCTGCAAACCATAGAACGGCTGGTCTTGGCCCAAGCGCCGCGATAGGTCGCGATAAATCAGGACATGGCCTCCCGCGTCGTGAATGCAGAAAAAAGTAGGGCGCGAGCCTTTGCGCTGGATTGCCACCAGGGGCGACCATTGGGGCGATGAGTCCCTGTCATGCAAGAGCTCGGCGAATTCCCGGATCGTCGGTGCGTCGAATAGCGAGGAGAGAGACAGTTTCGCGTGAAACACTTTCTCGACTTCCGAGAATATCCGCGCAGCCAGCGGCGCGGTTCCGCCAATCTCAAAATAATTCTGATGCAAGCCAATCGGCTGCACTCCGAGCACCCGCTCCCAGATTGTCGCCAACTTCTTTTCAATTTCGTCTTGGGGCAGAGCTAGGTCCTCCGAGGGTGGCTCGGCGGTGGGCAGCTTTTGTTGCACGGGGACAGGCAATTGACCTATGTGGGCTTCTGGGTCTTGAACCATTGCTTCGAGAATCTTGCAATAATCCCGCAGAATGTCCTGAATTGTCGCGCGGTCAAACAGGTCAGGGTTGTATTCCAGCTGAGCGCGGACCCCCTCTCGCCGCTCCAGGAGACCCATCTGCAGCTCAAAATGTGTACCTAAAGCAAAATCCGGCAGCGGCGCAACCGTCAGGTCGCGCAGTTCTCGAGACTGTAAAAAGGCCGTTTGATAAAAGAAATAACATTGCGAAAGCGGGTTCCGGCCGCGAATTGAATGCACTTGTAATTTCTCCAACAGTACTTCGAACGGCAGATCTGTACGGCTGAGCGCATCGAGCGTTACATCGCGGATACGGCTCAGCAGTTCTCGCACCGTGGGATTCGCAGCCAGGCTCAAGCGCAGGGCGACTAGCCCTGCGAACGGCCCGATGAGAGCCTCGGTTTCATTCTTGCGGTTGGCGACCGGAGAAAAGAGTACAAGATCGTGTTGGCCCGTGTATCTGTGTAGCAAAGCGGTGTAGCCGGCCAGCACGGCCATGAACATCGTCACATTTTCTGACTTACCCAGGCTCTTGAGTGAACGAATCAAGTCCTCGGGCAGCAGCAGGGTTTCCATCGCCCCTTCGCGAGTCGTGCGATTCCCCGGGGGCCGGTCGGTCGGAATATTCAGCACCGGTAGCGGCGGTGCGAGCTGTCGCTTCCAATAGTCAAGCTCCTTGCGTGCATGCTCAGAAGCGAGCCATTGGCGCTGCCACTGAGCAAAATCGCCATATTGGATTGTCAGCGGCGGCAAGGAAGGCTCGCGCCCTTCCCCCAGTGCCTCGTAGATCGTCCACAAGTCCCGCTGAATCACGTTTTGCGACCAGCCATCTACTAGGATATGGTGCGTGGTTAAAACCAGCGCATGCTCCTTGAGACCCATGCGGAACAATCGCGCGCGTATAGGCGGCCCGTGGGCAAGATCGAGCGGCTCACTGGCTTCGGCGCGGATCGCTTCTTGAAGTTTAGCGCCCTGCTTCTCATTAACGGCCTCTTCCAACAGCGTAACCGGAAGAGCAATCTTTCGCGAAGGCGCGATAACCTGAAGCAAGTCTCCGTCCGTGCTGGCGAAAGTCGTGCGCAGTATCTCGTGGCGCCCGACGAGAGCCTGCAAACTGGCCTCAAGTCTTGGAATATCGAGTGCGCCCGTGAGCCGCACGCACGCTCGCATGTGCAGGGCGGGATTCCCGGGGGCCATTGCTTCGAGGAACCAGAATCGGCGTTGCGCTTCGCTCGCAGGCAGCGCGCAGGATTCTTCGCTCCTTACATCGATCAAAGTAGCCACGGAGGAAGCAGACTCGGCCGCGAGGGCCAGCTGGGGAGGGCGTCCTGTTCCGTGGACTTGGCCACCGGTTGCCCGCAACGCACCAGCTCCGATGCCAGGATTTGAAGGCGTTCCACCGCCCTCCTTTCGTTCTTTGGCTAGCTTTGCACCATCGGACGACGGAAATTCAGAGAGGTGGCGCTCCGGATTTTCGGCAATCAGCTCCAACATCGCTTTGTAATCGCCTAGCAGGCGCGTAATCGTGCCCGCCTCGTATAAATCCGTGTTGTACTCGCAGGCGAGGCGCCAGCCCTCGTTTCGCAACACGAGAAAAATATTCAAGTCGTACAGCGCGCCCTGACATTTGGAGGGAATCACTGTCAGCTTTATACCCGAAAACTCCAGCGGCTTTACCGGGTCTCTTTGACAGATGAAATTCAAACGAAACAGAGTATGGTGGCTGGGATAGTCGTTAGGACGCAGTTCCTTCAACAATTGTTCGAACCGCAGGTTTTGGTGGGCGATGGATTGTAGCCCCACTTCCTGCACCCGGCTCAGCAGTTGAGCAAATCGCGGATCACCGGACAAATCCATGCGCAGGACCACGCTGTTGATGAAGATTCCGATCAGCCGTTCGCTCTCGACATTGGTCCGGCCCGCGATTTGCGTCGCCACCCCGAAATCAGTCTGCCCGGAATACTGGTGCAGCACCACGGACAAGGTAGCCAGCATGGTGTTAAAAAAAGTGGCGCCCTCCCGGTTGGCAATCTCTCGAATGGCATCGGTGAGCTTTACGGGCAAAAGGATTGAGGTAATGGTGGCTTCATA
>Ga0209006_10004768_pt1 | contig 12293 bp, 22 predicted proteins | sample JacPin_JW_Ref_O2_FD_188567 | JGI IMG/M metagenome (GOLD analysis project Ga0209006, IMG submission 188567) | Forest soil microbial communities from Algoma, Ontario, Canada - Jack Pine, Ontario site 1_JW_Ref_O2 (SPAdes) (version 2) | ecosystem: Environmental > Terrestrial > Soil > Boreal...
AGGCCTTAGGGTATACAACCCACAAAAAGCGCTTGGGATACGAAGAGATCTGTAATTGTGTGTTTCAGTTTGCCGTTATATCTGGAACTGGTATGTCCTTGCCCGGCGATGTCTGTTCCTATGCCCACTGGATATCATTCAGAAGTCGAAAACCTGAAATCATACGAGACTCGTACAGATACTGCCCTTGAGGGCAAGGAGGGCACCCTCACCGCCAGAGGAGCCTCCTGGCGTCAGGGACCGATTGTATGGATTAGTTGTGCGACCGAAAACGTGGTTGAATGTCTCTCCCCACTAAGCAGCGCAAGGTATGAGAGGATTCAACCATCGTTGAGCAACAAGCCTCACCATAAGCGTTTGAGGGACATTCGTACGTACGAACGGGACAGCCCCACTTTCATTGAAAGAGTGGGTTGTGTGAAAATTGGTCCAGATCGTTTGACGTACCATTCATATAAAATCTCGACGAGAACACAGTCAGAATCCGCATATTCGCCAATCCATGCCACGTAGCCTACGAAGATGGGTAGGAATCTTATCCCGTGGGAAGATAGAATGAACACACCCATGATCGTTTCTAATCCTTTCATCGTAAATTGGTCTTTCAATGATATCGGAAGGCCATGAAGAGATCCGACCACTTGGCCAGTTATTGCAAGATGATCGTCAAGTTCTTTTGCACGCGCCAAGGCTCGATCGACGAATATTTCAGTAAGACAGTTTGTCTGAAAACACAATTGTACATCAATGCAGCTACCAGTGGGACACAAAGTCGAAAAGAACGCAGACGAGTTGCTGGGCGATTATAGCACGTTTGTAAAAAGCGGTGGTTACTTCTACTGAGGACCATTCAGCAGAGCTTAACTTGCGTAACATGAGTTCCACGTCGACGGTTTCAGTGATCTCCATTTCTCGAGGAGTCAAAAGACCACATTCTCGAGGAACGTCCATTACATTCAGTCTGTTGATGGGAGGCAGTTCGATTACCCAGGATGGGGGGATCGAATCAAGTTGCTTCTGCTTTCGAGCCCTGCATCGTGCTTTCCAGTCCAATGACATTGTGTACGGTATCAGCCTGAGAGATGAATCGATGACTTGTGTGATCGGGTTGAAATCGGGATCCAAATGACACGTGGTTGGACGAGATATTCATACGCAGCGTACTCTCTAATGCGTTCTTCGTTCAACGACGCACAATGAAGCAGTCTACCTTTCCCCGGTCTGGTGTTCTTATCCTTGCACCAAATTCAATAACGTCACTTCTGCCATCGACACTTATTTCTCAAGTGGAATCGCTGTTGGAAAGCCATAGGATCGATGATAGCGTGAACTTGGCCGATCAACAACGCAAGAAGCTCCAAGGAAAGCCTTCTGTATCTGAAGATGAGGTGAGTGTCAACTTTCAAGCCCGACAACCATCATATATCGGTTCTTTAGGAGGACGAATTACGCTACGTGTACCAGCGACTGGGTTTCCAGTGCTTCACGGAGACTCTTTTCGAAGACGCCGGTAAACATTTCTTCGAAGGGGATTTAGATCCTAGTCTTTTGATCAGCTATTATCCGGAGCTTCGTGGTTCACTCTTCAATGCAAACGACTCTATCAACGTGTTTTCCGGTGTTTTAGAACACATACCTCGTGAATCCTCGGTCGACGACATCAGTAGGTATCCTTTTCACCATTTTGCGTTTCTTACCGATGCTCTTCTCAATCCGCCATTCGCGGCACTCGACCTCGTTTCCCATTGACATGACGTGCTTTTGCCGTACATCGTTCCTGTCGGAACTGATTTTAGTTCTGGCCAACCTAGTCAGGAATTACTCCCCTCACCTACTACCGAACACACGCTCTGCACCACCTACGGCAGAATTGCGTAAAATACTGGGAATGGCAGCTCAAGACATGCTTGAGCTACTTTTGCGCCGGCGTAGGACACGAAGGCGTGTGAGTGAGTCAAAAGTAACACAGAAAGGACAAGATAAGGCTCTCAGTGAAGTACGAATCCGTTCCATTTCTGTTTATGTGCGGTTCTGAATGCCGCAACACATTGCGGATAGGTCGAAGATACTGTGCTCGCAAAGCTTTTTGCTCGGTCTGAGAAGACTGCCGACCTCTATAACCTAATCCAAGAACCAAATAATATAGTATTATCCGAGATTGAACCCGTCTTACGCGAAAGCGGTCAGTATAATGCATTGTGTATGATATACGGCCAACGTGGCGATGACACTAATTTGCTTCATACATGGTCAAGGTGCACACCCATTTTATATATCAACCGCAGTCTGACCGTCAATTTTATGCAGACTCGTGGATGGTGAATGGACAGATGACGATATCACCGACCCTCTGTCTAAGATGATCACCTTGCTCAACGAAAAACGAGATCGGATATCGACTCGGAAATGGGGCCTTTGGATAACAAAAAGGGACCCAGAGCGCGGGATCAAGGTATTCGATCCACTCTGACGCTATTATAAACCACCTACGTGTCTCCTCGTTCTCAAGGTTCTCATGTCGCGAGACTCAAACAAACGAAGGGACAAAAAGGAAGATGACCTTACATTGTTGCAACAAATACGGGAAGCCAATGTGGCTGCAGGTGAACAGTTTCTGGAGTATCTGGTATTGCAAAGACGAAGCTCGGTACGTAAGCCTTCTCAAAGATCCATTGATCCGTTTCCTGAATTTATGTACTTACGATCCGACTACGGCAGGCTCCAGAATTGCACATGCAGCTTGCTGTGTCATATGTTGAGAAACTGTTACGTTTTCTCGCTGATGACTCCATTTCGAAACTATGGCGAGCCAAAGGTTAGGCAAATCTACTTGGTCATTCTTTCTATCCTCATCTCTGTTCACCCAAATCAGCGTCTTCGTATTCTTCCAGCCCCAAGGAGACGTCTTTTTTATCATATTTTGCGTCTACAACGCCGGACTCCGAACATAAGCAAGTACGGCTGAAAACGATTCTCCTTCTACAAGGTTCATCCCTATACGAACCAGCGGTTATCCGCGAGAGCTTACTTGGAAATGAGAAGGCATTAAGACTGGAACTCGCGATTGTGGATGGTAAAGTGCGTTTCGATCATGGTCCCTCGTTCTTTGCCATTTATGGGATCCTGTTTAGCTTGGTAATCATCGATCGGCTCTTGCTGGGTTGGTTCACGACCTCCGAGATGGTATTTCTGCAGAGGCGTATTGTACACTGGGCGGGGACGTGGTACCTTCTAAAACTGCTCAATCAATAGGCGAGAAATGCGGGCTGCAGCAGTGGGCGTCTGCATTCTTTCTCCAACCCGCAAACTCAGCGAAGCTCGCCTCTCAAGCCCAACCGTTGGTGAAGCAGAAAAGTGTCAACGAAGGGTTGAAAAAAGACCTGCTGAAAATTCTACTTGAGGTGTACATGAACGATGAGTATGTTCTTTCAGGTCGCCATATGGATCATTTAGTAATAGTTATTCCACTCTTTTCTCCACAGTGGATCGACTGCCGACCAGACAGCTCAGCTCCTGAATTCACAGTCGATGAATCTTGACGTAGTTGATGTGAGTTGTATTGGTTGTTTGGTGTCATTATCAGATTCCGTCCTTCCCACTAAACTTATTTTGATGGTTGATAGGTCATTCCTCTTGTGCCGCCAGACTGGTCGTTGAAAGTATTGTCGTCTTTTCTCGCACGGTCAATTCGGCGGACACTACACGCTCGACACGAAGGCCAAATTGTGAAAGCTATTAGTTCAGGGCAGAACCTTGAGGTAACCTCTATGGCAGGATTCCTGAATTGTGACCTTAGAATTCTTACTATTCTATACAGGTCTTCGAGCGCACTTATCCAGTTTTCCGAGACTACGGTGCAATAATCGAAGAGTCCCTTGAGAAAGAGGACAAATTCGACGATAATGGGGTTCTCTCAGAGAAAGTTTCCCTACATTTGCGAGAGCTTGGCGGAGGCGGTGATCAAAAGGAGTTGAAACATGCGACGAGCAACCCACCATCTGATGTTCCGTCTATTACTTGATATTGTTTTTATTAGACCCATGAGCCTATAAAGTGGGCAAGGGTTTCTATCCTATACACGCGGCGGATTCATTACCGAACCGTCCATCTCACCACACTCCCAACTAGAAAACCTGCGCCGGAAACTTTTCTCAAATATCCGTAGCATGCAGCAAGATTACATACAGATGCCCAATGCTCCAACGATCCGTTTCCCTGCCACAGATCCGGGTGCTTGTATACGGGATTGGCGCAGCGCATAGAGCCCCACTGTCGTGAGTGCTGCTGTCCCGATTATGCGACAGGAGAGGCAGTCTTGGTCAGTTGTTGGGAGACGTTGTGGCGGTTCCGAGTTCAAGGACATTTTGAGCACGTGTTGCACATGAAAATTGACATGCATGTTGGCTGGTTCCCGAAAGTCGGACCACATCGACAATCACCACGGTAAGATGTCGGCCAAGCGCTTTCGCCGTCACACCTCAAAAATACTTCAAGAATCACCGACAAGGAGCCCTACAAAGTTGACCACTCTCCCTCTGGACACTCTCATCCATGTGTGTGCACCGGTGTGAACACTGGAGATCAAGCGCTAACACCTGGGTATCAGGTTTTGTTTTTCCTGCTTCCAAGGGATATCCTCTCTCTACGCAAGGTATTATAATGTGTATCCAAGCCATCCGTATGACTGATACATATTTTGCATCGTTGTGGTAGTGTTGCAAAGCGCTCTGTAGTGCCACTCTTCAAAGGACCGTTTGGATAAATGCAACTCGACAAGCATGCTTAGAGTGTAACGCTTTTGAAGACTCCTTTCCTGTGGAAGACATGACACTCTCGGAATTGGAGTTTGTGGCTACAGCACGCGATCGATATCTAACTCGCCTTTGGACCGAGATGGAACGCTCAATGCCCCTCATCCCCATTTCTACTCGCATTCTTATCCCACACCCCAGTCAGGGTAGCGTTAATAACATGTCGTTGATTCCAGGGGGGAGGTTTCTCATATGTTCTACCTCCACGAATCTTGTTCAACTCTGGGATCTTGGCGTCACACCCCACACAATGATCACTCATCGCCCTCTCGCGTCTATGGTAGTATGGGGTATAGAATCCGATTTTGAGCTGTTGATGCACCCCACACCGGATGGCAAGGGTATTTTTCTATTGCTTACTTGCAGTCGTCACGAGTGAGTATGGAGCATATCATCTTCATCCGGCCTCACAATTCACTCCTAGCGGTGTTCACTTCTGTGCCTATGAGATCTTTCCTGCTTCAGAAAACCCTGCATTTCGCCCAATATCCGCCCTTTCTGCGGGCCACATCCACGTGCGCGTTTATGCATTGAGCGGGGATCGATTCGCCTTTTACGGTGATGATCAACTTGTAGTGTGGAATTTCCTCCTGGATAAGTGCGTTATGTGGAAGTTTGACCTACAAATATATGAAGTTGGTATACAAAACGTGGAACTTCTGGTGGCATATCCTAATCAATTCCTTTCACAGCTGCTTTTTTCCGATAACAATCTCATCCTTCTGGAAGGTCCGGAAATCTCAATATTCGAAATACCACCTCTCCGGTCCCGCATCTCTGAATCCTGGGCGGATGTGGATGCCGGTCCGCAAACACCATTGCTATCTTTGGTAGTCCCTCTCGATATCCCCGTGAATTTCTCCCAATCTACATGGCACCCAGGTACTTCCTATCGTAAACGCCGTTGCTACATCGACGCCATTGGTGGGGACGCTGACGGCAAGACCACGATATGCCGATATGTGTTAAAACATATCGACAACAAACCAAGCGATGGACTGCCATGTAGCATACCCATCATGATCGATTCGCTCAGAAACCAGGATATTTTCTCCAACCCACCTCGATTTAGGTCCTTCCAGTTGTCGGAACGCGAACGCTTACTATGTTGGATTCATGAGTTTAGCATCCGGGTGCAACTATCGACATTGGCGGGTTCGGCTGAGGATCCTGCCCAAGTGAAATCGGGAGTCTTATGGTTGTGGCCCGCTTTGCCGAGTGAGCCATATTTTACTTTCTGCCCGATGATGGGCCGGCTTTGTGTTTCCTCTTGGGATCACGAAGTCCGTGTGTTGGATTATGTCGTGCCTCCCATTTGAACGACCTGTCCCCGCTCCTTACGATTATTGCTGCTTGCTCCTACATGTGATGTCAGGTAAATTATATACGGCTAATGGGAAAACGGTGTAATATCCATATGCCATAACATAGATAAGAGCTTGCTGTAACAACTTGGACTATACACTTATTGGTCGATAGAAGGTTCCTTGTCAGGATGGTCAGTCAAAGGCACGTACTGGAACAGAGATAGTCACGCGTATAAGATTCGGCCTTAAAACGGTGAACGAACGACCTACCACGACACTCATCAACATCTTTTTGGACACATTTCCATCAGCATCCTTATCGACTTGCCAGATACGTTGTCCATGTGTCCCGACAGGAATAAACATCCTACCCGGAGAAGCAAGTTGCTCAATTAGAGGGGTTGGGATGGTTGGGGCAGCTGCCCCGACGTGAATAGCATCATAGGGGCCTATCGTAGGATCTTATATCAGATAGAACATGTACACCGCACGCGACCTACTCACCTCCGCTCGGATAGCCTAGGCACAACGGGAGAACGTTCAGAAAGTCACAGGATAATGCAAAAGAAAGAAAGAAAATACCAAGCCTTCCATCCCCCGCAACCATCTCGATATGTTTCTCCTCTATTGCACGCCCCAATCCATCATTCTTCATGTTCTCAACAGACCAATCAACCAGTTCGTTGATATGTTCAACACCTACAACTTTCCCAGTCTTATCCTCAGATGAGGCAAGATGATAGAAGATTGCGGAAAGGTAGCCCGAGCCACTGCCTACATCGAGAACTCTCGAACCGGGGTGGAGGAGGGGTAAAAGGTATTCAGCGGCATGTGCGTGCTGCGACCGGTAATTGGGAGACCGATCAGGATCGTGATCATCACCATCATCAGCCAGAACATAACCTGGTAGATTCCTGATAGCTGCTGACCATGTGAGGAGCAGAAATCGTCGCAGAATAACCGATCGCTCTGAAGTAAGGGTCATTCATCGTAAACCAGGAGATGGAGAGGTGAATGGGCGCAACTGGGGAGAGTCTTCATAGGCTTCTGCCTTGCGTCTGACATAGTTTGCTCTGTCGACCTTACCCATCGCCTAAGTATAGTAGACTCGTCAGCGATATCGCTCAGACTCATTGGTGAGATAGTGGGCGCTGACGGCAGCTATGGAATCATGATGAAAAATGCCATTTTTTGCTAGGTTTGCGATGAGTTCAGCATTGGTTTTACCACTGCAGCGCCAAGCCATGATATGACGGGGAGTCAAAGTGACACGGCCAAAAGCGGCAACGGGGCAAATCCATTCAAAACGCGGCTGAAACGTTGACGCCATCTCACCATCTTGCACCCCACCCTCTTGCACAACCATCGAATGCCCTTGCTCAATCAATGATATTTTCTCCTTTCGAAACACCTGTGCTGCCTCTTTTGCAGACAGTCTTTACGGCAAGTCTCCAGCTCTGTTTTTTGAGTGTTTTGCTTATTCAAAAATGGACAGGCGATCCTTGAGGTCTTTTTACTATGTTTAGTAGGATACATACTCGCTGGCTATGGTATCCTCGATAAAAGGGCTCAGAGGGTGCGTTCTAGTCCTCCGCGCTTGCTTTCCTTGCTAATCCAGTGCCACCGCGCAGCAACTCAATCGTCTGAACATCTCTTTCTTCACCCCTTCACTCCTCTTTTCAAAGGTCGCATTCTTCCTTTCACCTGGTTCGTCCTACAAGTTTCCAATCGATTTACGGTCTGAATACTCTTGCTTTAGCGAAACTTCGAGAGCTATGGATAATTCCGATTTTCTTTGTGTTCGTAACCGTTGTCTCTATGTCTGTCGCCTTTCTCCTTGGGACCATATTCAGACTCAAGCCGTCGCAGAGGTGCGTGCTACAATTGTCTACCTTGTGTATGACTTCATTGCCTATAGGAGCTTTGCGATGGCAGCTGCCATGTTCATGAATTCCAACTCACTACCTATAGCGTTGATGCAAAGTCTTGTCATTACCGTCCCCGGACTTAAATGGGGGGATGATGATAATCAAAACGCGATGCTTGGTCGCGCGCTGAGCTATCTTGTAATGTATAGTACACTCGGAATGGTGGTACGTCACACAACACGAGGCTGGCTTCCTCTTGACTATGCTGACGGTATTCCCAGCTACGTTGGAGTTTTGGCGTGAGACTTTTATCCCAAGCGGATGATGAATCTCCCATTCAAGCCCATGTTGATCCCACGGAAACCAGCCCCTTACTTCAATCTAGTGAACCGACATTCTCGTCCAACATGGAATATCAAGGAATCTATCGTCAAGAGTCGTCTGGAAGCTGCTCGACCCGAATTGGAGAAGACCTGACCCGTCATCCCGAATCCTATGCCAGAGGTATCACTGCCGATGATCCTGGAAAACTTCGTCCACCCGTCTCTCACCAGGCCCTCTTTTACCATTCATTCCCAAATTCGCCGAACAATTCACAAAGCAGACTTGTGACGACTTCGCTCTCCCGGACACCGACGGCATCTGAATACGATCACTCAGACTCAGACGCAGATGACGAGCTACCCATTGAGCATCGAACACGTCGGCAGCGTCAGATCATGTCGCAACCGACCACGACGCGCTTGCAATCGTTCCTCCGTCGGTCACGGCGCCAGGTTGTCCGCTTTTGGAGGGCGTTGCATAACTTCATGACGATGCCACTCTGGGCGGCGCTTGCTTCCCTCATCGTTGCTTGCATCCAGCCCTTACAGCATGCATTGAACTGGCATATGCAGGCCGTAAAAGGTGCGCTGGGCTCTGCAGGGAACTGTTCCATCCCGGTTACACTTGTCGTACTCGGTGCATACTTCTATCCGCCGCCCCCTAATCCGTATGAAATCGACGAAGGGCAAAACGTGCATACGGCCAAGAAGTCACAGTCTTCCTTGATCGACAATTTGAAGAGTATGCTCCATATGAACAAGGGCCGGGAAGCGACTGCGGCCAAGAAGGAAACGAGAAGCGGAGAGACGATGACGGTGGTAATTTCTGTGCTATCAAGGATGGTGATCACACCGTTATTGATATTACCGATGATGGCATTGTCAACGAAATTTACTCTGCACTCGGTATTCGAAGAGTGAGTGTGCAGCTGTGAGCGTCGTCCGCCTGGTGATTGATGTTGTTATATTAGCCCAGTATTTGTTCTCGCCAATGTTCTCTTAGTATCGTCTCCTCCAGCGTTGACACTAGCTCAGGTTCGTAAACATTGGCCAAAGGCATCCATTCGCCGCTCACGCAAAATAATTGTGTACAGATTACTCAAGCGGCGTCGGGAGATGCATTCGAACGACTTATCAGCCGAACTATTTTTTGGGCCTATTGCATTGTGACACCTCCAGCGATCATTGTTAACGTGGTGATCGGATTGCTGATAACGAAGTTATAAGTGGACTAATTTCCCCTTGCTCTGACTGCTATGCGTTACTTTATTCCCCTGTAGATATGATCCACACTCACACATCTATTCACTAGAAAATGTACATAGTAGCGGATTCGTCAAAAGACAAAAAAGACAAATGAGTTTGCATACGTCATGGTTATCGTGTTCTTCTAAATAGATCATTCGAATAGAAGGTATGACGTCTTGGATAAGGCAGCAATCAAGGGTGCAAAGATATCTCAGATGGTGGTGGTCATGGGCCAACGACCAATCTTTGAGTGAATTGAACCTATTTTCCAAAAGATCCAGGTAAGATAGATCCGTTTCCAAAGCTATAGGAGTTGTTCACGTGACCGTACAATAAATCACAAGCATTAAATTTGCAAAGAATGAACGAATGGACTCGCATTAATGACTAGCCTTTGGCAAATTCGAGGACAATTACCAGTATATTTGACCCTATTTCCTTGATATAGTAGCGGAAATAATAAATTTAGAGGGAAATCGTGCCGCAGAAGATCTCGAATTTCCAAAATCACATGCAAATGCACAAACTACTTATTTGGCTTGTCTCAAACCTGTATTTATTGCTTATCTGCGTCTCTCCCTCTTCCCAACTTCCACCATGTCGCCCTCTGTAAATTCCCAAACATCTACAGTCCCCCTCCCCTCTCAAGAACGTTGTGCTCCAGAGATTACCGTTATTTCTCGTTTCGCTTCAATCCCGATAATTTCATCATCCCTTTCCACCATCGACGACACGCTCGTCTCCAACTCATACACCCGCTTCACCTACTGCACCGCAAAAGGTCTCTCTACTACCGCCTATAATATTACCACACCGTTACAAGTTAAATTGGCTCCCATAATCTGCCGTGCAGACAATTTTGCCAACAAGGCCGTCGACGTTGTTGAGTCGCGCTGTCCCTATCCGTTCAAGGCAAAACCAGAGGAAGTAGCCCGTCTGGTCAGGGATCGCCGCGATAGTGCTACCAAGTACGTCAGGGAAAGGCGAGAGAGCGCAGTAAGCGTAGCCAGCAAGACCATCGATGAAAAAGTCAAGTTGCCGGTTGTGCATGCCGCCCAGGGAATCGATCAGGTCCTCTATTTTTTTTCGGCCTCCCTCGCCTCCCCCCCCTTGGTACTGACGTATTTCATTATTTTATCAGCGCTTTGCCCCCCTCGTGGATTATATAGCAGCCCTCGTCCAATCTCAGCCTCCGAACGATAAATATCAGTATCAACGTATGCTCACGCTTACTATGAGCCTAAAGGACAATATTCTCGTATACTCCAACGAACAACTCAAACAACTTCAGGAACACAACTCTCTGGTGTACGAGCCCTGTTTCTCCTGTTTTTTTTTTTTTCAAACTCGCTGACATGAATTTATTCTAGCCGACGCGCAATGGAAACGGCTCAAGCGATAACGGACCTCGCGTCCAGTTCGCTAACGAATGCCAATTCGCGTGTGCACGCTCTGTCGGACAGAATGCTTCAGGAACTACAAACCCTTCAGAGATCCACTGGCAACCTGCCCTCTTCGCTGTCCGCATCCTTTAACTCCGCATCTAGTTCACTCTCTTGCGCAATAACGAATCTTCGTGGGATCCTTGCCGAGCCGATACCATTGAACCAGAAGGTCGCACGTGTCAGTGTGGAAGTCAAGGAACGTGTCAACCCGCTTTTGGAGAATTTATCCGGAAAAGCCAATGGCATTCTTAATGTGGTTCGCACTCGTGCGGACGATATGAAAGGAAAGGATGTGAACAGGGTGAATGGACATGCTGGGAGGCAGTAAGGATATTGGGTCTTGTCTTTTTTTTCTTTTTTTCCTTTCAATAGAGTTTCCCATTTCCTTTCCTCCACTCCCTCCAAAGGTCGTTGTACACCGAACCCCTATGTAGTTTTGTCCGCAACGATACCGATATGATTACGATTATATTTCATAAAATCATGTGACGTATGACGCAATAACGCTCTTCTGTTTCCTAATCCGGACATCTGCCCGAGAAACCGCACATCTCAACGAAATTTCTCATCTGATTGTGTGACCACACCTTTCTTGACTTCTTACTCCCACCATGGACAGTTTCTCAGAGCCTTATACCCGTCTGGGTGACGATGTCTCTCTAGCTGACGTCTCTGCTCAAGTTCGTGCTCTCGAGGAAGAGCATCGTGCAAATGGTATTCAGCTCTCAGGTCGTATACTTCATGTCTGTCACTATCTCCCTGTATCCGCAACTCTCGCGAACCGCTCCGGCGTCCTCAGCCCACCTGCAACACCACCCACCAAACCTTCCTTCCTTTCTACAATCCAACCCGACCCATCTGAATCCGTCATACGTACTGTACCAGACAAAGGCACTTGGACACTATCCCCGAGATATGGACATGCAGCTATGATATCTGGAATACGATCCCTCGCAGCTACACACGAACAACTTCTTATCGGCTGGACCGGTGATATAGAATCCTCAACTCCTGGAGAGCACATCCCAACCAACCTTGTTAGTGATTCTGACAGAGGCGCCCTCGAGGATGCCCTCAAGTCTTACCAACCAAGAGAGGCGGATCCTGATGATGATAAGAAGACAGTCTATGTACCTGTCTGGTTGGATGATGAGGTAGCCCATGGCCATTATGACAGCTACTGCAAGCAAAGTGAGTACAGAATACGAAATTCGAACGAGCTTACTTCCTCGTGTTTTTTTTAAATTCGATCACAAGTATGGCGCCCGGATCTCCCTGCACGAAAAACCTG
>Ga0209006_10004769_pt1 | contig 12291 bp, 11 predicted proteins | sample JacPin_JW_Ref_O2_FD_188567 | JGI IMG/M metagenome (GOLD analysis project Ga0209006, IMG submission 188567) | Forest soil microbial communities from Algoma, Ontario, Canada - Jack Pine, Ontario site 1_JW_Ref_O2 (SPAdes) (version 2) | ecosystem: Environmental > Terrestrial > Soil > Boreal...
GCTGGTGCTGGCCGAGTCCGTGCGGCTCACCGGGGCTATCGCCGCGAAACTGTCCGAGCGCGCCGTCGCGGCCGCGGGCTGCGCGTTCGCGACGGTGCTGATCGTGCCGGGCGAAGAGCGCCACGTCGAGGCGGTGCGCGCGCTGGATGTCTCGGGGGAAGTGGGCGTCTCGGCGTGGAACGGCATCGCGGTCGCGCGGCTCGTTGCGGCTGACGGCGTTGCTCTGCGCCGCGACCTCGCTGCCGTGCTATCCGCATTCGACACCGGACCTTTGCCGCGACTCTGGGTCAATTGAGGGGCGCCATGAATCTCACGCCGCGCGAAAAGGACAAGCTGCTGATCGCCATGGCCGCGATCGTGGCGCGCCGCCGGCTCGAGCGCGGCGTCAAGCTCAATCATCCCGAGGCGGTCGCGCTGATCTCGGATTTCATCCTCGAGGGCGCGCGCGACGGAAAAAGCGTCGCCGATCTGATGCATGCCGGCGCCCACGTCATCACGCGCGCCCAGGTGATGGACGGCATCGCCGAGATGATCCCGGACATCCAGGTCGAGGCGACGTTCCCGGACGGAACCAAGCTCGTCACTGTGCACGATCCGATCCGCTGAGGAGGCGCAGCATGATTCCCGGCGAAATGTTCATCCAACCCGGCGAAATCACTCTCAACGCCGGCCGCAAGACCGTGACGCTCATGGTCGCCAACACCGGCGACCGGCCGATCCAGGTCGGCTCGCATTATCATTTCTTCGAGACCAATCCGGCGCTCAAGCTCGATCGCAAGAAGGCGCGCGGCATGCGCCTCGACATCGCGGCCGGCACCGCGGTGCGCTTCGAGCCTGGGCAGACGCGCGAGGTCACGCTGGTCGCGCTTGCCGGCAAGCGCACGATCTATGGTTTCCGTCAGGAAATCATGGGCAAGCTCTAGGCGCATGTCCCGGAAAAGTGGAAGCCGGTTTTTTTGATCAGGACATCCGCCAAGGAAGGTGAGGTCGCACATGCCAATCAAGATGGATCGCCGCGCCTATGCGGACATGTTCGGCCCGACCACCGGCGATCGCGTGCGGCTCGCCGACACCGATCTCATCATCGAGGTCGAGAAGGATTTCACCGTCTACGGCGACGAGGTGAAGTTCGGCGGCGGCAAGGTGATCCGCGACGGCATGGGCCAGAGCCAGGTCACCAACCGGCAGGGTGCGGTCGACACCGTCATCACCAACGCGCTGATCCTCGACCATTGGGGGATCGTGAAGGCAGACGTCGCGATCAAGGAAGGCAGGATTGCCGCGATCGGCAAGGCGGGAAATCCGGACATCCAGCCGGGTGTCACCATCGTGATCGGTCCCGGCACCGAAATCATCGCCGGCGAGGGCAAGATCCTCACCGCCGGCGGCTTCGACACCCACATTCACATGATCTGTCCGCAGCAGATCGAGGACGCGCTGATGTCGGGCCTGACCTCGCTGCTCGGCGGCGGCACGGGACCTGCGGCCGGCACCAGCGCCACCACCTGCACGCCCGGCCCCTGGCACCTCGCCCGCATGATCCAGGCGGCCGACGCCTTCCCGGTCAATCTCGGCTTCACCGGCAAGGGCAACGCCTCGCGCCCGGCCGCGCTCGAGGAAATGATCAAGGCGGGCGCCTGCGCGCTCAAGCTGCACGAGGACTGGGGCACGACGCCCGCCGCGATCGACTGCTGCCTGTCGGTCGCCGACGACTACGACGTCCAGGTGATGATCCACACCGACACCTTGAACGAGTCGGGCTTCGTCGAGGACACGATTGCGGCGTTCAAGGGCCGCACCATCCACGCCTTTCATACCGAGGGCGCCGGCGGCGGGCATGCGCCCGACATCATCAAGGTCGCCGGCCTCAAGAACGTGCTGCCGTCCTCGACCAACCCGACGCGGCCGTTCACGAAAAACACCATCGACGAGCATCTCGACATGCTGATGGTGTGCCACCACCTCGATCCGTCGATCGCCGAGGATCTGGCCTTCGCGGAGAGCCGCATCCGCAAGGAGACGATCGCGGCCGAAGATATTCTGCACGACCTCGGCGCGCTCTCGATGATGTCGTCGGACTCGCAGGCGATGGGGCGCATCGGCGAGGTCATCATCCGCACCTGGCAGACGGCAGACAAGATGAAGAAGCAGCGCGGGCGCCTCAAGGAGGAGAAGGGCGACAACGACAATGCGCGCGTCAAGCGCTACGTCGCCAAGTACACCATCAACCCCGCGATCGCGCAGGGCGTGTCCAAGCTCATCGGCTCGGTCGAGAAGGGCAAGCTCGCCGACCTCGTGCTGTGGTCGCCTGCCTTCTTCGGAGTCAAGCCGGAATGCGTCATCAAGGGCGGCTCGATCGTCGCGGCGCCGATGGGCGACCCCAACGCCTCGATCCCGACGCCGCAGCCCGTGCACTATCGCCCGATGTTCGGCGCCTTCGGCCGCGCCCGCACCGCGAGCTCGGTCGTCTTTGCGTCCAAGGCGGCCGTGAAGGCGGGCCTCGGCAAGAAGCTCGGCATCCAGAAGGAGCTGGTCGCGGTCTCGCATACGCGCGACATTTCGAAGAAGAGCATGATCCACAACGGCGCAACGCCGAAGATCGACGTCGACCCCGAGACCTACGAGGTGCGCGCCGACGGCGAGCTCCTGACCTGCGCGCCCGCCGACGTGCTGCCCATGGCGCAACGGTATTTCTTGTTCTGATATCATTGTCATTGCGAGGCGTGCGCAGCACGCCGAAGCAACCTCGTGGCACGGGTCGAGATTGCTTTGCTTCGCTCGCAATGACGATTTGGTGAGCGCAACCGCGTGAAACGAGCCCTCGACGTCAAGAAGCGCGAAGACGCCGGCGCGGCGAACGTCGTCGATCGCGTCGTGCTCGCCGCCGCCGACCGCCACCGCCGCCGTCTCGTCATGACCGGCGAGCGCGGCACGCGCTTTTTGCTCGACCTGCCGCATGCCGCCATGCTGCGCGACGGCGACGGCCTCGTGCTCGACGACGGCTCGATCGTGCGCGTGGTGGGCAAGCCGGAACCCCTCGTCGAGATTGTGGCCGCAAACGAACCCGATCGCCTGCGCATCGCCTGGCACCTTGGCAACCGCCACGTCGATGTGCAGGTTACCGGCGACAAGCTGCGCATCCGCCGCGACCACGTGCTCGAGGCGATGCTGCTCGGCCTCGGCGCGCACTTGACGGCGATCGAGGCGGCGTTTGATCCCGAGCAGGGCGCCTACGCGCATTGGCATGACGATGGCGACAGTCATGTCTAGGAAACCGCGCAGACGCTCGGCCCGCGGAGTCGGCGATCAGCGTACTGACGCGCCGCTGCTAGCCTCCCGCCCGTTGGCGGGGAGGGTCGGCCGCGTGAGCGAAGCGAACGCGGACGGGGTGGGGGGGCTACGCTTGCTCGGAGCAAGCGGCCGCCCCCCACCCCCGACCCCTCCCCGCCACGCGCTTCGCGCGCGGGGGGAGGGGTGTCGCGACGCCAGCGCGAGTGAAACAGGCGAACAGATAAGCGGACTTGCCTCCGCCGCGCTTTACCGCCTGATGGCGTGGCTGTCGCCTGCCTTCCCGGTCGGCGCCTTCTCCTATTCCAGCGGCATCGAGTGGGCGGTCGAGGCGGGCGACATCAAGGATGCAGCCACGCTGCGCCACTGGCTCGCGGTCGTCATCGCGGAAGGCGGCGTCTTTTGCGACGCGGCGACCTTCGCCAATGCGCATCGGGCGGTCGACTCCGGTGACGATGCGCAGCTGCACGACACGGCCGAGCTCGCCGTCGCGCTCGCACCTTCGAAGGAACGCCACCTCGAAACCACCGGCCAGGGCCGTGCCTTCGTCGAGGCCGTGCGCGCCGCGTGGTCGTGCGCAGCGCTCGACCGGCTCGCTGCGATCTGGGACGGTGCGATCGCCTATCCGGTCGCGGTCGCGGTTGCGGCCGCGGGCCACGGCGTGCCGTTCGTACCGGCGCTGCACGGCTATCTGCATGCCGCCACCGCCAGCCTGATCTCGGCCGGGGTGCGGCTGATCCCGCTCGGCCAGACCGACGGCCAGCGCGTGCTCGCCGCGCTCGAGCCGGTGGTTGCCGGCGCGGCCGCGCGCGCCATGGCGACGCCGCTCGACGATATCGGCGGCGCCGCCTTCCGCGCCGACCTCGCCGCGATGCGGCACGAGACGCAATATACGCGGCTATTTCGGAGCTGAGGGCGATGGTGAAACCGCATGGTCCGTCCCACGGCCCTTTGCGGGTCGGCGTCGGCGGCCCGGTCGGCTCAGGCAAGACCGCGCTGATGGACGCGCTGTGCAAGCGCCTGCGTGATCGCTACGACATCGCGGCGATCACCAACGACATCTACACCAAATGGGACGCCGAATACCTCGTGCGCTCCGGGGCGCTCGCGCCCGAGCGCATCGCCGGCGTCGAGACCGGCGGCTGTCCGCACACCGCGATCCGCGAGGACGCCTCGATCAACCTCGCCGCCATCGCGGACATGCGCAAGCGCTTCCCCGATCTCGACCTGATCCTGGTCGAATCGGGCGGCGACAATCTCGCCGCCACCTTCTCGCCCGAGCTCGCGGATCTCACGATCTACGTCATCGACGTCGCCGCCGGTGACAAGATCCCCTCGAAGGGCGGCCCCGGCATCACCCGCTCCGATCTCCTCGTCATCAACAAGATCGACCTCGCGCCCCACGTCGGCGCCTCGCTCGCCGTGATGGAGCGCGATGCCAAGAAGATGCGCGGCGCGCGGCCGTTCGTGTTCACCAATCTGCGCGTGGGGCAGGGTGTCGAGGAGATCGCGCGGTTCATCGAAGAGAAAGGCGGGTTATGACCGCAATGCCGGCATCACGTGCTTGGCGAACAGCTCCACCGAGCGCGTGAACTCCGCTGGGGCGAGATCGCCAAACGCGAACTGTCCCACCACGTAGTTCGTCTGCGTCTCGTCGAGCTGCGCCCGCAGCCACTTGGTGACGCTTGCGGGCGACCCCGCAAACCCCTGGCCGCGCGCCATCAGCGCATCGTAGTCCGCCGGCCGCGGGTGCATCTGCTTGTAGTCATGCAGGCGCGGCAGATATGTGAACGCGTCGTGCCATTTCGGATAGGCGCGCCGCGCGAGCGCAAGCGCCGCCGCGTCGCTGTCGGCGACCACGATGAACCGTCCGAGCCCGAGCTTGGGCAGCGGCGCGTCGCCGTGCGTCGCGCGCCACACCGCGCGATAGCGCTCCGAGCAGGCGCGCGTCTCGGCAACCGAATCGAGGTTGATCGTATGCAGGCCGCGCCGCGCCGCGCGCTCGGCGGCGTCGGGTGAATGCACGCCGTACCACACCGGCGGATGCGGCTTCTGGAACGGCGCGATCTGCATCGGCACCTTGTCGAAGCGGAAATGCTCGCCCGCGAAAGTCAGCGTCTTCTCGGTCATCCCCTTGAGGATCAGCTCGACGCCTTCCGCATAGATCGCCTGCGCCTGCTTCGGATCTTGGCCGAAGAAGCCGAGCTCGATCGGCGAGGCGCCGCGCCCGAAGCCGATGTCGAGCCGCCCGCCGCTCATCTGGTCGAGCATGCAGATTTCCTCGAGCAGGCGCAGCGGATGGTAGAGCGGCAGCGCGTAGACCATCGGCCCGAAGCGCAGCCGCTTGCTGCGCTGCGCCACGGCGGCGAGAAAGACGCTCGGCGAGGGCGCCATGCCGAGCGGCGTCGCATGGTGCTCGGCGAGGTGATAGGCGTAGAAGCCGGCGGCGTCGTACAGCTCGATCAGCTTGAGCCGCGCCTCGTAGAACTCGGGCAGCGGCCCGTCATAGCGGTCGAGATGATCGAAGACGCCGAAGTCCATGCGCGATTCCCCCTGGTGCGTAACCCTAGTATCTGCCGTGCGCGCGGAGCAAGCGCCGCCGGCGCATTGCACGGGCGCGCAAAATCATGCAGTCAAGGCGCAGCCATGCTCCGAAATGCCATCACCTTTATCGCTCTCGGCGTGCTCCTGGCGGCTCCGCTCGCCGGCGCGGCGCGTGCCGACGAGTATCCGGCGCGCCCGATCATGCTGGTCGTGCCCTATCCGCCGGGCGGCGGCAACGATGTGATCGCCCGCATCGTCGCCGCCAGGATGAGCGCCGCGCTCGGGCGCGAGATCGTGGTCGAGAACCGCGGCGGCGCCGGCGGCACCATCGCGACCCGCCAGGTCGCGCGCACCGCAGCCGACGGCTACACGCTGCTGGTCGCGACGAGCTCGCTCGCCATCAACCCGTCGATCTACGCCAATGTCGGCTACGATCCGGGCAAGGACTTTGCCCCCATCGGCCTGATGGCAAAGAGCCAGAATGTGCTTTTGGTGAATTCGTCGCTCGGCGTGGCGTCGGTCAGCGAGCTGATCGCGCGCGCCAAGGCGGCGCCCGGCAGGCTCACCTTCGCGTCGACCGGCGGCGGCAACAGCGTGCAGCTCGCCGCGGAGCTGTTCGCCGCGCTGGCCGGCGTCGCGCTCACGCAGATCCCCTACAGGGGCAATGCGCCGGCGCTCACCGATCTGCTCGGCGGTCAGGTCGACATGATGTTTAGCCCGCTGCCCGCCGCGGTCGGCCTGGTGCATGAGAGCAAAGTGCGCGCGCTCGCGGTCACTGGCGGCACGCGCTCGCCGCTCTTTCCCGATCTGCCGACCATCGCGCAGGCCGGACTGCCCGGCTACGAATCCGAGCTGCACTACGGCATCGTCGCGCCCGCCGGCGTGCCGCGGCCGATCGTCGACAAGCTCAACGCCGCCTTGCGCGGCGCACTCGCGGCGCCGGATGTCGCGCAGCACTTCGCGGCGCTCGGTGCCGAGGTGTTTGCCGGCACGCCCGACGCCTACGCGGCCGATATCGCATCGGAAGAAGCCAAGTGGTCGCCGATCGTGCGCAAGGCCGGCATCAAGGCGGAATAAGCATGCCTTCCCTCCGCCAATTCCTTCTTTCCCCGCGCTCGGTCGCGATCGTCGGGCAGTCGAATGATCCGACCAAGGCGGCGGGGCGGCCGCTCAAGTTCTTGCGCCAGGCCGGTTACGCGGGTCGCGTGTTCCCCATCAATGCGCGGCGCGACGAAGTGCTCGGTGAGCGCGCCTACCCTTCGCTCGCGGCGCTGCCCGAGGTGCCGGAGCACGCCTATATCGTGACGGCGACCGATGCCGCGGTCGAGGCCGTCGAGGAATGCGGCCGCCTCGGCGTCAAGGTTGCGACCGTGCTGGCCGATGGCTTTGCCGAGGCCGGCCCAGCCGGCGTCGCGCGCGAGGCTCAGCTGCGCGAGGTGGTGCAAAAGACCGGCCTGCGTCTCGTCGGTCCGTCGAGCCTCGGCGTCGTCAACCTGCGCGAAGGCGTGATGCTGACCGCCAACGCGGCGCTCGACGAGAAGGACTTGCCCTGTGGCCGCATCTTCGTCGCCTCGCACAGCGGCACCATGATCGGCGCGCTGCTGTCGCGCGGCAAGGCGCGCCATATCGGCTTTGCCGGCGCGGTCTCGGTCGGCAACGAGGTCGACCTGTCGCTCGGCGAGATCTGCGCCGCGAGCCTCGATGATCCCGACATCGACGGCTACGTCCTCTTCCTCGAGACCTTGCGCAACGCCGACCGCCTGCGCGCCTTTGCGCTCGCGGCGGCCGGGCGCGGCAAGCCGGTGCTTGCCTACAAGCTGGGCCGTTCCGCGGCGGCGCGCGAGCTCGCCGTGACCCACACCGGCGCGCTCGCGGGCGAGGACGACGTGGCGAACGCGTTTCTCGCCGACCTCGGCATCGCCCGGGTCGAGACCTTCGAGGCGCTGATCGAGGGACTGCCGCTGCTCATGCGCGTGCCCGCGCGGCAACGGGACGCGCGCCCGCCTGCCGTCGCCGTCGTCACCACCACGGCGGGCGGCGCCACCACGGTGGTCGATCCGCTCGCCATGCGTGGCGTCACCATTGCGCAGCCGAGCGCCGAGACTTTCGCGCGCCTCGCCGCCGCCGGCATCAAGGCCGCCCAGGCGCGCATCGTCGATCTCACGATCGCGGGCGCAAACTATGAATCCGTGAAGGCGACGCTCGACCTTCTGCTGAGCGCGCCCGAGTTCGACATGGTGCTCGCCGTGATCGGCTCCTCGGCGCGCTCGCAGCCGGAAAAATCGGTCAAGCCGATCATCGACAGCGCCAGCGCCGCGCGTCCGATCGCCGCCTACATGGTGCCCGATGCGCCCGTTGCGCTCGCCCAGCTCGCGTCCGCCGGCGTGCCGGCGTTCCGCACGCCCGAGGCCTGTGCCGACGCGATCGCCGCCGCATTGCGCCGCCGCGTTCCGCGCCTCGCCGGGCCGCAGCAGGCACCCGCGAAATCCAGCGCGGCCCGCCTGCTCGATGAGCTCGAAGCATACGCGCTCCTCGACGGGCTCGGCATTGCCCGTCCGCCGTCGATCGCGATCGATGCGACCGGTAGTACGCCGCCGGCATTGCCATTTCCCTATCCGGTCGCAGCAAAAATCTTGTCGGCCGATATCGCCCACAAGTCCGACATCGGCGGCGTCGCGCTCGGCATCGCCGACGGTGGCGCGCTCGTCGCGGCGATCGAGACCATGCGAGCCGCCGTCGCGAGACACGGCCATCATCTCGCGCGCATCCTCGTGCAGCCGATGATCTCCGGCCTCGGCGAGGCACTGATCGGCTATCGCGTCGACCGCGACGTCGGCCCGCTCGTGATGGCCGCGGCCGGCGGCATCCTCACCGAGATCTATCGCGACCGCAGCCTGCGGCTCGCCCCGGTCGATCGCGACACCGCGCACGAGATGATCAGCGAGGTGCGTGGTTTCCAGGCGCTCGCCGGCCATCGCGGCAAGCCGGGCGGTGATCTCGATGCGCTGGCGCAGGCCATCGTCGCGCTGTCGCGCCTCGCCGACGATCCGACCGTCGTCGAGGCCGAGATCAATCCGCTGATCGTGCGCCCGGCCGGGCAGGGCGTGGTCGCGGTCGATGCGGTGGTCAAAATCCTGGTATAGTCCGTCTAAACCTGAGGTATCGCGGGAGAGCGCATCGATGTCCCACGCCGAAGCCCTGCACACGCTCGCCCCCGCCGCCGGCGCGACCGATGCGCTGGTCGATTTCGCCCATGCGCTGAGATACGAAGTGCTCGACGCCGAGACGCGGCACTACGCGCGCCGCCACCTGCTCGACACCGTCGGCGTGATGATCGCCGGCGCCCCCGGCGACGTCGCGACCCGCGCCGAGGCCGTGGTCGCGTCGGTACGTGTCGAGGGCAACGTCCCGGTGCCCGGCCGCACGCGCCGCGCCGACCTGCTTGATGCCGCCTTCCTCGGCGGCACCGCCGCGCACGGCATCGAGCTCGACGACGGTTATCGCCAGGGCTCCGTGCATCCGGGCTGCACCGTGATCCCGGCGGTTCTCTCCGTCGGCTACCAGCAAGGCATCAGCGGCCGCGCGCTGATCGAGGCGATCGTCGCCGGCTACGAGATCCCGATTGCGATTGCGCGCGCCTGCCATCCCGAGCTGCGCCAGCGCGGTTTTCATCCGACCGGCGCCTGCGCGGTGTTTGGCGCCGCGGTCGCGACCGCCAAGCTGCGCGGGCTCACGCGCGCGCAGGTCGCCGACGCCATGGGTATCGCGGCGTCGAGCTCGGCCGGCCTTTTCGCCTTCGTCAACGGCGGGGCCGACATCAAGCGCCTGCACGCCGGCCACGCCTCGCGCGAGGGCCTGCAATCGGCGCTGCTCGCCGAGCAGGGCGTGCAAGGGCCGCCCGGCGTGATCGAATCGCGCGACGGCTTCATGCAAGCCTTCGCGTTCGGCCGCATCGACAAGGCGCGCCCGATCACCTTGCCGCCGCCCTTCGGCATCACCGACTGCTACATCAAGCCCTATGCGTGCTGCCGCCACATCCAGCCCGCGATCGAGGCGCTGATCGGGCTCGCCAACGACGAGAAGATCGCCGCCGACGAGGTGGCGCGCATCGACGTCGAGACCTATCGCATCGCCGCCGAGCACGCGCATACGGGCTGGGGCGATTTCGCCAGCGCGCAACTGAGCTTTCCGTTCCTGATCGGGCTCGCGCTCACCCGCCGCGGCATCAAGATGAAGTATTTCGACGACGATAGCCGGCGCGATCCCGCGTTCGAGCGTATCGCCGGCATGCTGCACGTCAGCGCGCCGCCCGAGATCGATCGGCTCTACCCACGCCTGCGCCCCGCGCGCGTCACCGTGACGACGCCGCGCGGCACCTTCACGCGCCAGGCCGACGAGGCGCTCGGCTCGCGCATCGTGCCGCTCGACGACGCGGGGCTCAAGGCCAAGTTCGACGAGCTGGTCGAGCCGGTGCTCGGCGCCGCGCGCGCCGGTGAGCTGCGCGAGCGGCTCTGGGAGATCGAGAGCGCCGGCGACGTGCGGCCGATCGTGGAGCTTGCCGCGCAGCCGCGCGGGTGAGAGGCGCATGCACAAGCTGCGATGAACTTCAAGAAGCACCAGACCGCACAGAAGCTCCGGGGCGGCTATTATACGCCGCCCGACTTGGCAGACTTTCTGGTTCGCTGGGTCAAGGAGATAAAGCCAAAAGACATTCTCGAGCCGGCCTGCGGCGACGGCGTGTTCTTCGCCGCGCTGGGCAGAATGAGCGGCTTCAAGAATGCCAACGTGCTCGGCTTCGAGCTCGACACCGACGAAGCGGCGAAAGCTCGCAGAGTCTTGTCGTCAGGGACGGTGCGGGCGAAGGATTTCCTGAGCTGGGCTCTTCCGCACCTGCGGCCCGATGGAGCGCGCTTTGACGCCGTTCTCGGCAACCCGCCGTTCGTCCGATATCAGTATCTTCCGCCGGATTTTCAGACGTGCTCCGAGCAGATCTTCGCTCGCCTCGGGTGCCATTTCACGAAGCACACCAACGCGTGGGTTCCATTCGTCCTGGCGTCCCTGGCCATGCTGCGGCCGGGCGGCCGGCTTGCGATGGTCGTGCCTGCCGAGCTCATCCACGTCACACACGCGCAATCGCTTCGCGCCTATCTCGGCGCCGAGTGCAGCCGCCTCGTCATCATCGACCCGGAGGAATTGTGGTTCGACGGCACCCTGCAAGGCGCCGTCCTGCTGATGGCGGAGAAGAAGAAGGGGCCGGCCGAAAGCGCGCAGGGTGTCGGCATCCATCCGGTTCGCGGCCGCGAGTTTCTCAAGAAGGCTCCGGGTGATGTTTTCAAGCTTCCTGTGCCGATCAACGGAAAGACCGTCGCAGGCAAGTGGACGCGTGCACTCCTCGACGTTTCGACCCGACGACTCATCGATGAGCTCGAGGAACGCGAAGACATCAGCGTGTTCGAGGACGTGGCGACGGTGGATGTCGGCATCGTCACCGGCGCGAACAAGTTCTTCCTGGTCGATGACGAAACCGTCGACCGTTTCGCGCTCTCGCGCTGGGCGCATCCCATGTTCGGCCGCAGCGAGCACTGCCCCGGCATCATCTATGACGCGCGGCAGCATGAGGCCAACGCCGGTGCCGGCTATCCGACGAACTTTTTGTTGTTTGATGAAAAGGCCGGATGCGACCCGCGCGTTCAGGCATATATCAAGACCGGCGAAGCGCAAAAGCTGCACACTCGGTACAAGTGCCGCATCCGCGCGCCCTGGTACAGGGTGCCGTCGGTTTATTCGACGCAAATCGGCATGCTGAAACGGTCGCACCATGTCCCGCGGCTCATTCTGAACAAAGCGAGCGCCTATACGACGGATACGGCGTACCGCATCAGGTCCAAGCAGGAAGCGGAGCAGCTGGTCGCGAGCTTCATCAATCCGCTTACGGCATTGAGTGCGGAGCTGGAAGGCAGGCACTATGGTGGCGGCGTGCTCGAGCTCGTGCCATCGGAGATCGAGAAGCTGCTCATTCCGGTGCCGAAGAAGCGCTTCGATGTGTCGAAGGTGGACGAGGCGGTGCGCAATCAGCCGGCTGAGGAAGTGCTGGAAATCCACGGCGGGGCGGTGCTGGAATCGCTCGGTTTTCCCAGAGGCCGCATCGAGGAATTGCTGCTGGCCTGGAAAAAACTGCGCAATCGGCGCCAACGCATATCGGCCGACGAGCTCTACTCGACTTCCGTGATCACCTCGGGAAACTGATGCAGCCGGTCGCCCGGACCGTTGCCGGTGATGAAATAGTTGTCGCACAGCCAGTTGACGTAGCCCTTGTGGATGTAGGTCGGGTGCACCACGATGTTCATGTCCTTCTCGATCGCCATCGGCTCGTCCTGGCGGATCAGCGGGCGCTCGACCAGGTCGTAGCCCTGGCCGTGGCAATAGAGCCGCGCCTCCTCGGGCCGGCCATTGCGGCGC
>Ga0209006_10004770_pt1 | contig 12290 bp, 10 predicted proteins | sample JacPin_JW_Ref_O2_FD_188567 | JGI IMG/M metagenome (GOLD analysis project Ga0209006, IMG submission 188567) | Forest soil microbial communities from Algoma, Ontario, Canada - Jack Pine, Ontario site 1_JW_Ref_O2 (SPAdes) (version 2) | ecosystem: Environmental > Terrestrial > Soil > Boreal...
AGAGTCGTACGCTCGCTGTTTGTCCGGGCAACTGAAATTGAAAATAGACTTTGCAGGTCGGCGGCAATTTCTTGCCGAAGTTTACGGCCATGCCATCTTCCGCCAGATCCACCAATGTAGCTCTTGCTTGTTCGACGCCGGCATAGTCGATGGTCGCATGGGTATGTACCGTGGCGCGCATCTTGCGACGCTTGTCGCGGAACAGCACGCTTTGCGCTGCGCGCAGCGTACTCAATGCACGCTCGGTCGAGACTGGTTTGTAGAGCACGAAGTTCACTCCCAGGGTAAACATCTCGCGGATGTTCTCCTGGCCGGCGACCACGGCGACTGCGAGTGTGGAATCGTTCAGACGAGAAGTGCGGCTGTCGTTCAATAAGGAAGTGACGTCAGCCTGGCTCTCGCAATCGAGAATGATGAGATCGAAACGCTCTTGTGCAAGACGAACCGAGGCTCTCACGGGATCGGAGCATACCTCCACTTGAATAGCGAGATCTTCGAGAACGCGCTTCAGCACGTCGACCGAAGCCTCGTCCATGCAAACCAGGAGTGATGAGAGATTCATACCTGCAAGCATCGTAGGATCCCCCCGGTTCTTCTAACAAGTTACCGGAGTCATGTTCACAGACCGTGCCTTTGGTTGATCAGCGATTAACTCCACTACTCTCAATCAGGTGACCCCAGTCACCCTGTCGATTACAAAAGGCCAATACCGCCGCGTTGCACCGTGGTGCTTTGACGCTGTGTCATCCCATTCCTAGTATGAAGACTGCCAGAGTCTATGCGCTGCGACCGTCATGTGTTGCCGGCGACTTGCATACATGGGAGCGCGGAAGTCTGGTTCGGTTGAGCATCGGAAGTGCACGGAGCGAGCCCCCCGCACCGACAAAAATATGACATCGCGCATAGAAAAAGGCTTCTCTCTGCTGGAGTTGGTGATCACACTGAGCCTCGCTCTGATTATGTGTGCGGTCACCTTTATCGCCATACGGCCCATGATTAACCAGAGCAATGTTGACTCGGGCTACGACACCACACTGATGGCGTTGCGCAATACCCGCAATCTGGCCATCACGCAGAGCCACCAGTATTACGTCAACTTCAACCCGGCGGGTTTTCCGGCGGGCACGATTCAAATCCAGTACCAGCCGCCACCGGTTGGGGGAATCGCGCAGCCGTTGCAACAAGTCATCACTTACACGATCCCCACGGCAGTCAGCTTTGCGGTACAGGCGGGATTCCCCGCCAGCACGCCGGATGGCTTCGGAACCGGAGTGACCGCCATTGATTTCGAATCAACCCCCGGTGTGCCGCTAAATTACGTGGTCTTCAATCCCGACGGATCGGCCCAAGACAGCCTGGGCAACTACAGCAGCGGGATTGTCTACATCACCCGTCCGACGGACAGCCTATTCAGTTCGAGGGCAATTACCGTGTGGGGAGCAACAGGGAGAGTCCGCGGATGGAGAATGGCGAAGCAGGCAGGCGCTTGGATCTGGGTGCAACAATGATGCAAGAAAAACAATTCGCGAGGAAGCAAGCTGTCGAAGGCGGCTTCACTCTGCTGGAAACCATGATTGCGATCATGGTCATGACGATCGGTCTTCTAGCGGTGATCGCCAGTTTTGCAACTGCGATCACTGCCACGGCATCCGCGCAAGAGGATCTGATCGCGCGCCATAAAACTCTGGACGCATTGGAAAGCGTTTACACGGCGCGCAACAGCCAGCAGGAGCCGTTCGCAGCGATCAACAACATCGCCAACGGCGGCATCTTCAAGTCCGGACCGCAGCCACTGCTTTGTGCCGGCACGGACGGCATTGTGGGCACGGCCGATGACGTCCCCTGCAACTCTCCCGATACCGGCACGGCGTGCCCGGCAGCGGTCGAATGCTTGGTACTACCGGGCCCTGATGGCATTCTTGGGACCGCCGATGACCTCACGCAAAGTCTGACGGATTTTACGCGCACCATCACGTTCAATCCGGTCTTCTTACCGAGTGGCGCTGTGAACGCCAATCTGATCGCCGTTACCGTCTCAGTCACATATCAGAAACCTGGTTGGCCGGCCCGCACTTATTCGGTGAACGGGCTTATCTCCAGCTACCACTAGATCACACTGATGAAAACCATGAAGATGCGCATCGCAAAATCGCAAACCGGATTCAGCCTTCTGGAACTGATGATCGCCGCTACCCTCGGGGTGATGCTCATTCTGGCGATGACGAGCCTTTTTCGCGCGGGCATGGCGACAACGTTCACGGTAACGCAACGCGCTGAGACCCAGCAAAACCTGCGTGCGGCCGTCGAGTTAATGACCAAAGACATCAGCATGGCGGGCGGGGGACTACCCGCTGGCGGCCTGCAGTTAGCCTCCGGCGCGGTTACCAACTTTGCGTGTAATCAAACTGGCACCTGCTACGTTCCGGCACATGCTTACCCCGCCAGCAGCGGAGGAACCATCAATTACATGACCGGCATTCTCCCGGGCTTCAGCAATGGAGTGCAGAGCGCCAGCGTGATCACAGCCGCTCCCGGTGCGACGAACGACAGCATCACTTCCATCTATTGCGATTACAACTTTCCGCTGAACAATTTTGCTTTCACATTTCCGGTCAACGGATATTCGGCGACTGTAGGCGCAGCCGGTACGATCACAGCCGGTATGCCGACGAACATTCTGGCCCCCGGCGGCCTGAACGTAGGAGACCTACTGTTCTTTCTCGTGAGCACCCCCGGTCAGGGAGTAGCGAGCGGTACCCAGGGGACCAGTTCCGCGCAAACTGCGGCAGTGGTCGCCGAAATTACGGGTATTCCGAATAACACCACTGTCAATTTTGCGGCAGGGGATCCTCTCAACTTTAATCAAAACGGCCCAAACAGCCTTTTTAATGCGGTTTCCGCATTTGGAGCGAATCTTGGCGCTGGCAATTCGGTCACCGTATGCCGCCTGAACGCTGTCACTTACTTTTTACAAGTTCCTCCGGCTGGCGGAACCGTGCAAACTCCGCGCCTCATGCGTCAGGTGAACGGACTGAACGCTGTTCCGGTCGCGGATAACATCATCAACCTTCAGTTCAGCTACGACGTGATCAGTGCCACCGGCGGCCTGATGAACGCGAACCAGGCCAATCCCATTGCCGCCGGCAATTCGCCCGCGCTTATACAAAAGGTCAACTTAGTGGCGATGGGGCAGGGTCTGATTGCAAATGGAAACAGAGCTCAGAGCATGTATTTAGCCAGTTCTGTCAGCACTCGCAACATGAGTTTTTGCAATTCCTATAGCAGTAACACAACGGTGTGCCAATGATTCGCTCTACTAAGTTCGGTTGGGTTGAGTACGGGGGAGAAAACATGCGGAGACGTATACGAGATTCACGAGGCTTCACGCTGATCGCGGCGTTATTGTTGACGCTGTTGCTATCGGCATTGGCCGTTGGCCTTTTGTACACCGTGACCAATGAACAGCGCATGGGCGGCAACGACCTCGAGAGTAACCTCGCGTTTTATGGCGCGGAATCGGGCATGGAAAATCTGACCTCCCAACTCTCTCTGTTGTACCAGTCATCGCAGACCCCGACCGCCGCGGCCATTACAGCTTTGGCCAGCTCCACCAACTGGCCCACGAACGTGACCGGCTCGAATATCACGAACATGGGTTACACCGAGAGCATTACGTGGCCTCTTTCAGATGCGAATGGCAACCCTAAGGGAACCTGGGACATAGTGGGTTCTGGCGCAGACCAGGGAATGGTGGCGTCGATGATTCCCTTCAATCTTCAGGTAACGGCGACGCGCAATTCGTCGGCGGGGGAAGCCACGACCAACGCCGCACTCACCGCGACCGGAGCATCCGTAAACCTGACCCGTACGCTGGAAGTTGCACTCTTGCCGGCTTTCGAATTTGGAGTATTTTGCGCTTACGATTGCGATTACTTTGCGGGTCCCGACTTCAACTTTGGCGGCCGAGTCCACACGAACCAAAATCTTTTTCTCGCTTCAGGCGCTAAGCTAACTTTTACGGATAAGATCGCGGCTGTTGGCCAGGTGATTCTGGATCAACTCGAGAATGGCCACCCCACTTCCTCTGGTTATACAGGAACCGTCTATGTTCCGAATGCAGCGGGTGGGTGCCCCGCCGCCCCCGGGGCCGGACCGGCAGCAAACTGCCTGTCGCTGACCACGGGGAGCTGGAGCGGAGGCTTTCCCCCGACGGGATCCGCGAATACCAGCAACTGGAATCCGGCCACCTCGATCACTCGCTTTAACAGCTTCATCACAAATGGGGCGACGGGCGCGACCACGCTGAACTTACCTTTCGTGCAATCGTCCACGGTGGGAGCCATCGATATTATTCGCAGGGCGCAGGCCTCGGATTCTACGCTTCTCGCCAACTCCCGGCTCATAACCAAGGCCGAGATTCGTATTCTGCTGGCCGACGATATATCGCAACTGCACCCGGAGCGTGGAGCGGGAGCGCTCGATGCTAACGACGTACAGCTCACCCTTGGAGGGTCTTACACGGGCCCGAGCGGAACCATGTACTATGCGTCAGCTCAAGCGGGCTCCAACAACTGGCTGCTGCCTACCGGCTGCGGCGGCGCGACGTGGCCGCTTCATGGACAAGTGACGATGACCGGCAACACTTGCAAAGGCGTTTGGCTCCGCGTGGAATATCTCAATGCCGCAGGAACCGCTTGGGTGGGGGTAACGCAAGAATGGCTTGGCTATGGATTCGGCCGAATTTATAATTTTTCCCCGAGCGCGCCCTACACCGCCGCCGGAGCGCCGGGGGCGAATCCGATCAGCCCCGCTATTTTGATCCTTCAACAATTGACGAGTGGGGCAACTACATTATTCCAAGGCGGCACGACGAGTGCTGCATTCGCGGGCGGACAATTTAACTGGCTGCCGATTAATTTCTACGATGCCCGAGAAGGCGAGCCACGCGATACGCGATCTTCCTACACGACTAACAACTGCAGCCCTGCCGGGGTAATGAACGCGGTCGAACTGGATGTGGGCAACCTGTGGCTATGGTTGCAATCGAAGGGAGGAACTCCCTATTCCGGTGGCAGCGGACACCTGGTGAACAACACAACCCAGAATGGCTACATTCTCTACTTCTCGGATCATCGGGGCATGCAACCGGACCCAGATCCAAACCGCACGGGATTCTATAACGGCTTTGTGGGCATCTCTGGACTTGAAGACGTTGTTAATTCCTCTTCCACAGTCGGAGTTCCAGACGGCGTAATGGAGCCGATGACTTACTACGCCACCGCTAGTCCAACGCCATACAGCCCAGAAGATGTGGATACCAATGGATACCTCGACATTTTCGGGGAAAAATACCTGGGTGCGGGATTTCAACTCTCAGGCGCTGCAATGTCGCAGCCGTATTACATCCCGGCTGTAACTACAGGAGTTCCCTGTACCACGACCGCTGCTGCGAATATGGTCACTGGACCTCGCCATGCCCTGCGGTTGGTGGATGGCGGCATGGACGCGACCGGCAAAAGCTATTTGCCTCAGCCCATCTCGCCCGCAACTTCGGGCAATGGATTCACCGTCGCTTCGGAGGAACCTGTCTATATTTGGGGAAACTATAACAGTGGACCCGCTGACCCGTTCTTTCCAAGCTTCGGAGTCAACGGCACCACTCCACACTCGGCGGCTGCCATTATCGCCGACGCGGTCACCCTGCTCTCGCCGAACTGGTCCGACGCCAACAGTTTCGCGTATCCAGCACAGATGAACAACAGAGTTGCAACCGACAGCTACTACCGCGTGGCCATCGCGGCCGGCAAGAGTATTCCCTTCCCCCAGCCAGCCTGGGGCGGACAGGACTTTGGCACTGATGGCGGCATGCACAACTTCCTACGCTATCTGGAAAATCGCGGCGGCACCAATGTCTATTACGCCGGCTCGCTGATCAGCATGTACTATTCGCAATACGCCACGGGCAACTTCAAGTGCTGTAACTCTGTTTACAGCGCCCCGACGCGTAACTATTTCTTTGACACGCAATTCCTGAACCCTGCGAATCTGCCTCCTGGAACTCCTATGTTCCAGGACGTGGTGAGCTTGAGCTATCACCAGAACTTCACCGCACAATAACTCGCAACCAACGAAATACAGCACCCCGGTCCTGCTCCGCGGATCGGGGTGATTTTTTTGTACTATTTCCCTGCCGGATTTTTTCGCATACATTCACTCAGCTAAAATGGTATCGTCCTCGGGCTGTTTACTATGAGCGCAACTGTTGCCACGCCACAACGCCAAGGCCAGAGGACAATCCCCGGGCTTGCGTGGTTTGCTTTTTTTCTCTGTGTGCTGACTGCGATCGCGTTCTTTTTTGTTCCCGCTTTCATCATTCGCCCGTTTCGTTATCAGGCGCCGAGGGCGCTGCTGCTGGCGATGACGCTGCGGCATTGGGCTCCCCTGGTCACGCTCGTGGCTGGAATCACCAGCTTCGTGCTCGCAGCCTGGATGTGGAGAACTGCCGGAATCGGACGAAAGATTTTGATTGGGATCGCGCTGGGACTCGTCTCGTTTTCCGCGGTGATGGCCCGGATGAATTATTTCGAATGGATGTTCCATCCCATCGTTGGCGCACAATTCCTGGCGCAGAGCGAAAGCAAGCTCGATCCCAAAGAAATGATCATGGCCGTCCGTCTCGGTAATGACGCGCGCGCCTACCCTGTCAGCCAGATGGCCTACCACCACGTGCTGAATGACGTCGTAGGCGGCGTGCCGATTGCGGTGACGTATTGAACGCTTTGTCACACCGGTCTGGTGTGGACGCGGACGATAAAAGGGCGGGAATTGCATTTTTATCTCGCCGGAATCAATAACCAAAATTTCCTGATGCGCGACAAAGAGACCGGAAGCTGGTGGCAGCAGATCACCGGCAAGGCAATCTATGGCCCCCTGCAGGGCGCAGCCCTTGACCTGGTCCTGAGTGACGAATTGACATTTGGGGAGTGGAGGAAGGAATCTCCTTCCGGCGAAGTGCTCGCACCCGTCACCAAGTACACAAAAGAATACGACAGCAACTGGGAACCAGATGTTGCGAAGCTTCCTGTTGTGATCAGCTTTCCCGGCTCCGAACTGAAGTCGCGGGATGTGGTCATCGGACTCACGGTGAGCGGCGCCGCGCGGGCTTATCCATGGGAAACCTTTGCCAAAGGGTCTCCTGTGATGGATCGCGTGAACGGGGAGCCGCTGCTGGTTGTGCTCGGTCCGGATGGAAAGTCTTTTCGGGTCTTCGTCAGCCGGATCGATGGCAAAGATACGGAGTTCTTTCTGCAGCAAAACGCGACTGGGCCCCCTGCCGATGACAAGGCGGCGGATGCCAGTTGGGCACTCGTCGACAGCACCACCGCCAGCCTGTGGAACTTCCAGGGCTGCGCGATCTCCGGCGCTGCCAGGGGAAAATGTTTGGATCGCGTTCCGGCGCTCAAGGATTATTGGTTCGATTGGCGCAACTACCATCCCGACACGACAATCTACAAACGATAGAGGAATTGCTTAGAATTTAGAGGAACAGGAGGATCTCAATGCCTGAGGTTCGTGCCATTTTCTGGGATGTTGGAGGAGTAATCCTTAGCAATGCGTGGGACCACACCGAGCGCGCCGCGGCGTTTCAACATTTTGGGATCGACGAAGCGGAGTTTCAACCCAGGCACGAGATGGTGGTGTCATCGTTCGAACGTGGGAAGATCTCCCTGGATGAGTATCTGGATCGAACCATGTTTTACCGCGAGCGTCCGTTCACTCGCGAGGAGTTTCGGGAGTACATGTTCTCTTTGTCGAAGCCCATCCCAGAGGTGCTCGACTTTGTGCGAAAGTTGGCGGCGTGCCGCAAATATTTCATGGGAACGATCAACAACGAATCGCGGGAGTTGAATTTGTATCGCATCGAGAAGTACGGACTGCGGGAAATCTTCTCTATGTTTGTCAGTTCTTGTTTCGTCGGCCTGCGCAAGCCGGAGAGCGGTATCTATCGGCTGGCGCTGGAAATCACTCAGTTCAATCCGGAGGACTGTTGCTTCATCGACGACCGGGCATTAAATTTGGAATGCGCGGCGAAATTGGGAATGCGCACGATTCAAATGAAGACGCTTGAACAGTTGAGAGGAGATCTGGAGAGATCTGGCGTGAACGTCTGAACGCTACGTTTTGCGTGCAGACGTCTTCGACGCCGATGGAACCGGGGCTTTCGGGACATCCGATTCGGCGTTAGTCAAGGTGAGATCGCTCGACCAGCATTCGGAGATCAGCTTCCACTCTCCGCCGCTCTGCTTGGCAAAGACCCATAGATACTTTCCGCGCTCTTCGCGGCGTTTGCCCGCGGTGCCAGGAACCAGCGCGCTGTATCGTCCGACTTCGTGAGCCATGTCTCCCACTACTTCCACGCGCATGGGCTCGAGCGCAACCTCGCCCAGACCGGACTCGAGCGCAGAGAAAAAGAATTCGCGCACCGCGGCCGCTCCGCGAAGCATTGGCAGATTTGACCGAAGCACCAACGCGTCGGCGGCGTACAGATCCAGCAGTTCGTCGAGCTGGCGAGTGTTGCAGGCCAGCACCCATTCCTGAGTAAGCCGCCGAACGGCGGCCTCGCCGCGAGTCATGGGTTCGCCTTTCGCCGCAGCGGCAATGCGCAGGCGATCGGCCTCTCTCGCGCTGTCGGGAGCAATAGCGCGCGGCGCCGAGACACTTCCCTCCACTCCGCCCTCAAAATAATGGTGATGATAGTGATGGTGATAGTGGTGCGCGCCGGCAGGAGAGCTCTCCGGAGGGTGAACCTCATGCATCATTTCCGGAGCGGGCGACGATGCCCTGGTCAGCTCGTAAGCGGAATCCGGCGGAGCCGCTTGGGAGGACTCGCGCAACGCCTCATCCACTGCCGACGATCGAGTGGATGGAGGTACTTCCTCGAGCCCTTGCGCATTCGGCAGGCCGCACATGCCACAAAACTTGTTACCTTCACGATTGTGATGGCCGCAAGACGGACAGGGCGTGGTCTGGCCAATCGCTTCGGAAGATGTTTCCTCGACAGCTGTCTCGGAATCCATTTTCATCGTGAGACGCTGCATCGCCTGCAGAGCCGCGGCAATCGCTTCCTGGTTGGGCTTGGGGCGGCGAATCTCCGGATACAATCGCTGATAAATTTCTCCCAGCGCCGGATTGTACGGGCCAATACTGGGAGCCGCGTCCTCGGTGTCCTGCGCAGGAGCCGCGCCCGATGGTCGGCCAATTTTTTTGTCTTTATCTCTGTCCACAGTTAAGCCCGCAATTGTCGGCTGCGGCGATCACTTATTCTAGCCCACAAACTACCATTATTTTAGGACGAGATGGCAAGTGAGCCTCAGCGGCGGGAAAACTCAATCTTGCCCTCAGCTTCCGTAGGCACGCCGTTACACGTGGCAGGACGATAGCGCCAAGCGCGAACAGTTTGCAGGATATTGCGATCGCCCGCAGGACCAGCGCTCTCCAGAATGAGCGGACTGTGCACGCGGCCGTCCGCGCCAACGATGAAGCTGACCTTCACCTTGATTCCCTTCGCGGCCGGAACAAGCAGAGGATCCGGAGTGGTGAGAGCTTCAGGCGGCTGGCTATCTTCGCAGCGGGAGCGCGCGCTCACGTGTGGAATATCACTGAATTGAGATGCGCGGGCCGGGGTGGTCCAGAGTTGATGCTCGCGCTCCTGCAAGAAAATTGCGCTGCGGAAGCGAGGAAACGTGGGCTGGACGGACGCAATAGCATGAAGCGAAAAGACCAGAAGGCAAGGCCAAACGCGGTGAAACATATTAGAACCTCAATCCGAGCGGACCGCACTCTCACCTTCTATGAGGCAAGTGTGGGGCCAGCCCGCTGCCAAGAATGTGGCCTATTTTCAGTGTTTTGAAGGCCACTTTTAACATTGCCTATCTGCCGTGTGAAGGCAATTGCACATCTCAGCCACGGTAGGATGCGGATCGCAGCGTCAATATTGTAATTTCGGGCGGACAATTGAGGCGCACCGGAACGTCTACGGTTCCCAAGCCCGCGTTGGTGTAGAGGTCAAGTCCGCCGACGCGGTACCGGCCCAGAATGTATTTCCTCGCCATCGCCGGCAGATATAAGGGAGGAAGAAACGGGATTCGGACCTGACCGCCGTGGGAGTGTCCTGACAGTTGCAAGTCGATCGGGAATCGCGCGGCTTCATCGGCGAAATCGGGTTCGTGTGCGAGAAGGACGACCGCTTCGCCTTTGGGAACGCTACGCAGAGTTTCTGCGAGGTCAGAGGTGTCGCTGAGCACATCATTCACACCGGCAAGCCAGATTCTTGCGCCATCTCGCTCAACAGGAACAGATTGGTTCGCCAGTACACTGATCCCTTCTGCCTGGAGCGCGCGCGTTACGTATTGCGGATCGGTGTTGCAGTCGTGGTTACCCAAGACCGCCCACAGTCCAAACGGAGCTTTCAATTGCCGGAGAAGGCGGGCGCACGGTTCGGCATCCAGTGCGCTTTTTACGGCATCTCCCGCCAAGGGAACCGAAACAAAATCGCCGGTGAGCGCAATGAGATCCGGACGGAGGCCATTCACAAGGGGAATGGCGGCACGCAAAGGATGGACGGAGAAATAATCGTCGTAATGAAAATCGCTGAGCAGGGCGATCGTGAAACCATTCATGCGCTCGGGCCAGCGCGGCAAGAAGAAATCTTCGTGAACGATCCGAGGACGGTTTGGCTCCAGCAGGAGCGAGTCGCCCGTGACCGCCAACGCACCCACCGCAGCCGCGCGGAATAGAAACTTTCGTCTTGTAACCGGGGTCAATGACAAACGAGGTTATGCTGCGACTCTCTCAGGATAACTTGAAGGGTTTTATCTCGTATAGGCAATCGGCGTGAATTGAGAAGGCGCTTTTCTCATATCTCTTGCGGGAGAAGAAACAACCATCAAAAGTTGAAAGTCGCGAGTAAATCTATGCGGCGATTGGCAGACCCGTTTGAGAATCCCCCTGCCTGAAGATCGTTGGGCGTGTCAAAAAATCGGGAACCTAAAATACCGCTGGGATTCCCGAAGTTTACCTTGTTGAAAACGTTACGAGCGGAGACGCCGAAGGTCAGACTATAGCGCCGATCAGATCCGCTGGGCGTACCTCCTCCGGGCCCACCTCCAAAAATTGGCCCGCGCGGGCCACCGCCGCCTCCGCCGCGAGAGCCACCTCCTCCGCCGCCTCCGCCTCCGGGACCACCTCCCTGCCCTTGATTGCCTGCCGGGCGGCTCACCTTCGGGCCAAAACCAAAAGTTCTGGTAAGGCGAAGATTCATCACAACGTGGGATGGGCCAGTAACGGAGTTGATGGGAGTGATTTTCTGCCCGGCCGCCGGCGCTGCGTTGAATGTCCCCAGCGGTGTGCAATAGGTTGTTGAGGGCGGAGTGGGAGTTACAACTGCGGAACACGTGGCGCTCGAGACAAAACTCGGACGATCGTTAAAGATGGAATCGTCATTCAAATCGTTGGTAGTGGTAACGCTGAACGGCGTTCCGCTGCTTGCGATGAAGAATGGACTCAGACGGAAGTTGTACGGAATCGCAAAAGACCCGCCCAGGAAAAGGCGATTCCGGTTGTCAAAGGAAGCGCGACCGTAATCCTGACTGATGTTATAGGAATTCGACGGAAAGCTGGATACGCCGGAGGTATCGCTGTTGGCGTAGTTCAGCACGTAGTAACCGAATACTTGGGCCTTCGCTCCGACGCGGACATTGGTGTTGACGATCAGCTGATTTTGGCGAAACACGGCTTCGGAAACGTACTGATAAAGATTCCCGCCGGCTCTTGGAACGCAAGAAGGGTCACAAGGAGTGCCAGGAAAAGGGGCGTTCGCGTTAACGGTAAGAAGTTGATCGAAGCCTCGCGAATTCAAGTAGGTTGCCGACAAGGTTGCGGACTTGGTAACCTGTCGCTCCACGCTGATCGCCGACTGCATGGTGTACGGGGCGTGCACGCGTGGATTGATCTGGTACGTCGTGGGCGTGGCCGGCGTAACGATGCCAGTACACGCAGCGAAGTCGGTGAGGTTCGGACAGACCGGATTGTTGATGACGAATTGCTCCTGCGTGATTCCATTCAGGCGATTTGCTTCCAGGATTTGAGCTTCCTGGAAACGATCATAAAAAATTCCGAAGCCCCCACGTAAGACAACCTTCGGCGGCGCGCTCTTGCCACCGACTCCCCAGGCAAATCCGAGACGAGGCGCCCAATCGGCGTGATCCTGGATTCCGGTCTGAGTTTCATAG
>Ga0209006_10004771_pt1 | contig 12289 bp, 8 predicted proteins | sample JacPin_JW_Ref_O2_FD_188567 | JGI IMG/M metagenome (GOLD analysis project Ga0209006, IMG submission 188567) | Forest soil microbial communities from Algoma, Ontario, Canada - Jack Pine, Ontario site 1_JW_Ref_O2 (SPAdes) (version 2) | ecosystem: Environmental > Terrestrial > Soil > Boreal...
TGATCTGGAAAGCTGGGCTGACCGAGTAATTGCGGCAGGTAGCCGCGCGCCGATTCGCCATAGAGATGATCACAGAGATTGCGTCCAACCTGCCCGCTGGAATTCGCAACGCCGTTTGGCCACTGCCGCGATTTTGAATTCAACAAAATGCGCGCCGACTCGACGCACGAAGCCGCAACCACCACCGCGCGTCCATATACTTCGACTTCTTGTTTGGTCTTACGGTCAATGTAGGCAACGCCCGCCGCATGGCCGTTCCCATCGACCAGAACATTTTTTGCCAGCGCATCCGTGCGCAATTCCAGATGGTTAGTCGCCTCAGCCTTTGGCAACAGGAAATAGGGAGTCGAGAAAAACGCGCCGACATCGCAACCGGTCGTGCACTCCCCGCAGAAATGGCATGCCGGATGCCCTTCGTGTGCTTGCGTCAATTGTGCGCAGCGATCCGGCAGATACGGCACCCCGACCTTGTTACACCCGGCCTCGAGGATGTAATCAAGACAGCGATACTTGAACGGCGGCAAATACGAACCATCCGGATTGCTAGGACGGTTTTGCACCGTGCTAGCCACGCCGATCATCTTCTCGACGCGCGTGTAATAAGGACTGATCTCGTCGTAGCTGAGCGGCCAATCCACGTCATAGCCGTCGCGACTCGAGGCTTTGAAATCAATCTCGCTGAAACGCGCCGAACTCCGTCCCCAGAAATTGGTCTTGCCGCCGACAGCGTTGCAGCGGGGCCACATCCACTTCGTCCCAGGCGCGGTGGTGAAGGGGATCTCGTGATCCCACGCAGCTTTCGTGTACTCGTTATCCATATACCCGAAAGAAATGTTACGGCGCTTGGGATCATCCAGTCCGTGGAACTTCACGTCCCAGGGCATACGATGAAAGCGGAAATCTTTTTGCGGATCGAGCCGGCGGCCCGCATTCAGCGCGCAGACCTTCAATCCCGCCTCACATAGTGTCTTGATCGCCATGCCGCCGCCGGCGCCGGTTCCAATCACGATCACGTCGTAGATTTGTTTGGCCATGATTTTCGAAGCTTGCACTTCAGGATTGCGTTATTTCAGGATCGAGTCAGCGAAAGATGCAAATGCTCGGGATCGCCCTGGTGCGGACACTCCGGCGACTCCGAATAAAATTTCAGCGACGGATTGTCGAGTTCCTTGTATCCGATTTCGCTGGTGTAGAAACCAGTCACCGTGAACTCGCGCACCAGCGCAAAGAACTTGCGCCCGTCTTCTTCGCCCGGGCGGGCCTTGTCTTTGAACCCGAGCGGATCGAGCAGGGAAGCTTGTTGTTCGGGAGTGAGCTCGACGAATTTCTTGCCAAGGGTGCGCTCGCTATGTGCGTTCAGCCATGCCAGACCGCTGCGAAACGCATATTGCGGCTCGGGATCGCTCGCCACCATGAAGTCGATGAACTCGGCCACGCCGGCCTCCTTCGCTCCCGGCGTAGCGTCGCTCGGAATGATCATCTCCGCCAGTCGCTCGACCGCCGCGTATTCAGCCACCGTAAAAAACTGAGGCTGATACATTGCCGGTTTGATCTGCAGCGCGGCGTTGCCGATGTGGCCGCAGGCGAAACTCCACTTGCTGAATCCGGGAAAGTGCGCGGCTGCCGCCGCAGTCCCCAGGATTCGCAACATCTCACGCCGTCCAACGCCCTGTCCTGCCATCACGTTCTCCGCACGATTTTGTAATCCGGCGCAGCTTGATCCTGCTACGAAAGGAATTTCACTGTCTGCTCGATCAATTCCGTGGTCGGTTTGTAGGGATCACCCGGCGCATCGTACTCAATCGAGCAATATCCCTTGTACCCATTCTTTTTCAAAATGCCGAAGGTTCGCGCCAGGTCGACATGCACCATCTTGCCCTGCTCATTTTCTTCTCCATCTTTCACGTGGCAGATGCCATAGGCATGGGCAAACATCGTGTCGATGGCGCGATAGGCGAAGTCTTCATCGTGGGCGGCCAGCGAGTTGCCGAAATCGGGCAGCCCGCGCAGCCAGGGACTATTCACCTTGTCAATCACCTGCACAAGAAAAAACGGATCCTCGCTCACCGGATCGTCATTCTCCAGATGCACGACCAGATTTTTCTTCGCCGCGTAGTCGGCAACCCGCGCCAGTGTGTCGGCCGTTAATCCAACGTCGGGTTTCACACCCTTGCCGCCCTGAATGTGCGTGCGGATGCTCGGCGACCCGAGCGCCACCCCCACGTCGATCCACTCTTTACTCTTGGAAACGGCCTTTTCGCGTTCGGCGGCGTCGAGCGAATACTGGCTGTGACCGGCGTCGACAGCGATGTCAACCACCGCCGATTTCGCCTTCTCAATCGCGGCGCGAAACTCCGCCAAATACTTCGCGTCGGTAGATGGAAACACCGGACTCCACGGCTCAATCTTATGGATATTGAATTTCTCCGCCACATGCGCGGCGAAATTCTTCAGCTCGATCCGCTGCGCCGCAGGCACGGAGCCGGGTGAATTTCCATCCCATCCCTTCCATCCCACGATGAATTCGCGAAAAGGATATGCCGCGACCGCCACGCGTTCCCGCGCCGCTGTTGGAAAGTGAACGGAAGGTTTGGAACTCGAGTCGGCGCGTACCAACTCCGGCAGAAACCAGGCTGCCGTCGCCGCACCGGCGCATTGCCCAAGAAACTTTCTTCGCGATGTCGCGCTCATGCGCGCAAGTGTACCAGAGGCTAAAGCCTGACTGTCCGAAACGACGGACCCCAATTATCAACGATCATTTACTCGCCCGCTGCGACCGCAGCCGAGGCAGAAGTACCGGGCGACTTCGCGGGAATCCGCACATAGAAAGTCGTCCCCGCTCCCACTTGGGTCACGAAGGTAAGTGTTCCGCCATGCTTTTCGACCACGATTGCACGAGCCAGAGCCAGTCCCTGACCGCTTCCTTTGCCGACCTGCTTGGTGGTGAAAAATGGTTCAAAGATTCGGCTTCGCACTTCTTCCGGGATGCCTTTGCCAGTGTCGCTGATCGCGACCACGGCCCAGTCGCCGTCCGGTGTCGCGTCAATTCGCGTCTTGACCTGGATTCTTCCTCGATTGCTGGTACCGCCCACCACATCTCCAATGGAGTGGGCTGCGTTTAGCAGTAAATTCAGAAACACCTGGTTCAAGTCGCCCAGATGGCAATCGATAAGTGGCATTTCTGAAAAATCTGTTTCCACCTCGGCGACATATTTCAACTCGTTGCGAGCGACTTCGATGGTGCTTTGAATGGCAGCGTTGAGGTCCGCGCCTTTTTTTTCTCTCCCGAGGTCCAGGTGAGAGAAGCTTTTCAAGGCCTGCACAATCGTGGCAACCCGGCTTACGCCGTCGAGGGTCTGTTCCAGAGCCGGCGGAATTTCTTCGTTCAGAAACTCCAGATCAGCCTGTTTGCGCGTCTCCTCCACTTCGGCGATCAAACGACCGTGCGACGCCCCCTGCAGTATGCCGGCGTACAATGCGTCGTATTTTTTTAGCAGCCGGGAAAGGTCGACGAACGCATCGCGCAAGAAACGTACGTTGTCGCCGACAAATTGAATCGGTGTATTAATTTCGTGGGCGACGCCCGCGGCCAGGGCGCCTACGGCCTGCAATTTCTGGCCGTGGAGTAGTTCCACTTCCATCCGATTGCGTTCGGTGACATCCTGAGCCGCTACCAGCAGAGCGGGAACCTCGGTGAACGCGACGGAATGGGCCGTCACCTCAACGTCGATGAACTGCCCGCCCCGCACCCGGTGCTTCTGCCTCAAGGGGACATTCTTTTGGTCGATTGCTTGCGCCAGACCGGATTCCGGCGTTTCGTTCGGCGCCAGAATATCAGTAATCTTCATCGCCAAAAACTCTTCGCGACTATAGCCATAACGCTGGATCGCGGCGTCGTTCACCTCTAGAAAATGTCCACCGGACTGGTCACGCAGCCAAACGGGAATCGGGATGGTAGCGAAGAGTTGCTGAAAGTGCTCATTGCTCGACTGCAGCGCCTCTTCCACACGCATGCGGCGAATGAATTGAGCGATTTGATCGGCCACAGATGAAAAGCACTCCAACGCTGCGTCGCTTAAACGCCGGCGCGAAAGCACAGCCAACACGCCCACAACGACATCTTCAACGATCAGCGGATAACCTGCGAAGGCGCCGAGTACATCGTTGGATACAAGCGGACTGCGCAATTCGGCGACTTGCCCGATTCTCGTCGCGCCCACCGGCACGCGCAGGTGCGGACCATCGAGGTGGGTATAGAGGCCTGCGCTCGCTTCCAGTTCCAGCATGTTACCCGCTTCATTGCGGGTCCAGACACGGGCCAGCGGAACATCCAGCAACCGCACAAAAGCATTGGTGGATTGCTGCAGCCCCGCGCGCAGATTGGTTGCCTTGGTGAGTGAACCTCCAATCGCGGCGGCCAGCAATGCCAGTGTTGTCGCCTCCTCACGCGCCCGTTCCGCTTGCTGGCGCTCGTTCACCTCTTTCCGCAGAGCTTCATTCATCCGTTCAAGCTCGCCGCTTGTCTGCAGAGCGCCCAGCATGTCGTTAATCGCCCTGCCGAGGCCCGCGATCTCGTCGTGGCCTTCCACTTCGATGCGCTCGGAAAGAGTTTTCTGTTTGCGAATCCGCCCGACTTCTTTGTTCAGGTGTGTAAGCGGAGCCAGCACGATGTGGCGCAGCAACAATGTAGTCGTCAACCCAAACATCAGGCTGGCCAGGCTCAGAGCGACGAATAGATGTTGCAGGCTGGTAAGACCGCGTTGATAGACTGCTCTGGCTGTCTCCACGCGAATCATGAGGGCGGGATCGCCATGGATGTCTTTCAATAACGCGTACCCGGCGACCGATGCGTCGTTTAGCGGATGCACATAGGTCACTTCGTCGCCTGATTCCATGCGATCCTCTGCGGATCTGAAATCCGGCGGCAGCTGTGGGCTCGATATTGGCGTGATCAGCAACGACGTTAGGCTGACGTCTTTTAGGCTCTTCGCCGCGCGCCCGTCGAGATTGCGCACAATCACTAAGACTCCACGAATGGGACCCTTTCGATTGCTGGTCAAAATTGGTGAGGCCGCGATCATGATCGGCCCATCGGGGAGAATCAGGATCCCGCTTGCCGAAGAAAGAGTCGTTAGCTCCCGCTGCACCCAAGGGTCGGCAGTGAGTTGCGCCTCTAATTCCGCGGGGACCCGGACTTCCAAATTTCGCAGCTGGTCATAACCTTTCGCGAACACGGTTTTCCCCGAGACATCAGTCACCAGAACAATGCTGATCTTCAATCCCTGCAATGTGTCATTGACGAACTCTTGCTTGATGTACGCCGGGTGCTTCATGAATTCGTACATACGGTCCCATTCGGCGTAGTCATTGGCCGTCTTGCTCAAATCAGCGATGTCGTTGGCCAGCGCCACTTTCGTCCGCTGCATGGCGTCTCGCGTTTGCACGCGTTCAAGTTCCAGGTAGCTTCGCAGCAACAGATAGCGATCGACCGCATACAGATTTGCCATCAGCCCAGCGGCCGTCAGCAGCACGATGATCGACGTCTTTCGCTCGAGATTCATACACTCTGCGGATCGAGATCTCAGGAACGACGTCCCCTCCAAAATCGATGCGAAGCAGACCTCTAAGAGACGTCATCGACAAACTCACGGCAGCACTTGATGGACGGCCCTGCGGGGGAGCAAAGATTTTCTGAAATGTCTCAACGCGCTGCGGGACCTTATGCTGTGGCCGCGCGCGCTTGCCGCGCGAGTCGACGGAAGTCTGCAAGTTCGGACAAGATTCCAAGCTCTTCAAGGCATTTCCGGTCAGATTCCCGAAGGTCGGTGACGGCGGAACCTTCGTGCGCCAGCAAATCCGCAACGTAAACCGCAACCGTAACATCAAGGCCAGTGTGAGGAATGCGAGTCGGACGATGATGGTGGCCGATGGCCTCAATCGCAGCGTTCGGAATGCCCCACAATCCAAGCAGGTATGCACCGATTTCGGCGTGTGAAGTCCCTAACAGTTCTTCTTCCGCTTCAAAAGGCTCGCACTTGTGTTCGGCCGACCATCGCTGCGTTGAGCAGAACTGATCTGGCATTCTGCTGGCCAGCACGAACCGCCCGATATCGTGAAGAAGCGCAGCCAGCACAACAACTTCTTTTATCTGCGAATCGACGGGAAGCACGGCCGCAATGGCTGCTGTACGCTGCGCGTGCTGCTGAATGGCCTCGCAAACGCCGGCGTCGATGCGAGGGTCAGGAACAAAAACTCGGAATGCTTCCGACTCCGACGCCAGACTTTTAACCGTCTCCAGCCCAAGATATCCAACCGCGCTTTGCACGTTGGCGAGTGGTTTCGCCAATCCGAAGAAGGCGCTGTTGACGAGTTGTAAAACTTTCGCCGACATCGCGACGTCCTGCTCAATAATTTTCGTAACTCCCTCCACCGAAACACTCGGTCCCCTTACGGCCGCAGTTAAGGCCTCATAAGAACTCGACGGCGACGGAAGCTCACCGATCGCCGTAACGAAGTTCCGAATCTCAGGGGAGGGAATGATCTCCTGCAGGTCGCACATCCGTTCGATCGTCGATCGAAGTTCGGTAGCATCGCAGGGTTTCGCAAGGTAGCGGTGGGCAACGGGAACCGCGCGCGTCGTCAGCGTTACTTCCGAATATCCGGAGAGAATAATTCGGACCGTGCCGGGGAAGCGGTCGCGAATCTTCGCCAGAAGCGTGGCGCCATCCATTCCCGGCATCTTCATATCTGAAATCACCACATCGAAGCGGGCTTGCTCGCAGGCCTGCAGTGCAGCGTCGCCTCCCACGGCGAACTGCATATCCCATCGATTTCTGTCGGCGCGCATCATGCGTCGAATGCCGTCGAGAATTCGGCTTTCGTCGTCCACAAACAGAATGCGCTTCATGCCGACGCCGCCTCGGCGGTAGCAGGCTCGTTCTCGTGAGGAAGGCGAATCACAAACGTCGTACCTTTTCCGACTTCGGTCTCGAAGTGAATCGTGCCATTGTGCTTGTCCACCACCACCGAACGAGCGATGGCCAAGCCCTGCCCCGTACCCTTGCCGATCTCTTTGGTCGTGAAAAACGGATCGAAAATGCGGGAGCGCACTTTCTCCGGTATGCCTGTCCCGCTGTCCTCGATTCGAATTTCCGCGTACTTCTCATAATTCCGGGTCTGTATCCGTATTTTTCCTTTTTCTGTCCCGCTTTTTCCCACCACCTCGGCGATGGCATGGGCTGCGTTGACGATCAGGTTCAGGATGACCTGATTAAATTCGCCGGGCTGGCACTGAACCATCGGAAGAGCGCGATCAAAATCGGTTTCAAGGTCGGCTAAATATTTCCATTCGTTGCGCGCAACCGTGATCGTGCTTTCGATTGCGTGATTCAAGTCCAGAGTGATTTTTTCCTTTGTGCCCGGATGCGAGAATTCCTTCATCGCGCTCACCAGAGTCGAGACCCGGCTGACTCCTTCGATCGTCTGGTCGATGGCTTTCGGAATTTCTTCAAGAAGATAAGCGTCGTCCGTTCGTTCGATGTCCGCCACGATCTCCCGCATGGCATCGCCCGGCGGTCCGTTCCCCTTGGCCGCGGCCAGCAATCGCCGATATCGTCCGAGCAGGTTCTCGAGATCGGCGAATGCATCTTTTAAGAACCGAACGTTGTCCCCGATATATTGCGTCGGCGTGTTGATTTCGTGAGCGATCCCCGCGGCCAGTTGGCCTACGGCCTCGAGTTTTTGCGCCTGTCGCAATTGATCCTCGAGCATCACGCGTTGCGTGATGTCGGAACCAATGACGAGAAGCTCTGTCAGCTTTCCGTTGACCACTCGAACCGGCGTGATCGTCAACCCAAGCAAACGCATCACCCCGCCAAGTTCAAACGGGATCGGATCGCAACGGCGTGCTGTTGCCGCCGCACACCACGATTGGATCTCGTCGCGCATTTCAGGCTGCCACTTGACGCCGCAATTTGCCAGCGGTTTACCGGTCACTTCAATTTCCGGCAAACCAAACAGAGCGGTGGCCGCGGCGTTCCAGCGCGTGATGCGCGCGTCCTGATCCACCCCGATCAGAATTGACGGCACCGCGTTGATAAAAATCCGCGCCTCTTGATGCGCTTCCCGCAGTTCGTCCTCATTTCGCTTCCGGTCGCTGATGTCGCGCCCGACTCCTGCAATTCCGGAGACCAGCCCGCTCGCGTCCCGCAAAACTACTTTCGTAGTCAGAACATGAGTCGTATTTCCCTGACGATTGACTACCTCTTCTTCGTGATTGAACAGTGCCTCACCGGACAGCATCATGTCCTGTTCATCCCGCTGGTGCGCCGCGGCCAGTTCTTTGGGACAGAAATCGAATTCCGTTTTCCCCAGCATCTGCTCGACACTTTCTGCTCCCATCACCTCAGCCGAGCGTGCATTCACAAGTACGAATCGGCCTTGCGTGTCCTTCACGTACATGAAGTCGGGAATGTTGTCGATGAGGGCTCGCAGCATCCTGCGTTCGCTGTCGAGCATCGCCCCTTGCGCCGCGGCCTGGTGATTGATCAGTGCGCGGATGGCAAAGAAAAGCACAAGCATCGCCCCGGCCAGCACAAGAGTCTTGAACACCCCCTGCGCTGCAGAAAGTTCGATCATCTCCCCGAAAACTAGAGCCCACGCCTGCATAGTCGCCGCTCAAACATTGTCCGGTTGCACACCGGGCATTGCTGGTTGTGACTGGAGAATCATCGGCGCAAAGCGCTGGTTACTTCAGTCGCCGGCGATTGCGGCGTCGGGGAAGCTCGATCACAGCGAACTCATGGATTCTTCGTTTTGTGTCGATGACAGGACTGCGCCGCTTCTCACATTGCGATTGCAAATGCTGCGAGCATTCTCTGCGGCAGCGAGTCGGCGCCAATCGACAAGGAGTGACGATGGCCGAAAAGATTCTTCTGGTCGACGACGATCGCAACATCCTCGACGGATATCGCCGCAGCTTGAGCCGCGACTTTCAACTCGAGACTGCCCTGGGTGGCCAGGAGGCGCTCAACCTCGCCACCACCAGCGGACCTTACGCCGTCGTGGTCTCCGACATGCGCATGCCGGGCATGGACGGCATCGAGTTGCTGAGAAACATCAAGACCCACTGGCCGGACACAATTCGCGTCATGCTCACCGGCAACGCCGACATCGACACTTCGGTCAACGCCATCAACGAGGGCAGTATCTTTCGTTTCCTCAACAAGCCGTGCAGCAAAGAAATGATGGCAAAGACACTGACGGCTTCACTCATGCAACACCGGTTGGTCACAGCCGAAAAGCACTTGCTGGAGCAGACTTTGAGCGGTAGCGTCCAGGTTTTGACCGAAGTTCTCAGCCTCGTCAATCCGGCAGCCTTCAGCCGCGCCGAGCGGGCCCGCCGTTATATCCACCACGTCGTCGTTTCCATGAAGTTGAAAAATCCATGGCAATACGAAGTGGCCGCCATGATGTCGCAACTTGGTTGCGTCACTCTCCCGCCAGAGACCATCGCTGCTGTAGATAGCGGTGAAATGCTGACCGCCAGCGAACAGGCGCAGTATGACGCGCACCCGCAGATCGCCTACGATCTGCTTTCGAAAATTCCTCGCCTCGAGCAGATCGCCTGGATGATCGGGCATCAGAATGAGATCGCTCCCGAGGCCGGCTTCAACGATTCGCAACAAGCCGATATCCAGCGCGGCGCTGAAATACTACGTCTAATTTTGGCTTATGAAAGGCTCATTCACCGCGGAGTGTCGCGCACCGAGGCGGTGCACACGCTGAGCCGGAAAAACAAAGACTTCGCCCCGGAATTTTTCGCAGCTCTCGCCGTATTGGATCCTAACGCGGAAGCCACCGAGGTACGGAAATGCCAAATCTCCGATCTCGCGGCGGGCATGATCATTCAGCAAGAAGTGAAAACTTGCGAGGGAGCGTTACTCGTATCCAAAGGGCAGGAAGTCACTCCCGCTCTTCTGCTGAAGCTCAAGAATTTTCATGCCCGCCGCGCCATCGGCGGAGAAGTCACTATTTCCATGCCTGGTACCAGCCTCGCCTTCGTGAAAGGCGCTTAAGCTTCCCAGGGACGACATACGCCGCAGCCGTTCGCTCTTCGCTGCGTCTGACGGATTGCTCGGACTCCAGCCCTTCCCGGCCCAAGCCTTGCGGCCTTTGCCCCATAGTATGAATACATTATTGATCTAGCTGAACCCTGAGTACGATCATGGTTGTATTTTGTTGAGTTCGGGTTTCCAGGAGGTACGGTAATGGCGGTTTCCAATCCCGCAGTTCCTAATATTCACACTGCTCCAAGCCAAAGTGCGGGCTTCATGGAAAAACTGAACACGCAGTGGCATGAGCGCGCACTGCAGGGCTTTATGTTGATTGTGCTGGCGCACTGGGGCGAACATTTGGTGCAGGCATATCAGATTTACGTCATGGGATGGCCGCGGCCCAAGGCGAACGGAATCCTGGGTCTGTGGTATCCCTGGCTGATCAAATCGGAAGTGCTGCACTACTCCTACGCTTTGGTCATGCTGATTGGGCTCTGGATTTTGCGCAAAGGCTTCACAGGGCGCGCGCGTACCTGGTGGATGGTGGCATTCTGGATTCAGTTCTGGCATCACATCGAGCATTTCCTGCTGATCTACCAGGCCACAACCCACCACAATTTCTGGGGGAAGCCAGTTCCGTTCAGCGTGCTGCAATTATTTTTCCCGCGCGTCGAACTCCATCTGTTCTATAACTCGATCGTCTTCATTCCGATGGTGATCGGTGTGTACTATCACATGTTCCCGCCGGCGGGAGAGACGGAAAGGGCAGCCTGCACTTGCGCCTGGGATCGCAATCAGCTCTCGAGTGCGGCGTAGGTTCTCGCTGGCCTTGAGTCTGAATTGGTCTTGTTTGCTAGGAGCGGAAAAGCATATCCGCTCCTTTCGCAACAAATCGTTTCACATTCGGACGCTCGGCGCGGCGGTTTCCATACTGCTCTGGATCGGATGTAACCGGCAAGCCGCTCCTCCATCCGCATTGGCGATCGCGTTCGAAGTCACGCCTCAGCCCGTCCACGTCGGTCCGGTGACTGTCGATTTCACACTGACCGATGCCGCTTCAAGATCTGTGACCGGAGCGCATTTGACGACCGAAGCGGATATGACTCACGCCGGGATGAGTCCGGTCTTTGCTACGGTCGACGAAAGACAACCCGGCCGCTACGAATCGGCGCTGAAACTCGACATGGCGGGAGACTGGGTGATTCAGCTGCACGGCACCCTTTCGACTGGCGAAAAACTGGAAAGACAATTCGAATTGCGCAATGTCCGCCCCAACTAGGAGCGCTGTTGAATCTGAACTCCATCCCGCAGCCGGAAGACGAAGTTCCAGCAATCGATTTAATGAAGGTGCCGATTCTAGGGGCTTTGTTTCGTTGGCGCTATGCGCGTCCGCTGTTGCAGGCGCCGCTTCTGATCGTGAGCGTCCTCATGATTTTGCACGGCTTGTTCGGGCCAACGCTGGCGCCGAAGAATCTGGCCACCACACTGAGCTGGTTGCATTTTCGCGGCGCGCTCGTGCTGGTGATTCTCTGCGCCGGAAATTTCTTCTGCCTGGCGTGCCCCTTCATGCTGGTCCGGCAGATGGCGAGAAAGATCTTTCAACCACGCTGGAACTGGCCGCGCATGCTGCGCAATAAATGGCTCTCGGTGGGCTTATTCATTTTGATCCTGTTTCTATACGAGCTGTTTGATCTGTGGTCGTCTCCCTGGTGGACCGCGTGGTTGATCATTGCTTACTTCGGAAGCGTTCTCCTCGTCGACGGCCTGTTCAAGCACGCCTCGTTCTGCAAGTTTGTTTGTCCGATCGGGCAATTTAACTTTATTGCGTCCACGCTCTCGCCCTTTGAAGTGAAGGTGCGCGAGCAATCGGTCTGCACATCTTGCGAAACGAAAGATTGCATCCGGGGCCGTAGAGAAGCAGCTTCAGACCTGGTCGTGATCCGCGGATGCGAACTGGCATTGTTTCAGCCGCGCAAAGTCGGCAACATGGATTGCACGTTCTGTCTCGACTGCGTGCACGCCTGCCCGCATGACAACATCGGAATTTTGAGCCGCTTGCCCGGCAGCGAATTGCTGACCGACCCGCTGCGTTCGGGAATCGGATATTTCTCGAAGCGCAAGGATCTGGCGGTGCTGGCCATCGTCTTTTCCTTCGGCGCATTGATGAACGCTTTCGGCATGGTGAGTCCGGTCTACGCCGTTGAACGATGGCTGGGCCCCGTTCTTGGAGTCAG
>Ga0209006_10004772_pt1 | contig 12289 bp, 6 predicted proteins | sample JacPin_JW_Ref_O2_FD_188567 | JGI IMG/M metagenome (GOLD analysis project Ga0209006, IMG submission 188567) | Forest soil microbial communities from Algoma, Ontario, Canada - Jack Pine, Ontario site 1_JW_Ref_O2 (SPAdes) (version 2) | ecosystem: Environmental > Terrestrial > Soil > Boreal...
CACTCCGCGCTGGCGGCCTTGCGGCGCGGCCCTAACGCCTTACCGGCCGGTGTGCCCCCGGCAAGCATCTTGGCGTGCTCCAGCGCCCTCGCCTGCCCCGTCTCAAGCGATGCGGGCCGGAACGGCGGCTTTGCGCTTTTTCGCGGTCGGTGCGTCCGGTACGAGCGGGGCTTCGTGATGGGCGCCGAGCGTAAGCCCGAGCAGTTTGACGATGCGCTTGGAAATCTGCTCTTGCGCCTCGCGCATCGCGGGGCCGTTCTGCAAAATCAACAGCGCGACGTAATCTTGAGAGATACCCTTCGGCGCGTGACCCATCAGGAAGTGGCGAATTAGGTCGTCAATCTTTAGGTCCACCGCGACTGTGGAATACGAATGCCGCAGAGCTTGGCCACGGATCGGCAACTCGGCGCGTTGCGATATTTGCCGACAGCCCGGGAAGACCAAATCCGTTTCCTTAACCTCATGATGTGGCTTCACTTCGGCATTGACGGCGAGTGAGATCGCGAAGGCGATCTCGGGCGTGATCGGGAGATGAATATCCTTGCCTGCTTTCGCGTTGCGGATGACGAACATCCGCGCATCGGTGTCGATATCGTTGAGCCTGATCCGCGACCCCTCGCCCGGCCGACAGCCGGTCAAGAGGCAGAACAGATGGTAGCCACGATGCACCGGGCTTTCGAGAGCTTCCCATGCCTTACGCCAAGCCGGATAGGCTTTGAAGTCGAGCGCGACCTGCGAGGGCTCATACTTGGTGAACTCAATCGCGCTTGTCGGCAATGCTGGCGGCAGTGATCTATCGCGCCGCGCCTCGCGCCGATAGATAGCCCGAATGATCCGGGCGCAATGGTCGGCGCTGACCGGCGTTTGCTTGTAAAGCTCGGCATGCCAGTCCGAAAGGATGTCCGGCCGGTGCGACATCTCAACTAGCGTCCAATGCCCGAACGTCGGGAGCACGATCTTGCCGAGCTTTTCGACATTGTAGCGCCAGCGGTCGGGTTTGCCCTTGTCGGTCGCTTTCTTCGTCAAATGCTCCAGATGCCGCGCAAAAGCCGTGGCGAACGTTGTGGCGTCCTTCTTGCTAACGACGGCCGCACCGCTGGCGAACGTGGCCGCTTCCTTCAACGCCTCGATGCGGGCCGCTGGCGCGCTAAGGGCTGGCCAGTGTCCGATGGTCTTCTCTCGGGACTTGAGCTTGCCTTTGATGCGCGCCCATTTCTTGTAAATCCAAGAGGTGCGGTGAACGCCGAGATAGATGAAGAGACCCTGCACCACGCTGTCCGGGACAAGGCCCCGAAATTCAAATTCACGCAACGCGATGATGTGCTCGTCAGTTAGCTTTCGCGCCTTCCGAGCCTTTGGCTTTTTCCCTGTCATTTCCCTGTCAATCCTGCTTTCGAGAAGCCCCGTTTTGCTCGGTTTTTAGGGCTCGGATGGCAGGGATATGATACAGGAAACCGCTGCGGGATAGGCACTTCCTCAATGTTTACGCGGGTCTTTTGAGTTCGTGGTTAAAATGGCGTTTTAAGATTGGGAAGCTGCCGTTCTACCATTGAACTACGCCCGCGATCTAACGAAATCAATTACTTAGGGAAATTGACGGTCAATTTTGTTTGCCATTTCTTTGTCGAGATAGCCGACCGATCTTGCCCTCCCGCACGCCGAGACGTGCGGATACAGTTCTTATACTGGATCGAAATGCCGCCTTCAAACCGTTTAGGCATCAACGACAACGAAGAAAATGAGCGCAGTCCAGGCGCCTTCAATATCACCCGCGAAGCGCTGGTAAGAAATCCGAACAAGAAGATTCGGTCGCCCGGCTTCCACATACTCTGGATCGCGCAGTAAACGAGGCCGTCAAGAATGTTTACCAGCACGTCGGTTCGCCGGCCGACAAAAAGTACGTAGGCCAGCGCAAGGCGATCGCCCTTCGCTTCCGCCGGAAATACAACTCGGACATCCACAAGAGGACCTGCGCAAACAGGCCCCACACCCCTCATATGAGGGCCTTTGAGCAGACCGGCGGAGCGGTGGCGCGCGGAGCCATGCATACCGCAGCGTGCCGCCACGGTCGACGCGGTCAGGGATTAGCTTCCGGCGATTTATGCGGCTGCTCACCGCATCACCTCATATCCGGTCGAACCGGCATGGTCCGTACCCACATTCCGCATGCTTGCGGCAAGGAAGCTACGAGGATTGAGACCCATCTACACAACAGCCTGCTTGTTGGCCCTGGGGTGGCACGGTCATCTCCAGCGGGAGGACGACAGGAACCGCTGCCACCATTGCGGACGAAGCGGTCAGACTATTCGGCGAGCGCCTACACCTCACGCCTGAGGACATCCTATTCGTCTTTCACGAGGTGGACCCGAACCTCCCGCGCTTTCCTGCTGCGTCGCTCAACCGCGAGGCGGCCGCGGATGTCTAAGCCGCGCGACATTGGTATTTGCGAATGTCCCTTTGCGCGCCAGAAGCAGTCATTCACCTTTTGGCTCAGTATCAACGGAGAGATAGAGACATCGCTCTCCATTCAATCACCTCGTCAGCACTGCGTAGCAGCGACCGCGGCACCGTCAGACTGAACACTTTTACCGTCTTGAGATTAATCACTAACTCGAACCTAGTCGGCTGCCCTAGGCGCCGTGGAGAAGAGACATTCGAAGGCGAGATCGTTGTCGCGATTGATTGCGGCAAATTCGCGCTGGCGCCGTAACTCCTTTGACGCCTGGAGGAACGAATCGCTCAAGCTGTGGCGGAATATGTGGGGCGAAGAAGTGGTGGCACGGATGAGACGCGAGCAAGTTCTGCTCGGACATGGTCCAGCCGCAAACCCGCCCAAAGTCAAAGCCGGGATATTTTCTCAAAACAATGGAACCGTCTGCCGTTTCGAACGTTTGGCCTTCTTTGCTGTTTTCTGAAGAACCTCCTCTGACGGGTGTCACATCTTTTGCCTGCTTTGGATTCGGTCAGTCTTTCTTATCATGGCGTGCATTGAGATTTTGCCGAGTTTTCCCGAGGAAAGCCCATGAGCGAGTTGGTTCCCGACGGACCTTCGAGCCCCCGTCGCGTCGCGAAACGTAGACCCGCCCCGAATGGAAAATCCGATCCAATGCAAGACCTGCTGCACGCGCTGCAAGCGATGCGAAGCGGGGATTTCTCAGTGCGGATGCCGGGCGATCACCTCGGGATCGAAGGCAAGATTGCCGATACATTCAACGAGATCGTCGCTGCGAACCAGCGGATGGCGCAGCAATTGGAGCGGGTCGGTCAAGTCGTCGGCCGTGAAGGTAAAACCCGACAGCGCGTGAAATTCGATCTGGCCAGCGGATCATGGGCGGACATGGAAGGGTCCGTAAACACCCTGATCGACGACCTGCTATGGCCGACGCGAGAAGTAACACGCGCCGTCGCCGCGGTGGCGCAGGGCGACCTTTTGCAAACCGTGCAATTGGACGTCGATGGCCGCCCATTGGGCGGAGAATTTCTTCAGTCGGCCAACATCGTCAACACGATGATCAAGCAGCTCAGCGTGTTCACCTCGGAAGTCACCCGCGTCGCTCGCGAAGTCGGTACGGAAGGCAAGCTCGGAGGTCAGGCACAGGTTCCCGAAGTGACAGGCGTCTGGAAAGAGCTGACAGAGAGCGTGAACTCGATGGCCAACAACTTGACCGGCCAGGTTCGAAACATCGCCGAAGTCACCATCGCCGTGGCCAACGGCGACCTGTCCAAGAAGATCACCGTCGATGTGCGCGGTGAAATCCTGCAACTGAAAGAGGCTATCAACACCATGGTGGACCAGTTGCGTTCCTTTGCATCCGAGGTCACCCGCGTGGCGCGCGAGGTCGGAACCGACGGCAAGCTTGGCGGCCAGGCAATCGTGCCCGGCGTCGCCGGTACCTGGAAGGACCTGACCGATTCCGTGAACGCGATGTGCGGCAACCTGACCGCGCAGGTTCGAAACATCGCCAACGTAACAACGGCAGTCGCGCGCGGGGACTTATCGCGAAAAATAACGGTCGATGTCCGCGGCGAGATTCTGGAACTGAAAGACACCATCAATACGATGGTGGACCAGCTTAATTCCTTTGCATCGGAGGTGACGCGCGTCGCGCGCGAGGTGGGAACCGAGGGCAAACTGGGGGGTCAGGCACAGGTTCCGGGCGTCGCCGGCACCTGGAAAGACCTCACCGACAACGTCAACTTCATGGCCAGCAATCTGACCGCACAGGTGCGCAATATTGCCGACGTCGCAACCGCGATCGCGGGCGGCGACCTTTCCAAGAAGATCACGGTGAATGTTTCGGGTGAAATCCTTCAGCTCAAGGAAACACTCAACACCATGGTCGATCAGCTGAACGCCTTTGCCGGCGAAGTGACGCGCGTCGCGCGCGAAGTCGGCACTGACGGGCGGCTCGGCGGCCAGGCCAACGTGCTTGGCGTCGCCGGCACCTGGAAGGATTTGACCGAGAGCGTCAACTCGATGGCGAGCAACCTGACCGCGCAGGTTCGAAACATCGCGGAAGTGACGACCGCAGTCGCCAATGGCGACCTCTCCAAGAAGATTACGGTGGACGTGCGCGGCGAAATCCTGGAGCTGAAAGACACCATCAACACGATGGTCGACCAGCTTAATGCTTTCGCCGGTGAAGTAACCCGCGTCGCGCGCGAAGTGGGCACCGAGGGCAAGCTCGGCGGTCAGGCGCTGGTGCGCGGTGTCGCCGGCACCTGGAAGGATCTGACCGACAGCGTCAATTCGATGGCGAGTAACCTGACCGGCCAGGTCCGAAACATCGCCGAAGTCGCGACCGCGGTCGCGAAGGGCGACCTGTCGAAGAAAATCACCGTAAACGTGTCGGGAGAAATCCTTCAATTGAAGGAAACCCTCAACACCATGGTCGATCAGCTCAACGCCTTCGCTGGTGAGGTCACGCGCGTCGCGCGCGAAGTCGGCACCGACGGCAAGCTTGGCGGTCAGGCCGAGGTGCCGGGCGTCGCCGGCACCTGGAAAGACCTCACCGACAGCGTCAATTCGATGGCCGGCAATCTTACCGCCCAGGTCCGCAACATCGCGGAGGTTGCCACCGCCATCGCCGGCGGCGATCTGTCGCGCAAGATCACCGTGGACGTGCGCGGTGAAATCCTGCAGCTCAAGGAAACGCTCAACACGATGGTGGACCAGCTTAACCGGTTTGCTGGTGAGGTCACGCGTGTTGCGCGCGAGGTCGGCACCGAAGGGCGTCTGGGCGGCCAAGCCAACGTGCCCGGCGTCGCCGGCACCTGGAAGGATCTGACCGACAACGTCAATTCGATGGCCGGCAATCTGACCGGCCAGGTCCGCAACATTGCCGAGGTGACGACGGCCGTGGCAAAGGGCGATCTGTCGAAGAAAATCACCGTCGACGTCAAGGGAGAAATCCTCGAACTGAAGAACACCGTCAATACGATGGTCGATCAGTTGAACGCCTTCGCATCCGAAGTGACGCGCGTCGCGCGCGAAGTCGGCACCGAGGGCAAACTGGGCGGTCAGGCCGAGGTGCCTGAGGTCGCCGGCACCTGGAAGGACCTGACCGACAACGTCAACTTCATGGCCTCTAATCTGACAGCGCAGGTCCGCAACATCGCTGAAGTGGCGACCGCGATTGCTGGTGGCGACCTGTCCAAGAAAATTACGGTCGACGTTCGCGGAGAAATCCTGCTGCTCAAGGACACCTTGAATACAATGGTGGAGCAATTGCGTTCCTTTGCTGCCGAAGTGACCCGCGTCGCCCGTGAGGTCGGCACCGAGGGCCGGCTCGGCGGCCAGGCCGTGGTGCCCGGCGTCGGCGGCACCTGGAAAGATCTCACGGACAACGTCAACCTGCTGGCGGCCAACCTCACGACACAAGTCCGCAACATCGCCGAAGTCACAACCGCCGTGGCGCGCGGCGATCTGTCGCGCAAGATCACCGTCGATGTGAAGGGCGAAATCCTCGAACTGAAAAACACCATCAACACGATGGTCGACCAGCTGAACGCGTTTGCGGGCGAAGTGACGCGCGTGGCGCGCGAGGTCGGCACAGAAGGCAAGCTGGGCGGACAAGCCGAAGTCCCTGGTGTCGCAGGAACCTGGAAGGATCTGACTGACACCGTAAACGTGATGGCCGCCAACCTGACCGAGCAGGTGCGCGGAATCGTCAAGGTGGTCACGGCCGTGGCCGACGGCGACCTGAAGCAGAACCTCACAGTGAAATCGAAGGGCGAGGTGGCGGCACTCGCCGATACCATCAACAATATGACCGAGACCCTGGCGACGTTTGCCGATCAGGTCACGAGTGTGGCGCGCGAAGTGGGGGTCGAGGGCCGGCTCGGCGGTCAGGCCAATGTGCCCGGTGCGGCTGGCACCTGGAAGGATCTCACGGGCAACGTCAACCTGCTGGCCGCCAACCTCACCTCGCAGGTCCGCGCCATCGCCGAGGTCGCGACCGCCGTCACCAAGGGCGACCTGACCCGCTCAATCCAGGTCGACGTCCGCGGTGAGGTCGCCGAACTCAAGGACAACATCAACACCATGATCGGCAATTTGCGGCTCACCACCGAGCGCAATACCGAACAGGACTGGCTCAAGACCAATCTGGCCAAGTTCACCAACATGCTGCAGGGCCAGCGCGATCTCTCCACAGTGGGCCGGCTGCTATTGACCGAACTGGCACCGCTAATCAACGCGCATATGGGCGTGATCTATCAAGTCGAAAATCCCGATAGCCCGCGATTGCGCCTGCTGTCGGATTACGCCGTCGACCGCACCAATCCGCAGCCGCAATTCGTGCAACTCGGCGAAGGGCTGATCGGGCAATGTGGGTTAGATAAGCGCCAACGGTTGGTATCGGACTTTCCGAGCGATGCCGCGCCGATCAGTTCGGCGCTGATGCGCGTGTTGCCGAAGAACCTGGTGGTCGTTCCAGTGTTGTTCGAAAACCAGGTAAAGGCCGTCATCGAGTTGTCGTCGGTCAATTCCTTCACCACTTCTCAGCTCACTTTCCTTGAACAGCTCACCGATAGCATCGGTATCGTGCTGAACAGCATCGAGGCGACGATGCAGACAGAGGGCCTGCTTACACAGTCGCAACAACTCGCCGGAGAGCTTCAGACACAGCAAAAGGAATTACAGCAGACCAACGAGCAACTGGAGCTGAAGGCCCAGCAACTCGCCGAACGCAACGTTGAGGTCGAGAGGAAGAACCAGGAAATCGAGCAGGCGCGCCGAGCGCTGGAAGAAAAGGCGACCGAGCTCTCGCTGACGTCGAAATACAAGTCGGAGTTCCTCGCCAACATGTCGCACGAGCTGCGCACGCCACTCAACAGCATCCTCATTCTGGGTCAGCAGCTCACGGAAAATCCGGACGGCAACTTGTCGGCCAAGCAAGTCGAATTCGCACGAACCATTCACGGGGCGGGCACCGACCTCCTCAATCTGATCACCGACATTCTCGACCTGTCGAAAATCGAATCCGGCACCGTCACGGTCGATGCGGAAGAAATTCTGACATCAAGCTTGCTCGAGACCGTTGGAAGGCCCTTCCGCCATGAAGCGGAAAATCGCCATCTGTCATTCAACGTCGACGTCGACGCCAATCTGGCCCGGAGCATGGTGACGGATTCAAAGCGCTTGCAGCAGGTGCTCAAAAATCTATTGTCGAACGCGTTCAAGTTCACGGCGGAGGGCGGCGTTCGAATGAGCGTTGCAGCAGCAGTAGGAGGTTGGAGCGCGGACCATCCGATACTGAACCACGCTGCGGCGGTCGTCGCCTTCGAAGTGACCGACACCGGCATTGGAATTCCGCTGGAGAAGCAGAAGCTGATCTTCGAGGCGTTTCAACAAGCCGACGCCGGCACCAGCCGAAAGTATGGCGGTACAGGCCTCGGCCTTGCCATCAGCCGCGAACTTGCAAGTCTGCTCGGCGGCGAAATCCATCTGCGCAGCACCCCCGGCAAGGGCAGCACCTTCACGCTTTATCTGCCACTGAAATATTCCGGCCCGACGGCGGCGCCGCGCGGCCCCGCCTCTTCCCCTTACGCAACGGCGCCGGCACTGCAAGTCGCAGCACAAGAGCTGATCATCGAACAGCTGCCGGATGACCGCCTAAATCTGGAACCGGGAGACTCTATTCTGCTGATCGTCGAGGACGACCCGCATTATGCGCGGGTGCTGATCGATCTCGCCCGTGATAAAGGCTTCAAGGTGTTGGTCGCGGCACGGGGCGCGGAAGCGCTCGACCTTGCCAAGCAGTTTCAGCCCACGGCGGTATCGCTCGACGTATTCTTGCCGGACATGCTCGGCTGGACCGTTCTGAGCCAGCTGAAGCACAATCCGCTAACGCGACACATTCCGGTCCAGATCATCACGCTGGACGACGACCGTCAGCACGCGCTGGCACGGGGCGCGTTCTCCTTCGTCAACAAACCGACCACGACCGAGGGTGTCAGCGCGGCGCTATCCCAGATCAAGGAATACACCAAACCGCGGCGCAAGCGCCTGCTGATCGTGGAAGACAATGCAGCGGAGCAATTAAGCATCCGGGAACTTCTCGACTACAATGATATCGAGATCATTACGAACGATACCGGCGCCGACGCTCTGTCGACGTTACGCAACAGCCCATGCGATTGCGTCGTGCTGGATTTGCGGCTGCCCGATATGAGCGGTTTCGAGGTTCTCGATCGAATCCGCAACGACGACGCGCTTTCCCACGTTCCCGTCGTCGTGTTCACCGGACGGGAGCTCTCGGCTGAAGAGGACGCAAAACTTCACACCATGGCCCGAAGCATCGTGGTGAAAGGCGTGGAATCGCCTGAACGTCTGCTCGACGAGACGTCGCTGTTTTTGCATCGTGTGATCACAGAATTACCACCCGAGAAGCAGCGAATGCTGGAGAAGCTCAACAGCTCCGATGAGGATCTGGCAGGCAAGACGGCGCTCCTGGTCGACGACGATGCCCGCAACATTTTCGCGCTGAGCAGCGTCCTGGAGAGGCGCGGCATGAAGGTGCTGACCGCTACGACTGGCAACGAGGCCGTCGCGCTGGTGGAGTCGAGCCCGGAGATTGCGATCGTTCTGATGGATATCATGATGCCGCAAATGGACGGATACCAGACCATCGGCGTCGTTCGCCAGAATCCCTTATTTGGCCGGCTGCCCATCATTGCGCTGACAGCCAAGGCGATGAAGGGCGATCGCGAGAAATGCCTTGAGGCCGGCGCTTCCGATTATCTGGCAAAGCCGGTCAATACGGAGCAGCTGCTCCTCGCCATCCGCATGTGGCTGCACCGATGATCGGCACGAGCAGATGATGGATGATGAAAAGGTAAATATCCTTCTGGTCGATGATCAACCGGCGAAGCTGCTGGCCTACGAGGTTATTCTCAGGGAACTCCGAGAGAATCTCGTTGCTGCTGCTTCCGGTCGGGAAGCGCTGGAATATTTGCTCAAGAACGAAGTCGCCGTCATCCTGATGGACGTTTGCATGCCGGAGCTCGACGGATTCGAGCTCGCCGCGATGATCCGCGAGCATCCGCGCTTCCAGAAGATTGCGATGATCTTCATCTCAGCGATTCAGGTCAGCGATATTGATCGTCTTCGAGGTTACGAAATGGGCGCCGTCGACTATGTTCCGGTGCCAGTTATTCCAGAGGTGCTGCGCGCGAAGATACGAGTCTTCGTCGAACTTTATCGCAAGACCCGGCAGCTGGAGCGGCTCAATGCCGAGCTCGAACACCGGGTGCGCGCCCGGACATCTGAGCTCGAAGAATCAACTGCCCGGCTGGTCGAGAGCGAGCAGCGCCGCAGCATGGCCATCGCCGCCGGAAAGATGGGGTCTTGGGATTGGGATTGGGTCAACGGCGACTGGACGTGGGATGAAGGCCAGTACCAGATATGTGGCGTCGACCCGCGGCATTTTCAGGTGACGTCGAAAAGTATTCAGAGCCTGCTTCATCCGGAAGACGCTCAGCAATTGCGCCGGGCATTCGCCCATTTCGCAAAAGGCGCAAAATCGTACGAGACGGAATTTCGGCTCCAGCGACCGGATGGTGAGCTTCGCTGGTGCGTCGGGTCGGCTGCGGCGACGATCGACAAAAATGGCAGGGTCGTCCGGGTCAGTGGCGTAACCGTCGATATCACGGAACGCAAGCGCGCGGAAGAACGCCAAAATTTGCTGACCCGGGAAGTCGATCATCGTGCGAAAAACGCACTGGCGCTCGCGCAATCGATCGTTCGGCTGACACGGGCCCAGGACATCAGCGCCTACGTTCGGGCAGTTGAGGGACGCATCAGCGCACTCGCGCGCATTCATACGATCCTTTCTTTGTCCAATTGGCAGGGCGCAAAAATTAAGCGGTTGGTCGACGAGGAGCTCACACCATACTTCGTGACAGGCCAAATCAAGGTCCGTGGTTCCGAGATTCAGCTGGAGCCCGCAACGGCGCAAACTCTGGCGCTGGCTTTCCATGAACTCCTGACTAATTCGGCCAAATATGGTGCGCTCTCGGCCGAATCTGGGCGCATATCGATCGCGTGGGAAATACAGGAAGACGATGTCCTCGCACTGATATGGGAAGAAACCGGCGGCCCGGTCGTTCACAAGCCCGCGTCCCGGGGATTTGGCACTAGAAGCGTCATCGCCAGTATTGAGTCACAGCTTGGCGGACAAGCGCTGTTCGATTGGCGTTCCGAAGGACTCATTTGCCGATTGCTGGTGCCTCTTGCATCGCAAATGGCTGCGTCGGAGTTGAATGATCAAAGAGCTCCCTTCGTAGAGCAACGACGTCGGCAACCAACTCCGGACATGTCGCCGCGCCGCAATAACTGACGCTATGTGCCATAACCGGACGTGCGGCCAGCAGACGGGCTGGCCTGATCGCCCTGAAGAATTACCTGAAATGGCTCCGCCTTGGCGCATCCTTCTCCAAGGCCAAGTGCGTGCGCGTCTCATTATAGTAGCAAGCGTAGAATTTCAGAATCTGGCGCAGATGTGCCTCCCCTAAGAAAATGATGTGGTCCAAACACTCACGCCGGGTCGATCCGATCAACCGTTCGGCAAAGCCGTTCTGCCAGGGTGAGGCCGGTGCGATGGGCCTGTCCCGATTGCCCATGGCACGCAATCGGCGTGTGACGACGGTGCCGTAGATCCGATCGGGTCTCGGATCATGTAACCGGGAGCCCCGTCCCAAGGAAAGGCCTCGGTTCGATGCGGCGTACGAAGGCTGCGCAGACATATCGCAAGACTGGCAACCTGCGCGCAGTGCAACTCCTCATCGGCCATACGAAGCTGGAGAGCACCGTCCGATATCTCGGTATTGAGGTAGATGACGCTCTTAATATGGCCGAGCAGATTGAGCTTTCGTCGTTGACCACCGGCGAAACGTCGGTGGTGACTTACGCGCCACTCGCGGTCATTTGCCCAGGCGATCAGTGAGTACGAAGTCTACACCCGCAGCCGACACTGGGGCTTCGCGCGGTGTGAACTTGACGAAGTACGGAGCACCCAGCGCCGCTCGCACGGTCAATTGACGGAAAATGCGGTAAGTGCCGGCAAAAGAAGTCTATTGCCGAGCAAAATCGACCACGTGATGAACGGCAGGAATGGCTCGGCTACCTGCCCGGTCTAGGGCCACATCTTATCAATCTGCGCCACAGGCATCGTGAGTTTCATAAATCCGCTACTGCGACGTCTGCTTCCTGAGCTCCGCCACGTCCTGCGCGGTCAGGCTTGATCCCTTGCTGCCAAAACACGCGGGCTGCCGATTTCGCCGGCCGTCAGAGTGCGCGGCCCGCTGCGGCTTCCTGTTCTCGCGTGGTGCCAAGCAGGTTGATGAGGTGCTGGTGCAACTCAAACCAAATCGTGTGGTAGCTGTCGCGGTCCGGAGCCGTTACGTAGCGGGGATCTTTCGCCTCGATTTTGACGAGCGCGCTCGCGAGCCGGCGCTTGTACGCGCCGACGCGCGGCGCATGAACGGAAATGTCCGCAATCAAAGTCACCGTCAAAGCGTGGAGGGCGGCCAAGCGGGAGAGTACCTCCGTGTCGTAGACCTCGTCTTTGTGATCGTTGCGCGTGCGCTTGCCATCGATCTCGCGCATCTGCCAGTCGGTGACGAGCGCTTTGAAGTCGGCGTTGAGCTTTGTAAACCGCTCGTATCCTTCTTCAAGCCGGCGATGATCGACGGACGCTCGCTCGGCGGCGAGCTTTTCTTGCGCCAAGACCTTGCCCTGCGCCGAGAGCCGCGCGCCGACGCGTGTTTGCTCGGCGTTGCCGCTTGC
>Ga0209006_10004773_pt1 | contig 12288 bp, 7 predicted proteins | sample JacPin_JW_Ref_O2_FD_188567 | JGI IMG/M metagenome (GOLD analysis project Ga0209006, IMG submission 188567) | Forest soil microbial communities from Algoma, Ontario, Canada - Jack Pine, Ontario site 1_JW_Ref_O2 (SPAdes) (version 2) | ecosystem: Environmental > Terrestrial > Soil > Boreal...
CCGTCTCCGTGCCCGTGAAACATTGCTGCGAATAGAAGTCGGAATTGCTTACCGCCGCCGCTTGCGCCGCCGCCGCCGACGCGGACTTAGAACCACCAATGCTTGTCGGCTTGGCCATCGTCGGCTTGGCCATCAACGGATGCTCGAACTCCCCCGTATCCAGGCCCGACACTGCTCTTACCAAAGCTCCCGCCGCGCCCTCGACGTAAGGATCGCCGGCATTGGCGCGGATGGTTTTATCGCCAACCTGATAGTTGTTTAGCTGTATCTGGAAGGCTCTCTCCACATCCCCAACCGTGCCTCGCGCCCTGACGTAGAAGTTATTGGGACCCGTCTTCACCACCGTAAGATTGTGCCCCGCAAAAAACTGCTGGACGGTCCTCACTTCTTGCGCGGTGGGCGCGAAGCGGGCGGCAATGTCGCTCGGCTTCAGCCAATGATGGTAGTTGGGCGAACTGCGGTCATAGAGCGACTGGGTTAGCGCGTCGAATTGGCTGCGGTTGTGCAACTGCAGCCAAATGCTCACTTCGATAACCTTTGCCGAATCCTCTGGTCCGAGATTTTTCGCAGTCGCTACGTAGCTCGGTGTGCTGTTGGTCACGAGTTTGCCGCCTGCCGTACCGGCCGATAAGGGCGCACAACTCATCGCGATCACAACTGTTAGGGATGATAGCCACTGAAAAATGACATCTGGATTTACTCGCCTGCTCTTTTTGTTCATTACTTCCTCCCCGGGAAATTACGTGGAAACAGATCAAATCACTGGTGACCTTACGCAGTCAAGCGGGCGGATCGTGATACTTCACTTGACGACGCTGGAGAATTTCGTAAAAAGTTTGAGCTGTGGCGGCATTTATCCTCCCGGTGGGCCGGTTTCTTTATTCGCCGTCGGTGGTGACTGCCTCCGCAGCCGGTATGCTTTGCTTTTTCAGAATCTCTCCCAGCAGAAATAGGTCGGTGAGCAGCGCCCTGAGGTGGATGGAAGCGTTCAGATTGTCAATCAATTGGGAACTGATCGCGGGTTGAGCGAGAACGATTTCAATGGCAGCAAGAGAATCGCGAGAGTCGCGGTCGAGCACAGCAATGAACGCCAGGTATTTGCCGGCGGGCTCAAGGCCCTCCTGTTTGACCACCGCCGCACAGGTTTCCGGCAGCCCGGTCAGGGCTTCCACGGCGCGATGCAGGAATTCACGGACCTGTCCGCCGGACTTGCTCCCCTGGTCACTCGGTAGCCCCTGGGCTGCGTATGCCAGCAGGAACTCGTAGCATTCTTCTACTGCGTCACAACGATCGCAGATCTCAGCCAGCATCGGTTAGTCCTCGGCCTTCGATTCGGTTGGACGTTGGTGACGAAGAGGCAGTCCCGACCTTCCAGCGCTCGGGATCGTGCTCTTCCAGATAGAAGTCGCGGTCCATCCAGCCGAAGATCATCGATTTCGTGATCGCGCGTTTCTCCGGCCGGAGGCCGAAATAGACGTGCATCATGACCAGCGCAATCAGCCCCACGCCTGCTAATCCGTGCAGCACATACATCAAGCCCCAGGTCATGTCGGTGAACAGATATGGATTCCGAGGGAAAAAGATCGTGCGCACGCGCGACATCATGAAAACGCCGGTAAGGATCACCGACAGACCGCACAAGATGATGACACCGTGGAAGAGTTTGTTTTCCAGGGGATACTTGGCAAACTTTCGCGGCGGCGGCGCGGGCATTCCGAAAAAGCGGCGAACCCTTTTCCAGGCATCGTCCAGATCGATTCGGTCGGGCCAGATTGACCAGAAATCCAGCCAGAAAGATGCATGAATGATGTGAAAAACGATGGAAGCGGTTAACACCGTGCCGGCGATCCAGTGATAGGTCACCCAATTAAACTGGACGCCCACCTTCGGGAGGAAAGCGGTAAACAGCAGCGTAAACATGGAGGCTGCCATGATCCAGTGAAACATCCGCGCGACCAGCGAATGCCGGGGAACGTGTTTGGGTATCTGCGCCACGACTTGGGGAGAAACGTGGCCCGCAAACTCTCGTGCCTTAGCGAAAAACATGACGTAGATGGCATGAACGATCAGGAAGAGCAATCCTGCGATCACCGCAACCCAGATCAGGAACCAGGCAATGTGGATGGGGACGCTCTGTCCCCACGGACTGGTGGCCCACTCTAAGATGCCCATACAGCCTCCTCGACTCCGCCGATGGCGCGTTTCACCAGATTCCTCATCAGCGGGATTTTGTAGGCGTTGAACTGCAACGGAACCGCTCCCTGCACGGAAAGTTTTCCCGCCATCTGGCCAGTTGCCGCGTTGCGCGGCTGGCCACGAACCGCATCTTCGACTGCCTTCAGCCTTAATGGTCTGGCGGCGGCGCCGTTCACCGCGATTCGCATGCGCTCGATCGTGTTGCCGGATAGGACCATAGCCGAGGCCACGTTGAGGAGCGGGAAGTCCCAAACATTGCGGTCTCGCACTTTTTCGAAATAGAATTGCGCGCCCGCCCAGGTGGATGGAATGCGAATGGCAGTAAGCAGATCGCCGGGCTGCAGGATGTGCAGCCGCGTGATATCGATCTCGGGACCGATGAAGTAATCCTCGGCATCCAGCACGCGCTCACCCTTTGGCGTGCGCAGGATGAACTTGGCATCCAGAGCAATCAGGGCCGGGGCGGTGTCGGAGGGATTCACGGCAACGCAGCGGTCCGCGTGCAGAATGGCGTGCTCACGGTTGCGGCCCTCTGGAGTATCGGCGTAGCAAATGTTGCCGCCGGCGCGGTAGCACGGCCAACCTCCGCGGTAATACCAGCAGCGCGTGTCCTGGGAAACATTGCCGCCGAGCGTTCCCTGATTGCGGATTTGCGGCGATGCTACCACTTCCGCAGACTGCGCCAGCAGGCCATACTTCTGCTTGATGATGGGATGATTCACCAGCTCAGTGAGCGTGGTCATCGCGCCGATCTCGATACCATCGCCGGTCGTGCGAACTCCTCGCAGTTCTTCGATTCCGCTCAGCTCGACCACCACCTTGGGCTTCTTGATTCGATCCTTGAGCCAGTCGAAGCTGTCCATCCCTCCGGCGAGCACCCAGGCATCGGGGCCATGCTGCTCGAGAAGCTTCTGTGCATCGGCCACAGAACTCGGCTGATACAGCTCGAAGGCGGGCATTACGTCTCGTATGACAGCCATAACTCTCCTCGAAATCCAGTCAAACAAGTTCCAATCAAATATGAGCCGTTAAGGGATGCTGCATCGGACGGCCCGCTTCGAGTGACGTCAGAATCGTGTCGGCATTCACCGGCGCGCGCTGGAAGATCTCGTCTCCGAGCGCATCCGAGAGGGCATTCAAGATGGAGGCACAGCCGCCTCCGACTGGCGGCTCACCGACGCCGCGAGCACCCACGGGCGTCTCCGGGTCCGGAATGTCCAACGCGGTCCATTGCATATCAACCGGTACATCGAGAATGGTCGGCGGTTTGTTGTGATGGAATCTCTTGGAAACCATTTCGCCGTAGTGCGGATCGAAAACCCACTTCTGCCCGATCGCATGGCCGATGCCCAAGACCGAACGGCCAAGCACCTGGCCGCCGAGCGCCCGGGGATGGATCACCGTGCCGACATCCGCGGACGCGAGGAAATCCACGATGTAGTACTTGCCGGTTTCGACATCGACTTCAACTTCGGCAAAGCTGGCCACGTAGGAAAATGTCGAGCCATCGCGCGGATAATTGTCCTTGGCCGCAGCCACCAGACCTTGACCCGCTAACGCCGCTACGGACGCCTTCGTCAACTTGTGGAGATCGGCAGCCGATTCGTGGCCATCGTAGACGCCGCCCAGTTGAATCGCGTATTTCGCGGCCTGCGCCAAAGTCATACTGGCGCCGCCCTTACGGAAAACACGCTCGTTGGCGACTTCGTATTGTTCCGGTTTTCCACCGAGCTTTTTGGCCGCGATTTCCTGGAGCTTCTTTTTGGCGTCCATCGCCGCGGCATGCGCCGCCCGCGTCATGGCGTGAGTCGTCTGGCTACCGCCAGAGACGCAAGTGAACGGAAGATTCTTGGTTGTGTTTCCCCACACGACGTCGCATTTTTCCCACGGCACACCGAGGACTTCTGCGCCGGCGCGGTGCACGTCAATCACCGACTCCGTTCCTAGATTGCCGATTCCAGACTGGAAGGTGATGCGCCCATCCGGCTTGATGACCAGAAGTCCGTCGAATCCGATCGTGCCGCCGACGTAGCAGCTGAGCGATACGCCGACGCCGCGAATTTTCGTGCCCATCCTTTTAGGAGTGCGCGCCACTCGCTCGCTCCACTTAAATTGTTCCGCGCCGCGGTCGAGGGCTTCCTTGAGGAACGCGCTCGTCGCATACTGCCGTTTACCTTGCATGGCTGGTCCGAACTGCGCCTTGCCTTCCGGGCAGTTGATGCGGCGAATCGCTACCTGGTCAACTCCCAGCCTGCGCGCAGCTTTCGCGATGATGGGCTCGATGATGACAATTCCCTGAAGCCCGCCCGGAGAACTTTGCGCACTGCGGGGCGGTGTATTCGTCAGCACCGTCAGGCCACGCCAGCGCATGGCTTGCGGCTGGTAGAGCAGAGAGACGATGCGGCCCGATGAAGGTGCATCACCCACAGAGTCGTAAGGGCCGTTGTCGCAAATCACGAACATGTCGAGAGCGGTAATCCGTCCTTCTTTGGAGAAACCTACTTTCATCCTTCCCTGAAAACTCGGCCGGGCGCGTCCGATGAAAGTCTCCTCCTCGCGGCTGATGCGCATCATGACCGGGGCATTCGTTTTCTTGGACAGGAGAGCGGGGATGATCATCGACACGCCGCCCGTGATCTTGCTGCCGAACCCGCCTCCGGTGTACTCGCTGATGAAAACAACGTTGTCGGGATTAATGTTCAGCCAGCGAGCGATCGCGGGCAGCGTTTGCGCGGTGCTTTGCGTGCCCGTGTAAATGTAGACCTTGCCGTTCTGCCAGTAAGCCATCGCACTGCGGGTTTCGAGGGTCTGATGGCTGGTGTCGGGTGTGACGAAGGTCTCGTCAAGAACCAGCGCAGCATTCTTAAAACTGGAATCGACATCGCCGTAGGACCACTCGTCAGGGCTCTTGCCCATGGGCAAACGACCGTGCTTTTCTTCCGCGAAGTCGGTGTGTGTCCACTTGAGTTCGGTGACCTCGGGCGGACCTGGATTCTGCCCCACGGGCCGAGTCCAGACATTTCCATCCGTTCGCGGATTCGGACCACCCGGTCGCAGGGTATCGAGCGGATCCACCACGAACGGAAGCCGTTCAAAATCGATCTCGATCTTCTCGATGGCTTCCGCGGCAGTGAGCTCGTCGACGGCGGCCACGGCAAGAATCGGCTCGCCCTGATAAACGGGTTCATTGGTAAGGCCGCGTTCGCCCCATTTGCTGGCCTTGATCACCGTTCCGTTGTCGGTAAGGGTATCGGCCGGAGCGGGAAGATCGTTCGCAGTGAGAATCGCTTTGACTCCCGGCATGGCCAGCGCCGCTTTCGCATCAATGCTCTTAACGCGAGCATGTGGCATTGGGCTAAGCAGCAACTTGCAGAACAGCATGCCTTCCGCGCGAAAATCTTCGGCATATTTCGCCTGGCCGGTAACCTTCGCGTATAGATCCGGGGTCTGGTAGTTCTTGCCGATCAGCTTGTACCCGGCTCCGTACTGGCGCTCAGTAGTCTTCGTGGTTTCGGCGACCTCTGTTTTATCTGTGTTATCCAAGCTTCGCCTCCCGCAAGTTCTCGGCGCCGCGCATCATCGCGGTGAGAATCTTGTCATAGTCCTGGCAGCGGCAGAGGTTTCCCGAGATACCCTGCGCCAACTCCTGGCGGGTTGGGCTGGGGTTGGTTTTCAGGTATCCCACTGTAGCCATAATGAAGCCGGGCATACAAAAGGCGCACTGAAAGCCTTGTTCATCGATGACTCCCTGTTGTACCGGATGCAAACTTCCGTCAGCCTTGGCGAGGCCTTCGATGGTCACGACTTTTCGTCCACGCACGGTGTGCGTCAGCACCGAACACGCATAGTACGGAATATCGTCGATGAGCACGGTGCAGGATCCGCACTCCGCGCGGTCGCATCCCAGCTTGGTGCCGGTGAGGCCCAGCTTGTATCGCAGAGTCGAAGCCAGGGTCTCCTGCTTCATGGCGTCGACGCGCCGCTGTTGACCGTTGACGTTGAGCGTAAGCAGCCGCTCGCCTACACCTGCCGCCGACTGCTGGCCGTGCAGAAGAGGGGAGGCGCGAAACAGATAGCTCGCCGAAGACACCGCTACGCCACTGGTGATGACCCCTTTGATGAAGTTGCGCCTGGAGACGGCTTTGGGAACATCTTCTTGAGGCGCTTCTTGTTGAGGGAGGTCTCGGATCGGCTTGGAACTTGCCTTCTCGGTCATACCGGGTTACCTCCTACCATGTGCAGCCGCCGTAGAGGCTTGTGGGAAGAAAGGCATGTGAAATTTCTCACATTTTAGCAGTTGGATTAGCAGAAATAATGCCCGGATGCGGAAATTTACGAATTGCTCGGGGAGCCTCCAGTTGTTGCGGCGAAAAGGTCGGACCGCCGTGGTCGGCAGCGCGACGTATTCCTCATAACAGAAGTAGTCGACGTCATCTGCGAACGACGCCGAACAGCCGATCTCGTGTCGTCTCAGCTTGGCCCTTTCATTCTGCATGTCATCCACCGAGACGTGACGAACATGTATCAGATCGTCATCGGGATGGCGGCGATGCAGTGTGTTTACATATCCCGGACATAGAGTTAACAATCAAATGACATCCTGCCAGTATCCCGCCCTCCACTCTCCACGTCTAACTCGCATACGTGCTTAAGAACAAAGTTGATCGATGGCTCTCGGCACATTTCTGGGATGACATCTGACGAGCGCAGTTATCAATGGAGAACAATTCAAACGAGCCTCGCCGAGGAGGTGGCTATCTATACGTTGGCGCAACCACAGAAGCAGATCGCGTTAACTCAGACAAGTACTAAAAGCACTATTGAAATCTTCGTCACCGGCAGTAAGTAAGTCACTAAGTAAGTCGAAGATAGCCTCGGAAGTTACACGGTTGTGACAGGAAGTTCAAAAGCAATAATTCGATTCAAGGTTCTAAAAAGTCAGAGTTATACAAATCAGAAAAGCAAAATCATGGAGGAATACGTGAAGAAGGCACTCTTACGATTCGGGCTACTTATGACGCTGGCGATTCCGTCAGGGTTGTGGGCCCAGCAGGCCGGCTATTCCCAGACCAATCTGGTCTCGAATGTTGCCGGCGTAGGCACCACCACCGACTCTCAACTGTTGAATCCCTGGGGGATTTCCGAGCTACCCGGGCAAGATTTCTGGATCTCCGACGCGAACAGCGGAGTCTCGACGCTCTATGACCAGAATGGCAACAAAGACAGTGGACTGATCGTGACCATACCAGCGGCCTCAAACAATCCAAACGGCAATTGCAGCCCCGGTTGCCCGACTGGAACCGTGGCCAACGCCACCGGTTCCTATTTTTCCGGTGGATCTTTCATTTTCGACACCGAGGACGGTCTCCTCGTCTACTGGAACGGCTCCAGCAACACCGCTATTGTTGGCAAAGACAATTCCGCCAGCGGCGCGGTTTACACAGGCCTTGCCTTGCTCGGCACTAACCTTTTGGCGGCAAACTTCAACAGCGGCAAAGTTGACGTCTATGATTCGAACTTCAACCTGACTTCGTTGGCCGGTTCGTTCACCGACCCCAATCTTCCCGTAGGTTTCGCTCCCCATGGAATTCACATCATCAATAACCAGGTTTACATCGCCTATGCCATGCAGAACGCCGCCAAGCACAATGCTATGTCCGGCGCCGGCCTTGGGCAGGTAGATATCTTCGGCACCAACGGCAACTTCGTAAGTACCTTCGTCGCCGCTGGTGCCACAAACAACCTCAACGCGCCCTGGGGTGTAGTACAAGCTCCGGCCAGCTTCGGAACGTTCGGGGGCGATATCCTCGTAGGAAATTTTGGTGACGGCACCATGAGCGCGTTCGATACAACCGGAAAGTTTGTCGGCCAACTCACCGACTCTGCGGGCAACGTGCTGGTAAATCCCCGCTTGTGGGATATGGTGTTCGGCGGAGGCGGCGGTGCCAGCAACGATCCAGGTAATCTTGGCACTCTTTATTTCACCGCCGGCGGCGCCACCAGTGTGTTCGCCAGCCTCGTCCCTGCGGCCGCGGTGGGCGCCCCAGGGTTCTCTCTGAGCCTCTCGGCGCAGAGTGCAACCGTCGCACCGGGTGGTTCGGCTAAGGTCACGGTCAGCGCCGCCGCCGTGGGAGGATTCAATAGTCAGATTTCTCTCTCCTGCGCTGCGCCCGCTGGGCTGACCTGCGCCTTCAACCCATCAACTATCTCGCCTGGGTCGAGCGCTTCGTCTACATTGACCATCTCAGCAGCAGCGGCGCCGCCGCCGGGTGGCGGAGGCTACAGCGCGCCCGGTTTGGCGCTCCTGATGCCCGGTCTCGGGCTATTCGGAACGCTTCTCACTACTGGCAAAAAGAAACCTCTTACCCGCAAGAGCATGTTGTGGATGAGCCTGCTAGGTTGCCTGCTGCTCGTCTCGCTGTTCGCCGTCGGATGCGGCAGTAGCAGTTCAAACAACCAGCCACCGCCCACGTCGCAAGTCACCGTGATGGTGACGGGCGCCTCCGGTTCATTGAGCCACACTGCAGCTGTAACCGTCACCGTCAACTAAAGCAAAAATAGGCCTCGCAAGGGCGCACCCAGGTGCGTCCTTGTCCGAGGGATGTTTGACGAAGATCAGATCGCGTTGACCGCCAAAAAATGCCGAGGCACGACGTGAATGACGTAGCTCGACCATTCTTGCCTCCCGTGCACAAACCGACGGTAACCAGTTGACTCTCGCATTGTTCCAGCAAAAGTAGCGGTGAGAAATTTCTTGACAAAGAAAGGACATAACCAGTAGAACGCCTAGTTGACTAGACAATTGGAGGACCATATGAGCCTTCCCACCTTGGATCGGCGCAGTGTGGTTCCGCTTTATCACCAGATTCAGCAGCACCTCCTTGATCAGATTCGCTCCGGCGTCATCAAGCCCGGAGAACCGGTTCCTTCCGAGCAGGAAATCTCTACCCGCCTCCGCATCAGCCGCATGACGGCTCGACAAGCTCTGAAATCATTGTGCGACCTGGGGATCGCTTACAGCCAGAGGGGTAAGGGGACGTTCGTTTCTGAACTCAAGCTGGAAAAGAATTTCCGCCAGGTGCTTTCGTTCACAGCGGAGATGAGGGCCGGAGGAGTGCGGCCGGGGTCTCAGATGCTGTCGTTTGAAGTGGAAGATGCAACAAGTGATGTCGCCCGCGCGCTTCGCCTTGCACCTCGCGAGAAGGTGGTCAGCCTCCGCCGGGTGCGGCTGGCAGGCTCTATGCCCATGGGAATTGAATGGAGTCGCCTCCCCGTTCGCCTGTGCCCGGACCTGATCGATACCTTCGACCCAACTACTTCGCTCTATCGAGTTCTGTGTGAGCGTTATGGGATCGAGATCGTGGTTGCGGATGAGGTCGTTGAAGCGACTCTGGCCGATGCGGAGGAATCGCATCTGCTGCGATTCCCGAAGGGGCATCCAGTGTTTGCGTTTACCCGCACTTCCTACATTCAGAGCGGACAACCCGTCGAATATGTAAAGTCGGTTTATCGCGGCGACCGCTACAAGCTTGTCAATCGTTTGACGCAAGCGAATAGAAGTGTCGTTAAGGAGAATTAGCACCCAGGGAAAGCGAAGTTGCTGGTTGAGTGCCGCGGAAGTAGCCACGAAAACAAGGAGGTTGTATGAAAAGAGTTCCAATGTTGGTCGTTTTCTGTTTCTGTCTGTCGCTGTGGGCCGTTTCGGCCTGGGGACAGGGCACAACCTCGCTTCGCGGTACGGTGACCGATCCTTCGGGTTCGGCGATTCGGGGAGCTCAGATCACGATTGTGAATCCCAGCACGAGCTTTATTCGGAAGACGCAAACCGGCGCTGACGGAGGCTACGTTTTCGTCGAGGTGCTTCCCGGGACCTACAACCTCACCGTGGAGAGCTCTGGATTCGGCAGGTTCGAGGAAAAAGCTGTGGAGTTGCGCGTCGAGTTGCCGGCAACGATCAACGTTCAAATGAAGGTGGGTGCGACCCAGGAAACGGTGTCGGTCAGCGCCGAGGCGCCTCCGCTGAACACCACGGATCCCAGCATCGGAAACACGATGGGTACGAACGAGATCGAGGGCCTCCCGCTGGACCACGAGAACACGGTGCTTCTGCTCAGTCTGCAGCCGGGTGTCACGCTGACGAGTGACAACGAAAGCTACCTGACCAGCTCTTACGATACGCGCGCCGGCATGGTGAATGGGGAGCGCAGCGATCAAAACAACATTTCGCTGGATGGCGTCAGCAACAACAACGAATTTGCGGGCTACGCCTTCGATGGCGTATTGCCGACCACGCCGTTCTCAGTAGAGGAATTCCGGGTGACGACGTCCAACTACGACACGAGTCAGGGACGCTCTTCGGGAGCCCAAATCGCCATGGTCACCAAGGGCGGCACGAATAAATTTCATGGCGCCGTCTACGAATTCAATCGCAACGGCCTTGGCGAAGCCAACGACTGGTTCCTGAAAGAGTCCCAACTGAGTTCAAACTTGCCCAACAAGCCCACGCAACTGGTGTGGAACAACTATGGAGGGTCCATCGGCGGCCCCATTCTGAAGGACCGACTGTTCTTCTTCTTCAACTATGAGGGCCACCGGCAGAACGTGGGACAAAGCGTAGAACAAGCGATCCCCAGCGCGCAGCTACAGGACGGAATCATCCAGTATCAATGTGCCGTCGCATCCGCATGTACTGGCATGAATGTGACCGGAGCCAGCGGCGCAAGCTACCCGATACAAGCCGGAAGTTACGCCTTGGGTCCGGCGCAGCTGGCGGCCATGGACCCGCTGGGTATCGGCCCGAGCCAGGGAGCGCTCGCGTATTTCCACACCTACCCGACGCCGAACGATCTCAACTTCAGCGACGCCCCAAACTTCGCCGGCTATCGCTTTGCCGCGCCGACGACCACGCGCGAGAACTGGATGATCGGCCGTCTGGATTACAAGGTCACGCAAAACGGCAATCACACGCTTTTCTTCCGCGGCACGGGCGTTGATTCTCACTACAACAATGCTCCGTTTCTTCCCGGCAGGCCGCCAGAGACCACGTCTCTCAGCCTGGCGAAGGGCTTCGTTGCCGGTTACACCAGTCTTTGGGGACCGCATCTGGTCAACAATTTCCGCTACGGCCTGACCCGCGACAGCGTCGGTGTCGGCGGCGACTCCAACCAGCCGTGGGTTGAGATGCGCGACCTGGGCCAGGATATTGCATACTCCAATGGCGACACCGCACCAGTGCACAACGTTGTGGACACTGTTGGTTGGACGAAAGGCGCGCACAGCTTCCAGTTTGGTTTCAATTTTCTGCTCTCACGGCTGAACACTTACAACTATGGAGCCGTTTTCAGCAATGCCCTTACCAATGCCGACTGGATCTCCCCGGGCGGCTTTGCTAATTTGAACTCCGCCCTCAATCCGGCATGCATCGCCCAGGGCGGTTCAAATTGCACGGCCGCCGATACTTTCCCCGCCATCAGCTCCGGATTCAACCACACCTATGACTTCCCCTTGGCTGCCATGATGGGCATTGAGAGCGAAGTCGACGGCGTTTACAACTATGACGTAACCGCTACGCAAGGAATCACGCATCCCCAGAATCTGCCGATCCGCCGCCACTGGGCGGTCGACAGTTACAACTTCTTTTTTCAGGACACCTGGAAAGTGAGGCGCAACGTCTCCCTCACCTATGGTTTGAATTATCAGCTCATGACGCCAATGACGGAGACCTCCGGACAGGAGGTCGCACCGACCGTAAACATGGGAAGCTGGTTCAATGAACGCGCGCGAGACCTCGCGATGGGCATCCCGGACAATCAAGTCGATGGTGGGACGCTCATTGGTTTCGGACCCGCAGGTTCGAAATACAGCAAGCCCGGCTTGTACAGTGCCCAGACCAAGAATTTCGCCCCCCGCGTGGGCATCGCCTTTACGCCGCATGCGAATTCGGGTTTCCTGAACACACTCTTTGGAGAAGACAAGACCTCGATTCGTCTCGGCGCCGGCATGTACTACCAGAACTTCGGCCCCGAACTCGCCCAGTACTACAGTGCGGGAGGCGAGTTCGGCCTTTCGACCGAGGTCAACAACCCCGCCCAG
>Ga0209006_10004774_pt1 | contig 12286 bp, 7 predicted proteins | sample JacPin_JW_Ref_O2_FD_188567 | JGI IMG/M metagenome (GOLD analysis project Ga0209006, IMG submission 188567) | Forest soil microbial communities from Algoma, Ontario, Canada - Jack Pine, Ontario site 1_JW_Ref_O2 (SPAdes) (version 2) | ecosystem: Environmental > Terrestrial > Soil > Boreal...
GTGAGCGTTGATCTTGACGCCCGGTCGATCCCTTTAATCGACGTTCCGACCCTCACCCCGCCGTCAAAGTCCCGTAACTCCTTCCGAATCACACTCTAGTGCGAAAACCTGCCTAACTCCCCTGGAATCACACTCTTATGCAAAAACCATAGGGGGGGTGGTCAATTCCGCTCCGTTTCCCAACGTTCAAACGTTCCAACCTTCCAACGTTCAAACTCTGTCTGCCACCGTTCCCTCAACCCTTTGGAAGAAAACCAATCCCGCCACGACGAGCGCGACGACCACAATCGCCGAAACCGCCATCTGCGCCCCAGGAGGTTTCCCTACTCCAGTCAGCGCCCAGCGGAATCCGTCGATGACCCCAGCCATCGGATTCAGCCCATACAGCCAGCGCCAACGCTCCGGCACTAGCGAACTCGGATATGCCACCGGCGACGCCAGCATCCAGAACTGCACGACGAACGGAATGATCGACGCCACGTCGCGATACAACGCATTCAGCGCCGAAGTCCACAGCCCGACGCCCAGCGCCGTCGCAACCGCGAGCAGCAAGAACACAGGCAGCAACACCACCGTCGCCGGCGGATGGATTCCAAAACTCAGCGTCAAAATAATCATCACCGCAAAGCCGATCACAAAATCGAGCAAACCCGAACACACCGCCGCCAGCGGCAGAACCAGCCGTGGAAAATACACCTTGGTGATGACGTGCTGATTCGCCACGACGATCGTCGTGCAGTTTTGCAGCGCCTGCGCGAAATAAGTCCAAGGCACCAGCGCCGCGAAATAGAAAACGGGATAAGGAAGTCCTTCGGAGGGCAGCTTCGCCAGCCGACCAAAGAAAATCGTGAAGACTCCCATCGTCATCAGCGGTTGCAGGATCACCCAGGCAACGCCGATCACCGTCTGCTTGTACCGAACCTTGACGTCGCGCCAGACGAAGAAATACAGCAGCTCGCGATACTCCCACAGTTCGCGCAGCCTCAGCTCGAGCAGCCCGCGCGGCGGCTCGATGCGCACCGTCACAGCCGCATGCGCCGCCAGCGGCATCGCTTCCGCAGCCGCTTTCGCCGCGGCCAGACTGCCGCTCGCCGAAGACGGAGGTGTAGTGGTCGTCGCCATCAAAATCTCAGACGCATTTTCTCGCGTCCAGAAAATCGGAATGCAACAAATTCAAGTGAGCTGGGAACTCTCGAAATAGGCTATCAGAGCCCCGCAAAATGCAATCGGCCACGAACGCCCGTGTTTCCTCCAATGCGCTCCCTCGTACCATCCGTTTTTCGCTTCCCAACATCGATTTTCGTCACCGAACCACCGAATTTCGTCGTTGAAGCCCAAAATTTGATCCCCGAACGCCGGAAATTGATCAGTGATTGATCCCCGAACACCCTACTTCGCGCGCATCTGCTCGATGTCGCGTTGCTCGATCTGCTGCATCAGCTTCGAGCGATGAAATAAGTAACCTTCCGCCTTCGCCGCAATCTCTCGCGGCACAACCGCAAACTGATTGTGAATCATCTCGCTCCACACAATCGGCCCGCGCGCCGGAACCAGATGCGTTCCCCACTGAAAGATAAACCCAAGGTTCCACGCGACGAGCAGCGCTACAGCAGAGCCGAGCGCAGCCATCGCAACACGCTGCGACGCAAAGACTTGCGCGACGCGAGCGAAGAACACGCTCAGTCCAATGATGAAGATCGGAGTCAGCGACACAAAGAACCGATTCCCATACGACGAAATCCCAGCCCAATCCGGATAGCACGCAATGAAGAAGTAGAACGCCAACATCGCCGCGAGAATCGCGCCTCCAACACGCGGCTCCCGCAACGCAAAGATCACCACGCCAATGCAGCTCAGCGCAATCACCGGAGTCCACACCAGCAGCCCATGCTCAGCCGAAAACAGCACAGAAACGAAGAATGGCGAGCGCCACGCCCAATCTCTCATCGACCCATATCCCGACTCGAATGGGCTTCCGTAGACGATGTATCGCGACACGAACGTAGGAAACAGGCACGCAACCATCACGACAGCGAACAGCGCGTGATTCGCTGCGAGTTGCAGAACGCTCGGCTGCAGTTCGCGATCTGACGGATTGCGACTCGCCGAACCGCGATCGGGCAAGTTCCTACGCGCCGCACCGCGATCGTCCGGTTCGTGTTCGTGCTTTCGATTTCGGCGCAACGCGGAGAGATATTGTGGAATGGCTTCGACGGCGAGCACCGCGAGCAGCATTGCGTTTGGGTAGTAGACGTTGAGCATCAGGCCGGCGATTGCGGCGAGGATGATCCATTGCGTCGTGCTGCGCGTTTCGCGCGTTTCGTGCCAATACCAGAGGAACAGAGCGACCATGAAGGCGGAGTGCGCGTGCGACCAGGATGGATTGAAGTACATGTAGACGGGGAGCGAACTTGCCCACCAGATTGCGACCGTCGCGAGGAAGGCCCAGCGCTCGCTGACGTATTTTGCGGCGAGGCGCATCGCCAGGAGCAGACCGAGGAATGCATACACTGCGGTTCCCAGCGCCATCGCAAAGCGATACGGAGCTGAGAATCCGTCCGCAGCAACATTCGATCCGAGTGCGCGGGCAATGAGCACGCCAGCGTGCGCTGCGATCAGGAATGGGATCCAGAGAATTGCTGGGCCAACGGAGAAATGATTGTCGAGATGATTCGTCGCGGTGCGAAATAGCGGTTTGGGATTTCCGGTTTCGTCGAGGCGGCCGTCGCGGAAGCTTGAGTTGGCGGCGTTGTAGTCGGCGGTGAAATCGAGATTGCGCTGAATCAGTGCGGCGCGCGCGAACGCGTAGTAGCCGACTCCGTCTCCGCGCACCCACGGATTGATCAGCGCGAGCGACAGCACGAAGAGGCCGAAAAGCCAGCGGTATGCTTTGCCGGAAGCCGGAGCCTCTACCGTTGCACGAACATCATCGTAAGACGACAGAATTTCCTTGTCGCGCAGATCAGGAGGAGAGACTTCGACGGGGGTCGCGAAGCGCGGTTCGGGCGCGGGTGAATGCGCGGGGAGCATCGTGGGGTATATCATACAGCACTAGGTTATACGTTGAGTATATGCGTTGGGGTGTGTTGCAGAACAGGCATCATCGCAGACGGAGGTACGGTCGAGCAGTGTGACTGCGTGCCCGACGGTAAGCTGCGAGCAAGGTGTGGCTGCACGATGGGCAATGAGAAGATAGAAGCAAGAGAAGTGTGCGCGAGGTTGAATTTAGCAGCTGGGCGCCCTGAAGGGACGCCCCTACAAATGCGTGAACCTGCGTCGAGCGGGGCTACTCGTGGCGCAGGGCGACGATGGGGTCGACGCGGGAGGCGCGGCGAGCCGGGACGGATGCGGCGAGGATTGCGGCTCCAGCGAGGATCAGAGCAGCGGCGCCGAGGATCAGCGGGTCGTAGCTTTTTACTTGGTAGAGTTGGCTAGCCAAAAGGAATCCGCCGGCGAGCGATGCGGGAATGCCAATCGCCAGACCCAGGCCGACTTGAGCCAACGCAGAACGCAGCACCAGACCAAGGACACTCCTGCGATCGGCGCCAAGGGCCATACGAATGCCGATTTCGTTCGTGCGCCGGGCGACGGAATACGCGGTGAGGCCATACAAGCCGAGGCACGCGAGAATCAGCGCCAACGCGCCGAATAATTCCGTCAGCCGTGCAATCAGGCGTTCCTGATTGAAGTTGAGTGCGACCTGTTCGCCAAAGCTTAGCACCCTCAATACCGTGATCCGCGGATCGACTCCAGTAATGGCCCGACGCACAGCAGGCTCGATGCCATCAACTCTTCCGGCAACGTGCAACTCGATCGCGCTGACCCACCCGCGGAGTGGTTCTCCCGGAGGCGCCTGAAGCAACGGAAAAAAGAACGTGGCATACGCGGGACCGCGCGTGTCTTGATATTTCGCGTCTTCCACGATACCGACAATTTCGTAGTCGCCGCTGTGCTTCTCTTCGCTCATTCCGAAGCGCTGGCCGATCGCATTTCCGTTCGGAAAGAAGCGACGCGCAAAGGTCTCGTTGACCACGGCAACGCGCGGCGCTCCAGGTTTGTCGCGCTCCTCGAAGGTGCGGCCTTGCAACAGCCGCGTGCCGAGCGTTTCGAAATAGTGAGGCCCGACGCGGAGCCACGACGGAGCCGAACCGGTGTAATCGATAGTGCGCCCCTGGATCATCGGCCAATCGTTCCAGTTGTTGCCCTCGAGAGGGCTGTAGGTAGAGAGGCTGGCGCTGATGACACCGGGAATTTGGGGAATTGCGGATTCGAGCTTTTGGTAGAGCGCAGGCAGTTTTTCCTCGGTATAGCCAACAGAATCGAGGCCGATGAGATGAACAATGGTACGTCCGTCGGTGACGAAGCCGAACTGCTGCCCTTCCAGATGGCGCAAACTGCTGGTGAGCAGCGCAGCGCCTACGAGGAGAACGACCGAGAGGGCAACCTGCGCGACGATCAGAGATTTCTGGAGCGTGGACGATTTTTCCGCATTGCCGCGACCGGAGCCGCGCAGAGCGTCGGCCGGATTGGATCGCGAAGCCATCCAAGCGGGCGCGATACCGAACACGACGCCGGTAAGCAGGGACAAACCCAGGGCGAACAAGAGGACGGACACGGATGGCTTCGTGCTAATCGGAACATAGTTGGAGCCGCGAAATGCGAGGAGCAATAGCGCGTGGCCGCCGACGTAGGCGACATAGAGCCCCCCCAATCCGCCGACGACAGCAAGCAAAACGCTTTCGATCAAAGAGTGCTGCATGAGACGGCCGCGCGTGCCGCCCAGCGCCAGGCGTACTGAAGTCTGCGACTGGTTGGCCGAGCCGCGCGCCAACATCAGGTTGGCGATGTTGGCGCAAGCAATCAGAAGGAGAAAACCGGAGAGTGTGGCCAGGAGACGCAAACCAAGGGCATAGTCGGTTTGGAGTTGTTCGACACCGCGAGCAGCGGGAGTCAGGCGAATGTGTTGGAGTGGAATGTCGGCCTGATCGCGGTCAGGAATGACGTCACGGTGGGCGGCGAGCCATTGCTGTAATTCCACCGTGAGGCGTGTCTGGACAGCTTCAGGCGAGGATCCCGGCTTGAGACGGCCGATCAAGTAGAGCCACTCGGACTCTGAACTATTGAGCCGCCACTTTTCCTTCTCGTCGATCAAAGGCAGCCAAAAATCGGGAGGATCGCTGCGGAGCGTGTCGCCATAAAACTGGGACGGAGTAACGCCCACGATGGTGTAGGAAGCGCCGTTGATGGCAAGCGTCGAGCCAATAACAGAAGGATCGAGCGCGTAGCGCTTTTGCCAGACGTGATAGCTCATGACAGCCACAGGAGCTGCGGTCGTGGTGTCGTCGTCGGGAGTCAAAAGACGGCCAGCGGCGGCACCGACGCCCAATGTCTGGAAATAATTTCCCGTGACGAGCTCGCCGGCAAACGGCTCGGCGGCGGCATCGTGCTGGCCGCGAACGCTCAAATCCGCGATATAGGATTCAAACGCAGCAAGATGCTCGAACTCAGGGGTGTTGCCACGCAGATATTGGTAGAGCGAATAGGAATAAAGGACAAAGCTGCCGCCGTTTTGAGTTCCAACCATGACGCAGCAGTTGTTGTTGTCGCCGAGACGATAGAGCTGCTCGGGATTTCGAACGGGCAGCTTTTGCAGCATCACGGCGTTGATCAAGGTGAAGATGGCGGTGTTTGCGCCAATACCGAGGGTCAAGGTGAGGATGATGACGACGCTGAAGCCGGGGGCCTTGCGTAGTGTGCGCAGCGCAAAGCGAATGTCGCGCCAGAGGTTTTCGACGAAGGATTCCCAGGTGGCGGAGCGGACTTCTTCTTTTGCGATTTCGACAGTTCCCAGTTCGAGGCGGACGGCACGAAGAGCGTCTTCGCGGCCCAGGCCTTGTCTCATTTTTTCGTGAGTCGCCATTTCCGTGAAGGCGCCGATTTCATCGGACAGATCCTGCTCGACCTGTTCCTTTTGGAACAGAGAGCGGACACCTCGCGTTATCTTTCGCAGTAACGACATGGCGAGTCCTCACTGCGCCTCAAGAATTCTGGCGATTGCGGCTACCTGGCGGCTCCATTCGCGGGTCTCTTCGTTCAGACGTGTGCGGCCCTTTTGTGTCAGGGAATAGTACTTAGCGCGACGGTTGTTTTCGGTGGGTTGCCAATCGCCGTCGATCAGGCTGTCTCGTTCCAGGCGCTGGATTGCGAGGAACAAGGAACCGGCGTTGAGGCGGAAGACGCCTTTGCTAATTTGCTCGATACGGACGGAGATGCCGTAGCCGTGCATGGGTTCGAGGGCGAGAGTTTTGAGGATGAGCATGTCGAGGGTGCCTTGGATGACGTCGCTGGGTTTTTCTGGCATTGAGAGGCCTCCTCTTGGGTGACAGGGGGAGGATACTATTTTCCTACTGGCTGTCAAGAGGAAGGGATGCAGGACGTGCATGGTCCCGGGAATTCGCGTTGACTGAGTTGGGTGCAAGGTCTGTCCGCTGAGATCCTTCGCGGTCCTTCGGACGGCTCAGGATGACGCCCGCGGAGAGAGGACGATAGTCAAGAGACGGCGAGTCAAGAAAGGGCGAGTCGAGCGACGGCGAGTCAGGCGAACAGCCGAGGTCTGAACGCGGAACAGCCCGCAAATAAACGGCCGATGTTAGACGGCGGAGTTGGCGGCGGCGCGGGGTTGTTGGGGGGCGGGGTCGGATTTTTGGCGGAAGAAGGTGGAGACGCGGTCGATGATTTCGTTGAGGGTGGTGCGCGGGCGGAAGCCAGTGAGGCCTTCGAGCTTATCGACGCAGGGGACGCGGCGCATCATGTCTTCAAAGCCGGGTTCGTAGGCTTTGTCGTAGGGGATGTATTCGATGGAGGAGCGGCTTGAGGTGCGCTGTTTCACGAGCTGCGCGAGGCCTTCGATGCTGACTTCTTCGGTGTTGCCGATGTTTATGACTTCACCGATGGATTTTTGTGTGTCGAGCAGGCGCAAGAGCGCTTCGACCGTGTCCTGGACGTCGCAAAAGCACCGGGATTGTTTGCCATCGCCGTAGACCTGAATCGGGGTGTTGTCGAGAGCGGCTTTGACGAAATTCGGAAGGACCATGCCGTACCGGCCGGTCTGGCGCGGGCCGACGGTATTGAAGAAACGAACGACGATGACGGGGAGATGCTTTTCTTTCCAATACGAGAGCGCGAGAAATTCGTCGAGGGCCTTCGAGGCGGCGTAACTCCAGCGGCCTTTCGTAGTGGGGCCGAGGACGAGGTCGGCGTCTTCGTGAAACGGCACATTGGTGTTTTTGCCGTAGACCTCAGAGGTAGATGCCGTAAGGACGAGCTTCTTTTTTTTGTTCGCGGCTTCGAGGATCATCTGCGTGCCGTTGACGTTGGTCTCGATGGTGCGAACCGGGCTTTCGACGATCAGCTTCACGCCGACGGCGGCGGCGAGATGAATTACCGCGTCCGCGTCATCGACCAACTCGGCGACGAGCTGGCGATTCTCGATGTTGTCGAGGTGATATTGCATCCGGTCGAAGGATTTCAGGTGGCGGATGTTGTCCATGCTGCCGGTGGAAAGATTGTCGAGCAGGACGACGTTGTCGCCGCGGTCGAGCAGACGCTCCGCGAGATGAGAGCCAATGAAGCCGGCACCGCCGGTAATCAGAAATCGCAAAAAGCCTCCCAACGGGGACAAGAATGAAAATCACACAAGAGCGCGCGCACTGCAAGCCGGAATGAGAACAACTTAGAACTGTTGAATATCGTCGTCGCGGTCGCGCTGATGATGGTGATGCTGCGAACCGTGCGCTGCCGCTGCGGCAAACGCTGTTTCGGCTTCGTGCTCTTCGCCGGCGTCGGAAGGCGCTTCAGGCGCAGAATCCTTGGCGCCGTAGCCGTAGGAATACGGATAGTAGCGATACGAGTAGTAGTAATCGGGCGCGCTGGAATCGACGGCATTGAGAACGACGCCGAGCAGGCGGCACTTCACGCTCATCAACAGATCGCGTGTGCGCGTAAAGGCTTCTTTAGGCGTTTCACCGCTGCGGACGACCATGACGACGCCGTCGGCCTTCACAGAGAGAATCACGGCGTCGGTGGCAGCCATCACAGGCGGCGTATCGATGACGATGAATTTGAACTTCGTGCGCAGCTCGGTGAGGGCGTCGGCGAGCCGATGAGACGACAACAAGTCAGCAGGATTCGGCGGCAACGGACCCGTCGGAATCGCGGAAAGATTTGGAATCGCCGGATGCTGCACGGTGACGAGGTCGAGGCTCGAAACGCCAGCGAGATAGGAGCTTAGGCCGGCGTACTTGTTGCCGTTGAGATTCAGCAGACGGCCAACGCCGGGCTTACGCAAGTCGGCGTCGATAAGCAGTGTGCGATCGCCAAGCTGCGCGAGCGTGACGGCGAGGTTCGCGGCCGCGGTCGTCTTGCCTTCGCGCGGAAGAGCGCTGGTGACCAGGATGACCTGCGGCGGATGGCCCGCTTGCGACAGCAGCAGAGCCGTGCGAAGCGCGCGGAACGCTTCGGACATCTGCGACTTCGGCAGATGCTGCGCGACAAGCTCGACGTGGCGTGAATGACCGTTACTGAGCGAGTCGGCGAGCGTGCGCCGCTTCGGCGCGTCGCCTTCGGAATCCTGGAACGCGGGAACGACGGCGAGCGACGGCAGGCGAGAGAGCGTCTCGATGTCGTCGGGCGTCTTGACCGTGTTGTCCATGTATTCGCGCAAGATGGCGAGGCCCACGCCGCCAACGAGGCCGACGAGAAACGCCAGCGTGACGTTACGCATTTTCGCAGGTCGCGCCGGAGCCGCCGGAATCATTGCGGGATCGACGATGCGGATGTTCGACGATTGCAGCGCGGAAGAGATGCCGGCTTCCTTGAGCTTGGTGAGCAGGCCGTCGTAGAGCGCTTTGTCGGCCTCAGCATCGCGCTTGAGGATGTTGTATTGCACCATGCGCTCGGACATCAGGCCCGCTTCGGTCTTTTGCTGTTCGAGCGTGCGGGTGAGCAGATCTTCGCGTTGCTGCGCTTCATGGAATTCGCTGCCGAGCCGAACGACGACGGCTTTTTTCTCGCGATCGAGGTTTTGATCGATCTCTTTTAGCTGCGCCTGGAGGCGCTGGACCTTGGGGAAATTCGGGCCGTATTGGGCAAGCGCTTCGGTGTACTGGCCATTGAGATCGGAGCGACGCTTGAGCAGATCCTGGACGCCGGGGTTTTCGCGAATCTGCGGGACGATATCGGCATCACCTTGCTTGGCGTAGTCGTACATCGACTGCTTTTTCATGCGGTCGCTTTGCGCGTCGATGAGCTCCTTGTTGAGCTCGCCGAGGCGCTGCGTGGTAATGTTCTGCTTGTCGTCGACTTCCCAGATCTGATTTTTGCGCTCGTAGTCGAGGCGGGCGTCTTCTGAATTTTTGACCTTGATTTTGAGTTCGTCGAGCTGATCGGTGAGCCATGTCGTGGCGGCGGTGGTGGCGTCGTAGTGGCTGCGGCGATTCTGATCGATGAAGTTGCGAATGTGGGCGTTGACGACTTGCGCGGCCAGCTCGGGGGTGTTGGCTTCGTAGGTGATGTCCATCAGGCGGCTGTTGGGCACGCGCTTGACGCTGAGAGAGCCGAGAAAGGCGCCGAGTTCGGGCGGGCGCTTTTGATTGGCGAGACTGCCAGTGGCGATCGCGTCGGACTGGGAATCGGGACCGCCGACACCGGTGAGGACGCCGGTACGGATGGTCTGGAGCGCCAGCGTTTCGCTGGTCAAAATTTTGGACTGCGTCTCCATGTAATTTTCGAGATCAACCATGTAGTCGTAGGAGTCGGTGCCCTGGAACGGCAGGACGTTGGCGGTCTCGCGGCCGAGCTCGATGCGCGTGGTGGCGACGTAGACGGGCTGCATGCGGAATGTGGCGATGGAGACGATGGTGACGACAGCAAGCATGAAGGAAAGAATCAGCCACTGATGCTTGCGGAGAATGAGCAGGTAGTCCCAGAGATGTGGTTCGCGCGGGGCGAGGTCCCACGCCGGGCGCATCGCCGAGGGCAGCTGGGGAACGATGTCGACGGTGGCCGCGCTGGGCGGCACGTCGCGCGAGATCAAGTTGAATTCGTCAGCCATAAATTACTGCGCCACCCTGTAGATCAAGACGCCGGTGCCGACTGCCGTCATGATTTCGGCGGCGCGAATCGCAGCTTGTTTGGCGGTGCTGCGGGGAATGTAGAGGATGTCGGAGGGACGAAGCTGCACGTCTTCGGATTCGAGTTTCATTATTTTTTTCAGGTCGACGTCGACTTCCTGCTGCTGGCCGGTGGCGTCCTTGCGGACGATGACGGCGCGATCGGATTTTGCGGTTTTATCGAGGCCACCTGCGAGAGAGAGCACTTTGAGCGTCGAAAGCTGGGCGCGGTCGTTCGTGACGGTGTAGCCGCCGGGTTTGGAGACGGCGCCGAGGACGTAGACGATGCCAGCGTGCGGGACGGTGACGACGTCACCGGGAAGAATGACGACGTTGTTGGCCATGTCGCCGGCTTCGAGGATCTGGCCGAGGTTGACGGTGATGGTGTTGACGAGCGGCGGCGGAATTTGCGGTGGCTCGGCGGAATTTGCGGCAGCGGGCTTTGTGGCGCCGGCTGGCGATGCATCGGAAGCTGCGCTGAGGGCGGGCGGAGCATCCGCATTGGCTTGCGATTGCGAAGCGTCCTGAAACTGATCGCGCTCGGGGCGCGTGACGATGACGTGGTCCGAAGCATCGGGCGTGATGCCGCCGGCCTGCGCGAGGACGTCGATCAGAGTGACCTGGCGGTCGGCCTCATAAACTTGTGGATGCGCGACGGCGCCGACGATGGTGATCGGGCGGCTCTTCTTTTCCCTCACGGTGACGCTGACTTCGGGATGCGAGATCAGGCCGTTGGCCTCAAGCACTTCGGTGATTTTGCGCTCGGTCTGGGTTTCGGTGAGGCCCGCGACCTGGAGGCGGACGGGCACGAGGGGAATGCCGATGGTGCCGGTCTGGCTGACTCGCAGTTCGCGCGACATTTCGGGAACGTCGAAGACCTGAACGTTGACCAGATCGCCCGGGCCGATGACGTAGTCGCTCGGCTGCGGTGCGCGAGAGGAAGTGGCGGCGAGAGTTCGCAGGCGTTCGTTGGCTTTGTCGGATGTCTCCACGCTTTGCGCGCGGAGGGAGGGGGCCGCATGCAACATCAAGAAACCGGTGAAGCTGAGAGACAGAGCCAAGGCGCGCAGGCCTGTTGGCTGCATAGGATTATAAGACCCCCTACTGTTGATTACACAGTTAAAAGGCCAAAGTCAACAAAGATTTCAATGTTGGTGTCGTGATGGTCGAGGTGGTAAATCGCTAGGCGGGGATGGAATAACTGCGCTTGTGGCCAGATGAGCGGTCAAGAGGAAGAGCAAGGCATTGGCCGGGATGTGAAGGTTAAAATCGACCAGACTGTGTACCAGAAAGGCACTACAGCCAAGGAGGCCGGAGAGGTGGAGCGAGGCGGCGAAAGGCTTGTCTCGCTGGAGAATCTGGCGGAGAGAGACGAAAAAAAGCGCGCCGAGGAGCCAGGCGAAGCAAAATCCGCCCGCGACGCCGGTTTCGGCGAGAAGTTCGAGGTAATCATTGTGTGTATGGTTAACGATTTTGCCATCGTACTGGGTCTCGTAGGCGGGGAAGACGGTTTGCAGCGTGCCGAGGCCGGTGCCGGTGTATTTGTGGTCTAGGAAGATGCGCCAGGTGTCCATTCGCATCGTGGCGCGCTTGCCGGTGGTGACTTCGAGGGATTGCATCGACGAGAAGCGGTCGAGCACCTGCTTAACGCCGAGCCAGGAGACGAAGAGAAAGGCGAGGAAGAGGACGAGGCCGCCGGCGAGGACGTGGCGGCCGCTGCCGGTGCGGCGTAGCAACAGGATCAGGACGAGCAGCCCAACCTCAACTCCGAAGCTCACCACACCTCCGCGTGAAGCGGAGAGAAAGAGCGCGCCGATCGGCAGCAGGGCGCAGATGGCAACGACGAACCAGCGTTCACGGCGGACCTTGCCGAGGACGAGCGGCACAAGCGAAACGGGAATCACCAGTTCGATGAAGCCGGCGAAGTGATTGCGGTTAACGTATGGGCCGAAGGGGATTCCGCCGTAACGCATTTCGCGGAACCAGTAGAGTTTCCCGTTGAAGGTGAGTTGCTGGAGGATGCCGAACGTGGCGACAAGGAAGCCGAAAATCATGATGAACCAGACGTAGCCACGCCAATCGTCGGAATAGCGGAAGGCTTGCGTCGCGAGGAAGAG
>Ga0209006_10004775_pt1 | contig 12285 bp, 9 predicted proteins | sample JacPin_JW_Ref_O2_FD_188567 | JGI IMG/M metagenome (GOLD analysis project Ga0209006, IMG submission 188567) | Forest soil microbial communities from Algoma, Ontario, Canada - Jack Pine, Ontario site 1_JW_Ref_O2 (SPAdes) (version 2) | ecosystem: Environmental > Terrestrial > Soil > Boreal...
TCAGATCGCGCAGCGCCCAAATCGTGTCGGGTCTTTCGCCGTTGATCGCATCGTCAGCGGTTCGCCTGAGGAGGGAGCGCGAGAAACGTAGTGGCGCCGTGACGGAATCCATCGCCGCTTCGCGGAACGTGCGGCTGACCCGTCGCCTCCCGATTCGATACTGCTTACCCAGTCCGCGAACTTTGATGATCGATTTCACGGTCGTATTGCGCGCGCGGAGGGATGCGCCGGCCATCGTTCAAATGATGTCGGCAAATTCCCGCTCCATTTGCTTGAATGAATAGCTTCCGTAGATCAGCATCGCGATGCCGAGCACGGCGGACACTGCGAGATGCTGCCACTCGAAAGGCCGGTTGAAGAGCGCCGACCGGTAGCCTTCAATAATTCCGGTGAGAGGATTGAGGACCAGCAGCCAGCGCCATTGCTGCGGAACAAAATTGGTCGGGTAGATCACCGGCGAGGCATACATCCACATTTGGATGAAGAATGGCAGTGCATAACGAACGTCGCGGTACTTCACGTTAAGGCCGGAGGTCCAGGTGCCGACCGCGAGTGCGAGAATCACCGTCAGAAGCACCAGCGGCACCAGCATCAGCGCCGCGAGACTCAGTCCGAATCCGTACCAGGCCATCATCGCGACAAGAATCACGCCCGCGATCGCGAGATCGACCAGGCCCGCTCCGATCGCGGCGGCCGGAATCATCATCCGCGGGAAATACACTTTAGTGATGATCGCGGCGTTGCCCACCAGACTATTGCTGCTGATGGTTACGGCATTTGAAAAAAACGTCCAGGGCAGTAGACCTGCGTAGGCGAAAATCGGATACGGGATTCCGTCCGACGGCACTTTCGCCAGCCTGCCGAAGATGACCGTGAACAGCAGCATCGTAAGCAGCGGCTGAAGAATGGCCCAGGAGGCGCCAAGAAATGTTTGCTTGTAGCGGACCTTAACGTCGCGCCACATCAGGAAATAGAAAAGATCGCGGTGCACCCACAGGTCGTACAGATCAAGCCCGGCCGATCGCCGGCCGGCCACGATCGTGATTGTCGGCGTCGAGTCGATCGCGTTGCCCGCCGATCGCTCCGGAATTTCCGGAGGGCGCACTTTATTTGTCAACGCTGTCGCCAATTCAGATCCCTTCTTCACTCAGACGCCGCCGTCTGATCGACGACTGGGCGCGCATCTTCGACGAGCTCGACTATCTCGCGCGACATCGCTTCCCAGCTGCACGCCCGCAATTGACGTGCGAGCGGCGCGACGCGCTGTTTCCAGCTATTAATTGTCGAGCGCCATCCGAGCATCCTGGCCACCAGCCCATCAACATCGGTGGGCTCGGGAATCAGCAACTCGCGAAGATCCGCATTGTAGCGCTCGGCCACCCCGGCGCTTGCACTGACCATCGCCGGGATTCCGCAGCATAGCGCCTCTTGAACGTTGAGACCGTAGGGTTCGTATCGAACCGGGCTCACGAGCAAGTCGGACGCCGCGAGGACGTCATAAACGCGGTCGGTGTGCCCGAGCATCGACACCCGACTTCCCAAGCCGGCTGCGGCGACGCGGGCCTGCCACACTGGCAGCGCGCGACCTCCGCCTGCGACGACGAGATCGACATCCCAGTCGGGGCGCGCGCACAGCTTTTGCCATGCCTTCCACAGAGTGTCGAAACCCTTTCGGGAGTCGAATCCGAGAGATCCGATGAACGCCACAATCGGACGGTCAGCCGGCTTGCCCAGCCATTGCCGAGCCGACGAACGGCGCTCGGGAGTCTGCGACTTCCAGTGCGGTTCGCTGCCGAGATAGACCGTATGCACGCGTTCCGCGGGAACGCCCAACAGATTGATTAAATCGTGGCGGGTACGATTCGAATTGGCAATTACTACCTGAGCGCGGACGAGCGCGCGTATTTCGCGGACCAATGCGACGGATTTGTCGAGCCGCAGCTTTGCACGCGACAGTCGCGGACCGTTGGTATCCATTTCGCGCCATGCATGATGGACGTAATGGACCCAGTTGATATCGGGCCAGTTGCAATTGCCACCGTTCACCACCACACGCGCTGAAGCGTCGTGCCTCAGAACAGTCCGCGCTACTCGCCGGCCGCTTGCATTGATCAACCATTGGCCGAGAAAAAATGATCCGGCTGGCCGATTGACGCGATGGACTTCGACCATCTCATGTTTCCGAAGCTCCTCGTCCGCCCGATGGCATACGAGGTGTACCTTGCTGCCGCGGTCTGCAAGATGCGTCGCCAGGGCCGCATTGGCCGCGTCCATGCCGCCGCTGCGATGGAATCCGCCAGCAACGAGCACCCAGGTCCGCGCGCGTGAAGGCCGGATCATTTGGATCGCCGAAACTGACACGTCAAGCGCTCGCCCGCGATCGGAGGAAATCACTGCGTATAATAGCCGGCGCCCACGGGTCGGCGACCGCCACTCGCAGCCTATTCGGAACCGCGATCCAGCCGATCAGGAACATAAGCATCGCCGTCCCGGGGACCCACGTTAGCAATCCCAGCCCAATCACTGCTGTGCCCAGGAACATCAAGCTGGCAACGTACGCCAGGCGCCGGCCTATAAACCACGGATCCGATCTCCGTGGCGCTGCGCGAGTGAAAACCCAGAAAATAAATGCAAGCCAGATAGCCAGACCCGGGATACCCAACTCCGTCATTATGCGCGCGTATTCATTTTCGATTACCAGCGGATTTATCAGGCGGTCTTGCAGAAAGTAGGGGATGCTGGTTCCACCGCCGCCAAGTCCATTGCCTAGCGGATAGTTAGCCGCTTGTTCCAGGAACCCTTGGTTCACACTGCCGCGGATACGGACCTGGACGTAACTGGTGTCCTGCAGCGTGGTAAACCGCTGAAGGCGTGGTGAGGTTACGACCAACCAGCCGACGAGCGCGGCAATCGCAGCCCACGCCAGGTAAGCGGTCAAGCGAACCCGGAACGACAACGATACTACGATGCCCAGCACGATCAGTATCACGGCCTGACTGCGAGAAGCGCACATGAACACGCCCAACACCGCTCCCGCGATACTGGCGGCAAATAACACGCGGTTCCAGGTACGTTCCTGCACCCGAGCCCAGGCCCCGATGAGTATCGGCAGACTCAGGACCATCACTCCGCCGTAGCCGGCAGGATTAACGAAGGTTGATGGGATTCGGTACGCGGTCTCGTCCCCGTTCGCCACATCCTTGGAGATGTAGATGATTGCGGTGGCGGCGTTACGCGGAAGAAATCGGGCAATGCCGAAGACATATTCGCCACCCGCAAACGCAAAAGCAATAACGTTGAGCGCCGCCAGCCAGAATGCCAGCTTCCTAAGCTCGCGATCGTCGAACATTGCTCCAATGAGAAGGAACGGTAGAAAAAATATCTGACCCCGGAGCCCGACCAATTGAATCAGAGGGTCCTGCATCGGAAGCACCGAAAGCGCGATCGGCCACGCGGTCATTACCAGTACCCAAGGCGCGATCTGCCCCATTTTGCGCCGCTCGAGCGGTGTGCGCTTGCGCGTGAGAGTAGCCAGGTACAACCCGGCCAGGCTGCTATCGAAGATGAAGTACGCGGCTGGCTGAGGATAGTTAGCGCGGAGAAATCCGTACATGTATCCGAAGGCAAGCGCGAGGCCCACGCCAGACGACAATGACCGTCGTCCCGCGATGTATACGGAGATAAAAGCCAGCACGCACAGTAAAAATGCAATCACGCTATTTCGATGCCGCTTTCACTTGCCGTTGGTCTGTTCCGTGACGAAGGTAGCGTCTACTTGCAGAACTTCCCAGGTGGTCGGATCGAGAAATCCGGGGCTAATACCTACACATCGGAAGCCTAGCTTGAGGATCCTCGAATAAAGATCAAAGAAAGGTACTTCGCGGTCGTATAGCGGACACAGGGACATTTCCGTGTAAATCACTTTTATGTGCTCAAGGGTCCGCGGCGCACCGTCAAGGACCTCTCCCTCGAACCCCTGTACGTCCATCTTAAGTGCCAACGACGTACCCTTGTCGGCCGCCTGGTACTCCTCCAGGACATCATCTAATCGCAGTAGTTCGGTCTCTTCGGAGCCGAGGTATTTTGAGATTGGCAAAGCGCTGACATGCCGCTCGAGCATCGGCAAAAGTGACGAGCTCTCCGAATTGCCGGCAATGTTCACCATCACCTTTCGACGCTCACCACCCAAGGCACAACGCCTCGCAACCTGCCACTGCTGATAGTCTTCAGCATTTTTCAAAAGCATCGCATGACTGCCAGAGACAGGTTCGAACGATATGATCCGATTGGGATACCCGGCAGCGATAATTCGTTTTGCGAATTGACCGACATTCGCACCAACGTCCAGTAGTGTGTTCACGCCGTAGCGTTCAAGCAGATGCACCAGGCGTTGATCCGGATCATTCGCCGGTCGATAGCGGACCACATCGAACCCCGAAGACCTCAAGACCCGATGAAAGCTGTTGCGAAGGTTTTCGAGTCGCAATTCTTTCAACTTACCAAGCTGGTTGGTCTGCTCTCATAAGGCATTCCGGAACACCTTAGTGTGTTTTCCAGATTCCTCACCTGAGCGATACCTAATAGTTCAGTCCTGGCTTGCTCGAAACGCTCGCGCGGGATTTGCTCGAATTGTTGAAGCTCCTTTAGCGCAACTTCTATACTCTGACGTTCCGAAGATGGGCACACAGATCCTATCCGGTATTTCCTGATCGCAGCGGCTAAGGTGCTGTCCTCAGGCGTGTGGGCAAAGATCGGTCGTTGAGCCTGAATATAGGTGGACAATTTCATCGGTTGACTGGTCCTGCGAAAGACTTCGAATCGAGGTGTGTCCGGATACATGCAATAAAGGAAATTGCACTTCGATAGTTCCTCTATAGCTGCTTTTTCAGGAAGTTCCCCCAGGTCCTCGACCAGGTCCGGGTGATCTTTCTGTACCTTTTCGAATTCGCGGGACCTACCTATCTTAACCAACTTGACCGACACGCCGAGATTACGTCCGTGCGCACGTAACGCCTCGACAAATTCTGTGAACTGGTTAGCGTTGTAAATTATTCCGATATGGCCGACGCGTAGCACATCCGTGCTGTTAACATATTCTTTGAGCCGCGGGAGACCTTGCACATAACGGTAGACTACCAGGGGCTCGATACCGAACCTCTCGCGATAAAAGTCGCGCATGCCAATGCTTATGACATCGACAGACTTAGCGGACCTCATCACGCGGGAAAGCGATCTGGACATAAAGGGCGATAGAAGCCGATAGCGGGTCGATCTCTGAAAGACAGAAACAGGGTGGTCATGGACAGTTAGATGCACGGGTTTACCGGATGCGCTCAACTCAAGCGCGACCAGAACGCCTTCGTTCATCGCCACGACCCAATAGAGGTCCGCGTCCATCTGCGCTACGATTTCTCGTATTCGACTGGACGTACCCGTCAACCACAAGCGGCTGGATCGGCTCAGATCCTTTAGCAAGGATCCTCCCATTAACTGAGGGCCTAGCCATGTGCCCACACCTGAAGCAGCTTTCGCTGCGGCCAGGTAGTACCAATTGATGTCAAACTCCGCGAGCTGGGGTAGCAGGCTTTTGAGCTGTATCGAACCACCGCCTATGTCCGGTGAGAAGGGTGTGAAAAGGGCGATGCGCATCGACTCTTAGCCGGCACTGCTGCTAGTGGATAGCTTCCTGTGTGTTGTTGGTTATCCGCGCCATCTCACTGGCGACAATCTCTTCGAAAATGACGGGAAGGCTTTTGGTCACGCGCCAGCCAGGATAGTGCGATTCCATTTTTCGCAGGTCGCTGTAGTAACAGATATGATCGCCAATGCGATTTTCGTCAACGTACTTCCAATTCATCGGACGCTCGGTAATCTGTTCGACGGTTGAGAAGGCCTCTATAATCGAGCAGGAGTTACCCTTGCCGCCGCCGAGATTGTACACCTCCGCCACTCGCGGAGACTTATAGAACTCGAGCATAAAGCGGGCGACGTCCTCTGAGTGGATGTTATCGCGGACTTGTTTCCCTTTATAACCGAGTACTTTGTACTCTCTGCCTTCTATGTTGCATTTGATCAGGTAGCTGAGAAATCCGTGAAGTTCCACGCCGCGATGGTTGGGTCCCGTCAGGCAACCGCCGCGCAGGCAGCAGGTCGGCATGTTAAAGTAACGACCATACTCTTGCACCATAACATCGGCGGCGACTTTTGACGCGCCGAAAATAGAATGCCTGGTCTGGTCGATGGATAGGTCTTCGGCGATCCCGTTTACGTAACTGGGATCGTCGTAGTCCCAACGAGTCTCGAGCTCTTTAAGCGGAACCGAATTTGGTCTCTCGCCGTAGACCTTGTTGGTAGACATATGAATGAAGGGCGATTCGGGGCAATAATTGCGCGCCGCTTCCAGCATATGCAGGGTGCCTAAGGCGTTAACCTCGAAGTCCAGGACAGCTATCGAAGCCGCGCGGTCATGTGAGGGCTGCGCTGCTGCATGGACTATAAGGTCGGGCTTGAGCTGTTTGACCAGGGCGAACACTCCTTCCCGGTCGCGAATGTCGAGAGCCTCGTGCCGATAGCCGGGAATCTCGCGGAGCAGATGATCCCTCATTGCGCTGGTGTCGCCTTCGGGTCCGAAGAAGATCGCGCGATGATTGCTATCAATCCCGGTGATCCGAAAGCCCTGCTGCGCAAACAGCAACGACACCTCCGAGCCAATCAGCCCGCAGGAACCCGAGACAAGTAGCGATGGACTCGACATGATGGTTGGCTAAGCCGGTGGAACTGATTGACCAGGTCCACGCGCAGGCCGCAGTGATTCTCCCGACGGCGCTGCAACAAACAGATCGCGATTCCAGATCCATGACCTGATCTGAAAAGTTTTCGTATCGCGCTTTTCCAACCAGCCATTCGGCGCACGTGCTCCCGGCGCACCCAGCCATGCGGTGAACATATCCGGTGACGGTACCGCTGAATCCTGCGTTACCACCGCATGCTCGAACACCTGGCAAATCGGCGCCGTCTCCTTCAGCACGCCGTTGGAAATCGCAACCGGCGCGTCCGCTGGAATAGTCTCGCACAGGGCCTTCTGCACGGTTGCGTGCGCGCGCAGAAATAAACTATGCGCCGTGCTCATTGCTGCGAAGCCGCTGATAAACACAGTCAGCGCGACCGGTCTGGCGAAGCGGCCTACCCACGGCGGCATCCTTTCCGATTGCGCGTCGAGAAACCGTGCCGCCGGGATGCAAGCGACCATCGACACCGGGATGAGAAATCGCTGGCCGGGAATGGCGCCCGCCAGCAATGCCATCGCGGTATGCATCGCGGAAACGTGAAGCCCGTCGCGGTAGTAGTAGAGCGAAGCCAGCAAGACCATCGCCGCGCTCGTCGCCGGCAGCGTCCATCCCCTTGCCCATTTCCGGAAAAACACTACCCAGCCTGCGAGTGGAAAGATCGCGAGCGACGCAACGTAGAACAACGCGTACGATCCGAAGTGATCACCCGCGAATGAGTTCTGATGCCCCATAAGCGTGTACACACTTCGAAACGGACTTCCGGTCGTCGCAAAATTATAACTACCCAACATCACGATCGGCACGAGCGCGCCGGCAAATAACCAGCCTGCCCTTTCGATCAGGTCGATCCGCCAGTTTTCAAGCAGCCAGACGGTGGCGCTTACCACCGCGAACGGACCCATCCACGGATGCATCAGGACGCTCGCGCCGAACATCAGGCCCGCCAGCATCGGCCGCGGCTGTTCGCGTAGCAGCAGCGAAGTCCCGAACAATCCTGCGACGGCGGCAGGCACGGCAGCCATCACACTCTGCGTGTAGTACAGCGATCCGAACAGAAGAAAATACAGGGCGCTCCAATCGCCGCTGAGGTTTTCCCGCCTGAGCCAATTACGCACGACGAACGCGCCCGCCGCGAAGAATAACGCTGCCAGCCCAAACCCGAGCCGCCAATCGAGCTTCCACAGCGGAGCGATCATCGCTGCGTGAAAAACCGAGAACTTCGAAACTTGATGACCATCGATCGAGGGGCCCGGGTACGGCCCGGCGTGATCGGGGAAAATCGTCCCGTGACTGATGCTGTACGACAATTGCAGGATGTTCCCTTCGTCTTCGATTCCGTACGACGGCGGATAGTAGAGAAGATAAATCGCGCAAAACGAGATCAGCAGGCACGGAAACAGCCACTGAGTGTTTAACCGATCGGCACGACTCATCACGCCGCGGCGCTCGCCACTCCCTGGTAGATCGGAAGCATCTCGGCGACCACTCGATCGCGCGAGAACTGGCGTTCAGCCGACGCGCGCGCCGCGGTGCCGATCCGTTTTCGCAGGCCGCAATCGCCGGCCAGCTTACTGATACAATCCGCCAGCGCGTCAACGTTGCCGGGCTGATGCGTGAGCGCGTCAACTCCCGGCGTGACTATCTCGCAGGCGCCGCCGGCCGCGCTCACGACAACCGGTTTGCCGCACGCCATTCCTTCCGCGATCGCAAGTCCGAACGGCTCGGGCTGGGTGCTCGCATGCACGACAATATCGAGCGCGCGAAGTGCGGCTGCGCTGTCATCGACGAATCCGGTGAATCCGACAATTTTTTCGATGCCAAGCTCCGCCGCCATCTGTCTGAGTTCCTCGATCCGATACTGACTGCTGTCAATTTGATAGATCGGTGCGCCGATTACGTATGCACGGATCGGCGCTACCCGTGACGCCCTCGCGACCGCCCGGAGAAAAACCTGGTGACCCTTCCAACGCGCCATCGTCGCGAGCAGACCCACTCTGATCGTGTTCGGCGCCGCCTCGGGCATGGCGCAGATCTCGTCGAGATTGGCGATATTCCCGCTCGGAGAGAACCTGTTCAAATCGACACCGTTATAAACTCGATGGATTCGCAACTTGTCGCCGCAGACCGTGCGCAGGTCTTCGGCCACGCTGGTCGAGTTCGCGATCGCGGCGGTGCATCGATGCGCATTGGCGCGGATAAGCCGCGACATGAACGGGCGTGCGCTGACGTAATCTCGAATGTGCCAAATCAACGGACATCCTGCGGGACGCGCCCAAGCCGCCATAACGTGCATCTTGAAGCCATTGCTGTGAATCAGATCCGGTGCGAATCGCGCCAAAATCCGGCGCAGGCGATGCAAGTATGCGATGCTTGGAACTCCCGCGCGTCCGAGATTGCCAACCAGTCGCAGGTGACTTTGATTCCGACCGGCGGGGCCGCCGGCGCCCGCGTCCCCCAGGCGTGACAGTGAACCAGGGAACTCAACCGCGCTCGCCTGAACTCCGATTTCCTCGGCGCGCCGAATCAAAGGACCGTCGCTGCCCGCGACTAGTTGCATCTGCCAGTCAGGTTTCGCTGCACCAAGACTGGCCATGAGAAACAGCAGGCTGCGCTCGGCGCCGCCCAGCTCGCCAGAGGGATTAAGATACAGAATCTTCACGCTGCATGGAGTTTGTATCGTGCCGAATAATCGCGCATCACTATGAACGCGAGAATCTGCAGCGGACTGACGCGCCGATCGCCGGCGAGGAATTGCTTCCATGTTCTGCGCGGGGCGCTCGCGTCGATTCCGAGGTCGTGCCATCTCCCCGTATCGTTTACCGCGTCCTCTGCAACCGGGTAGAGCGGCCGGTCCTTGCCCATCCATTCCCCCCATGGAAACGTGAAGCCACGCTTGGCGCGTTTCCACACCTCGGGCGCAACTCCCGCGCCTGCGATATCGAGCAGGAGAGGTTTAGGCCGCGGGTCGGGCAGCTTCCAGCGATCGGGCGATGAAAAAATCGCTTCGACCATGCAATGGTCCAGAAACGGAACGCGATACTCGATCGGTGCAGCCATGCTCGCGACGTCGGAATCGCGCAGCAGCATGTGGCGCATATAGAGGTTCATTTCGAAAAAGCTGATTTTGGTTGCGGCGCCAAGGCCTTGCGATTCGGCCCGCAACTGCTCGAGCAATGTAGAATCGACTCCCGTCAGAGGATCGGCAGATTCGGGGCGCGGCATCAGCGCACGACGTTCGGCCGGCAGAAAAAGCTCGCGCCGCAGGAGATACATCGCCAGCGCGTCGGGCGGACGCCGACTGGTTTCGGCGAGCTTGAGTCCGGCGCGATTTCGCATGAAACCGCTGCCTAATCTCGCAAGCATGCTGAGCACTGGATTTTCCGCCAGCGCCAGCGCCCGTGGGACGTCGGTGAAGGTGGCGTATCCGCCGAACAGTTCGTCGCCGCCCAGCCCGGAGAGTGCCACCGTGAGTCCGGCCTCGCGTGCCGCCTTGCTGACAAAATAAGTGTTGAACCCATCAACCGTAGGCTGGTCAATCGCGGCTAGCGCGCCGGGTATCTGGCCGAGCACGTCGGCGCCGGTCAGACGAATATTCTGATGCTCGACCGCGAAGCGGGAAGCGGTCGCCGCTGAAATATCGCTTTCGTCGAAATCCGGCGAATCGAATCCGATTGTGAGCGTCCGCAGCGTGCCGCTCGAGGACGCCGACGCAAGCGCCAGCAGCGCAGACGAATCGATCCCTCCGCTAAGAAACAGCCCAAGCGGAGCGTCGCTCGCAAGATGAAGCCTGACCGCATCCGTCACGACCTCGCGCAACTCCTCGACCGCGTCCGCGCGCATGGGAGTTTCGCTTTCGTTGCCGACAGCGGACGGCAGATGCCAATAGGTCGCGCGGCGCAGCTCTTTGCCGGTTGCGAGATCAACTGCAAGCATCTCGCCCGGCCGCAGCATCGTCACGCCTTTGACCAGCGTCTGGTAGCCGTGCACGGCGCCTTGCGCGAAAAAACTCTCGAGGGCAGCCGGATCGACCTCGTTCGAACCCATTTCCGGACTCAGCGACACCAAGGCGCGGAGTTCACTCGCGAACGCCAACGCGCCTCCGAGTAGCCTGCACATAAACAGCGGCTTTATCCCCAATCGATCGCGCACCAGGTAGCCAACTCCGCGCGCAGGATCGACGAGGCATATCGCGAACATCCCGCGCCAGCGCGGTATCGCCGCTTCACCCCACTCCCGATAGCTGCGCAGGATTGCTTCGGTATCGCATCGAGTCCGAAAAGTCTGGCCATGCGCCGCCAGCTCCGATTCCAATTCCTTGAAATTATAAATCTCGCCGTTGAACACGACCCACGCCCCGCTCGAATCGCGCGAAGGACCGTCGGTCATCGGCTGGTGTCCCGCAGGGCTGAGATCGAAAATCGAGAGCCGCGTATGCACCAACGATACGGTTGGCGTCGGCTGCTTCATGCCCTCGTCGTCGGGCCCGCGATGACGCAGCGCCGCAAGCAGCCGACGCGAAATCACGCCGCCTTCGTCCTGCGCGCCGATCAATCCGCCGATTCCACACATAAGATTTACCGTATGCTACCGCGCGTCCGAATCAGCCGCTGGAGAAGCCTGGGTGTCCGGGGCCGCAATATCAGCCGGAATGGCACGTGGACGATCTGAATCCGCCGCGGCGTCGGCCAGCTTGCGTTTGAATCCCGCCAACCGTTCCGCGACTTCCTGATTTTTTGGCGCCAACGACGCGGCGCGATTGTACGCTGCCTCGGCGGTCGAATAGTCATAATTTCTATCTGCGGCGATGGCGAGATCTATGAGCGCTGAGACCGAATCCGGTCTCAGCTCTGCAGCCTTGTTGAACAGCAGCACCGCTCGCGCGTTTCTGCCGGAGGCCAGGTACAGATCCCCCATGGCGAGCGTGCAGTCGTACGAAGTCGCGTCGGCCTTAAGCGCGGTATCCAGAGATTGCTCGGCGACGTCGACGCGACCGAGAGCCTGCGCCCTGTTGACCACACTCAATGCCAGTTTGCATGGGTCGGCACCGCGATCGATTCCATCCGATACAAGACTCTGCACCTGTTCGAATTCCTCACGCGGCAACAGCACTCGCGCTATCAACTCCGTGTAGTCGTCGGCTTCCGCGGGGTCCGCATCGATCGCAGCCCGCAGCACCTCGCCAGCCTTATCGAGTCGGCCCATCTTGACGTATGCGTCCGCCGCGGCGCGAAGATACTGCGCGCGGCGCGTGGGATCGCTCTCCCGATCGGCCGCCTGCGTGAGCAGCGACGCGCGCTCCTTCGACTTGCCAGTTGACTGGTAAAAATCCCCCAGCGCTTCGACCGAACCGCCGAAACCGGAGCCTACTGCCCGCTCGAGGCCGTCGCTGATTGCGCGTTTTTCGTCGTCGGGCAGCCATGGAACGATTCGCGGACTGAGATAGTAGTGCGACGACGCGAGCGGCGAATCGAATACCGAATCGCCGATCTGCCGCAAC
>Ga0209006_10004776_pt1 | contig 12284 bp, 8 predicted proteins | sample JacPin_JW_Ref_O2_FD_188567 | JGI IMG/M metagenome (GOLD analysis project Ga0209006, IMG submission 188567) | Forest soil microbial communities from Algoma, Ontario, Canada - Jack Pine, Ontario site 1_JW_Ref_O2 (SPAdes) (version 2) | ecosystem: Environmental > Terrestrial > Soil > Boreal...
CGTTCGACCCCGAATTCACCCATCTCCTGACGGGACCATGTTTTTGCGGTCGCCGCACCCGTGATACACTCGGAAAATCCAGCGTTCTTCTCTCGCGCATCTCCGCCGACGCTGGAACTTGCGGCATGCGAACCTGCGCGCTCATTCCGGCGTTCAACGAAGTCCCTTACATCGCCGAGGTGGTGAAGGGCGCTCAACAACATGTTGAAAAAGTCGTCGTGATTGACGACGGTTCCGGCGACGGAACGGGGCAAGTTGCCCGGGCTGCAGGAGCCATTTGCCTGCGATCGCCAAGGAATTGCGGGAAGGCATCCGCCCTGCGACTGGGCATCGAATTCGCGCGGGCCGAGAATTTTACTCACGTGCTCACTCTGGACGGCGACGGCCAGCATTTGCCGGAAGATATTCCCGGCATGCTGCGGGTGGCGGAAGAGACCGGAGCGGACCTGGTGATTGGGGCGCGCTCGTTCGATCGCGCGTCGATGCCGCGGTCCCGTTATTATTCCAACACGATTGGCAGCCGGATCGCTTCGTCGCTGGTGGGGCGGGAGATTCGCGACAGCCAGAGCGGGTTCCGGCTGTTCCGGCTGGATAGACTTCAGGGGACCAAACTGCGGAGCCGGTTCTACGAATTCGAGATGGAAGTGCTGATCAAGATGGCGCGCTCGGGTTGCGTGATCGCGCACGCGCCGGTGCAGACTGTCTATCACGATGGCCATGCGCGCTCCAAGATGAAGCCGGTGCGGGACACGGTGAGAGTTTGCCTGTGGTCGCTGGCATTTCGCTTTCTGGGAGCGTGACGTGAGCGCGCGGATGGGAATGCTGCGATGTGCGCTGCTTGGGTTCCTGATTTTTCCGGGAGTGCTGGCTGCGCAGTCGGATGATCTTCAGTCGGACGATCTGCTGAACCGGATTTGGAACGGGGTTCAGCAAGCTCAGAAAAAATTCACAAGCACTTGCGGGACCATCACCGAAACTCGCACTTCTAACCTGCTGGCGAAACCGATGGTGCTCCACGGTAAGTTCTGCGCCGAGGGCACGACCCGATTCGCATTGGAGTATCTCGATCCGGCGGGCGTGCGCATTCGCTACAACGACAACTACCTCAACATTACGAGCGGCGGCAAAACCGAGGTTATGGAAGTGGGAAGCAACGTTCGCCGCGCCCAGTCTTATTTCAGCCGGGAAAATTCTATCGGGAATCTGAAGAAAAACTTCACCATCACCGTGCAAGAGGAGAGCGGGGACTACGAAATGAAGCTGGTTCCGCGGACGGACAATTTTCGCCGCACGCTGAATTCCCTGGTGGTGAAGCTGGGCAAACGGGACTTCCTGCTGCGATCGCTGGAGGTGGACGGCAAGAGCGGAGTGGACAGCGTATTCGCCATCGACGTCAGTTCACTGAATCCGAAGATTCCGCCGGATACGTTTGAAGTGTACAAACCACAGTGATCGAACGAAAAGCGATAGAGCGAAGAGTGATGGGGCGAATAGTGATAGAGCGAAGTGAAATCGAGACGATGATTCCGCATCGCGCTCCGTTCTTGTGGATCGACCGAGTGGAAGAACTGGAGCCGGGAGTTCGTTGTGTGGCGGTGAAGTTCGTCGATCCGGCGAACCCGATTTTTGCCGGACATTTTCCTGCAAGGCCCATTCTGCCGGGTGTACTTCTGATTGAAGCAGTGGCCCAGACCGCGGGAGTGATGCTGGCATCGGCCGTCCCGCAGGCGGCTGATAAATCTGACAGAGTGGCGGGAGAAGAAATAGCGAGAAAAGGGGTGGCGCTGCTCGGGGCCGTAAACCAATTCAAGTTTCTCAAGCCCGTGACGCCAGGGCAGGAACTGCGCATTGAAACCAAAAAGATGACCGAGGTCGGCCGGATGGCGTATATCGGCGGCACGGTGTGGGTGGACGGCGAGATGGTGGCGAGCGGCGAGTTGTCGGTAGTATCAGCCTGATGAGCGAACGCTGATGGGCAAACGAATGATCAGCCGAATGACCAGGCGGAAGACAGCATGGGCCAGCCGTTGATTGGAAGCCTTCAGACTCGCGCGCGGCAGTTCGCTACCGTCTTGCTGAAGGAGAGCCTTGACCCGGGGCGAGCTGCCGCCGCGGTGTTTCTGGGAATCTTCGTCGGTATCTTGCCCATTTACGGGTTTCAACTTCTGGTGGCCGTGAGTCTGGCGATTTTCTTTAAGCTTAACAAGCCGCTGACCGTGGCCGGCACGTTCGTAAACAATCCGCTGCTTCAGCCTGTGATCATCGTGTGCTCGGTGGAGCTTGGTTATCTTCTGCGCAGCGGCTCGTTTCGGCCATTTCATCTCTCCGCGCTGTCGGGGCCGCACGTAAAAGAGGAGCTCCTCGCCTGGGTGATGGGCAGCGTGGCGCTGGGGTTAATCGCCGGCGGCGCTGGGGCGGCCATTGCGGCGGTTGTGGTGCAGCTTAACGCACCGGCGAATTCAGGGGTGCGGGATCGCAGTCGCTTTGTGAAGCAGATGTTTGCTCAATGCGACTGGGCCGACCGCTCGTTCGTCCGGTGGAAGCTGCGGCTGGATCGCATCTTCGGATTGCTCGCCGAGTTGCTTGCCGCCGAAGACCTGGGAGCAGGGACGGTTGTGGATTTAGGCTGCGGGTACGGCATGGCTTTGAGTCTTGCAACTTTCGGCGGCGGGAGCCGACGCCTGGTTGGGTGTGACCTGGATGCGCATCGCATCGCGGTTGCTCGCGAGGCGCTCTGCACGCTGAATGCGGAACTGAGCGTTGCGGACGTTCGAGATGTCGGGCTTCCGCCGGCTGGCTTGATTCTTATTCTGGATGTCTTGCAGTATCTGAGTGCTGAGGAGCAACTAAGCTTGCTGCAACGATGTTGTTCGGCACTTGTGCCCAATGGAGTGCTGGTGTTCCGGGTCCACGATCGCGAACGCGGCCTGTGGTCTGTAATTACCCTGGCTTTCGACCGGCTTGTGTTCGCCTGCGGACGAGTTGGGGTGCAGCCGGTGACGCTTCCGGCCGCGCAGTACGAGAGTGTTCTGAAGAACGCCGGCATGCAAGTGGAAGAGCGCCGGTTCCGAAACCGTCTGCCACTGGCGCATATCCTGCTCATCGCGAGAAAACCGTTGGCGGGGCGCATCACGGAGGAAGCAGTGGAGGCCACAGCCGAGGTCTCGGCATGATGGTTCGTTTCATGCGCATTGTGGGCCGCGTGGTAGTAGGCCATCCGGGCTTGGTGACGGCCCTCAGCCTGCTCGGGACCGTGTTGTTGTATGCGAACATCCACAACCTGCGAACCGGCACCGACCTTACGGATCTGTTTGGGAATCGCGATCCACAATGGCGAGCCGCCAGCCAGATCGGCAAAGAACTGGGTTATGGCAACCAGCTGTTCGTATTGATCGAAGCTCCAAACGCAGGAACGTCACGAGGCGCGGACACCACTAGCCAGATGGAAGAAATGGCCGACCATCTCACCGCCGACATGCTGACCAGTGGCCTGTTCCTGCATGCGCGCTGCGGCTTGCAGGACGAAGAACTGCTCAACATGGTGCGGTTCTTCACCTGGAACTTTCCGTCATTTGCGCTGCCCGGGCAAACGGAAGATCTGAAGCGGCGGCTCGATCCGCAACAGATTCATCAAACCGTTCGCCGCGCGGCAACTGAGCTGGTCACGCCGTTCTCATCGTTAGGAACAAATTATTTCGTTGCCGATCCTCTGGGCCTGATGGAAGTGGAGGCGCGCAGCGGCAGCGGATTTTCGCAGTTCGCCAATTTCGACCTCAACTGGGGTTCAGGAAACCGATTCTTCAGCAAAGATCACAAGGCCCTGCTCATCATCGCCGAGCCTCGCCAGTCGGCGATGGATTACAAGTTCGCCGAGCAAGTCGTGCACTGGACGCGCGATCACATCCGCTCAAAGACCGCCGCGCCGGACTTCCGGGACTCCGGAGTGCAAGCGCTCGCCGCCGGCGCTTACGTTTACGCGGAGCAGGAGCACCAGTTCATCGAAACGAATATTCGCCGAATTTCTCTGATTTCGATCATCGGCAATCTGCTGTTGTGCCTGCTGATCTATCCGAGGATTCCGCTGCTGCTTTTGTCGCTGCTGCCCGCCGGCCTGGGCATTCTATGGACGACTGGCGTAGCAAGTTTTTATCCCGGAGAAGTAAATCTGATCAGCCTGTCGTTCATTGCGATTCTGGCAGGGCTGGGAGACGACCAGGTCGTACATTTTTTCAACCGCGTCCCGCAGGAATGGGCCGAGGGCGGCACACTCAACGATGCCGTGCTGCGTACTTTCGAAACCACCGGGCTCAGCGTTGTGTTCTGTATCGTAACGGCGGCGACGGCCACGGCATCACTGGCTACGTCCAGCTTCAAGGCGCTGGCGGAGTTCGGCTTCATCCTGACGGTCGGAATGTTCATGATGATGTTTCACACCCTGTTGACAGTTCCCGCGCTGATGGGGCTGTGGTGGCGAGTCTCGAAGCCGCGCGCGCCGCAGACTATAACTTTCCGCATCCTTCCCTGGATCGCGCGGAAGACCGTCGATTTTGTGAGCCGACACACACGCCTTGTGGTCGGCGTGGGCTTGGGAATGTTCCTGCTGTCGTTAGCGTTTCTGCCCACCATCAAACTCGGAGCGCACTTCGATATCGCTGGCGCCGATAACCCTGCCGTGGCCGCACAGAACCGGCTCTCCGCAAGGTTCGGCATCGAAGGCAGCCCGAACATACTCTTGATATCCGGCAGCGAACAGGAAGTATTGGGCAGAGCCGAAGAATTGACGTCCGGTCTGGAAGCGTATCAGCAGCGCGGCGTCATCAAGTCCATCTTCTCTCCCACGGCACTGCTTCCGTCAGCGCAAACACAAACCGAACGCGCGAGTTCGCTGGCAGGCGTCAATCTAGTGGCCTCGGCCCGCGCGCTGGAAGAATCGGTGCGCGAGAATGGATTTCGCACCGAACCACTCCAACCTTTTATCGATCGCCTGCGAAAACTGGGACAAGGCGCAGGACAAGGCTATGACCCGATCACTCTGGAAACAGCCGCCAAGTTCCTGCCGCCGGGTCTTCTCGACAACAGCATTCGCACGATGGCGGACGGCAGCTACGTCGCGGCGATCGCCTTTTATGGCACCGATCCCGACGCTGTCGAGGTGGTTCCCGAGAGTGTGATCGCTTCCTGGCGAAATCAGTTTGGTCCGTTCGTGGAGTTCTCCTTCGACAAGATGAACCGCGACATGCAGAACCAGGTACTTCATGACAGCCGCCGCGCGCTGGTGTGGACCGCGGCTGGCATCCTGTTGATTGTCTATCTAACTTTTCGCAACGTGCGCGTGTCGCTGATCGTGCTGATCCCGATCGTGTTCGGAATTGTTGTGACGTTCGGGTTGTTGCTGCTGGTGCGGCACCGCTTCAGTTTCATGTCGATTACCGCGATTCCGCTCATCATCGGTATAGGGATTGATAATGGCATTCATTTAGTGCGCCGTTACCTGGAGCATGAGCACAACGGGATCCTCGCAATCGCGAAGGCCTCCGGCGCGGCGCTCATTCAATCGAATCTCACGACGATCATCGGATTCGGAGCGCTGATGGCTTCCAGTTTCGCACCGCTTGCCGAAATGGGTCTGGTGACTTCGTTGGGCGTTGCACTGGCGCTGGCGGGCGGCCTGTTGTTGATTCCCGCTGTCATTCTGCTTGGGGATCGGCGCCGCACCGCGACGAACGTAGCAACAGACTCGACCAGGTAGTGTTCAATTTTGCACACTGCCTCAGTGTGCGGGTCGCCCTGCAAATGTTTCGTATATACTGCAAACATCCGAGCACGTTATTGATGAAAATTTTTAATTGAGGCGGCACTTTCGCAAAACCGTCATCGAAACGATCTTCTCACGATACCTCGGGGCGCACCACCGATTCCTTTCCGTTCCGTGATCGCCGATCAAGTTCCTATCCTAAGTTTTGGGACTTAATTTTCATGAATTCGTCGCTTCGCTCGGCAACGCTATTGTTCTCCCGGATCTTCTCCCGAGTGGCTGTTTTCGTGCGAGCTGCCCCGATTCTGCTGTTCTCGGGCTTTCTGCTTTTCCCGCTGATGGCGGAAGCTGGTCTGCCGCGGGCTGCGGTGTCGATTCCGACGGATCAGAACCTGGCCGCGGGATTAAGGGCTGCTGAACAGTGTGACGTTCCAAACAAATTGATCGTGCTGCCGCCGCTGGCATTCAATTTCACGGGGGACCAAAGCCCCGCCAGCGTTTCCCACGAGCAGGCACAAGCCGTCCAGAGTGTGCCCGAGGGATCCGAAGTCTGGCTGCATGTCGTGGTCGATGCCGGTTTTGTTGCCGGCAGCGAATCTGAGAGGCAGATTACTGAGCGGGTCGACGCGTTTGTGAAATCGATGCCTTTCTCCGCATCCGCAGTGCGAGGGCTGATCGTCGAAGTAAAAGGTACGTTGACAGCTCCCGAGCTGTTCGCGTTCGGGCTGGTGCGGCTGGCGCTAAACGCTAAGGGCAGCAAAGCGGGCTTGCGGCTGGCGTTTGTTTTCGAGCCTGGGTTCATCGGGCGGCACGGCGATATCGTAAAGCGGTTGGCCACCTATTCTGATCTGCTGGGAACTACCTATTACGAAGGCTGGCGCCAGGACGCGTCATGGATTGCTGAGCACGCACTGAATAAGCCGCTCATCCTGAAGCTGGATGCGGGAACGTCCACGACTGCCTCGGCGTTCTTGCCGGCGATGCTCGCCGCCAGCGGCACCTCGGTTGAGATCGTGTGGTCAGAGCCGCTGGACGCCAAGGCGGCAGCCGCCGTGTGCGCGGTGAACAGCTTGATGGCGCATTCCATCACGAACAACATGTTTCCGTCCGATTCCGCAAATTCGCAGTTCAGTATCGCAGTGGATGGCGTGGGGAACGACCGGCACCGCTGGTTCGGCGCCGGCTCGGACGTGGTAATTGTGGCGCGGGTGGATGGGAGCCCCGGCCATTCGAAAACCGTCAGGCTCCAGGGCAGCAAGCCGGGACCATTCGAGATCAAGTGGTATGACCCCGCGACTGGTGCTCCACTCCCGGCCGGCGAAGCGACGAAGACTGACAAGGGCTTCGCGCAGACTTGCGACTGCACCAGCGAGTACGCGTTGATTTCCATCCACAAGCCAAGCGACGCCGATCAGACGTCGTACAACACGGTGGAAGTTAAGGGCGGAGTCGATCTCAAGATCGAGGAAATCATTGCCCGCTGGCAGCAAAATCGCGAGGCGCAGAAACAGAGGTTGGCAAACTACCTGGCCTCCAGTTTCATGAGCCTGCACTTTGAAAGCACCAATCTGGGGCCGGGCTTCGACGTGTCGATGCAGCTCGAAGAATTTTTCAGCCGCGACGGCCAGATGGAAGTGGCGCAGAAAGAGTTTTACGTCAACGGCGTGAAATTCGGCAAGAACCACGAGTTTCCGCTGCCGCAAATTGAGCCGGAAAAAGTGCTGACTCAGCCTCTCGAACTGAAACTCAACGAACGCTATGACTACAAGCTATTGGGAACCGAACAAATCAACGGAGCCATGTGTTATGTGATCGGAGTCGAGCCCAGGATGCGGGATAAGTCGCGGGGCACGTTGCAGGACGAGGTGCTTTACAGCGGCAAAATCTGGATCGACGGCACGACTTTTCGCGAAGTGAGGCAATACTTGAGTCAGCGCGGCGCTAAGAGCAACGTGCTGGTGAATACCGAGACGCAGAATTTCGAATTGGTTTCTGACCCCGACGGCCATCAGTTCAACCTGCTGCGGTCCATCTCCGCGCAGCAGTTGTTGAATGCGGCGGGACGCGATTTTGTGGTGCAGAGGAAGGTGCAGTTTTCGAACTACCGGATCAATAGTCGGGAATTCAGTGGCGCACTCGCGGATGAGCACAGTTCCGACGATCCCATGTTCCGCGACACCGACGAGGGATTGCGGTCGCTGCAGAAGAAAGGCGGCGAACGCATTCTGGTGAACAAAAGCGTGAAGCGCATCGAGTCGCTGATTGCCGGGGCGATGTATGGAGGCACGTTCAACTTTCCCATTCCGTTTCTCGGCATCAGCATTGCGGATTTCGATTTTCACCACACCGGCGCACAGCTTTCGACATTCTTTGCGGGGCCCATTCTGGTTTCCGACCTTTCGAAGCAATACCGGCCCAGGTTCCGCCTGGCGCTGGATTTAGCGCTAAGCGGATTGCCCGGCGAGAACCGCATCTACAGCAACAACACGGAATTGCTGCAAGGCGAAGTATGGACGTGGGAGCAAACCACTGGCCTGCGCGCGTCGTGGCAAGCCAGCACGCATCTCAGCGTGACGGCGAACACTTACCTGGCGTATGACAACTTTCTCCGAACCAGCAGTGCCGCCGAGGTATACGGACTGCCGCGCAACGGCTTGAACGTGCTTCCAGGCCTCGAAATAAAATACAGCCGCAAGGGTTATGTGTTCGACGCGCAGGGAACGCGAGGCGAGCGCATTAACTGGAGGCCATTTGGATGCACATCGCTGGCGCTGCCTCCGGCTGGATGTGGTTCTACATCGTCCAATCCGCCGCCGCAAAATACTTTACTGACGCAGCGTCCGCAAGACGCGTTCACGCTCTACAACGCCGACTTGAACAAGGATTACTACATCGGAAAATTCACCAAGGGCGGATGGGATATGTCGTACTTTGGTGGAAATCAGCTGGACCGCTTTTCGCGTTATTTCCCCTCGTTTCTTTCGTCGCCGCGTCTCCATGGCATTCCGCCCGGCACGGACTCTTTTGACGCGATCGCCATGGCGAACGTGCATTACGGTTTCCATCTGCTGGATTTCATGAAGATCGATGGCATGTACGCCTACGCGCGAGCTCGCAACCAGGAGGAGTCGCTGCAATTCCGCAAGTTCGATGGCCTGGAGGTTAACTTCAACACTCCCGGTCCGCTGGGTACGCTGGTGCAGGGCACAGTTTCCTACGCTCTCGACGGGAATATCGCGCGCTATAACTCCCGTTGGGCCGCTTATATTCTGATCTTCAAGCCGCTGCACTGAATTCAAAGATATGGCTGAAATAGGGTTTCAAGGTCAGAAGACAGATCAGAACGCAGGTCAGAAGTTAGACCCGAAGACGGCGCTGGTGACGGGCGGCTCTGGGACGATCGGCGCCGCTATCGCGCAAGCTCTGGGAGGTGCCGGGTTCCGCGTAGCCGTACACTATCATCACGGGAAGGAGTCCGCCGAGGCGGTGGTCGAGCGCATCGTCGCCTCCGGCGGGGAGGCGCTGGCCGTGGAAGCCGACCTCTCCCAGCAGCAGAGTGTCGCGCCGATGTTCGAGCGCATCGAGCAGCAATTCGGTCCGGTGGATTACCTGGTAAACAACGCTGGAATTAACCGCGACGTCCTGCTGGCCTTTATGTCGGAGGAGCACTGGGATGAGGTGATCGACACCAATCTGCGCGGTACGTATTTGTGTTCGCGGCTGGCGTTGCCTGGCATGATGCGCCGGGGGAGCGGGGCCATTTGCAACATCGTGTCGCCCAGCGGAGTTCGCGGGCAGGCCGGCCAGTGCAATTACTCGGCGTCCAAAGGCGGCATCATCGCATTCACCAAGGCGCTCTCCCGCGAGGTGGGACAGTTCCGCATCCGGGTGAACGCCGTTTGCCCCGGTGTGATTCCCAGTCCGATGTCCGCTAAGTTCATAAAAACAGAGGAGAAACGCCTGCTTTCCGAAATTCCTCTGGGACGTTTCGGCAAGCCCGAAGAAGTAGCTCCGCTGGTGCTGTTTCTGGGCTCCCTGGAGGCAAGTTACATCACGGGACAGGTGATCGCAGTGGATGGGGGACTGTTGTAGTTCGTCGCGTCATTTTGCCGGCGGGACGAAAAAAGTCAGCAACCGCTAAGGACACTAAGTTACACAAAGGAAAGCCTTCAGAAGGCTCTTTTGCCCTTCTGGACACTCCCTCTGGTAGATTTCCCGGGGTGAGCGTTGTGGTATGCTCTGATGCTGCAAACGAACAATATGGCGAGCGTTAAGGAACAACTTAAGCCGATTATATTGAAGAGCTTACGGATCACTGACCTGACCCCGGAGGATCTGCGCGACGATCAGCCGCTGCTCGGGGGCGAGCTGGAAATCGATTCCATCGATATTCTTCAACTCGTGCTCGAGATTGAGAGGCATTTCGGTATCAAGCTGGTGCACGCCAATTTCGACCAGAAACACCTGGAAAGTATCAACGTTTTGGCCGCGATCATCGAATCAAAGATCATCGAATCGAGGATCAGCGAATCCAAAGTGGCGGAAGCGAAGACCTGACACCTACCGTCCCCAGTAGGCGATCCCTTATTGTCCAAGCAAAGGTTCTCCCAGCACAGTATGACGGCAGGCAGAAGGTGACGCGCTGGTACGAGCATCGATTTCACAATGCCACGGCCCTGCGGACGATATTTGTCATCATGCCGAGACTGCCGCGCATTTTTCATCCTCCCGTGGCGGTGGTGACGGCGCTGATCTTTTTCTTCATGTTGAAGCAGGAACGCCGGGCGGTAACCGGAAATCTGCGGCAGGTCTCGGGCAAGCGCGGGTTGGCATTGCATTGGAAAGTTTATTGGGTCTTCTACTCGTTCTGCGATCTCATGGTTTCCTATTGTTTTGTCCCGCAGGCCACACATTCGGAGCTTCTCTCGATGCTGGTGGACCTGGAGCGCGGCGCCGCCAAGATTGACCAATGCCTGGCTGCGGGCAACGGGCTGATTGTGTGGACGGCACATGTGGGAAATTGGGAATTCGCCTCACGCCTGCTGGAAATGCACGGCAGGCCGGTTAACGTGGCGCGAGTGGTGGAGGACAAACCGGCGGAGATCACCCTGCGGAACTTGATGGCCAGCGAACGCCTTAAAATTGTGGATCTCAACGGGGGAGTGCCGGCTACCATTGAACTCTTACAGGCGCTGCGGCGAAACGAGATTGTTGCGATGCAGGGAGACCGCGTGTACCAGCGTCACAGCGCCGAGGTCGCGTTTTTTTCCCTACCTACGTCATTTCCACTTGGCCCTTTTCTGCTTTCGCAGGTTTCGGGAGCGCCGGTGCTGCCGGGCTTCGTGATTCGGCAAGGTTGGCTCCGCTACCGCGCCCTGATGGGCGATCCCATCGCGCCGGCGCCGTCGGCGGCTACATCTCAGGTCACATCCGGCGACGAGGACCGCGATGCCGGCCTGCAGGAAGCGCTGGGGCAGGCTGTGCGGTTTCTGGAAAAAACGTTGGCGACCCATTACGATCAGTGGATGAATTTTTTTGAGTTCTGGCCGGTTGCCTCTCGTGAGTGATCTTCGAACTAACGACCCCCGGAAAACCATCGTGGTTACCGGTATCGGCGTGGTCAGCCCCTACGGCAGCGGCTTGGATTGCCTGCAGGCTGGCATGTTAGCGGGCAAGTGCTGTCTGGCGCCCACGAAGGATGTGTATCCCGGCTTTGAAGGAAGCACGGCGCAGGTTTACGGATTAGCGCTTCCGGCGAACAGCGCCGATTTTCGATATTCCCGGAGCGATCGACTGGCGCTGGCGGCCGCTCGAGACGCAGTGGCCAATCTTGATTGCGAGAGTGCGGCCTTCCGCCAGAGCGGCGTTTTTATGGCCAGCACGGTCGCGGGCTTGAGCGAGATCGACCCGGGAATTGCTGAGGATCCGGCTGCGTGGTACCGACGCGAGAGCGGTCTCGCCCGGGCCGCTTCTTATCCGGCCGCGCACGTGGCCGATGCTGTGGGCGAGCAGTTGGGAATTAACGGCCCACGTTGCGCTATTTCCGCGGCTTGCGCTTCGAGTGCGATGGCGATCGCGCTTGCCGCCAACATGCTGCTCGACGGAGCAGCTCCCATGATGTTGGCGGGGGGCAGTGACGCTTTGTGTCCGTTCACGCTGAGCGGATTCGGTTCGCTGCAGGCGTTGGACAAAGACCCTTGCCGGCCCTTCGACCAGAATCGCAAGGGATTGAACCTGGGCGAAGGAGCGGCGGTGCTCGCGCTCGAAACTCTCGCCGGGGCCATGGCGCGTAACGGCAACGTACTGGCTGTATTGCGTGGATGGGCGATGACGAACGACGCGTTCCATTCGACCGCTCCGCAGACTCAGGGCGCGGGTCTTGCGGATTGCATGCGTCTTTGTATGGAAATGGCGGAGGTCCGTGGCGATGAGATCGGTTATGTGAACGCCCACGGCACGGGCACGCCGCTGAATGATATAGCCGAGGGCAACGCGTACGAGACCGCTTTCCGCGGGCGCGGCCGGCCGG
>Ga0209006_10004777_pt1 | contig 12284 bp, 8 predicted proteins | sample JacPin_JW_Ref_O2_FD_188567 | JGI IMG/M metagenome (GOLD analysis project Ga0209006, IMG submission 188567) | Forest soil microbial communities from Algoma, Ontario, Canada - Jack Pine, Ontario site 1_JW_Ref_O2 (SPAdes) (version 2) | ecosystem: Environmental > Terrestrial > Soil > Boreal...
CTGATGCAGTCGCCCTTCGCGTTCAAGAAGTACGGCCAGAGCGGAATTGAAGTCAGCGAAGTCTTCCCGAATCTGGGCGGGTGCGTGGACGACATGTGCCTGATCAAGTCCATGTACACCGACATTCCCAATCACGAACCTTCGCTGCTGATGATGAATGTGGGGCATATCCAGCCGGGGCGGCCGTCCATGGGATCGTGGCTGACATACGGGCTGGGCACGGAGAATAAGAACCTGCCTGGTTTCGTGGTGCTTTGCCCCGAGGTGCCGACTACTGTCGGGCCGCCGCTATGGAACTCCGCATTTCTTCCTCCCGTGTATCAGGGCACGTTCATTTCCGACAACGTGCGCGACAAGAAATTCGATCCCCAAAAACTGATCCCCAACATCCGCAACGACAAGTTCGATCTGAAACAGCAAAAAAGCGAGCTGGATCTGCTGGGTCAGCTGGATCGCTTGCAGATGCAACAGGAGCACGCCGACGACCCGCAGTTGGACGCCACGCTGCAATCCATGGAGACAGCCTATCGGATGCAGACCGAAGCGCCCGACGTCTTTGATGTGCGCAAAGAGAGCGAAGCCACGATTAAGCTATATGGCGAGGGCAGCACCGCGCGGGGTTGCCTGACAGCGGCGCGCCTGATTGAGCGCGGGGTCCGCATGGTGCAGGTGTATTACGCCAAGGGCGATCCCTGGGACCATCATTTCGATATCGAACTGCACCGTAAAACGGGCAAGGATTCCGACCAGCCGTTCGCCGCGCTGATAAAGGATTTAAAATCGCGCGGATTGCTGGATGAGACGCTCATCGTATGCGGCTCCGAGTTCGGGCGAACACCCGTGGTGGAAGTGGGCAGCGGATTCATGGGCGGCCAGGTGCATAATGGGCGCGATCACAATCCGCATGGCTTCACGGTGTGGCTGGCCGGCGGTGGCGTGAAGGGTGGCACAACGTATGGCACTACCGACGATTTCGGGTGGAAGGGAGTGGACAAGCGGGTGCATGTACACGATCTGCACGCCACGATCCTTTACCTGATGGGTATCGACCACACCAAACTTACATACCGTTACAGTGGGCGGGATTTCCGCCTGACGGACGTTGCGGGGAACGTGATTCACGACATCATCGCCTAGCCGTTCTATACGTAGTACTTCATAAGAAATCGCACTACGGAATTCCTTGACAGGGGGTCTGTGGGGCGTGATAATTGTAAAACTGCCGTGTGGGGTTTCTGAGCTCTTAGTGTTTTTCCGTGCGGATTTCTTACCGCCGCACCACCCCGCAGCTTGAATTAACTCTTCGCTGAGTTCCTTTCGCCGCACCGCTTCGCGGATCCTCGCCCTTGTCGGCATCCTGAGCCCGTCGCTCCATGGAGAACTTTTCAAATTTTCAGGTAGAGGGGAGAGGGATATGTTCACGGGGACTTTTTTACGAATTTCCTGGAGAAGTTTTTTTGCGGGAGTGAGTTTGCTGGCGGCAATCTCGATACTCCACGCACAGGCCACCAGTTCCTTGCATGGCGTGATCACAGACTCGCAGGGCGCTGTCGTCCCAGGCGCGGTTGTTGCGCTTAACAGCGCCAGCACCGGACTTTCGCGGCAGGTGGTTACCGATAACAGCGGAGGATATCAAATTCTCCAGGCGAGCCCCGGCGACTACACGTTGACGGTCACCAAGCCGGGCTTTGCGACGTCCACGCAGGAACACGTAGTGCTGCAAGTCAACACTCCGGCAACCCTCAATGTGCAACTGGAAATTGGGACCACGGGTCAAACCATCAACGTCACAGCGGAAGCTTCCACCATCAGCACCTCCGACGCCGAAATGGGCAATGCGTTCACCGAGCATTCCATCCGGCAGTTGCCGCTTGATACGCGCAACGTCGTCGATCTGCTGAGCCTGCAACCGGGCGTGACGTCTCAAGGAGAAGTGATGGGATCGCGCCGCGATCAAAACAACATCACGCTGGACGGCGTGGATGTGAACGACAACGAGAACGCCGGCATCGGGGGCGTAGGGAGCAATGGACAAGGCTCGAACGCCAACCTGGCATCGTCTCAGACGCCCATTGCCGGGTTTAACTCCGTATTGCCGATTCCCCTGGATTCGGTCCAGGAGTTTCGCGTTACCGTGGCCGGCCAGGGCGCCGACGAGGGCCGGTCGTCAGGCGGACAGGTAGTGCTGGTCACCAAGAGCGGCACCAATCAACTGCATGGCTCGGCCTACGAATACAATCGCAACACAGTTACGGCCGCCAACAGTTGGTTCGATAATGCCAGCGGCGTCCCCATCACACCACTCAACCGCAATCAGTTCGGTGCTTCGCTGGGCGGACGGATTAAGAAAGATCGTATATTTTATTTCTTCAACTACGAGCGCCGGATTGATGCCAGCGACGCATCCGTGGTGCGCCAGGTGCCGTCCGAGAATTTGAAACAAGGGATTTTCACATTCCAGGACACCAACCTGAACACCTATACGCTCACGCCGGCGGAGATCAAACAAATCGATCCCTTGGGTATCGGCAACAATCAGGCTTATCTCAACATCCTGAAACAGTATCCGGTTGGCAACGACCCAGGTTATGGCGCGGACGGCGGTTTGAACTTCACCGGATTTCGCTTCAATGCACCCGACGCCTTGGACAATCGGGCCTACGTAGGGAAGATGGACTTCATTCTCGACAGCGCCGCCAAGCACACTCTCTCTGTGCGTGGCACACTATCAAACTCCAATCAGGATCAGTCCAATGCTCTCGCGCAGTTTCCCGGCCAGGCGCCCGCGAGTATTATCTTGAACAATAGCAAAGGCATCTCGGCTACCTACACCGCTATTTTGACGCCGAGCTTGATCAACAACCTGACCTTTGGCTACACTCGCCAGGGTTTGGCCAGCTCTGGAACAGTGGGCGATGCGCTCACATTAGGCCCGCTCGACCCGCTACAGAACTACAACGCGCGCGCCGCCAGCCGTATTCTGCCCGTCGACAACGTGGTGGACACGCTCACCTGGACCAAGGGCAAACACACCATCACCACGGGCATCAATTTCCGCATCATGACGAACAACAAATCCATCTATTCGCTGTCGTACCCGAGCTACGGGTTTAACGACAACGTGGCGGTAGGATTGGGCGAAGATATCGACACCGACCTCACGAATTACATGATCGGTAAAACTGGAAATCCGAACTTCGCGCTCAACGATACTTACAACGATTCGTCGGCGCTCGGAGTTCTGCTTGGTTTGGTCAACAACGTAGAGGTGACGTACCAGGTGGGAAAGGGCGGCACGTTACTGCCGCAAGGAGCGCCCGACGTACGCGCGTTCGCGATGCGCGAGTACGAGGGGTTTGTCAGCGATCAATGGCGCGTGTCGCGCGAATTGACTCTCACCCTTGGCTTACGCTACACGAACGACCCGCCGCCTTACGAGTCGAACGGCCTACAGGTGGCTCCCAACGTTGGACTGAATCAGTATTTCGGCGAGCGCGACTATTTGGGATCGCTGGGCGTTCCTTCCAACGCCATGCCCAACGCGATCTTGACCTACAACCTCAATGGCCCGGTAAATGGCAAGTCGAGCTGGTACAACCCCGACGACAATAACTTCGGCCCGCGGTTCGCCTTGGCCTATAGCCCCAAGGATCGCGGCGGTCTTCTGCAAAAGATTTTCGGCAACGGCGGTGTATTCCGCGCGGGCGGCGCCATGCTCTACGATCGCTTCGGCAGTGAATTGATCACTCAGTTCGATCAGTTCGGTTCGTTCGGTTTGGCGACCACCCTGAACAACCCGGTTTCTTATACTTTCACCACGTCGCCGCGTTACAACGGCACTATGCCGGCACTGCCGCCCGCTCCAACCACGGGGTTCCCCTACACTCCGCCCGATGTCAATGGAATCGTCGGCGAGTACGTGGGAATCTATCCGGACTTGAAGGCCCCGTATTCCATCCTGCTCAACGCGTCGTTTTCGCGTCAATTGCCGGGCAAAGTGACCATGGAAATATCCTACGCCGGCAGACTTTCCCGCAAACTGTTACTGCAAGGCGATGTGGACACGCCGCTCGAGAACCTGCTCGATCCGGCTTCCGGCCAGACCTGGCTGACCGCCATGACGACGATTCGCAACACCTTCAACTCCATCTGTTCCTCCATGGGAAATAACACACAGAATTGCAGTCCGGCCGCCGCTGGGAGTGCCGTGATGAGCAACCCATCCCTGGTGCCGAACATTCAATACATCAGCGATATGTTCGCTCCGCTCAAGAACTATTTCTTCCCCGGCAGCGCGGCCGCCAACTATTTTTACGGGATTTACGACGTTTACAACGGCAGCTATCTGGACATGTTGCATTCGGTGGACCGGATTCAAGGCCAGTACACGGCGCCCGGAACTTGCGCCTCCAAATTCGGTTGTTACACATTCTTCGCCCCGCAAGCCAGTGCGATGCCCACCTGGATGAACGCCGGAGACGCCAACTACCATGCCGGCACGTTCAGCTTGCGGCGCGCCTTCGATTCGGGGCTCTCCTTCGACTTCAATTACACGCTTTCGCATTCCATCGACAATGCGTCGGCTGCCGAAGGCGCGGCGGGCCTGGATGGCGCGGTCATCCAAAACATATTCAATCCGGGCGAATTCCGCGGCTCGTCCGATTTCGACATTCGCAACCAGGTAAACATCGACGTGGTGTACGAGTTGCCCATAGGCAAAGGCAAACCGTTCTGGAGCAGCGCTCCGGGCTGGGCCAATGAGATGTTCGGAGGCTGGCAGATTTCGAGTATCATGCGGTTCTCGAGCGGCCTGCCCAGCATCATTCAGGGGAATCAAACCTGGGACACCAACTACTGGCAAAATACGCTTGCGATTCCCACCGCGGGGTTCAAAACGCAAACTCAATACGACACCAACGGTAACCCGAGTCTGTTTGCAAATACCAACACGGTGAATGATTTTGCGGACGCCTATCCTGGGAGCGTGGGCACTCGCGCTCTAGTCCGTCTGGCCGGTATGACCAACTTCGACATCGGGGTTGCCAAGTCCTTCCCGCTGCCTTGGGAAGGCCACCGGATCCAGTTCCGCGCTGAAGCTTACAACGCATTTAACAATGTGAACTTCATTCAGCCCAGCCTGGCGTTGTCCAACCCCTCGACCTTCGGCGAGTATCAAAACACGATGCCGCCGCGCGAGATGCAGTTTGCTTTACGCTATGAATTTTAGCGGGCTGCTGAGCGCAGCCAAGATCCGCTTGCTCACGCGCGCGGTTCGGAATCGCTGTTACCGAGCCGCGACCATGAGGAAGCGGTTGCCACTCTTGTTGTCGCTTGTCGCTCTTCTGGCCGTGTGTGGCGTGCTTCTGCGCGCCGCCACGGTCTTGAATTACATTCCGCTCTCCATCGACGGCAAACCTGTTCCGCTCTCCACCTATCGCGGCAAGGTGCTGCTGATCGTAAACGTCGCCAGCCACAGTATCTTCACGCCGCAGTACGAAGGGCTGGAATCGTTGTACCAGAAGTACAAAGACCAGGGCCTCGTAGTTCTCGCATTCCCGAGTAATGATTTCGGGCAGGAAGAGCCCGATAGTAACGACGCCATCAAGCAATTCGTTGCGGAAAAATACAAGATCACGTTTCCTGTGTTCGCTAAGCTCCTGCTGGCGGGCGAGCACATGGCGCCGCTCTATCAGTTCTTAACCGACAAGCAGGCCAATCCCAACACGGGCGGGCCCATTCGCTGGAACTTCACGAAATTTCTGGTAGACCGGGAAGGCAAGGTGGCGCAGCGTTTTGAGCCCGACGTCACGCCGGATTCGCCCGAGCTCGCGGTGGCCATCGAGAAGGCGCTGCGTGGCGAAAAAGATAAGCACGAAAGCGACCGGGCGAGCGGTGGAAGCGGCGCTGCACGCGCTCTTACTGCGATATACTAAGAAATCCAACCGGCCATGTAGCCCACCCCTGTGCCCTGCTGCGCGGACGGTTGAGATGCGAAAACTCTTTCTAACATTATCCTCAATTTTTGTTTTAGCCGGCTCGCTGAGCGCCGCCGGAAACCCTCCCACTTTTACTCTCGGCTGGTCGGTTTACGTCGGCTGGGATCCGTATCAATACATGGCTAAATCCGGCTTGCTGAAGAAGTGGGCCGACAAGTACGGCGTCGCGATCAAAGTGCAGCGCTTCGACTATGCACCCTCGCTGGACGCCTTTGTCGCCAAGAACATCGACGCTTGCGCGATGACCAACATGGAGGCGCTCGACATGCCCGCCGCCGCGGGCGTCGACACCACGTCCATTATCGTCGGCGATTACTCCAATGGAAACGACGCCGTGCTGGTGCGCCATAATCTTACGCTCGGCCAGATCCCCGGCAAGCGCGTGCTGCTGGTGGAAAAGACCGTCTCGCAGTATCTTTTTGAGCGCGCAATGGCCATCAACAACCTCACTGGCGAGTTGAAGCGCGTGAAATACGTGAACACTTCGGATTCCGATATCGCGGGCGCGTTCTTGAGCGACACCAGCCAGGACGTGGTGGTCACCTGGAAGCCGCTGGTCTCGCAGATCCTCAAGGGCAAAGGCATCACCAAGATTTTCGATTCGTCGAAGATTCCCGGCGAAATTCTGGACCTGATGGTGGTGCGCAGCGAAGTGCTGAATCGCCCGGACGGCTCTGGGCAGCGCTTCGCCAAAGCCATCGCCGGCGCCTGGTACGAGTTGACGGCACAAATGTCCAAGCCGGGTCCGGAGGGCGATAAGGTGCTGTCATCCATCGCCGAAGTTTCCGAAGACACGCTGCCTTCCTACAAGGAGCAGCTGGCTACCACGCATCTGTTCTACACCGCGCCGTCCGCGGTGGAGATGACGAAATCAGACCAGTTGAAGAAGACCATGGAATTGGTGCGCCAGTTCTGCTTCTCGCATGGATTGCTGGGCGACAAGACCAATTCACCCGACGATGTGGCCATTCGTTTTCCGGATGGCTCCATTCAAGGCAAGAAGGATCGAGTGCGTTTGCGCTTCGACTCGTCCTACATGGAATTGGCCGCAGCAGGAAAGCTATGAGCATCCTGCAAATTCACGCGCAGCCCTCGCGCACCACGGTCTGGATTCTCTCCTGGTTTCTGTTTGCCACCGGCATCGTGAGTTACTTTTGGGTTTCGCGCGGCCGCCATATCGATAATCCCGACGATCGCGTGATGCCCACCCTGCGGCAAATGGGCCAGGCGTTCGCCGACGCCACGTTGAAGCCGGCTGAAGACGACGAGGTTTCGGGCAATCCGGATCAGCAGTCGCTGGCCAGCAAAATTCGCAGGAGCATGCTGTGGAAGGACACCATGGCCACCGGTCGGCGATTTCTGATCAGCATGGCTCTGCTGTTCCCCGCGGTTCTGCTCGGACTCCACATGGGCATGTTTCCTTACGTGGGATCGTTTTTTCTGCGCTTCGTTCTCTTCTTCGACAAAATTATCGCGCTCTCGTTATTGCCGATTCTCTTCATCGCTTTTGGTATCGATGAACTGGCCAAGGTGATGTTGATCGTGGTTGGCGTGGCGCCCACCATTATTCTGGATGCCTTCAATCTCACGCGCGGCGTGCCGAAAGAGCAGATCGTGAAGGGTTTCACTTTAGGCGCAGGCGATTTCTCCATCACCTACCGGATCGTGTTCAAACAAATCTGGCCGCGTGTGTTGAATAGCATCCGGCTCAACTTGAAGGCGGTGATGCTGTTCCTTTTTGCCGGAGAAATGATCGCCTCCCAGGATGGCCTGGCGTATCGCATCGCTCTGCTTCGCCGCCACATGGGGATGGATACGATTATTCCTTACGTGCTGTGGGTGGCGTTATTGCTGTTCCTGGTGGATTTCGGGATGCGAACGTTAAACCGGAAGCTGCATCCCTGGTTTCAAGAGGCATGATTCCGGTGGCCACGGCAAGAACTATTTTGGATGATAAAACTGCTCCGGCGAGCTTGAGTACGCCGACCATAATTTGCATCCAAGATGTCGTAGTTGAATACGCCCAGCCCGGCAGGCCCCCCAAGCGCATCTTGAACGGCGTTAACCTGGACATCCAGGCGGGCGAGTTCATCTCCATCGTGGGGCAAACCGGCTGCGGAAAGTCCACCTTATTGCGGCTAGTGCTCGCCGAAGAAATGCCGACACGCGGGCAGGTGTTGGTGGAAGGAAGCCCGCGCAAACAGCCGGACCGGCGCTGCGGATATGTGCCGCAGAAATATTCGCTCTTTCCGGACCGCACCGTGCTCGAGAACATTACGTTTGGACTCGAAGTGACCGAGATCGGCGTTTTCGGCAGCTTTTCGCCCGCGCGGCGCGTGCGCCGCCAGGAATTTCAGTTGGAAGCGATCGGCTACCTGCGCCGCATGGGCTTGCGTGAATCCGACGCATCCAAATATCCGCACCAGCTTTCCGGAGGCATGCAGCAGCGCGTGGCGATCGCGCAAGCGCTCATCATGCGGCCCAAGATCCTGCTGATGGATGAGGCTTTCAGTGCGCTGGATCCCGGTACGCGGGCGGGAATGCAGCGGCTGATCAAAGATTTGTGGCGCGAGACTGGAACCACCGTCCTGTTCGTAACTCACAATCCGCGCGAGGCGGTGATTCTCGCTACACGCGTCATCGCTCTGGGCCGCACAGGCGGGGACGAGGACGGCGCAAACATAATCCTGAATCTTTCCGTGCCTGATACGGATGACGAACCAAGCATCGCGGGTTTGGCGCGGCGCGTGGAACAAACCACCTTCCCGGATGGCGCGGAAAGCGACGAACAAAGCGGCGCGCCAGAAATCTAAACCAAGCAAGTACAATCAAAGGTCAATGTCCTTCTACAAGAGCCATGCCCCGAAACATCGGGAACACACCAGAGAAGTAAAATTGCCGGAACTCGAAGGAATGAAAGCGCTCCGCGAAGAGAGCCAGATTCCATCGCGACAATGGCAGGAGGAAGTTCGACGCGGCAAAGAATTCGGCCTGGAGTGCGTCGATTCCATTGAAGACAAATCCGAGATCAGTTGTTTCCAACGGGGCGAGCTGCCGCACTGGTCCGGCATCAACACGTTTCTCAAAACGCCTTACCTGGAAGACGTCCGCAAAGTGGGCGAATACGATGTCGCCTTCGTGGGCGTGCCTTTCGACATCGGCACCACGTATCGCGCCGGTACGCGCTTTGGCCCGCAAGGAATCCGGCGCATCTCGTCGTTGTACACCACTTACAATTTCGAGCTGGGCGTGGATCTGCGCGAGTCGCTCAAGATGTGCGATGTCGGCGACATCTTTTGTCCCGCCAACATCACCAAGAGTCACGACCAGATCACTAAAGGCGTGGCGCATATCCTATCGCAGGGAACGCTGCCGATGATCATGGGCGGCGACCACTCCATCGGCTTCCCGTGCGCGCGCGGCGTGGCGCAGTGCGTGGAAGGCAAGGTGGGCATCATTCACCTGGATCGCCACATCGACACGCAGGAAAAGGACATGGACGAGATTATGCACACTTGTCCCTGGTTCCATGCCACCAACATCGCCAATTGTCCGCCCACCAATCTGGTGCAAGTTGGCATCGGTGGCTGGCAGGTGCCGCGTCCCGGCGTGAAGAAAGGGCGCGAGCGCGGATCCACCGTGCTCACAATTTCGGACATCGAACGCATCGGGATTGACAAGACCATCGAGATTGCGCTGGAAGTGGCGTGGAAGGGCGCGAGCGCGGTGTATCTGTCGTTCGACGTCGATTCGGTGGATGCTGGATTCGTGCCCGGAACCGGTTGGCCTGAGCCCGGCGGTTTCCTTCCGCGCGAGGCGCTGGCGATTCTGAAGGGCGTTGCCGAGGAAGGCATCGCGGCCATGGAAGCCGTCGAAGTTTCTCCGCCTTACGATATTTCCGACATCACCGCTCTGGTGGCCGTGCGCGCGATGGTGGACGTGCTGGCTTCTATGACCAAGCACGGCCGCATAGGCGGGAAACTGCACTGAGCCCGGCATTCATCCTTGCTACGGATTTGCACTGCGGGGACGCCGCGTGGAGCAAAGCCTCGGAGCAGGCCTGCGCGGTGGCGGATGAATCGGAAAAGATTCTCGGCTTTCGGCCGGCGGTGACGCTGGCGCCGACAGATTCGCTGGCACTCGACGCAGGCGGAGCAGAGGAAGTGTTCGTGCTCCCGGTGTCGCTCGATTTCAATCTGTTGCAGCGTGAAGCTCTGGGACGTGCGATCGGTGAAGCCCGGCGATCTCATCCACAAATTGCATTGCATCATGACGATGTCGATCCCGGGCATCCGATGCTGGTGGAGTGTCTCGCGGATCAAGTAGCACGAGCCATTACACCCGAGCCGGGCGCCCTGCAACGTACTGGTCTGATACTCGCGGCCAGCGGCCACGGCGATGCGAGCAGCCGCGCGCAAAGTTACCGGCTGATGCGTCTGGTGTGGGAGCGACTGGGACTCGCGGCAGCCGAGGTCGGATTCATAAGGCACGCGCAACCGTTTCTGGCCTTGACACTCGAGAGATGCGCGCAGCGTCTTTCGAATTGGGTGATTCTTGCGGAAGCGCAGTGGAGAACGGAGCACGTCGAGTTCGCGACTGTGATTCTCGAGAACTTTCAGCGCCAACATCCCGACGCAGGCCTGTGGCGCATGGCCGAACCGCCGGGCGACCATCCGGCAATCACAGCCTGGCTTACGCAGCGGATTGTGCGCTTGTGGAACGAGAAGCGCGCTCGCGAGTCCGTGCGCATCCCGTCGACCAAAAAAAGCACCGCCGCGAAACCGGCTTCATGGACCGTAGGAGCGGGGGTGATCGCGTCCATACCGGATTGCGGCCGGATGTCCCGGCTGCTGGAACAGATTCTGCCGGCCGGAAATCCGGAGCGCGTGCTGGTGAAAGTCACCTGGCACGGCTACGCCACCGGCACCTACACGGACCCTGCAGCGCTCGACCTTTTGTTGAGTGCTCTGGCAGCGCGTGCGATTGTTCTTGAGGGCCACACCAGCAGCCGAAATCTGGAGGACGCCGGATTCGATTGGGAAAGCGGGGCGCGCGAGCATCGCGCCTGGATCCGCCAACAGGACGCCGAGTATTTGCGCCGCACTGGCTTAGCGGACGTATTGGCGAAGCACTCCGCGGAGTACGTCAACGTCACCGAGGCGTTTTGGGACGAAGATTGCCCAGCGCCGTCCCATGGCTACATCCCCCAAGCCCTGCTCCCTTACGCCGGGTGCCCGATGATCAGCTACGCGAAGTTCAAAGGTCCCACACGGCTTGCGATCTCGAATCTGTTCGGCTTGATACCAGATCCGCTGCGTTCCAGCTGGCACGGTCCAAATATCACCTATTTTGCACGCGTGTGCTGCGATCTCGCCAAACTATACGGCGCGCTGTTCCCACTCAGCGGCTTGAATGAAGCACTCTGCTCAGCCGTTCGATGGAACCGAAAAGGGCTCTATCGCAGCCGCTGGGGAAACTACGATTTGATTTCCAATTCCGGGTATGTAGCCGCGAGCGGTAACCTGGCTACGGCGGACATCCTCGCCAGCCGGCTGCAAGGGCAAGACGTGAATCGCAGCGCGTTCTTCGATGTGGTGCGCGCCGAGCTCGATTGGGATGAAGCCGCCGCGTCCGAATCCATGCCGCAGACCGTCCAATGCGTATTCGCATGATGCTCCCTCTGCTTCAACTCCAGCAGCTTGCCGATAGCGCGCTCCCCATTGGAGGCGCGGCGCACTCGTTTGGAATTGAGACGCTGGTGGATCGGAAACTTCTGGATGTAGAAACGCTGCAGGGCTTCTTACAGGATTATCTCCAAGAGACCGGCGCGCTGGAGGCCGCATATTGCGCGTTCAGTTGTACGCTCCCGAACATCCCCGAGTGGGTTCGCTTGAACGCCGAGTTGAGTGCGATCCCCTACAGCCATATCTCTCTGCCTCTATTTTTGGTATGGCGCGCCGAAAGCCTTGCTAAGCAAGCTGTGGCCACTGGGCTCCCACTCGTCAGCTGCGGCCATGGCTAGCGGTTCCGTGATCGGCGTTGCCTGTTGGGATTTTTCGAGCGCTTGCCCCAGATCCCACAGAATGTCTTCGATGTCTTCGATGCCGATTGATAATCGGATCATGTCGGGACCGATTCCGCAGGCGGCAAGTTCCCCATCCGTCAACTGCTGGTGCGTAGTCGTCGCCGGATGAATGATGAGGCTCTTGCAATCGCCCACATTCGCGAGATGGGAGAGGAGCTGCACGTTCTCGATGAGCTTCTTGCCCGCCTCGCGCCCCCCCTTGA
>Ga0209006_10004778_pt1 | contig 12284 bp, 10 predicted proteins | sample JacPin_JW_Ref_O2_FD_188567 | JGI IMG/M metagenome (GOLD analysis project Ga0209006, IMG submission 188567) | Forest soil microbial communities from Algoma, Ontario, Canada - Jack Pine, Ontario site 1_JW_Ref_O2 (SPAdes) (version 2) | ecosystem: Environmental > Terrestrial > Soil > Boreal...
AACAAAAGCCGGAATGGTCAGGGTTTTCGCTCGCGAATAACCGTGGGTGTCGCCCCAGGCCAAGCGGACAAACCGCAGTTTCTCGGCTTCGACCCGGCGCAAGAGGTCCGCGGCGAGCCGCCTCTGCTCGTCGCTCCAAAGGCCGTATCTTTCAATGAAACTCGCTCGCTCGCTCTTAGTCATCTACCGGGAATCTAACTGCTGCGGCGGCGCTCGGTCCAGCGGGGGTGAATAACCGGCGAAAACCTGCTAATTCGTCCGGCCAGCGGCAATAACGATCACCCCCGATCGCGTTTTAGACGACGTCAAAGAGGTATCCGATGTACGCCAATCTCCAGCTCTTTATCGACGGCCAATGGATCGACAGCGGCGGAGGCGCCGGCGAGGACGTGATTAATCCCGCGACCGAGAAGCCGCTCGCCCACCTGCCGCATGCCAGCACGGCGGATATCGACCGCGCGCTCGAGGCCGCCAAGAAGGGCTTCGCAGTCTGGCGCGCGGTCTCCGCCTATGACCGCGCCAAGATCATGCGCAAGGCCGCCGATCTGATGCGCGAGCGCTACGACGCCATCAGCAAGATACTGGTGCTGGAAGAAGGCAAAGCCTATGCGGAAGCCCGCGCCGAAGTCATCACCTCGGCCGACATTATCGAATGGTATGCCGAGGAAGGCCGGCGCGCCTACGGGCGAGTCGTGCCCGGCCGCGGCAAGTTGCGGCAGATCGTGATCCAGGAACCGGTCGGCATTGTCACTGCTTTCACGCCGTGGAATTTTCCGGCGCTGACGCCGGCGCGAAAAATCGGCGGCGCGCTCGCCGCCGGTTGCTCGCTGATCCTCAAAGCATCCGAGGAGACGCCCGGCACCTGCGTCGAGATGGTGCGCTGCTTCGCCGACGCCGGCCTGCCGGCCGGCGTGCTCAATCTGGTTTTCGGCGTGCCGGCAAAAATTTCCGAACATCTGATTGCCAAGGACGAGGTGCGCAAAATCTCCTTCACCGGCTCGATCCCGGTCGGCAAGCACCTCGCCGTGCTCGCCGCCAAGGGCATGAAGCGCGCGACCATGGAGCTTGGCGGCCACTCGCCGGTCGTCGTTTTCGCCGATGCCGATCCGGAAAAATCCGCCGACACCATCGCCGGATTCAAATACCGCAATTCCGGCCAGGTCTGCATTTCGCCGACGCGCTTCTACGTGCAGGAGCAGGTCTACGATCGCTTCCTCGCCCGCTTCACCGAATACGCCAAAGGGCTCAAGCTCGGCGACGGCCTGGAAAAGGGCGTGACCATGGGACCGCTCGCCAATGCCAGACGCATTGACGCCATGGAATCCTTCGTCCGCGACGCCAAAGATCGCGGCGGCAAGATCGCGACCGGCGGCGAACGCCACGGCAACCAGGGCTATTTCTTCGAGCCGACGGTGATCACCGACGTGCCCGACGATTCAAAAATCATGACGCAAGAACCGTTCGGACCGCTGGCGCCGGTGGTGCGGTTTAAGACACTCGACGAAGTCGTCGAACGCGCGAATTCGCTGCCTTACGGCTTGGCGGCTTACGCGTTTACCGGCTCGGCGCACACTGCGAACTTGATCGGCGACGCCTTGCAGTCAGGCATGGTCGGCGTGAACTCGATCGCCGTCTCGACTCCCGAAACGCCGTTCGGCGGCATCAAAGAATCCGGCTATGGCAGCGAAGGCGGACTTGAGGGGTTGCAGGCCTATTTGAACACGAAGTTCATTTCGCAGGCCTAGCGCGCAATCGCTTCTTATTGAGTGGAGCACGATCTTTTCGGAAAACCGGATCCCACTTTTCCGGATCGTGCTCTAACCCCTGCTGCCCGTGGTGTGATCGAGCAGGCCGAAATGCGGACCGAGCTGCCGCCGCACCCGCGTCATTGCCGTGCGGGCGGCGAAGGCGTCCGCGGCAATACGCGCCAGCGGACGGATCTGTGAGGGCCGCGCCATCACGTTGCGTATCATTGCCAAAACATTGGCCCGGCCGTTTGAACGCATTTCCAGGAGAGCGGCCGGCGGCACCGTCCGATGCGCCGGATCGACGACCACCCGCACCGCCGCAAACGCCAGCCGATGCTCGCCGGCGACGCGCGCGGCGTGATGCGATTCCATATCGACGGCAGCCGCGCCGGTGGCGCGGTGAAGCTCGCGCTTCTTGGCGGGTTCGGCGACCGGATTATCGACACCGACAATCGGCGCATGCACCGCGCCGTCGATCATTCCGAGAAGCTTGCGCGACCAGACCGGGTCGGTCGCATGGACCGTGTCCGACTCGCGGATCGCGGATGCCACCACCCAATCGCCGGCGCGCAGATGCGAGGCGAGGCCCCCCGCGACGCCGAAGCTGATCATGCCGCGGTAGCCCTGCCGCGCGGCCATGGCGGCGACCTTTTCGAGTTCGCTGCCGGCGGTGCGGCATGCAACCTGCACGCCTGGCCCCGCGGCTATGCGTGCCTCGAAAGCGAGTCCTACGAATGCAATAACGAGTTGTCTTGGGGTTTCGACTGCTGCTTCGCTGACGAAAAGTGATTCGTCGCTATCGTTGACCAGTCCATCTACAAACGTACCCCCGGCGAAATCCAATTGGGATGCCATCAGAAGCCCTTGCCTCGGTACCACCTAGCTAGGATCACGCCCCCAAACGTGCGCCTTGCAGACCTCTCGGCTTCTTCCGGCAAATCACCGAGTGCAGCGGTAAATTCTACCACAATCTGTCATCATTGCTATCGGTAATACGGAATTTCTCAATTTATTCTGGGGCCTGTGGCGGACCGCTTGGTGTTTCACTATGGAACTGCTCGGTTCGTAATGTTTCACCGCCAGCGTCTCGAATGGGAACAATGACGTATACGTTAATAACCGGCGCGAGCGGACTCGTTGGATCGGCGGTGACGAAAAAGCTGGTTTCTGCCGGACATCGCGTGCGGGCGCTGGTGCGGTCCACGAGCCCGCGCGCTCACTTGGCCGAACTCGATCTGGAATACGCGGTCGGCGACATCCGGGATGCCGAATCCGTGCGCCGCGCCATGGCGGGTGCGCGTTATGTTTTTCATGTCGCCGCCGATTACCGGCTTTGGGCGCGCGATCCGCGCGAGATTTACGCGGCCAATGTCGACGGTACGCGGATCATGATGCAGGAGGCCCTGAACGCGGGCGTCGAGCGCGTGGTCTATACCAGCAGCGTCGCCACGCTGGCGCTCCCCAAAGACGGAACGGCGGCGGATGAAAGCGTGCCGCTGACCATCGAGGCCGGCATCGGCGCATACAAGCGCAGCAAGATCGCCGCCGAGCGGGTAGTCGAAGCCATGGTCGCGGAACACCAACTGCCGGCCGTCATCGTCAACCCGTCCACCCCTATCGGTCCCGGCGACATTAAACCGACGCCAACCGGGCGGATTATTGTTGAAGCAGCCCGCGGACGCATTCCTGGGTTTCTCGACACCGGGCTTAATCTCGTGCACGTCGATGATGTCGCCGATGGCCACTTGGCGGCGCTCGAGCGCGGTGCGATTGGCGAACGCTACATTCTCGGCGGCGAAAACGTGTCGCTGGCTGACATGCTCGCCGACATTTCCCGCATGTGTGGCCGCTCTCCGCCGCGACTGCGGCTGCCGCGCGCCGCCGTTATCCCGGTAGCGTTTCTAGCCGAAGCGACCGCCCGGCTTACCGGGCGGGAGCCATTCACGACGCGCGACGGAATCCGCATGGCCGCCTACCGCATGTTCTTCACCGCGGCGAAGGCCGAACGCGATCTCGGCTTTCGCGCCCGGCCCTATCGAGAAGCACTCGAGGACGCGATCCGCTGGTTTCGCGAAGCCGGCTATCTCGACGGGAAACGGCGGCGTTAATTCTCCACATCGGAGTAACCGCCCAGCGCGTAACCTGAGCGGCGCATGGCCGCGATGCAATCGGGATCGCACAAAGCGGCAAACTCGTCCGCGTAGCGATAACCGGGCGCGGCGCCGGCAAACGCATCCGTTGTCGCCGGGTGAAAATAAATTTCGACGAAGCCGGGCGGCAAGCGTCCGAGCAAGGCGGCAACGCGCGACTTCGTCATTGCGCCCGACCACGCCAATCCGAACACCGCATCGGCAGTGATCAATCCGGCGCGCCGGATCTGCGCACGGAGCCACGCCGCCCACGGAGCAACGACGCGCGCGGCAAGCCGGCTGGTTTGCGGATCGATATCGGCGACAATCCGCCACGGCTCGACCGGAACGCGCAGCGCCCGCATGCCGTAGCGTCGGCCGATGTCGACAATTGCAGCGGCGACGATGGGATTTAAATGAAAATGCCGATGCGCATTGACGTGATCGAGCGGCAATCCGGTGGCGCGGTAGGCGTCGAATTGCGCGGTGATTTCGGCGCGGATTTGCCGCCGCACCGACGGAGCAACGACGCTGCGGACGCTGTAGCCGACGAGATCGTTGCGCAAACGTCCCGAGGCATCGACCAGCGCCGGAATTTGCGCGCTCGGGGTGAGCGGATCGTCACTGACCAGAACGATGTGAAGCCCAACGCGCAACCCCGGCAGTTCACGCGCGCGTCTGACGGCGTCGGCCGCGGCCGGAGCGCCGACCATGAGACTTGCGGCGCTGAGAATGCCGCGCCGGTGCGCCTCTTCGACCGCGGCATTGACCGGTTCGCTGAGCCCGAAATCGTCCGCCGTTATCGCCAGCCGATTCAATGCGCCGACTCGCGGCGGTCGCGCAGGAACGAGAAAAACTCGAGTCCTTCGCGCAGGCGGCGGCGCATCATCTCCGGGCTACGCACCATTTCCGAAGCAATAGCGGCAATCTTCGGCGCGCGGAAGTAGAAGCGCCGATAGAAATCCTCGACCGAATGGAAAATCTCGGTGTGCGACAGATGCGGATAATGCAGCGGCGCCATTTGTACGCCGTGGGTGTCGATCAGCTCGGCGTGCTCCTCGTCGAGCCAGCCGTGCTCGAGCGCCTCGCGATGAAGTTCGGTGCCGGGATAAGGCGCCGCAAGCGAGACCTGGATGGTATGGGGATTGATCTCGCGGGCGAAGCGAATGGTTTCCTCGATGGTCTCGCGGCTCTCGCCGGGAAGCCCGAGAATAAACGTGCCGTGAATGGCGACACCGAGTTCGTGGCAATCCTTGGTGAAGCGGCGGGCAACGTCAACGCGCATGCCCTTGCGGATATTGTGCAGTATCTGCTGATTACCGCTTTCGTAGCCGACCAGCAAAAGCCGCAAGCCGTTGTCGCGCATGACCTTGAGGGTCTCGCGTGGAACGTTGGCTTTGGCGTTGCATGACCACGTCATCCCGAGCTTGCCAAGTTCGCGCGCAATCGCCTCGCTGCGGGCACGGTCGTCGGTGAATGTATCGTCATCGAAGAAAAACTCTTTGACTTGCGGAAACGCCTGTTTCGCCCAGCGCATTTCATCGATCACATTGGCGACGCTGCGGGTGCGGTAGCGATGCCCGCCGACGGTCTGCGGCCACAGGCAAAAGGTGCAGCGCGATTTGCAGCCGCGCCCGGTGTAGAGCGAAACGTAAGGATGCTTCAGATAGCCGATAAAATAATTCTCGATGCCAAGGTCGCGCTTGTAGACCGGGGTCACGAACGGCAGTTCGTCCATGTTCTCCAAAATCGCGCGCGGCGGGTTGTGCCTGATCTCGCCGAAGGCGTCGCGATAGGAAAGTCCGGCGATGGTCTTCCAATCGCGCCCCTCGGCGATCTCCTTGATAGTGAAATCGAACTCATTGCCGGTAACGAAATCGATGGCCGGGGATCCCTCCATGCTGGCCTGCGGCTCGACCGCCACCTTGGCGCCAACCAAACCGATCTTCAGGCTTGGCTTTGCCGCCTTAAGCGCTTCGACGACGCGAACGTCCGAGGCAAAAGACGGCGTCGAGGTGTGCAGCACCGCGAGGTCGTATTGGCCGACGTCGCGCACGATATCGGCGAGCGTCACCCCATGCGGGATGGCATCGATCAGCTTGCTGTCAGGGACCACCGCGGCGACTTGCGCGAGCCAGGTTGGATACCAAAACGAGCGGATTTCACGTCGCGCCTGATAACGCGACCCGGCGCCGCCGTCGAAGCCGTCGAACGACGGGGCCTGCAGACACAATGTTCGCATTACGATTGCCTCAGGTCTTGTCCTTCGATCAGGCTGCCGTTCGGCGCCACGCGGTAATCGGCGCCCCGCCAGTGCACCGTAGCGCCGAAGAAGCTCGTCGCGTAAACGGTAAATGCAATCAGATCGTGGAGGGGAATGAGCCAGTAATTCTGCCGTGGCAATCCAAACCGCCATTCGACGCAGCGGCACAGCGTCACGCGGGCGACCAGGACGGCAATCGCCACCATAATCGCGGCCGGATCGCCACCGAGCAGCGCGAGCAGCGCGAACGGCCACGGATGAGTCACGATCGTGCCGGCATAAGCCACCGGGTCGATGCTCTTGATGGTGCGCGCGACGCGCATTTGATGGCGAAACAGCTGGCGGAAGCTTTCTTCGAAACAATGATGCCCGACCAAAAATGGCGCCGTCACCACCTCGTATCCGGCGGAGCGCACCGCAACGCCGACGGCGTGATCGTCGGCAAGAACGTCGGCGAGCGCGGTAAAGCCGCCGATGCGCTCGAGCACGGACCGGCGTAACGCGATGGTTGCGCCGAAACACGGCTTCGCCAATCCCAGGCTGACGGCGACGATGGCGTGCGGCAAGAATTGCGCGTTGATAGCGAGCGCCGAGAACCGCGCCCACAAGCCCTCGCCATCGATGCCGTGATAGAGGCAAGTAACTGCCCCGACCCGCGGCGCCGCAAGGAGCGACGTCAGCGAACGCAAATAATCAGGCTCAACGGCGATGTCGCTGTCGGAGAGCACCAGCGTGTCGTGCCGTGCGCGCGGCAGCATATTTATCAGGTTCGATACTTTGCGATTGGTGCCGCGGCTACGCGGCTCGACGGCAACTTCGATCTCCAGGTCTGGGAAATCGGCCGTGATGGCGCGGATAGCGGCGACGGCCGGCGACTCCGGGCGTTGCGTACCGCATACAATCTGCACCGGCGCCGGGTAATTCTGCCGGCAGAGCGCGGCGATCAGCCCGGCAATTCCCGGTTCGAAGCCGTGCAACGGCTTAAGCACCGTGACCGCGGGCGGCGCGCTGATGCTGTTTAATTTTGGATTGGGGAAGCCGACAACGCAGAAGCACGCCAGCACGGTGAACAAACAACCGATAATGGCAAGCGCCAGAAACGCATCGCCCAGAAAAACCGGCAGCGATGCGGCGTCAAAATTGTGAGGAATAACCTGAAAAAAACTGTGAGGCATGCTCTCGATAAAGTCGTGAGGAATGCTCTCAACAAAGTTCATGACTAGTCACGCATGGTCATCAGTTCAGGCGGGCGCACCAAAATTCTTTTCCAAGACCCGCCGCGACAAATAAATCGGCACCCGAACCCGGCGCAGCGTATTGAGATGCAGCGCTCCGGCACTTCGCGCAGCGACAATCAGCGAGATCAGGACGTTTTCGCCCGCCCGCTGCAGCCTTTGCGCAAGCGTCAAGCTATTCGACTCCACGATCACCTCAAATCCGTAACGCGCCATGATCCGTCCGATCTGACCGGACTTTTCCTTCGCACCGGAGGGCACGTCGCCGAAGACCACTTCAATGTCGTCAAGATCAGGCCGCGATCGGAGGAAACGAGCGAGTTCCGCCAGCGATATCTGGATGCCCCGATGCATTTCGCGTCCCGAGGCGATCGTCGGTCCGCTAAGCGGGATCGGCGGCGTCTGCTCCGTCCAGTAATGCAGTTGCGCGAAACGCTGGCCGGGCGATAAACGCGTGCCATCGCGCAGCACGCGGCCGCGCTTGCAGCGCGAGATTTGCAGACGGAACACGCAGGCCGGATGCGCGGTGTATTCGAATACGCCTTGGCGCCGCTGCAGCAGCCGATCGAAGGCAAATACCAGCGCGGCCAAGCCAAAATGCCGGTGCCTGGCTTGATAATCCCGCCCTGCGGACTCCCACACGGTCATGCAGCGATTTCCCGCATTTCCGCAACCTGGAGGTAACGCGTCCAAACAACTAAAGTTACCGTCCCGCGGTTAATATAGCCGAATTTGTGGCATCGGCGCGAGACTAAACAGATCGAGAACGCCTCACCCGCTAAGCATCGGCGTCGCCATAGATTGTCGCCAAGGCGCTTTTGACCAGAAGCGCGATAGGCACGGCGAGGATGATGCCCGGAATTCCGAGCACGATGCCGCCGGCCAGAAAGCAAAAGATGATCAAAACCGGATGGACGCGAGCGGCGCGACCGAGCACGACCGGGCCGACGATCTGGTCGATCGACAGCCGCAGCAGAGTGGCGTAGGCGGCATATTCGACAATGTTGATAAAGCCGCTTGCGGTGCGCAGCGACGCCAGCCCGGCGATGACCGCCGCCGAAGTCGGCCCGATGAACGGAACGATCTCGAGAATACCGGTTAGCAGCGCCAGAAACACCGCCTGTTTGATGCCGAGTATGACGCCAAGCCCGATATAGGCTGCGACCGTCGCGTACGCGACCACGGCGATCACGCCGATGAAATAGCGCATCAGGACCGGATCGAGCCGCGCCCAAATGCGCGCGACCAGCGACCGCCGATGCGGCGGCACGATCCAGAACAACCCGGCCGCCACGCGCTTGCCGTCGGCCAAAAAGTAAAACAACAACACGACAGCTAAGAAAGCGCCCATCAACGCGATGAAGCTGTAGCCGACGAGAAACTCGATCTGATCGGTTTGGCCGATCCAGTCGCGGACGCGCACCAGCACGGTCTGCGCGAGATCGTGGGTATTCATCGACAAGCCAAACAGCGAGACGGGCTTATCGCCTTCGGCCTGACGGACGAAGTTCTCGAGCATGCCCTGCAAACCGGCCGCGATCTCCGTCGACTCGGCTATCAAGCGCTTGGCCGCAACCGCAATGATCAGGCCGGTGATGCCGACCAGGATGCAAAATAATCCGATGGCGAACAAAATCCGCGGCCATTTGGTGCGCCGCGCCGCCCAATCGAGCAATGGCGTGCAGATATAAGCTACGATCGCCGCCAGAACGAAGGGCAGCAAAATCAGTTTTATGAAGTAAAGAAAAACGGCGAGGATGACGGCGCCGACCATAATGGCGCGGGTTTCGCCCGAATCCAGTGGCGCCACCGCGCGACGCCGATCGGCCGCAGTTTCGTCCTCGGTCGCTCGCTTGGGTGATTTCATGAATAGACGCGGCCTTTCCAGCTGACTTTACCGCTCAGCCGCAGCCGCACGCTATCGACTGCCATGACGGCTCCCACCGAATAGCCAATCGGAAAAATCAAACCGTACCAGAATGGAATGCGAAAATAGGACGTCGCCGCGATATGCAAACCGAAGGCGGCGCCCGAGGCCGCCAGCGCCAAACACAACGCGATACCCGCGCCTGGGATGCCATGGAGCCAGCTCGCCAGGTCCACCAGCGGGATCACAATGGCGGCCCATGCCAGCACGAACGCGGCCACGGCGACGGCCACCGTCATAACCGGACCGCCGAGCGTGTCGATCAGGTTTTTGGCAAGACCCGGCCACAGGGTCTCCCAGCCGGTATACATCCGCGCCGCCACCAATGCTTCACCACCCATAAGCAGAACGGAATATCCGGCCTGTTTTAGACGCCGAGCCAATTCCAAATCTTCGCAGATCGCGCTGCATACGGCGGCATGACCGCCGGCGGCCTGATAGGCGTCGCGCCGGACCAGCATGAACTGTCCGGTCGCAGTGACATCGCGCCCAGTGCGCGCCTGCAGCCGGCGCAAGTTTTGCAGAAACGAGAGCAGAATAAGACCGCATGGCAGAATGAGGCGCTCGGCAAAGCTCTTGAGCTCCTGATGCGGCGCCAGCGATAAAAGGTCGAGATTGCGATGCGAAGCGGCGTCGACGGCGCTCGAAAGCGCTGCGGGCATGAGCGTCACATCGGCATCCACGAAACAAAGCCATTGCGTCTCGCCGAGCACCGCGCGCGCCCCGTTCCAACAGGCGTGCGATTTTCCGACCCAGCCTGCCGGCAATGGCGGGCTCCGCAAGAGTTCAACCTGTTTATGGCGCGCCGCCATCCCGCCGACGATAGCGGCGGTGGCGTCTTGCGAATGATCGTCGACGACGAGAACGCGCAACCGGCCCGCCGGGTAGTCTTGCGCGACCAAAGACGCCAGACATCGCCCGATATTGTCTTCCTCGTCACGCGCTGGAACGATGACCGCGATCGGCGGCGCCTGTTCTGGCGGCGGCGGTGACGCTACGGCGAGGCGGGGCAAAAGCCCGCGCTGCCTGATGGCCCGCGCGATCAACAACGCCGTGATCGCGAGCCACGCTGCCGATACTAGAAGCTCCACAGCTTTACCGACGCCCGCTGGGGCCGGAACGAGACGCTCCGGCCCGGTGGACCCTCCCGCGAGCCTATAAGTTCCGCGAAGCGACCGCGACAGCAATTCCGCCGTCAACGAGCTGGATAAGAGCTTTACTTCGCCGGCACCACCAGCGAATAGCGCTCATCGGCGGCCAGGCATTCCGCTTCCGGAACGCCCAATTCCTTGCGCACCATGTTGGTGCCGAGCACGAGCGACACCATTTTGTAAAAGGCGTGACGGCGGCTCATGCCTTCGCGGCCCATGCCGCAATCCGACGAAATCACCAGACGCTCGGCCGGAATATATTTGAGCGCGGCGCGGATTTGCGCCGCCACCTCGTCGGGTGATTCCACTTGCAGCGTGTGATGGTCGATCACGCCAATGGCGATCTTGGTGTCCTTGATGATCTTGCCGATGGCTTCGAGATCCATGCCGCCGGAGCTGGACGACTCGAAGGTGATCACGTCGGCGTCGACTTTGGTGTAGGTTTCCAGCGACGGCTTATAGCTCTGCACCTTGGCGAACATGCGCTGCTGGGACGGATTGCCCCAGCACGAATGCGCCCACACTTCGGTCTTGGCGCGCAAGCCTTTCACGGTGCGGTTGAACACTTCGACAAGCAGATCCGGCGTGATCACCTTGTCCTGGATGCCGCGGGCGGCTGCCAAGTGAATCTGCGGCTCCTCGATCTGGATCACCGGGCAACCGGCGTCGGCAAGCTCGTGATATTCGGCGTTGAAGGCGTCGGCGACCGCCAGCATGCGCTCCGGCACGCTCTTGTAATATTTATCCTGCGACGCGAACGCGACGATCTCCGCCGACACCGCGCCGAATTTGACCGGCCGCGTGGTGAGCCGCTGCGCCGCCTTCCACAACGCGGTGTATTGCAGATCGCCGCGGCCGACCGGCCCGATGATGACCGGCATGACCCGGGATTCCAGATAATCATGCAGGATATGCCCGCGCGGAAACCAAATTCCGCCGCGCCCGGCCGGTGTCGGACGCGGATCGCCACGCTCGTAGCCGCTCATGTGATGCGGCGGATAGCTGGTCCAGCTTTGACCGCCGACATCGTCGTCGAAGCGGCAATCGCCGTCGGTCAGGATATCGAGCCCGGCGAGCTCCTGGTCGCGCAGGTAGCAGCTAAGCGTATCGATATATTGTTCGCGGTAGCGCCGGCTCACCATGGCGTCGAGAAACATGCGGGTGCCGAGATTTTCGGTGTACCAGCTCGGCCGCGGCAATGAGCCGGTGATCGTCGTCGGCAGCACAATGTCTTTGGTACTGCGGTACATCTTTATTGCCTCCCAAACTTTCTCGCGCGCCTCGGCGCCGCTTTGACCGGTGACCCTCGGCGGTTTCTAAGCAGCAATCGGCGAAGGCCGCAATCGCTGCTCATGCCCATCCGGAGGAATTTCAAATGTTGGGCGCTCGCCCCGTGAATGCACCAGCGCCAGGGCTGGCGGGGGCATCCCGCTTATACATTCATTCGTGCCGGTGATGCGGCGCATGCCGATAGTGGAGCCGCAACAAATCGATCCCGTAATCGTTGCCATTCGGCGTGCGCACAATGGTGTGGACGTGAAACTTCGCCGGCTCCGGATTGGTGAGAAAGACGCCGGCATGGTGATCGAACTCGATGAAGATCACCGGACTTTGGATGCGGTAGTAGAACGGGCTCTGTTCGGCAAAACCGCCGATCCAGCAAAAATGCGTCTCGGCGAGATGGCGCTCGACTTCGGCCAGACGCGCGGCGCGCGGACCTTCCGGCAGCGGCGCCACATAAGCCGCGACCAAGTCGAGCAAATCGCGCTGTTGCCGCGCCGAAATCTGAGACGCTAGCAAGCCCTCATACGGCACGATGCGGAAGGTCCGC